>FKKE01000505.1_pt6 | contig 90954 bp, 86 predicted proteins | sample 1106331 | NCBI WGS metagenome assembly FKKE01 (sample SAMEA3931202, study PRJEB13176) | freshwater metagenome | biome: Drinking water system; feature: drinking water; material: freshwater | place: China | collected 2013-02-06 | reverse complement strand
CGGAGTATGCCAAGAAGGGCATTGCCCGTGGCCGTTCGATCGTCGCGATGGAGTATGCCAACGGCATCCTGTTAGCCGCCGAGAATCCCAGCGCCTCGCTCCACAAGATTTCAGAAGTCTATGACAACATCGCCTTCGCGGGCGCCGGCAAGTACAGCGAGTTCGAGAACCTCCGCAAGGCCGGTATCCGCCACGCCGATCTCAAGGGCTTTATGTACAGCCGGGAGGACGTCACGGCCCGCTCGCTCGCCAACGGCTATTCTCAAAGCCTGGGGACCATCTTCAGCCAGGAAATGAAGCCGCTGGAAGTGGAGATCCTGGTCGTGCAGATCGGGCACAACGGGCACGCCAACGAGATGTATCGTATCTCCTTCGATGGCAGCATCATCGACGAGCGGCAGTTTGCCGTCATCGGCGGCAAGGCCGAAGCCGTGCAGGCGGTGTTGAAGGAGAAGATGCCGGCCAATCTTCCGGATCTGAAGACCGCCTTGAGCCTCTCCATCGCCGCGCTCGAGCAGACCGGCAACCAGAAACTGTCCCTCGAAAGCCTCGAAGTCGCCGTGCTCGACCGGACCAGGGAAAACCGCCGGTTCAAGCGGTTTACCCCCGCAGAGACGAAACAGCTGCTCGCCTAGTCGTACCTCCGGAAACTTCCGGTTGTGTTGAAGAACCGCAGGCCCCCGTGTAAGCTGTCGATATCGCTATGATGCCGCCCGGCCCCATGAAGCAGCGCATCTTCGGCCTGGAGAACGAGTACGGGCTAATCTTCTCGCCGAACGGCCGCATCTACCTGCCGATGGAGAAGGTCCTCGGCTACATCTTCGAAGGCCTCATTCCCAACAGTTGGCCCTCCAACGCCTTTCTCGTCAACGGCGCGCGTTTCTATCAGGACACCGGCTGCCATCCGGAATATTCCACCCCCGAGTGCGACAACATCATTGACCTCGTCGTCCACGACAAGGCGGGGGAGCGACTCTTGGAAGCTTGCCTGCCTGCGGCGGAAGAGCGGTTGCGGGAAGAAGGCCTCTCCGGCGAAATCTACATTTTCAAGAACAACACCGATTCGCTCGGCAACACCTACGGCTGCCACGAGAACTTTCTGATGCGCCGCGACGTGGATTTCTGGAAAGTCACCGAGCAGCTCATCCCGTTCTTCGTCACCCGACAGGTCTACAGCGGGGCGGGGAAGGTCCTGAAGGTCTCCGGCAAGCCCCAGTACTTCATCTCCCAGCGGGCGCAACACATCCATGAGAAAACATCTTCATCGACCACGTCCTCCCGCAGCATCATCAATACGAGGGACGAACCGCACGCCGACGCCGAACGCTACCGGCGTCTGCACATCATCGTCGGCGACTCCAACATGTCGGAACTGGTCACGTATCTGAAGGTCGGCACTGCCACGCTCGTCCTCTCGATGATCGAAGAGGGCTACACCGTGCACGGGATGGAATTGGAGGATCCGGTCAAGGCGATCCGCGAGATCTCGCGCGACCCGACCGTCAAGCGGAAGGTCAAGCTCGACGACGGGCGCCAGATGACGGCGGTCGAAATCCAGCGGGTCTATCTGGACCGGGCGCGCGAATATCTCGATCAGCAGGACCACGACCCGGTCCTCGACGACGTCTGGCAGCGCTGGGCCGTGATCCTCGACAAGCTGGAAGACGATCCGATGCAACTGGTGCGCGAGATCGATTGGGTGACCAAGCGGCACCTCATCCAGTCCTACATCGACAAGAAGGGCTGCGGCTGGGACGATCCCCGCGTGTTCCTGCTCGACCTGCAGTTTCACGACGTCAAGCGGACCAGGGGCTTGTACTATCTGATGGAGTCCCGTGGCCTGATCGAGCGGGTCGTGGAAGAAGACGCCGTCCAGCGCGCCATGTCCACGCCGCCGCAGACCACGCGGGCCAAGGTGCGGGGCGACTTCATCCGCTTCGCGCGGGCCAAGAACCGGTCGTATACGGTAGACTGGACGTACTTGAAGCTGAATGGCTATTGGGAGGAGACGATCCTCTGCATGGACCCCTTCAGCGCGGTCAACCGGCGAGTGGACGAGTTGGTGGCGCAGGTATCGGGCCTACGGTTCTATCGATGAGCAAGCTGTTGAAAAAGGCCCCCAGCGGCGTTCTCGCGTCGCTCAGAGGCTCGACGTACGACTCAAAGTACGCCTCGCCTCTTCGCTCGCTGCGGCCTTTCCGGGGGCCATTTTGAACAGCTTGTGGTGGAACGGGAGATCCGTCGTGAGACCTGCATTGAAGTTGGCACAACAGCGCATCTCGCGGCTGGACCGTACGCTCATCACCGCCATCGTACTGGTGACAAGCATCTTTCCGGTCGAGCTCTTTCCCAACCAGCCGCCGCCTCTGAAGGGGATCGACGGGCAATACAGCGGTAAGCAGGGCCAAGTTCTGTTGGTGAAGGTACCGGAGGTCGCTGATGCGACTGAGGTGAAGGGGCGGTTCCTCGACCGGACGATTCCGTTTTTCCGGGAGATGCGGGCCGGCGAGCCGCCTGGCTATCTCGGCCTGCTCGGGATCGATCTACAGGATGCGCCGGGCACCTATGAACTGACGGTCGAGGTCAAGCAGGGCGAGCAGACGAAACACCTCAGTTACAACGTGCTCGTGGCGAAGGAAAAATTCCACGTCGAGCACTTGAAGCTGCCGAAGGACAAAGTGGACTTGGACGAGAAGGCCTTGGCACGCTGGAAAGCGGAGCAGGAAGAGGTGAGGAAGGCCCTCACCGAGAACTCAGCCATGCGACTCTGGCACAGCCACTTCATCGAACCGGTCAGCGGCAAGCGCACCGGGATCTTCGGCAGCGTCCGCATCATGAACGGCCAGCCGCGCAATCCGCACAACGGCGAGGACATCGGCGCGCCGCTCGGTACGGAGGTGGGGGCGACGAACGACGGCGTCGTGCGATTGACCGTCGATCACATTTTTTCCGGGAAGGGCATTTTCGTCGACCACGGCCTCGGCTTTTACAGCATGTACTTCCATCTGTCCGAGGTGCTTGTGAAGGACGGCGATCTCGTCAAGGCGGGACAGGTCATCGGCAGGGTCGGGGCGACCGGACGCGCCACCGGCCCGCATCTCCATTGGGGCGTGAAGCTCAACGGCGCCCGCGTGAATCCCTACGCCTTGCTCGACCTGCCGTTCAAGAACGGGGCGATACCGAACAGCACCGTCCTGACCCCGGTTTCAGAACCGGCTCCAGCCCAGGAGCCAACTCCGCCCACGAACTAACGGGCCAGGCCGCCAGGCTGAGGCTCCGTGAGATACTCTCAGCGCTTCCGAACCAAACTCAATCAATCACGTGAAGGTTACTTAGCCTCCGGCTTCTGATGGGCCCAAGCCTGTGGAGCGGAGGAGACCGCCTGGTAGGCCTGGCCGAATCCCAGCACGAGATGGGCCTCCTCCAGCGTCAGCATCCACAGCGAAAAATCGCCGAACCCGAACATCATCTTGGACTGGGGGAATCGGTCGAGGTACCGCTGCTTCGCTGCAGGGTAGTCAGGATGCGACTCGGGAAGGACCGCAGCGGTGCCCAACAGGTTCATGCGACGGAGGGCCAAGGGGTTCTTACCTGGACCGTCCGATTCGGAGACGAAGAGGCTCACACAGCTGTCCTGTAACAGGTGCTGCGTGTGCAGCGCGAGCCGGCTCAGGTGCAGATAGGCGTTGGTCCAATCGTCACCGAAAACATATGGTACGTGCGACCCGAACGGCCGCCCGTTCCGCATCGTCAACAGCACACCGGTCCTGATCTCCTGCATGAGTGCGGTCCAGGCGGTCCGGATTTCCTCGTTCGACATCGCATCGGTCATGTGTGTGCTCTCCCGTTCGGTGCAGGCTCTGTCTGCCATAACATTACCGGGCGGCGATTTCCAGAAGGGAAATCGGTCGGCTCTGAGCCTACGCGTCCGCCGAATCTCAGTCCACCGATTTAGTCTTAACAGGAATAACGGAACAGGCGGGGCCGATTCCTCTCTCACCCTGAAGCTCCACTTGAACAAGGTCGGTGATCGGCGTGGGTTCGCCCACTCCGTCGTTTGACTTCCCATACCGGAAAGTGCAGCATGAGCCCCTCCTATTCGAATAAGAGATGTTCTGTGCGAACGTGCTGATCGGGCCATTGCCCTCCCTTCATTCTTCCTCTTTTTTCCCCGAACGCCATGCCGGTAAGGCGCACCGACAGGGCGTTGTTCTATCCGCTCTCCTTGAGAGCGGATCACCTCCCGTGTCCTCACTTCAATCGGAAGGAGTCCCACATGTCGAAATTCACCGCACTGCTCACCGGAGGGCTGCTCGCCTCACCGACGCTCGCCTGGGCCGTTGAACATCAAGCCGGCTATCGAGGCATCGGCTTAATGTATTTTTCTTTGATGGGTCTGGTTCTGATCTACGGCGTGCATGATTCGTTCGGCAAAACGGCCATGTACATCATGGCGCCGATCATTGTGATAGGGCTCTATCTCATGTTGCCGCCGGTGTAGGGAGTCTGGAGCCGGAAACATGGAGTCTTTTCTCCCCTCAGCAAAGCACAACTTCGCGCTCCAGTCCTTTGCATGACGACAGAGCTGGCCGAAAGCCGGGGCTGAATCTACAGGCAGGTCGGCTTCTATTTCGCGCTGAGCCCGCCGAGGAGCGGGAGAAGCGCATCTTCACCGGGGCCGTTTCCGCTGCGGAGATCGGATTGAATGTCTTCGAAGAGCTGATTGGCTTCCGGGCCGAGTCCACGGATCGTCTGCTCGAGGCGGCCGGACATCAGTTCCTGATGCACCTGCGCGTCGGTGAGTCTGCCTGCCTTGATCTGCTGATCGAGCATCTGCGAGAGCTGCTCCAGCTTCTTATAGAGTTCCGGCGGGAGTGAATTCAGAATGTTGCCAGCGGTCTGCGCGAAGGCAGGGGAGGCGAAGAAGAGCGTCATCGCCAAGACCATCCAGAGTCTATCCTGTTTCATGTCGTCCTCCTTGTGCTGAGCCTGTTCAGTATCTCAGGACTCCGGAGGTCTGCCCAGTAAAACCGGACAACCGGGAGCGGCTAGGGGCCGAAATGGATCGCAAGGCCGAAAACAGCATGGTGGACGGCGAAGATGTACTGTTCGTTCGAGGTAGCGAACTCGAGAGTCTGTTTCGCGTATGTGTATTTGTATTCGGTGAACATGGCGACGCGTTTGGTGAGAAAGAAGTTGAGCCCGGCCAATGCCTGCGTGCCGAAGTCGGACTTATTCCTGTCTTGCGAATAGATGCTGGTGCTCTGGACCCCGATGCCTCCTCCGCCATATGGATAGAACCGGCCGTTCGGGAACTCTTCAGAGATGTATAACGGGATTCGGAACAGGAGATTCACGGTGAACAGCAGGCTATCGACGTCGACCTTGTTGAGCCAGGTAATCGCACTGACCGGTGTGCCGTTGCTGATCCCCGTCGCCCTGAACCGTCCAGACTTGATGTCGGGTTGAAAGCTCGTGAAATCCAGCGCGAATCCGTAGTCGAGCCCGGTCCGCTCACGCAGCGACGGTGACCACAGGCCGATCTTGCCGCCCAAGGTTTTGGAGTTTGAAAAGGTCTGGTCGGTCACGGTGAAATGCGTATTGCTCGACGTGCCGTCCACTTGCGCGTTGGTCTTGGTGGGGAAGGCCATGCCGCCGTATATCGCGATGAACGGATCCACGCGAAGGCTCGGGCGCGTGGCCTCCGGCGGCGGCAGCGGAAGAGGCTCCTGCGCCGAGGCTGACGATCGCTGCAAGCCGACCATCAGAAGGGTGAAACAGACGGCGAGGACGAGGCGTAGGCGCATCTCACGGTCCTTTCGTTGTTCCTCACTTCGGCCAACCCCTTAATTCTACAGGAACACGAAGTGTCTACCAACCGAGTCGTGACAAGAGGTGCGATCACCGAATAGTGAGCGCATGGAGAGGGTCTGAGAGAGCAGAACCGGGGCCGGCGTAGCTCGTTGACGGGTTGAGGCCAGATCGGCTAGTCTGCGCCACGTTTTGCCGAATTCACTTTTCATGAGGTCGGTCATGTCGATTCGTCGCGTGCTCTTTGCGGTGGGGATGGCCGGTTGTCTGACTGTATCAGGCGTCTCGTTGAGCGCCGCAGATCCAACAATCGAGCAGACCGCCCGGTACATTCTGGATGTGGTGCGGGCCTTTCGCGCGGCGTACGTGCTGCACGTCGTCGAACATACGCGCGGGAGTGGACTGGAGCCAAAAGAAGAGTGGCAGAAAGACCCGCATTTTCTCCCGCTGCCGGCGCAGTTCGTGAAATCGGCGACGGAGCAGGTGGATTCCGTTGAAATCGGCCTTATCAGCTTGACGCCGATCAATCCGGAGAACCGGCCCAAGACGCAAGCGGAGACCGATGCGTTGATTCAACTGGAGAAGGACCGGGCGCGCGGATTCATCAGTTTCTCGGACGGTTCCTATTTCAAGGGAGTGTCGGCGGACCTGGCGATGGTCCGGTCCTGCATCGAGTGCCACAACCACCACCCGAAAACGGCGCGGAGCAACTTCAAGCAGTGGGATGTGATGGGTGGATTGGTTGTGAGGATCAAGCGAGGCGCAGAACTCGAAACCCAGCCCTTTCCCCCTGATCCTACCAAACGGCCGCCCGGGCCGATGGATTGGCCCGTGCCTCAGCAGCAGCCGGTCGCACCGCCCTGGGTCCGGTAACGGCGGCGGTCCGGACTCGTCTGCGGACCTAGAATTGTGTTTCGAGACTGGACGGGGTTTTGTTCAGGACCGTGGCGGCCGCTCGCGAGAGGGCGGCGTCGTGCTGATGGTCGAGCGAGTAGATGCGGAACTGGATGAGCCTGGTCGGCAGCAGGTCGAGGAATTCCTCGAGCGGCTCGATCGAGACCTGCTTTGTGCCAGGGTCGTAGACGTAGAGCGGGTTGCCGCGCCGGTCTTTCGGATCGGGCCTGGGATCGAGCGGGGCCATATCGACGCGGAACTCGATCTTCTGGAGCGGCTGCGGGAGTTCCTTCTTGATCTGCTTGGCGAAGTGCTCGTGGCTGGGGAAGTCCATGCCGCGCTCCTGCCCTTTTTCTTTCAACACGGTGCTGTAAGCCATCTTCCATTTCACGTCGCGATCCAGGATCCTCGCCCATTCGTCGCTGAGACGCTTCTCCGTCACATGCCGTGATTTCTTCCAGCCGCGGACTTGCTCCAGCAGCGACCAGTCGGTCAGATGCAGGTAGTCCTCCATCTTCTTGCGCGGATCGTGCGGGAAGAGCAGCTTCATCGTCTCGCCGAAGATGTCGCGCAGATGGATGTCGATGGCCCTCGTGGTCCGGTGAAAATAGACGTTCGAATAGAGGTACATGCGGGTGTTCAGGAACATCTGAAGGGCCGGCAGCCCCGTCTTATGGATCGTGAAGCCCTTGTCGGTGATGATCGTATAGTGCACCAGCCTGGTCAGGTCGACCGGGCCGACGGCAACGCCGCACATATAGGAGTCGCGCAGGACGTAGTCGAGGTTGTCCGCAGTATAACTCCCGGAGATCACCGGCTGCAGCATGTTGAGCCAGCGCGGCAGCCGGGAGTTGTCCTTTCCTTTCTCTTTCAAGATGACGTGCGCGATCTGGTCCGGGTCCAGTTCTTCGCCCTTGGCGAACGGGCCGGAAGGGCTGCGGCGGATTTTTCTGATGATCGGCCCAAGATGATCGCGGATGATGATCTGGCCGAGCCGCTCGTGGCTCGCGCCGAAATCGTGGAGAAAATTGTCGTCGAAAAAATGGCAGAAGGGACCATGTCCAATGTCATGGAGCAGCGCGGTGACCCGGAGGAATTCCTCCACGTAATGCGCAGACGGGACGTCTGGCGCCACCTTTTTCAAGAACGGATAGAGATGGCGGGCGAAGTGACCGGCCACGTGCATGGTACCGAGCGAATGGACGAACCTGGTATGTTCCGCGGAAGGATAGACCCAGCGGGCGCTCTGGAGCTGATAGATGTATCGCAGGCGCTGTACCCAGGGGGAATCGATCAGGTCCTTCTCGCTCCGTTCGTGGGGGTCCGCAGTCGCATAGGGGACGGTGAATGAGACGTACTTATGGATCGGGTCGGCGATCAGGGCCGAGCCGTCGTAGGGCGCGTTGGTCTGGCGGGTGGAATCCGGTGGCGTCACACCGTCATCTTAGCGCAGCGGATCGACAGGCGGCAACGGTTCGGGATGGTGCGCGGCCTTGTGTTGGCGGTGTTTGTTCACAAGATAGAGCGTGACCGGATAAGCCAGTACAGCCGTCACGACGCTCAAGATGATCCCGCCGAGGATGAAGGGGACGGCGTAGGGCATGACCTGCTGGTAGATGGCCTGGAAACTGAGATCGTCCCAATTGAAGGAGGGGGAGTCATTGCGGCCGAGAATAAGGGCGCCGGTCCAATAGGTCGCGCCGAGGATCGGGACGACGGTCCAGGGGTTGTTAACGAAGGCGCCGGCCAAGAGGGCAATGAGGTTCAAGCGCAGGGCCCAGGTGGAAAGGCCCACCAGCGCCATGTGAAACCCATAGAAGGGACAGAACGCGATGGCGACTCCGATCGCAAAGGCGAGAGCAGTCCGTTCCGGCGATTCCTGAAGATGGAGGACTTGTCTGAGAAGTGAACGGAACGAGCCGATCGCCATGCGGTTACTCCGATCCCTTGCGAAAATGAACGTAGCTGAGGGCGGGCAACAGACGAAGCGTTCCGGCTGTGTCGCGCAGCTGGACTCCGAACCGCTTGGGGCGGATGATGCCGATGCGGGTCAGGCGGCGGCCTGGTTGCGCCGCGAGGCGCGCCAACCGGCTCTTTTTAGACGGCGGTACGGTGAACAGCAGTTCGTAGTCTTCGCCGCCCTGCAAGGCCAACCTGGCCGGATCGGTCCGCGTCGACGCCGCATAGGTCCGCAAGGCCGGCGAGAGCGGTAATGCAGCCGCATCAATTTCGGCTCCCACGCTGCTTTGCTCGCAGATATGCCGGAGGTCGCCGGACAAACCGTCGGACAGATCGATGGCAGCGGTAGCGAGGCGATGCCGGCTCAACAGTTGGCCGAAACGGCAATGGGCTACAGGACGGCAATGGCGGGCGATCAAGAAGCGGCGGGCCGATGGAGTCAGCCGTGCCGCAGCTTTCCGTCCCTTGCGGGAGAGCAAACGCAGGCCGGCCAGCGAGTCGCCGAGCGTGCCAGTCACGAAGATGAGGTCGCCCACGCGCGCCCCGCTGCGGAGCAGTGCGCGTCCGGCCGGGACCGTGCCCGTGACGGTCAGGCTCACAAACAAGCCCTTCGATGATGCGGACGTATCGCCTCCAATAAGGGAGACTCCATAGGGACGGCAGGCGGTCATCAGGCCTTTGTAGAGGCGCAAGACGTCGGCGCGCGTACGAGACGCCGGAATAGCCAACGCCACCAGGACATGCTCGGGGCGCGCGCCCATGGCGGCGACGTCGCTCAGATTGGCGATGGCGGCCTTATAGCCGACATCTTCGAGGGAAGCGGTGGACAGATCGAAATGGATACCTTCGGCCAGGAGATCGGTGGTCAGGACAAGGTGACGACCGGCCGGCGGCGCGATCACGGCCGCATCGTCTCCGATGCCGCGCACGGTCGAGGCGTTCCCACGACCGTGTTGCCGCCGCAGGCTGTCGATGAGCGCAAATTCGTTGAGGGAGGAGCGGGCTTGACTCCTGGCTGTAGAAGCCATCGTCCTAACGGGCCGGGTTCCTCGGGGCGGCTGTCACGGTGGCATGCACGGACGCGGGCCGTGCGGCGCGGCCGGGTTTCTCACGTCTTGCCGGTTGGGAACGCCGCTGCTCCTGCGGAGACTGCGGCTTGTTCTGCTGACGCTTGGACTTCGGCGTCCGGCGCAGCGCAACCTTCATGACGTCGTCCATCGTATCCGCAAAGACGAGCGAAATTCCTTTGAGAATGTGCTTGGGAATTTCGTCCAGATCCTTCTTGTTGCGTTTCGGCAGAATCACGGTCGTCAGCTTGGCCCGCTTGGCGGCCAGAATCTTTTCCTTCAGCCCGCCGATCGGCAACACGCGTCCGCGGAGCGTGATCTCGCCGGTCATGGCCAGATCGCGTCTGGCCGGCACCTGCGCCATGGCCGAGGCGATGGCCGTGGCCATCGTGATGCCGGCGGATGGGCCGTCTTTCGGGATGGCGCCGGCCGGAACGTGGATGTGCAGGTCTTGCTTGCTAAACATGTCGGGGTTGATGCCGAGAGTCTTCTCGCGCGACCGCACGTAGCTGAGCGCCGCCTGCGCGGACTCCTTCATGACGTCGCCGAGATGGCCGGTGAGCGTCAGGCCGCCCTTGCCCTTCATGACCGTTGCTTCGATGTAGAGGACGTCGCCGCCCGATTCGGTCCAGGCGAGGCCGGTGGCCACGCCGACTTCGTCCTTTTCGAGTTCGGACTCCGGAACGAACTTCGGCACGCCGAGGTACTTGTGCAGGTTGCCCGGATTGACGGGGAAGCCGAGGCCCTTGCCTTCGGCGACCTTCTTGGCCACCTTGCGCATGACGTTGGCGATCTCGCGTTCGAGATTCCTGACGCCGGCTTCTCTCGTGTAGTTCGTGATGATCTGGCGGATCGCCGGTTCAGCGATCTTGACGTGCTTCTCCGTGATCCCGTGTTCGGTGAGCTGCCGCGGGATGAGATAGCGTTGCGCGATGCCGAGCTTCTCCTCTTCCGTATAGCCGGGGATCTCGATGACTTCCATCCGGTCGCGCAGGGCCGGCAGGATGGGGTCGATGAGATTCGCCGTGGTGATGAACATCACCTCGGAGAGGTCGAACGGCACACCCAGATAGTGGTCGGTAAACGTGCTGTTCTGCTCCGGATCGAGCACCTCGAGCAGCGCCGCCGAGGGATCTCCCCGGAAGTCCATGCCGACCTTGTCGATCTCGTCCAGCATAAAGACCGGATTGTTCGTGCCGGCCTGCTTCATGCCCTGGATCATGCGGCCGGGAAGCGCGCCGACATAAGTGCGGCGGTGTCCGCGGATTTCCGCTTCGTCCCGTACGCCGCCGAGGCTGATGCGGACGAACTCGCGGCCCGTGGCGCGGGCGATCGACTTGCCGAGCGAGGTCTTGCCCACGCCGGGCGGGCCGACGAGGCAAAGGATCGGGCCCTTCATCTTCTCTTTCAGCTTGCGGACGGCCAAGTATTCGAGAATCCGCTCTTTGACCTTTTCGAGATCGTAATGGTCCTCGTTAAGGACCTTGTGCGCGGCCTTCAGGTCCAGGTTGTCCTTGGACTTCTTGGACCAGGGGAGTTCCACCATCCATTCGAGATAGGTGCGGACCGTGGCTGACTCGGCCGTGTCCGGGTGCATCTTCTCGAGCCGCTTGAGCTGCTTCTCGGTCTCTTTCAAGACCTTCTCCGGCATCTTCGCGTCTTTCACGCGCTTGCGGAATTCAGCGATCTCTTCCGTGCGCTCGTCCAGCTCGCCGAGCTCCTTCTGAATCGCCTTGAGCTGTTCGCGCAGGAAATATTCCCGCTGCGTCTTGTCCATTTCGCCTTTGGCCTGCGCCTGGATCTTCTGCTGCATGGACAGGACGTCGATCTCCTTCGCCAGAATTTCGCTGACGTTCCGCAGGCGCTTGACCGGGTCGGTGATCTCCAGCACGGACTGCGTCACTTCGACCTTCAGCCCGAGGTTGGAGGCCACCATGTCGGCGAGGCGCGCTGGATCCTCGAGATTCTCAATGACGACCATCACGTCGGGAATGAGGACCTTGCCGAGGCTCACGATCCGCTCGATCTGTTCCTTGACCGTGCGCATGACGGCTTCGACTTCCAGATTCGAACCGCTGACCTTGGCTTCGGCCAGCTTGTCGATCCGCACCGAGTAGTAGGGTTCGGTCTGGATGTAGCCGGAGATCTTCGCCTTCGACAGCCCCTGGACGAGAATCTTGATCCGCTCGTCAGGCAGCTTCAGCATCCGCATGATGATGCCGACCGTGCCGATCGTGTGGATGTCCTCCGGCGACGGATTTTCGACGTCCAGCGCCTTCTGCGTGGCGAGGAAAATCATCCGGTTGCCCGCGAGGGCCGCCTCGATGGCCTTGATCGACATCTCGCGGCCGACAAACAGCGGCAACACCATGTAGGGAAAGACGACGATGTCGCGGACAGGCAACAATGGGAGTTGGTCGGGGATCTCGACGTTCTGGGGCGGCGTCAGATCCTGTTCGATTGAATCGCTCATGGACTGGTTCTCATGCTCCGGTGTGGTACAGGTGATGCGATGAAACGGATCCGCCGGCTGCTGTCGCTTAGGCCTTCTGAGTCCGGAGGCGCCGCGGGGCCTTGGGGGCCACGCGCTCCCGAAGATAATCCCCGAACTCCGAACCGAGGGACGGGTTCTTCAGCGCGAATTCGACGGTGGCGATGAGGAAACCCAACTTGTCTCCCGCATCGTAGCGGCTGCCTCGAATCTCCTGGGCATACATGGGGGCGGCTTTCGCCAGTTCCTTCAACGCGTCCGTCAACTGAATTTCGCCGTTCTTGCCGGGCCTGGTCTTCCGCAGAATCGGGAAGATTTCCGGCGGCAGCACGTACCGGCCGATGACGGCCAGATTCGATGGGGCATCCGCCGGGGACGGTTTCTCCACGAGATCGGCCACCTCGTACAGATGCTCGCCGATCGGTCGCGGGGACACGATCCCGTACCGGCTGACTTCTTCGCGGGGCACTTCCTGGACACCCAGGACCGCGCCGTTCCGTTTCTTGTAGGTATGGATGAGCTGTGCCAGTCCCGGGACGTCGGCGTCGATGATCTCGTCGCCCAGGATGACGGCGAACGGCTCGTCGCCGATCAGCCGCTGCGCGCAGAGCACGGCATGGCCGAGCCCGAGCGCTTCGGACTGCCGCACGTAGCAGAAATTGGCCAAGTTGGAAATATGACGGATCTGGCTGAGGAGCTGCGCCTTGCCGTTGCCCTTGAGGTTTTCCTCCAGTTCGACCGACCGGTCGAAGTGGTCCTCGATGGCCCGCTTGCCCCGTCCGGTAATGACGATGATGTCTTCGATGCCGGAGGCGACCGCCTCTTCGACGGCATATTGGATGAGCGGCTTGTCGACGAGCGGGAGCATCTCCTTGGGAGAGGCTTTCGTCGCCGGGAGGAACCTGGTTCCGAGGCCGGCGGCGGGGATGACGGCCTTGCGCACGTCGGAACGTCTCATGCGCCGATACTATGTGATGGGGTAGGTGAAGTCAAGAAATGCACGAACTCGAGAAGGCCTCGCCGTGACGGACGATTCGAGCCAGATCCGCTTTACATTGAACTACTTGCCCCATATAATCCGAGAGTTTCGCACACGGGTTTTCGCGACGACTGATGGATCTGCGCCAAGCGCGTCCGCATGTGGTGACACAAGCCGTTGGGGCCGCCGTCATCGCCGGCATGGGCGATGCGTTGACGGCACATGGGGCCCCGATGACGGGGGTCATGTCACGACCAGGCAGGGGCGGCTACGCTCTCCTCGTGTTGTGTCTCTATGAATGGAGCACTGAATCTGTGAGGGGGGCATCCCACTCAGCCGACTGGTACTGGCCTGTGATGATGTTGGCGGGACTGGCTTACGGGCTGCTCCTGATCGCCGACGTCTCGGCTCAGCCGAACGGGGTGAAGGTCACTTCGATCGAGATCCGCGGCAACAAGCGGATCGAACTTTCGGCCATTGCAGGCCGCCTGACGTTGAAGCCGGGCGATCCCTATACTCCGGAAAACATCCGCGGGCAGATCAAGATTCTTTATGAGACGGGGTATTTCGACGACGTGCAGGTCGAGACGCAGCCGATGCCGCAGGGGATGGCCCTCGTCTTCCAGGTCCGCGAGAAGCCGTTCATCATCGACATCGTCTACGACGGTAATGAAAATCTGAGTGAAGACAAGCTCAAGGAAAAAACCACGATCAAGAGCCAGGCCTTCCTGGATCAGCAGCAGGCGAAGGAAAGCGCGGAGAAAATCCGTCTGGCTTACCAGGACGACGGGTACTACAACACCGAGGTGATCCCGATTCTCCAGACGGTCGAGGAGGACCGGAAGCGCCTGACGTTCTTCATCAAGGAGGGGGACCGGGCCAGGATCAAGACCGTCAGCTTCGAGGGGCTGCGGTCGGCTTCGAAGGATGAACTGCTCCGGGTCATGGCGACGCGTGAGTGGGTGCCGTGGTACGGGCTGATCACCCAGTTGAAACTGCCGTCTTTCGTCTCCGATGCCGGCACGTTGAAGCATGAAGAAATGGGCAACGACATCGAGCGGATCAAGGAAGTACTGGCGAACAAGGGTTTTCTGAACGTGCAGGTCGGCTATCCTACGGTGGAACTGAGCGAAGACAAGAAGTGGTTCACGGTGTCGTATCCGGTCGTGGAAGGCGAACCGTTTACCGTAGCCAAGGTCGAATTCCGGGGCAATACGGTGTTTGAAGACGTGGAGCTGCGCGAGAAAGTCCGCATCAAGGACGGGGAGATCTTCCAGCGGCAGAAGATTCGCGATGAGGTGACGCGGTTGACCGATCTCTACGGGAGCCGGGGCTATTCTTTCGCCGAGGTGAATCCCTCCGTCAATCCAAAGTCGGACGAGGGGACGGCATCCATCATCTTCGCCATCAAGGAAGGGGAGATGATGCGGATCCGGCAGATCAACGTCTACGGCAACGACAAGACGAAGGACAACGTCGTCCGCCGGGAAATCCGGCTGGACGAGCAGGACGTGATCGACACGCCGTCGTTGAAACGGAGCTACCAGCGGTTGAACAACCTCAATTTTTTCGAGACGGTGGAAATCCTTCCCGAACAGGTGGAGAAGGACAAGGTGGACTTGAACGTGCGGGTGAAGGAGAAACCGACGGGGCAATTCAGCATCGGCGGCGGATTCAGCACCTTGGATCAGTTGGTCGCGATCGCCGACATCACCGAGGGCAATCTGTGGGGGAACGGGTGGATGGGCCGCATCCGGGGTCAGCTCGGCCAGTTGAGGACCGTCGGGTTGATCACGTTCCGCAATCCCTATCTGAACGATTCGCTGACGTCCATGAACATCGACGTCTTCTCGACGCAGACGAACTACCTGTCTTATTTCGAAAAGAAAGCTGGCGTGAACGTGACGTTCGGCCGATGGCTTTCCGAATACGTGACGGGCAACATTACCCTGGTGGGTGAAACGTTGCGGTACAGCGATCCTCAGCCGGGGCTATGTCCCGACATCTTCCCGCTGATCTGCAGCCAATTGGGCAACCAGAGCACGACCGGATTGCGCGCGATCATCGCCCGGGATAGCCGAGACTATTACCTCGATCCTCGAAGCGGATGGCGCACCAGCATGGGGGGAGGCTTCGGGTCGTCTGTGCTTGGAGGCACCAACGATTTCTACAAGTATGACCTCGACGTCATCAAGTACACGCCGCTGCCGTACGATACGAGAATCTCGCTGCATGCCCGGTACGGTGTAGCCCAGGGCTATAATGGAAAGCCGATTCCGCTCACCGAACGGTACTTTGTGGGCGGCATCAATACAATGCGCGGTTTCGTGTTCGGCAGGGCAGGGCCGGTGACGCCGTCATTTACGCTCGTCGGCGCGGCGAAAGAGTTGATCTTCAACACGGACTTTATTTTTACGCTCTCCTCGGACGCCAAGTTGAACGGCGTGATCTTCTTCGACTACGGCAAGGGGTTCAACGACAACGAGTCTGTGAACTTCGACTTGCGAAAAGCGGCGGGGTTGGAAGTCCGATGGATTTCGCCGTTCGGCCCGCTCCGCGCTGCCTATGGGCTCAACCTCGAGGCGCGGGAAGGCGAACGGAAGGGGGTCTTCGAGTTTACGATCGGGTCTCTCTTCTAGACGTCCCAAAGGAGAGGTGTTGTGATGAGAGTCGGGCTCTCGGTAAGAGGTCGGGGTTGGGTGATCGCGGTATTGCTGCTTGGGATCGGATCGCTTGCCGGATGTGCCGCGCCCAAGATGGAGGGGAAGATCGGCTTGGTCGATCCGGCCCGGTTGCTCAGCGACACGAACGCCGGCAAGAAGGCGAAAGATGCGCTCAATTCCTTCTCGAAAAACCGGCAGGCGTTGATGGATCTCGAGGAAAGAGAATTGCGCCGGATGGAGGAGGATTTCATCAAGCAGGCGAGCGTGTTGAGCGCCGCTGCGAAGAACGAGCGTGAACAGGTCTTTCGGCGCCGCATGGCCGAGTTTCAGCAGAAGGCGGGTGAATTGAACCGGGAGGTTCAGGAGAAGCAGAAAGAGATTCTGGACGGTTTCCGGGACAAGATCGAGCTCATGGTCGGAAAGGTGGCGAAACGACACAATCTTCAGGTCGTCATCGACAAGGGGAAGGGCGGTCCGACCCTTTATGGAGACACCGGCATCGACATCACGAACGAAACCATTCAGGAGTTCAACCGCGAGTATCCGTAGCCGTGGGTGGAATCGTCAACGCAGGAGAGGAGGAACGGCGATGAGGCGAAGGGGAATCGGCGGACTGCTGGCCGGACTGGCGGCGGTCTTGATCGCGGCGCTGCCGGCTTGGTCGGCGGAATCGCTGCGGGTGGCGATCATGGATCAGCAGGCAGTCATCGAAAAATCGAAGGCGGGCAAGCGCGCACTGGAGGAACTCAAGGCCTACAGCGCGACCAGACAAAAGATCATCAATTCTGACGATCAGGAGTTGAAGGATCTCGAACAGACGATCCGGGACTCCAAATTGACGGAGGAGGCAAAGCAGGAGAAGCAGACCCAATTTCAGGCGAAACTTGAGGCGTACCAGCGCAGGCTGGCCGATTTCAATCGCGAGATCCAACAAAAACAGCGCGAGATGGTGGCGGAGTACGGCAAGAAAGTCCAGGATGCCGCGCAGGCGGTCGCCCAAAGGGAAGGCTACATCGCCGTCATCGATAAGGGAAATGACGCGGTGATCAAGATCGTCATGTACTACCAGCCGGCGCTCGATGTGACGGACCGGGTGATCAAGGAATTCGACCGGCAGAACAAGTAACGTGGCCTGGTGGTCGTGTGATGCGCGCTCGCAGTCCGCAGCGATTGAGGCTACGAGGAGGAAAGAAGCGATGTCCGTGATGGAACAAGCGGAGATTCAGGGGCTCTTGCCCCACCGGTATCCGTTCTTGCTGGTCGACCGGGTGCTGGAATTGGATCCCGACCGGCGAATCGTCGGGATCAAGAACGTCACGATCAACGAGCCGTTTTTTCAAGGACATTTCCCCGGACGACCGGTAATGCCGGGCGTGCTGATCATCGAGGCGATGGCGCAGGTGGGTGGTCTCCTGGCGTTCAAGTCCATGGGGCAGGCCTCCAAGCCGGTGGTGTATTTGACCGGCGTGGATGGAGCCAAGTTCCGCAGACCGGTTGTGCCAGGCGACCAGATCAAATTCGAAATCGACGTGGTCAAGAAGCGGGCCCCATTCTGGAAGATGCAGGGGAAAGCCTTCGTGGGCGCCGAACTGGTGTGCGAGGCGGAAGTGACGGCGATGGTGACGGAAGAAAAAGGATAAGACGTGATTCGTTATTATGTGAATCGCGGGCGGTTCTTCGATCGCCTGAACGGTTCACGAATGACGATTCACGACTAACGGAAGCGGGAGGTTCAGCGTGCAGATTCATCCGCAAGCGATCGTTCATCCGAAGGCGAAGCTGGCCGACGACGTCGCGGTCGGGCCCTTTTGCGTGGTCGGCGAACACGTCACCATCGGGAAGGGGACGCGACTGTTGTCCCATGTGACGGTGGAAGGGTGGACGGACGTCGGGGAACGGTGCGAACTGCATCCCTTCGTCTCGATCGGAGGGCCGCCTCAACACCTGGGCTATAAAGGAGAACCGACGAAAGTCGTCATCGGAGACGACAATGTCCTGCGGGAATACGTCACGGTCAACCGGGCCACCGTCCAGGGCGGCGGGATCACCTCGCTCGGCAACAAGAACTTTCTCATGGCCTATTGCCACGTCGCGCACGATTGCCGCTTGGGCAGCCATCTGATCATGGCCAATGCGGCGAGTCTGGCGGGACACATCACGATCGGCGACCATGCCATCATCGGCGGGCTTAGCGGCATCCATCAATACGTCCGTATCGGCGCGTATGCGATGGTAGGAGGCTGTTGCGCGCTGGGCCAGGACCTCCCTCCGTTCATGCGGGCCGCCGGCGGATATCGGGCGCGGATGTACGGACTGAATTCCGTGGGGCTGCGCCGGCACGGGTTTTCATCGGACCGGATCGCCGCCCTCAAGAAAGCGTACGATCTGTTGTTCCGGGCCGGCCACCGGACGGCCGAAGCGGCCCGACTGGCCAAAGCGGAATTCGGCGACCAGCCGGACGTCATGGCCGTGGTGAATTTCCTGGACGGAACCAAACGCGGCATCTGCCGGTCGGTCGCCAAGGACCAGGAAGACGAGGAATAGGCGCGTGACCCAGGCACCGCAGATCGGGAGCGGAGAACGGCTCGGACTGATCGCCGGCAACGGCCGGTTCCCGATTATCTTCGCCGATAACGCGCGGAAGCTGGGCTTTCAGGTTTCCGCTGTCGCGCACGAAGGCGAAACAGATCCCGAACTGGCCAAGCACGTCGACCGTATCCATTGGATCAAGATCGGGCAGCTCAACAAACTCATCGACGCATTCAAAGGAGACGACGTCCGCCAGGCCGTGATGCTCGGAGGGATCAAGAAGACGCACGTGTTTACGACCGTGCGGCCTGATTTCCGGACGCTCGCATTGGCCACCAGATTGGCCCTCTGGAAAGACGACGACATTCTTCGGGAGTTTGCGAAGGAGCTGGAGCAGGAGGGCATCACGATCTGCGAATCGACTTTCGGCCTCGACGGGATTTTGGCCGAGCAAGGGACGCTCAGCCGGCGCGAGCCGACTCAGAAAGAGTGGGATGACATCCGCTACGGGTGGGACGTCGCCAAAGAAATCGGCCGCCTGGATATCGGCCAGTGTGTCGTGATCAAAGACAAATGCGTCGTGGCGGTCGAAGCGGTCGAGGGCACCGATGAAGCCATTAAGCGCGGCGGCCAACTGGCCCGCGACGGGGCGGTCGTGGTCAAGCGGTGCAAACCGCAGCAGGATCTCCGCTTCGATCTTCCCGCGGTCGGACCCAGGACGATCGAGATCATGGATTCCGTGAAGGCCTCCGTCCTCGCAATCGAGGCGGGCCGCACGATCTTCTTGGACCGCGAGCAGACGCTGGAGAAGGCCCGTTCTGCCCGCATCGCCATCGTCGGGCTCGCCGATTCCGAATCGAACGGAGGGACACCAGGCCGGTGACCGCTCTACGGGCAGGCGTGATCGGCGTGGGACATCTGGGCCAGCACCATGCCCGGCTCTACGCGTCTTTGCCCGGTTCGACGCTGGTCGGGGTCGTGGACCAGTCAACCGATCGTGCCAGGGTGATTGCCGAGCGGCATGGCGCCAGGCTCTTCTCCGACCTCGACGGTCTGCTGCCGCTGGTCGACATCGTGAGCGTCGCCGTGCCGACCTCCTCTCACTATGCAGTCGCCAAAGCTTGTTTGCAGGCCGGCAAACACGTGCTGGTGGAGAAGCCGATCGCCGTTACTCCGGGCGAAGCTCGAGATCTCGTGCGCCTCGCCGCACAACGGGGCTGCTGCCTGCAGGTCGGGCACAGCGAACGGTTCAATCCGATCATGCGGGCCATGCGTTCCCATATCGGTCGGCCCGTTTTCATCGAGGCGCATCGCCTCAGCAGCTTTGGTGAACGAGGGACGGACGTCAACGTCGTGCTGGATCTGATGGTTCATGATTTGGATCTGATCCTGTCGTTCGACCCCGGCCCAGTGGAAGACGTGCAGGCGGCCGGTGTGCCGGTGCTGTCCCCCAGCATTGACATCGCCAACGCACGCATCCAGTTTAAGAACGGCTCGGTCGCCAATCTGACGGCGAGCCGGGTCTCGACGACCAAGATGCGCCGGCTGCGGCTCTTTCAAAGGGACAATTACATATCAATCGATTTTCAATCGAGACAGGGGATCATCGGACGCCGGGAATGTCCACCGGGACAGAAACCTTCGCTCACGGTCGAACAGGTGCACGGCAGCGACGACGAGCCGTTGAAACTGCAACTGGAATCGTTTCTCCAGGCCGCCGCAACGGGGTCGAAGCCGGTCGTGTCGGGCGAGGACGGCGCCGCGGTGCTGGAACTCGCGCAGCGGATCGTGAACGCTATTGAGGTGTTCGTGGAGAGGAACCGGCATAACGTGAAAGGGATGGCGGGGTAAAGGGAGAACGGGGCAGGGTCCGGATTCGAAGCAGGTTCGATCCCGCTGTCTGGCCCCATCCCGGTACCACGCACAGCTATGCCGCGCATTCTCATCGTGACGGGCGAGGCCTCGGGGGATCTGCACGGCGCCAACCTCGCCAGATCCATCCTGTCGCTGGATCCCTCGGCCAGGCTCGTCGGCATCGGAGGCGCCGGGATGCGGGCGGCCGGCGTCACCCTCATTCCCGGCGTTCCGCAGGTCGATGTCATGGGGATGGTCGGGTTGTCCGCGGTCCGGGCGATCGTCCAACGGGTCCGCGCCATCAGGCGGACGATCAAGGCCGAAACCTGGGACCTGGTCGTCCTGATCGACAACCCGGGGCTCAATCTTCATTTCGCGCGGATCGCCAAAGCCGCGGGCCGTCGTGTGCTGTACTATATCGCGCCGCAGATCTGGGCCTGGAGGCCCGGCCGCATGAAATGGATCCAGCGGCGCGTCGACCACGTTGTGGTGATTCTGCCGTTCGAAGAAGCGCTCTATCGCCGGGCCAATGTCAGGTGCACGTTCGTCGGGCATCCGCTGCTCGATGCCGTTAAGCCCGACTACGATCGCGCCGCATTGCGCCGGCGGTTCAACCTGGACGACGGCGCTCCCGTCGTCGGGCTGTTACCCGGAAGCCGGACGGGTGAGATCACGATGCTCCTCCCTGTGCTCCTGGAGACTGCGGCGAAACTGGCCGCTACGGAGCCGAAAACGCAATTTGTCCTGGCGCAGGCCGCGTCGATTGACGATAATCTGCTCCAGCCCCTGCTGGCGAAGAGTCCGGTTCCGGTTCGGGTCGAGAAAGACCTGGCCAGCGAAGTGATGGCGGCGTCGGACGTGTTGCTGATCGCCTCCGGCACGGCAACGCTTCAGGCTGCGGTGGTGGGGACGCCGATGGTCCTGCTGTACAAGACCACACCGGTGACCTACCGGTTGGCGCGCTGGTTGATCAGGGTCAAGTGGATCGGGCTGGTGAATCTGGTCGCCGGGCGGTCGGTGGTGCCGGAGATCATTCAGGAGGACGCGACCGCGGATCGGCTGTATCAGGAAGTACGCCGACTGTTGACCGACCGGCAGGCGTATAATGCGATGAAAGGGAGCCTCGCAGAGGTCCGGCGATCGTTGGGAGAGCCGGGCGCCTCGTTACGGGCGGCGAAGGTGGTGTTGGCGGAATGTCGGGGTTGAATCAATTCATCCGGCTCGTGCGTTACCTGAAACCGTACCGGGTTCGGTTGGTGGCGGCGTTCGTCTGCTCCGGCCTTGTGGCCGCCTTTTCCGGCGCCTACGCCTGGCTCGTAAAACCGGTTCTCGATGAGATCTTCATCAACCGGAATGAAGGCTTGTTGCTCGTACTCCCCATCGCGTTGTTCGCCGTTTCCGTGCTCAAGAGCGCCTTCAACTACGGCCAGAACTATCTGATGAACTTCGTCGGCAACCAGGTGATCACCGACATTCGCCAGGAATTGTTCGGGAAGATGATCCGCCTGCCGGTCGGCTTTCACGACGCCAACGCGTCGGGACGGCTCGTCTCCCGCGTGGTCAACGACGTCTCCCTGATGGCGAACGCAGTGGCAGGCGTGCTGAAGGACATCTTTCAACAGGGCCTGACGTTCCTTGCGATGATGGGCGTGATCTTCTACCAGAACTGGCAACTGGCGTGCCTCTCGGTCATCGTCGTGCCGCTGGCCGTCGTGACCATGCTGCGCATGGGCAAGCGGTTGCGCAAGCTGGCCGCCAGCGGACAGGAGCGGATGGGGGACATGGCCTCTACGCTCCAGGAAACGCTGGCCGGCATCCGCATGGTCAAGGCCTATGGGCGCGAGGAGGCGGAAGCCGAGCGGTTCAAGCAGAGCAACAAGGCTTTTCTCCACACGACGATGAAAGCGATTCAAGTCTCCTCGCTGGGCTCGTCGCACATGGAAGTCATCGGCGTAGTCGGGGTCGCCTGTATCATCTGGTACGGAGGCTTTCTCGTCATCAACGGCTCGATGACGCCGGGCTCCTTTTTTTCCTTTCTGACGGCGATGTTCATGGCCTATACCCCCATCCGCCGCCTCTCCGGCTCCAACAATACGATTCAGCAGGCCCTGGCCGCCGCCGAGCGCGTCTTCAGCGTCATCGATCTGAAAACGGAACAGGACAAGGAGCAAGGCACGCTCATCATGCCTCCGATCAGCCGGTCGGTCACGTTGGAGGACATCACCTTCCATTATGAAGGACAGAGCCTCCCGGCTTTGAGCGATATCGATCTGACCATCAGGGCCGGCGAGATGGTGGCGGTCGTCGGCAGCAGCGGCAGCGGAAAGACGACGCTCGCGAACCTCTTGCCGCGTTTCTACGAGCCCTCAGCCGGCCGCATCCTCATCGACGGCGTCGATATCCAGTCCTACACGCTGGCTTCGCTCCGGGCGCAGATCGGCATCGTGTCCCAGGACGTCGTGCTTTTCGACGATTCCATCCGCAATAACATCGCCTTCGGGCAGCGGAACGCGACGGATGAGCAGATCGTCCTGGCGGCCCGCCAGGCCTATGCCCATGACTTCGTGGAACGGTTGCCTCAGCGGTACGACACGATCGTCGGGGAGAAGGGTATCAAACTATCCGGCGGCGAGCGCCAGCGCATCGCCATCGCGCGCGCCATCCTCCGCGATCCGCCGCTGTTGATTCTGGATGAAGCCACGTCCGCGCTCGACACGGAGTCGGAGCGTGTCGTGCAGCTTGCGTTGGGCAACCTGATGCAGAACCGGACGACCGTGGTCATTGCCCACCGGTTGTCGACCATACAGCGCGCGGACCGGATCATCGTGTTGGACCGTGGCGAGATCGCAGAAATGGGAACTCATGAGGAGTTGCTCGGCCGGGGGGGCCTCTACAAGCGGCTGCACGCGATGCAGTTCCAGGACGTGAGCAATGGCTAATGCGCTGCTGAAGCCTCTGGAAACCTGGCTGAAACTATCCGTGCTTCCCCCGATCGGTGCGTCGATCATTCGCGGGTTGGGCAGGTCGATGCGGATCGACACGAAGGGACAGGAACAGATCGACGCGCTCTACCGGGACGGCAAACGCGCGATCATCGCGTTCTGGCATGCCCGCCAGCTCATGATGCCGTTGACATACCGCGGTGCGGAGGCTCATATCCTCATCAGCCAGCACCAAGACGGGGAGATCATTGCCCGTATCGTGGAGCGGTTCGGGTTTCGATCCGTCAGGGGGTCGAGCACGAGAGGCGGAGTCGAAGCGTTGCGGGAACTCATCCGGTTGGGCCGTTCCGGCGTGGACTTGGTCGTGACTCCGGATGGACCGAAGGGCCCGCGCCAGGTGGCGAAGTCGGGCGTCATCCAGCTGGCCCGCGCGTCGGGTCTGCCGATCGTCCCGTTGGCTTTCTCCTGCTCAAAAAAAAACTCTTCGCAAGCTGGGACCGGTTCATGGTCCCCTATCCCTGGTCGCGCGGACTCTTTCTCTGGGGAACTCCCCTGTGGGTTCCTCGTGAACTCGACGAGCCGGCTCTCGAAGCGAAACGCCTGGAACTAGAAACGGCGTTGAACGAACTGACAGCCAGGGCCGACGAAGCCGTTGCGTGCGATCCGTGAGACGGACGAGCCGCGTGGCACCGGCGGCTGCGTGAGACTTGAAGGCTCTTCACGTCCATTGAACCATGTGGCATCTCCTCTATAATGCGATTTTGCTGACGGCGTCTCCGGTCATTCTCGCCGTTCTCCTCGCCAAGCGGCGGTGCCGGCGCGGGCTCCTGCAGCGATTCGGGTTTCGCCCGCCGCCGATCGTCCCAGACAACCGGCCGCTCGTTTGGATCCACGCCGTCTCGCTCGGGGAAGTCACGGCGGTCGCGCCGTTGGTGAAGGAACTGCACCGGCGGCATCCCGGCCTGCGGTTCGTCGTATCCACGGTAACAGAAACGGGGCGCGAGGCGGTGGAGCAGAGACTCGCCGGCGTGGCGGAGCATCTGTACGCGCCCCTCGATTTTCCATGGGCCGTGGCCGGGACAGCCGCCCGGCTGCGCCCGGTCCTCTATGCGTTCGTCGAGACGGAGCTCTGGCCCAATCTCTTGAAGCATCTGTTCCTCCAAGGGGTGCCGACGGTCATGGTGAACGGCCGGTTGTCGACCAGATCCTACAACCGCCAGCGGCGGGGACCGATCAGGTCCTTTTACAGGACGATGCTGCAGTCGCTCAGTCTCTGCTTGATGCAATCGGACCGCGATGTCGAGCGGATCGTGGCGCTCGGCGCCGACCCCAGGCTGGTGCGCCGGACCGGGAACATCAAGTTCGATCAGCCGCTGCCGGTCGCTGAGCCGCCGGGAGCCATGCGGGCGCGGCTCGGCATTCCCGTCGATGCGCCGTTGATCGTGGCGGGAAGCACCCACGCCGGCGAGGAGGAGATGATCGTCGACGCATTCCGCCAGGTGGCTGAACAATACGCCGCCGCGCACTTGTTGATGGCCCCACGGCACATCGAGCGGGCGGAAGCCGTCGAAGCGATGGTTCGGTCCAAGGGATTTTCCGTGGTCCGGCGCAGCAAGACGGGAGCGCCGGCCGGCGCCGGTGCGCGCGTCATGATTCTGGATACCAGGGGAGAATTGGCGGCAGTCTACCAGGAAGCCCACGTCGCCTTTGTCGGCGGGACCCTGATCCCGGTGGGTGGACATAACCTGTTGGAGCCAGCGGTGTGGGCGAAACCAGTCCTGTTCGGTCCCTATACGGACCACTGCCTTGAGATCGCGCAATTCCTCATGCATTCTGGCGGGGGAAAACGGGTTTCGACGGCAGAAGAACTTGCCGATGAAGTCCTTCGTCTCTTGCGTGATTCCGGCGAGCGTGAGCGGGTGGGGCAGGCGGCTCGGCTTGTGGTGGCGAAGAACCAGGGCGCCCTGCATGAAACCGCTGATGCCATCACGGCAGTGCTTACAATGAAACATTCAAGCTCTGCATCATCTATTTCCAAAGGCCAGATCCCCCTCATGGCGGGACGATAACCCGGTCGTGCTGACTCCCGGAACAGAGGTTCGGTGGTGGCTCTTGTGGGCAGCGATTCCCTACGGGCTGCTGTCCCAGTGTCGGGCTGCATTGTACCGATGGGGCTGGCTGTCTCAGCGGAAGCTGCCCGTCTTCGTCGTGAGCGTGGGGAATCTCACGGTCGGCGGGACGGGGAAAACGCCTGTGGTGATCCGTTTGGCGGAGTGGCTCCTAGCCTCCGGTAAACGCGTCGCCATCCTGAGTCGAGGCTACCGACGGACCGGATCGGCCCCGATGCTGTTGGTTTCGAATGGGGAACAGCTGTTGGCCAAGGCCGAAGAGGCTGGCGATGAGCCGTATCTGATGGCGCAGCGTTGTCCGAAGGCGATTATCGCCGTCGGCGCGGACCGCTACGCGGTCGGTCGATGGGTCCTTGAACAGTTTCCCGTCGATTGCGTCCTTCTCGACGACGGCTTTCAGCATCTGGGCCTGCATCGCGACGTGAATCTCTTGCTCATCGACGCCACGGATGCAAAGGGGCTCCGGGCGTTGCTGCCGGCCGGCCGGCTGCGGGAATTTCCGGGCGCGGCCGCCCGCGCGTCGATGATCCTGGTCACCAGGGCCGACGATCCGGCCTCGGTCGCGGCCGTGCTGGAGCGGTTGGGCCCCGCCGTTCGGACACTGCCCCCTGCGGTCCGTGTCGTGTTTCGCGCGGGAGGTCTGGTGTCGGTCGCGACGGGCCTGCAGCAGCCTCGCGATTGGTGCCGTGGCAAGAAGGCAATCCTTTGCAGTGGGATCGGCCATGCCGCTTCGTTCCGCGCGCTGGCGGAATCTTTGGACGTTCGGGTGCTTGACGAGATGATCTTCCCGGACCATTACCGTTACGATCAGCGGGACGTGCGGAGGCTCCGGGACCGGGCAGCCGAATTGGATGCCGAACTGGTGATGACCACGGAGAAAGATGCGACCAAACTCTCGGCGTTACTCGATTCTACGAAGGACGAATGGTGGGCCGTGCGGCTGGAGACCGATATTTCCGCCGGAGAAGATCAATTGCGGCGTCTGGTCGTGAACGGGGCGGCGGCCGGATCGAGGGAAGCCTGTGCATAGAGGGACCGTCAACCGCATTCTGGTGCGGGGGCCGAATTGGCTCGGCGATGCGGTCATGTGCGAGCCGGCACTCCGAGGCTTGCGGCGCCTGTTTCCCAACGCCGCTCTTTCGCTTGTGGTGAAACCCGCCGTTGCGGAGCTATTCCACGCCCATCCGGACGTGAACGATGTGGTGGTGTACGACGCACGGGGACGCCACTCCGGCTTGTCAGGAAAGTGGACGTTGGCCGGCGAACTGCGGCGTGCCGGGTTCGATCTGGCGGTTTTGTTTCAGAACGCCTTTGAAGCGGCTTTGATCGCGTTTCTCGCCGGAATCCCCCGTCGTTATGGGTATGCGACTGACGGCCGCAGCCTGCTGCTCTCCCAGCCGGTGGCCAAGCCCGACAGCCGTACATCGATTCATCAGGTCCGGTATTATTGGGAACTGCTGAGGCCGCTAGGGTTGGCGGGAGAACCGGAGCCTCCCAGGCTGCATGTCTTGCCGCAGGAAGAGCGCGGGATTGCAGACCGGCTCGGGCAGGCAGGGATTTCCGAGGCAGACGTCGTGATCGGCCTCAACCCGGGATCGACGTACGGGAGTGCGAAACGGTGGTTGCCGGAACGGTTTGCCGAGACGGCGGAGCGCCTCAGCCGATGGGTAGAGCAATCGGAGGGTCGGAGGGTTGCGATCGCGATTTTCGGGGCGCAGGGCGAGGAACCGTTGGGCCGCGAGATCGCCGCGCGGCTGTCGGTTCCCGCGGCGGTACTTTCGGGCGCAACGACGATACGTGAATTGATGGCGGCGGTGAAACGATGCCGGTTGCTGGTGACCAACGACACAGGGCCGATGCACATCGCCGCAGCCTTCAACGTGCCGGTGGCGGCGGTCTTCGGGCCGACCGATTGGCGAACGACCGCTCCATACGGGAACCGTCATGCGTTGATACGGACGCCCGTCGACTGCGCGCCCTGCCTGCTGCGGGAATGTCCGATCGACCATCGTTGCATGACCGGGGTCACGACCAGCCAGGTGTATGAGGCAGCAGTGAAACAGTTGGAAGGTTCATCCGGTTCGTTTGGCTTGTCCGGGACGTCCGATGCGCCGGCTTTCAAGCAAACACACCATACAAACCAAACGAACCAAACAAACGTCCTCGACGGATATACAGTCTTCCTGGACCGTGACGGCACGTTGAATCGGAATCCCGGGTACCTGAAGTCCGCTTCCGAACTGCACCTGTTGCCCGGCGTCGCGGCCGGTCTTGCCAAATTGAAAGCCGCCGGGGCGCGGCTCGTGGTGATCACGAATCAGTCGGGTGTCGGGCGGGGTTTTCTGACGCTGAAGGATCTTGAAGCGATCCATGCCCGCCTGCAGGGATTGCTGGAGAGTGAAGGCGCCTCGCTCGATGCCATATATTTTTGCCCGCACCATCCGGATGACGGCTGTCGCTGCCGGAAACCGCTCCGTGGAATGGTGGATCGCGCCGTCGCGGAAAATCAGCTCGATTTGCGCCGGGTCTATCTGGTCGGCGACCGGACTCACGATATGAAACTGGCCAAGGACATCGGAGCCAGGTCGGTCCTTGTGAAAACGGGACTACAGGAAGATCATGACAGCGACGCGCTGTCGCTGACGGACATGCGGCCGGATTTCACGACGGACTCATTCGCCGCTGCCTCAGATTGGATTCTTCGCGATGCCGCCGCCCGTCGTGCGGGGTTGGTGTCGGACACTGTGGGTGGAAGGTAAGGGGCGTTCATGCCGGACGTGCAGAACATCTTATTGATCAAGCCTAGCTCGTTAGGCGACATCGTCCATGCCATGCCGACCTTGGCGGCGCTTCGCCGGCTCTATCCCGCCGCGGACGTGACGTGGCTGGTCAAGCGGCAGTGGGCCGGCCTGGTGGAGCGGATCGACGGAGTCGATCGGATCTGGTCGGTCGATCCGGGATGGCGAGGGTGGATTTCGCGGGTGCCGGCCCTCAGGAGAGAACGATTCGATTTGGTGATCGACCTGCAAGGATTGTTTCGCAGCGCGGCGATGGGCTGGCTGAGCGGCAGCCGCAGACGGGTCGGGTTCGCCAACGGTCGGGAAGGTAGTCCTTGGCTCTATACCATGCGGGTCGCGGTACCGTCGGTGGACATGCACGCCGTGGATCGCTATCTGCTCGTGGCGAAAGCCCTGGGTGCGAACATCAGCGGCGCCCCGCGTTTCAGCTTTCAGATTCCGCAATCCGATCGCGATTTCGTCGATCGTCTCCTTGCGCAATCCGGGCTCCAACCAGGGACCCCGTGGATCGGGATGAACGTCTCGGCGCGTTGGCCAACGAAGCGGTGGCCCGCCGCATCCTTTGCCGCAGTGGCCGATCGGCTGCAGGACTTGAATCACGGACGCGTGGTGCTGATCGGCGGGCCGGGGGAACGGGCCCACGTTGCTGAAGTGAAGCATCTTATGAAGACCGAGCCGATCGACATTGCCGGTGCCTCGACAGTCGGGCTGTTGCCGGCGCTGCTCGCTGGCGCGTCCCTGCTGGTGACGAACGACTCTGGCCCGATGCATGTCGCGGCGGCCGTCGGAACCCCCGTTGTGGCATTGTTCGGTCCGACCAGTCCGCTGCGGACGGGTCCCTACGGTGAGGGGCACAAGGTCCTGAAGCGCGATCTGCCTTGCAGTCCCTGTTTCAGCCGGACCTGCCGGCATACCGTTCCGCTCGCCTGTTTGACCGATATCACGCCTGATGAGGTATGCTCGGCTGTCAAAGGCATTGAACGACGGTCGGCGGCAAATCTTTCGTGAATATCTTCATTGCAGAGTCGAGCACGGCGGTCGGCGGGCAGGAATCGGCCGTGCTGCTTCATGCCGAAGGGCTGGCGAATCGCGGGCATCAGATCAGGCTTATCCTGGAACCGGACAGCCCGATTGCGGCGATGGCGGCGGAGAAGAAACTCCCAGTCACGCTGTTGTCTATGCGGCGGTCGCGATATCCGCAGGCGATCGTCGCGCTGCGGTCGTTGCTGCGCCGGCACCGGCCGGAGATTCTCCAACTCAACAGCTCCCGGGACAGCTGGATCGGCTCCATCGCAGCTCGTCTTGTCTGCCCCCGGCCGAAGGTTCTCCGAATCCGGCACATCTCGGCGCCCTTAAACCGCAACCTGACCACGCAATGGCTCTATCGAAGACTGATCGATATGGTGATCGTGACCGGAGGAGAGCTGACGAGGCGCGGGCTCATCGAACGGGACGGATTGGCCGCCGATCGTGTGGCGGCTTTTCCGATCGGACTCGACGTGGAACATTTCCGGCCGGCCCCTCCGGACTCGAATCTCCGGCAAGAGCTCGGCCTTTCCGACGGCCAACTGCTCGTCGGCCTCATTTCCTATCTGCGGACCTATAAAGGACATGAATATTTCATAGAAGCGGCTGCCCGGATTGCGGCCGGCCGCAACGACGTCACATTCATCATCGTGGGTGAAGGGCCGGAAGAGGGAACCATCCGCAGCCTCATCGAGCGCAGCGGGCTGACCTCGCGGATCAGGATGCTGGGTTACCGGAGTGATCTGTTGAACGTGTTCCGCTCATTGGATGTCTTCGCCATTCCATCGGTAGAGGGAGACACGATTCCACAGGTGCTGATGCAGGCGCTGGCTATGGGGTTGCCGGTCGTGTCCACCACGGTCGGCTCGATTCCCGACGTCGTGCTTGAAGGGGAGACCGGATTCGTTGTGCCTCCTCGGGATGCGGCCGCGTTGGCCGACCGCATTCAGGTTTTGCTCAATGACCGCGAGTTGCGGCGCCGGCTGGGAGCCAGCGGGCGGGCGTTGGTGGAGCGGTTCTATTCGATCGACAGGATGCTGGATCGAATGGAAGCAGTGTACCGCGGGCTCCTTGGCGTGAAGGGGTGACATGGTCACGTGCTCGGTCTATGTCATCGCGTACAACGACGAGCCCAACATGCGGCCTTGCCTGGAATCGGTCGCCGGATGGGCGGACGAACTGATCGTGGTCGACTCGCACAGTACCGACCGGACCGCGAGCATCGCCAGGGAATTCACGGACAAGGTCTATCAGGTGGACTTCACGGGGTTCGGCGATTTGCGGAATAAGGCCCTCTCGTTCTGTACCCACGACTGGGTGTTCAGTCTGGACAGCGACGAGCGGATGACGCCGGAGCTCAAGGCGGAGATTGCCAACCTGCTCGGCGGCAAATCGGCGGCCGACGCCTACTTCGTTCCGCGCAGGAACTTCTTTCTCGGCCGGTGGATCAAGCATTGCGGCTGGTATCCGGACTATCGTCAGCCGCAGTTGTTCCGGAAGAGCCGGTTTCGGTACCGCCAGGAAATCGTCCACGAAAGCTTTGATTGCGACGGCCCGGTCGGCCATTTGACGCAACCAGCGTTGCAATATCCCTTTCGCTCGATCGACCATTATCTCGCCAAGCAGGATCGCTACTCGGATCTGATGGCGCGCCGGCTGCACGAGCAGGGGCGGCGTTTCTCCGCCCATCAGCTCGTGACCCATTCACTCGGCGCGTTTTTCAAGATGTACGTTCAGCGGGCGGGATTTCTCGACGGAATGCCGGGGTTGATTCTTTCCGGCCTCTATGGCTATTACACCTTCATGAAATACGCCAAGTTTTGGGAGATGACGAAGGACAAAGGGTCTATATAGTCTGTCCGGTTTCTCCGGCTGTTGTTGAATCGGGTCAGCGAGATGACGCGACGAGCCCATAACGAGACGAACCAATGAAAGTCAGCGGGTTTACCTTTTGCCGCAACGCGGTCAAGTATGACTACCCCCTCGTGGAGTCGATCACCTCCGTATTGCCCCTCTGCGATGAGTTTGTCGTCAACGTCGGGCGCTGTGACGACGGCACGCTCGAACTCGTCCGCTCGATCGGCGATCCCAAGATCAAGATTGTGGAATCCGTCTGGGACGAGTCGCTCCGGAAAGACGGGTTGATCTACTCGCAGCAGACGAACATCGCCCTGGCGGCCTGCAAGGGAGACTGGGCTTTCTATGTCCAGGCGGACGAAGTCGTCCACGAAGACGATCTATCGGTCATCCGCCGGTCGATGCAGCAGCATCTCGGGAACCCGGTCGTGAAGGGACTCTTGTTCCGGTACCTCCACTTCGTGGCGGACTATTGGTCGACAAATCCCTGGTTCTATCACAAGGCCGTCCGCATCATCCGGAACAACGGCGACGTCGAGTCATGCGGCGATGCGGTCGGGTTTCATTTCAAGCCGACTCAGCAATACTTGCAGAGCGGTCCCAAGGAGTGGCTGGCCTATTCAGGAGGGAGGATCTTCCATTACGGCTGGGTCAAGGATCCTAAGGTGATGCTTGCGAAGGTTAAGGATCAGATCAGCCGTCATCATGGCGACGTCCCGCCGGCTGAACAGGCAAAGTTGTATCGGCAAGAATCGTTTGAATTCGACGACTATGCCGTGCTCAAGGAATTCTCCGGCATTCACCCCTCGGTCATGAGTCTGCGGGTGGGCACGGCCCGTCGGTGGGGGGCGAGGCGGAATCGCTGGCTCAATCCGCGATTCTACCGGGAGATTGCCCGTCGGGGGTTTCGCGGATGACCGGGCTTGTCGGGTGACGATGAAACGATTGTCTTGGTGGAAACGACCGTACGGAGCGCGACGCGTTCTGGACATCGGCCCAGGCCACAACCCGTTTCACGGAGCCACGCATCTGCTTGAAATCGACGTCAAGGAGGGCCGCGAACGGGGCCTACAGAAAATGCACGTGCCGGACTCGATGAAGCTCATCGTCGGCGACGTCAGTGCGCTGCCGTTTCCCGACCGGTCCTTCGATTTCGTGTACGCCTCCCATATCCTGGAACATGTCGTCGATCCGGCCGTCGCCTGCCGCGAGATCGTACGGGTCGGCTCGGCCGGTTACGTGGAAACTCCTTCGCCTTTCCTCGAACAAGGGCTCGCCTTGTGGGACGAGGATTCACCCGAACACTGGATCCATCGGTGGCTCGTGTTCGTGTCCGACGGGAATCGGCTGGTATTCGAGCCGAAGACGGCTGGGGAGGTGCGTCGCTTCTGTTCCTGCCGGGCGGGATCGTTCATGAAGGAATGGTATGGGTGCCTCGATTTCCGACACGCGCAGCATTGTTTCCCCGGCTACCTCAAACGGACGGTCCTTTATTGGAAGGGGCCCTGGGAGCCGGAGGTCAGGACTGAGATGGTCGATTGCCGAAAGAGCGGCCGGGAATGCCGGTTTACCGGCATGGTGCGGGCGATGGTCAGGAGTTGTAACGATCTCTTGAGAACCAAGCGCCTGCTGACCTTACGCCGGAGTTTTCCGCAGGGGAGCCGGGTGTTTCGCAAGTACGGGTATTGGTCGCTATTTGTCCATTGACGGAGCGGTGCATGAGTCTCTCGGTCATCGTCATCACGAAAAACGAGGAACGGAATATTGCCGCATGTCTTGAGTCAGTCCGATGGGCCGACGAACTGGTTGTCGTGGACGCTTGCAGCGAGGATCGCACTACCGAGCTGGCGCGCGCGGGAGGAGCGACGGTGTTCGTCCGAAAGTGGCCAGGCTTTGGTCCTCAGAAAAACTTCGGTATGGAGCAGGCCCGGTCAGAATGGCTCTTGATCCTCGATGCGGATGAGCGTGTTTCAGCGTCATTGCGGGACGAGATCATCCAGTGCATCGACCGATGGACCCTCGATGCTCCATCGGCCTACCGAATGCCACGCTGCAACTATTTTTATGGCGCCTGGGTACGGTGGGGCGGCGTGTTCCCCGACTATCAGATTCGTCTTCTGCGAAAAGGCCGCGCGCGCTACAACGATGCCGCAGTTCATGAGAACCTTGTGGTGGAAGGTAATGTGGGAACACTTTCCACTCCGCTTGACCATTTCACCGAACGCCGTGTAAAAGACCACTTCAAGAAATTCGGGCTGTATACGAGCTTGGCGGCGCAAGAGAAAGGGCGAATCCGCGTTCACGTTAGGCCGTCAGACCTCCTCATCCGTCCGCTGGTCGTATTCGTTAAGACCTATCTGTTCAAGCAGGGATTTCGTGACGGCGTCCGCGGGTTAATTGTCTGCGCCTTTGCAAGCATGTACACCTTCGTGAAATACGCCAAGCTGTGGGATCTGACGAGGCAGGGGATTGCTCCCCTTAACACATCCTCGTGACACGACGCATTCTCTATGTTCATGGACTGGATACGGTCGGAGGTGCAGAACGTGATCTGTTGCGATTGCTCCGAGGCCTGAATGCTGAGAAGTGGGGTTCATGCGTCATCTGTCCTCCGCAGGGCGGACTTCGGGCTCGCGTCGAGGCTCTAGGTCATCACGCCGTTCCTCTCACCCTGCCTCCATGGAGAAAACTCTCGTCGTGGTTCCGCCTCCATACGGCGGTGAAGGAGTTGGGCAGACAGCTCGATTCTCTTGATCCGGTCTTGGTACATGTGAACGACATTTGGTGGGTACCCCATACCATCCGCGCGGTTGAGCGAACGAGACGCGGGCGCATTCCTATATTGGCGCACGTTCGGCAAAACATTGAGCCGGAGAAAGTCAGTCAGTATTTGCTCGATCGGGTGGCGATGGTCGTCGCGGTGTCGAATCAAGTTCAGCGCTCCCTTGAGGCTGGTGGGGTGACTGCCAAACGAGTGAAGACTGTGTATAGCGGAGTAGAGCAGTTCGACGAGGCTGGAATGGGCCAAGGTGTGGATATCAAAACTCAGCTGCACATTCCGGCTGATGCGGTCGTCCTCGGAACAGTGGGCAATCTTCTGCCAATCAAAGGCTATGAGACGATGATCGATGCGCTGCCGTCAATTTTAGCGATAGTGCCGAACACGCATTACATAGTCGTGGGGGCTGGTTCGGCTGAGTACGGCGCAGCGCTTCACCAACGGTGCCTCGATCGTGGAGTCGCGGAGCGAGTTCATTTCGTCGGCTTCCAAGAGCGGGTCACACCCTTTCTTTCGGCGATGGATCTGTATGTGCAGCCTTCTCGGGATGAGGCGTTCGGTCTCGCGGCCGTCGAGGCGATGATGGCAGGGCGTGCCGTGGTGGCCTCAAACGTTGGAGGCTTGCCAGAGGTTGTCGATCATGGCCAGTCTGGCGTTTTAGTCGAACCAGACGATCCAGTTCGGTTAAGTGGCGCGATTCTGGAGTTGCTCCGAGACACGGGTCGGTTGAACACGATGGGTCGTTACGGGGCGGCTCGCGCCGCGAAACGATTTGATGTTCTCTCTACCATTCGATCGATTGAGGGCATATACGACGAGCTGCTGAAGGAAGCAGATTCGGTCTAAGATGCGAATCGGCATCGATGCCAGTTCAATGGCCGGGGATCGAGGGGGTGTCGGGTGGCACACCTATTACCTGCTTCGTGCCATGCTAGCGGGAAGGTCTGGAACGGAGTTTATCGCCTATTTGAGGCCTGGCTCCATCCCGCCAGGAGAAACAGACAATTGGACCGGGATCGAACGACTCCGGTGGGCTACGGTTCCGAAATGGACGATGCAATGGCGCGGGGCGAAGGATCGGCTCGATCTCTATCATGGAACGAATTTTCGCCTGCATACGACCGGCCGTCACGGGGGGGTGGTCACCATTCACGATCTTTGGCTCGAGCGGTTCCCACAGTATTCGACGAAGGTGTTGGGACAGTGGCTGTCTTCGTACAAGACCAAACGTCTCGCGCGTCGTGCACGCAAAATCATCACGGTTTCGGAATTCTCTGCATCCGAGTTGTCAGCACTATACGGGATTTCTCGTGAACGGATCGCAGTAATCCACAACGGTGTGTCGGAAGAGTGGCGGCCTCGGCACGATCCATCAGCCATGGCGGCCTTGGGGAAAAAGATCGGGCTTCCGGCGAAGCCGTTCATCCTATTCGTCGGCGGGGCCGATCCCCGGAAGAATCACAAAACCTTTCTTCATGCAGCGGCTCTGGTGAGGAAGCAATTGGCGGGCAGAACGCTGCTGCTCGTGGGCTCGCCTGTCCATCGCTTTGGATCCTATGAAGCCACGGCGAAATCGCTTGGACTGCTCGATCAGGTCTGCTGCCCCGGCCGCTTGTCGGTAGAGGAGTTGACTTTGCTCTATTCATTCACGGATCTGTTTGTCTTTCCGTCATTGTACGAAGGATTCGGGATGCCAGTGCTGGAGGCGATGGCCTGCGGCGCTCCTGTGCTTACATCCAAGACCACGGCTCTCTGTGAAGTTGCCGGGGATGCGGCTATGCTGATCGATCCGGAAAACGCACAGGAGATTGGGGAGGCCATGGTGAAGGTTTTGAAGAATGAGGCACTACGCGGCCATTTAAAGGACAAGGGAAGCCAGCGAATCAAGCAGTTCACGTGGGTGCAGGCGGCTGCGGACACGCTGGATCTCTATCGTCAGCTGTGCCACTTGGCCTAAAGCGGAGCCATGAGGAGCCGATGCGCCATGTTTTGATCGTCAAACTTCGTTATATCGGCGACGTTCTACTGGCGACCCCGACGGTTCGAGCGATCAAGGCGGCATGGCCAGACACCCGGATTACCATGCTCGTGAATGCCGGTACTGAGGAGGTGTTGCAGCACCATCCGGACATCGATCGAGTCTTGTCGCTAAGAAAGGATTCCTGGGTTGGGCAATGTCAACTCGTAGCCGAGTTGCGGCGGGATCCGGTCGATTGCGTGATCGACCTCACGGATGCAGATCGTTCAGCTTGGCTCAGTTGGCTGAGTGGGGCGCGGCAACGGATTGGGTTCAATGACGAACAACGATGGCGTGGCCGGCTTTACAGTCATGTCGTTCGTTCAAGCTCGACTCATCGGATCGAACGCGACTTGGACGCCCTGAGTGCTTTGCATATCATGGCAGCAGAGCGGACGCCACGGATATTCCTTACAGAGGAGGAAGATGAACAGGCATCTCAAATTCTCGATCTGATCGGGATATCTGCCGGTTCCCAATTTATAGTCTTGCAACCGGGAGCGCGATACTGGTTTAAGGCTTGGCCTGCGGATCGCTTTGCAGAACTGGCAGACCGACTTACAGAGCGCTACGGGTGCCGTGTCTTACTCGGAGGCAGTGCACAGGATCGATCGGAGGCAGAGGGGATTGCGTCGCAGGCAGTTTCGAAGCCGGAAGTGCTGGCGGGGCAAGTGCCGCTTCGAGTTTTTGGAGCCTTGCTCAAGCGTGCAGCTCTGTTTGTGGGGAACGACAGCGGAGCTATGCATCTTGCCGCAGCGGTCGGGACGCCGGTGATCGGTCTCTTCGGACCGTCAAACCCGCAGGAATGGGGACCAAGGGGGACACGGGTCGCCACGATCTATAAAGGCCTGGATTGCCGAGCCTGTTTTCACCCGACCTGTTACCGAGGAGAGACGAATTGTATGCGACAGATTTCCGTCGATGAGGTATATGGTACGGCGTCCGTGCTTATCAGGGGTGCATAGAGTCTGGTGCCAGGAAGGACTGATTCGTTGCCAAGTGAAGAGGGGAGGCATGTACCTCAAGCCATTTCTCGACACGATCTTGACGCAGTGGGATCATATTGACAATCCTACGTTCCCAAAGGATCGAAAGCTCCAGTGGATCACCGAGCGTTTTCAGGGCATGGCGACGGAGAATACCGGATATTTGTTGAACCATGCCGTATCCTTCATGGAACCGGGTGAATGCTATCTGGAGGTCGGCACGTGGAAGGGGCGTACGCTTCGATATGCCATGGAAGGGCATCAGGAGAAGGAGTTCTTCGCGGTCGACAATTTCTCGGACTTTACCAAGCCCCCTCGATGGTATCGCCCATTTTCCAAACCGGAACCGCAGCGTTCTCTCGATCGCATGCTCCGGGAGGCGCAGAAGACCTACCGTGTCACGTTCATGGAGGGGGACTTCCGAAAACTTCTTCCAACGTTTCATCGCAACATCGGCGTCTATTTCTACGACGGAGGACATACCTATCGCGATCAGTATGACGGTTTGGACCTGGCCTTGCCTCACTTAGCCCCGCAAAGTCTCATCGTTGTGGACGATACTAATCCATTTGAGGAGGGGGTCAATGGTAGTGAAGCCAGAGTGGCTAATCGCGACTGGCTAGCCAAACATTCCGAGTGGAAACTCTTATACGATTTTCTCTCCCCAAAACGCGATTTCGGGTGGCACAACGGGATTCAGATCATCGGGCGATTCAATTCCTAGAAGTAGATGAGAAGGTACGGCTGATGGGCGCCGGTGATTCACGAATCCAACAAGTCATCGATCTCGGGTGTGGCCCCAACAAGATTGCCGGCGCGATCGGGGTCGATCTTCGGGGTGATCGTGGTGTGGATCTCCTCTGTGACATCGAACGTCCGCTTCCCTTCAAGACATCATCGGTTGATGTCATTTGGCTCCGGCATGTAGTCGAGCATGTTCGAGATCTCATCGGCTTGATGGAAGAGGTGTATCGGATCGCGCGTCATGGAGCCGCAGTCGAGGTGGTCGTGCCCTATTACACTTCACGAGGCGCCTTTCGGGACCCGACCCATGTCCGCTACATCACCGAAGACACGTTTCAATATTTCGAACCTCCGACTGCTTATGGTGTACGCACACATTTCAAGATCGACCGGATCGTGTATGACGTAAGGAAGCCGTTTCGCTGGTTTCCCTCCTACTTCCAGAATAGATGCCGACGATACCTCTGGAACGTTGTCGACAATATGCAAGTCACGTTGCAGGTGATCAAGCAATGAGAGGATGTGTTGTGCAGTCCATGGTAATGCCGTCGATCTGAAGAGTTTGACCAAGGATGCAGATTCTATTCTTGACCGATCCGGTTCCGGACTATCTCGCTGATCTCCTCTACAGTGGGCTCGTACGTGTGCTGGGGCAGGAGTCCGTGGTCGACTTTCCTCTAAAACCCGCCTATCACGATCCGGAGCACAGAGTCCACTACATCCCGCAAGTTCGCGCGCACGCGTTTCAAGAGGACGACATCTGTGGATTGCTGCAGGCGAAAAGGTTCGATTTTGTGATCTGTTCGTCGCCCAGGCCTGGCGCATTGAAGAGTTGGAAAGCCTTAAGGAACCGAGTGCTCCTCCCGCCGGTAATCTTCTTGGATGGAGAAGACGATGCAAGCATCCGTGTCGACGTTTGGAAGGGGATCGACGCAGTGCTGTACTTCAAGCGTGAGCTGCTGGCGGGTAGACGGCATGCTTCGTGTACTGAACACCAAAGTCGTCTGTATCCCCTTCAGTTATCAGTGTCTTCTGACCATCTGGGGCCCGACGTTTCTCGCACACGCGACGTCGATGTGTCTTACGTAGCTCGCGTGTCGCATCCCAAACGGAAACGAGCGGTGGAACTGCTGGCGACTGTCCCCGGACTTCGTTTCGAGGGGGGTGTATATGCCGAGAGTACCGACCGGCAGTCAAAGGTCTTGGTGGGACTACCTCGGCTTTGGGCAAAATTGCGCGGCGATCCACCCGTGACGCCTGAGCAACGAGGGGTGAAGTTATCCCATGAGGCATATTCTGATCTTCTGACTCGTTCGAAAATGGGGCTCTCGGTACGTGGTGGGGGATTCGATACCCTGCGATATTGGGAGGTGCCGGCGACAAGAACGGTGCTCTTGTCAGAACGACCAGATATTGAGATTCCGAATAATTTTGTACACGGTGAACAGGCATTGTTCTTTAACCCTGATCTGAGCGACCTTGTCGAGTTGGTGCAAGCTTATGTCAAAGAAGAGGCCGTGTGTGCCGCGATTGCTGAAAGAGGGTACGAACATACCATGCGGTATCATACGTGCGAGCGCCGAGCCGAACAGTTTCTGGCGATATGCAAGCAGTCCATTTGAGGGCCTCGCAGAGCTTCTTCGAGACGGCGGGGGCTGAGAAGTGGTGTGAACGATCCGGCGCGGTTGCATCTCTCCGGCGCGTTCTAATACGTGTAGTCGTCCGGTCAGTAGTTGCGTAAGACAGCGAGGCGGTATTGAAACGGACGAAGGTATCCACACTGTAGACTCACGAAAGAAGGGGTTCGATGGACGATCCGGTCGATGTCAGCATAGTGATTCCGCTGTACAACCAATTGCACTACACGCGGCAGTGTATTGAATCGATAAGACGATGCACACGACGTCCCTACGAACTGATTCTCGTCGACAACGGGTCGACCGACGGTACGAGGCCCTATCTTGACTCAGTCGGGGCGACGGTTATTGCAAACACCACGAATCTGGGGTGTGCCAAGGCCTGGAATCAAGGCGTGCGGCTCGCGACCGGAAAGATTATTGGAATTTTGAATAATGATATTGTGGTCACGCCTGGGTGGTTAGCCGGGCTGCTCTCTTACATGGAACAGTCAGGACATGGGTTGGTCTCACCCGCTGCGCGAGAAGGGCCGCTGGACTACGATCTGGATGCCTATGCGATTGAATTTACCAGACGATGCCGCGACGCGACACGGTCCGATCTTTACAGCGCTTGTATGCTCATCCGGCGCGAGGTATTCGATGCTATTGGCCTTTTTGATGACGGATTCGCCTATGGTGGCTGTGAAGATGTTGATTTTCTCTGGCGCGCACTGCAATCCGGGTTTTCTGTGGGCATGACGGGGGCGGTGCTCGTCCATCACTTCGGAATGGTCACCCAAGATGCGATCAAGCGATCCGAAACCAAAGCCTATCCAGAACAGAACCTGGCGCATTTCAAGCGGAAATGGAACCGGACGGTTCGAGGGAATTGGGCTCAGCGGCGTTGGACAGATTTGAAGTCATCTTGGATCAGGCGGTACGAACGGATGCGTTACGGACACACATTGGTTGAAAAACCCAACACGTGACGCCAGGCCCGTCTCGAATCCAATCGCCTGTCTTCGGAGGCTTGATGGCGCGAGGTCCGGTCTCGTCCGGGTTTTAGTCATGCTTGACCTATCGGTCGTCGGTCTTTCGGAACTTGTGAGGAATTCGGATCAATTTTTTCTTGATTCCCTCAGGTCGATGTGTTCATAGTAGAAGCTGTCGTGTCTAGTTTCCGCTATAATTCAGAGACTTGCGAAGTAGTGTAACCCCCTGCTAATGAAGCAATCTTCCTGAGGCGGCGGTGCCACCGACGCTCCTCTCGACGGATCTTGGGACACTCTTCGAATTGACAGGCCTGGACCGGAAGACGGTCAGCCTGTAAAGGATCGAGTAGAGTCGCCACGGGTCTGCGAAACCATCTCGGATCCAATGTGATGGGGAAATCCTGATCTTTAAGGGGCTCGATCCCGATCGACCGCAGTCGTCAGCGGCTAAGACCTAATAGAGGATGATCTATGTCCGTGCCATTACTTGATCTCGCTGCTCATCATGGTCCTTTGCACAAAGAAATCATGGCGGCCATTGAAGAGGTATTCAAGAGCCAGGCCTTTATCCTAGGTCCCGAGGTCACCAGGCTGGAGGAGCGGGTGGCGTCGTATTGTTGGACCCGGGAGGCTATCGGTGTCTCCTCAGGCACGGACGCTCTCATCATCTCGTTGATGGCGCTCGGAATCGGCCCAGGCGACGAGGTGATCACAACGCCGTACTCATTCTTTGCGACAGCCGGGGCGGTCGTTCGTGTCGGCGCCAGGCCGGTACTTGTGGACATTGATCCGCGCACCTTCAACATCGATCCGTCTAAAATCGAGGAGGTGGTCACGCCGAAGAGCAAGGCGATCATTCCAGTACACCTGTATGGCCAGGCTGCGGACATGGGACCGGTCATGGAGATCGCTGCCCGCCGCCAGCTCGCAGTCATTGAGGATGCCGCCCAGGCGATCGGGACCGAATACCGGGACGGCAGGCGAGCGGGAAGCATCGGAACGATGGGATGTCTGTCGTTCTTCCCAAGCAAGAACCTGGGAGCGTTGGGCGATGGCGGCATGGTGGTGACGAACGATGCCGAACTTGCGGAGCGAATCAAGGTGTTGAGGGTCCACGGAAGTCAGCCGAAGTATTACCATAAGCTCATCGGCGGTAACTTCCGACTCGACAGCATCCAGGCCGCGGTGCTCAACGTGAAGCTGAACTATCTGGACGGTTGGACGCAGCGGCGACAAGAAAACGCCAGGCGATATGAGGAGTTGTTCAAGCAGAGCGGGGTGGTTCAGCAAGGGGTGATTCGTCTCCCTGAAGCGGTCTACAAGGACTCGGGCCAGAAGCACCACCATATCTACAACCAGTTCGTTCTTCGCGTGGACAGACGCGATGCGCTGGTGTCGCACCTCAGGCAGCGGAACATCGGGACGGAGATCTACTATCCTGTTCCTTTCCACTTGCAAGAGTGTTTCAAGTACTTGAATTATGGCCTAGGCGACTTCCCACAGTCCGAACAGGCGGCCGCCGAGACCATCGCCATTCCCGTGTATCCGGAGCTGACGCCAACCCAGCAATCTGAAGTCGTCGGTGCGATCGTCGATTTTTTCAAGGGGTGACGGGTGGTTTGTCGATGATGCCACGGCGTTGCGCTTGCCGGAACTTCCGAGCGAGGGAGTTGTGAGCGCCGTAGTCGTCCGGGAGACGGTGTCGGTCGAACTATGATCGGTCAAGACCGACTTCCCTTCTCAGGTCCCTTCAGATGACCACGTCGCGCATGTGGAGAATTCAGGGCTACGGCCTGCTCGCCCTCGTCTTGTTGTGCTTCTTCCCACGCGTCCACCGGATACACGAGTATCTCTTCTTCGGACTGCTCCTGCTCGCTATCATAACAGTGCTTGTAGAGCGGAATGCGCTATGGGTACGTACGCCTGTCGACCTGCCGATACTGGCCCTGCTACTTTGGATACTCATTTCCATCCCGTTTGCAGTCGATCCTTTCTATAGCTTCCAGGAATGGCGAAAGCTTGCCGCCGGGGTGCTCGCGTTCTACTGGACGACTATGGTCCTGCGAAATCACCCCGGGTTCTCGCTGCAGAAGCGCGTGCTTATCGTTCTCGCGATCGGAGCGGGCTTGCTCTCGGTCTATGCTGTCGCCGATTTTCTCGATCGGGGAGGCTCTTGGAAGGATCGCACGGTCCGCGCCGGGGCCCCCTCGTCAGACTATAACTGGTTGAGTACCTACATGGTGCTGACGTTTCCGGTTCTGGCCGCCACGGCAGTCGTCGTGAAGTCGTGGAAGGTTCGGTTGACGGTGATTGGGGTTTCCCTGTTGGGGCTGTTGGCCCAGATGTTGTCCTATACCCGGGCCGGATGGCTGGCGATGGTGGTCGAAGCGGCGCTCTTCGGCGGGTTTCTCCGCCGGCGCGAGATATGGATGATGACCGGAGCAGTGGTCGGACTCGTGGCTGTCGGACTCATGGTGCTCATGTTCACGGGCTTCCAGTCTGAGACGACGAGTTCAAACACCTTCTACTATCGGCTAGCCACATGGAAGTTGATGCTGAAGGAAATTGCTGCGCATCCTTTCGTCGGTGTGGGCTACGGAAACGGCACATTCATGTTCAAGTTTGGCGGCACGATTGAATCCCACAATGCGGCAGGCGCGCACAATCTCTTTATGATGGTGGCCATGGGGAGCGGGCTTCCTGCGGTGGGTTTTCTGATTTGGCTCTTTGTGGCGGCGGTGAAGTCGATCTGGTCTGGGGCCCGGTCGGCCGTTAAAGAACATGCGACTGTGCTGATCGGCCTCGCGATCGCTGTCATCGGATTCTTCGTCCGCAATCTGTTCGATCACATGCTCATTGGCGTGTTGGGCTATCTGTTCTGGATTATGCTCGCGAACGGGTTGGCGGGCGCTGAGTCCGCCCGTCAGTCGCTCGATGCTCGGCTTCCGGCACATGGGTCTTTTCCCTGAGCCGGGTGACGGGACTTTGCCTCACTCGAATCGTTCCATCCGTTCGTGTAGTGGGTAGGCGCGGGCCGGCGGGAGGTCCGGGAAATCCTTGTTGAGCCACGCGCGATAGAGGACGTCAGGATGGCCAGCCAAGATTTCCCGGTTGACGAGCAACTCGCCTGGTCGGTACCGGACGACGATGAAGTTCTGGGGGAGCAATCGTTCCTTTCCGAAATGCGTCTCCCTATCGATAGCCTCAAACGATTCTCGCTGCCTGAGCGGCAGCCGTAGGAATTCTTCCATGGTATAGGCGCGGTATCTGTGGAATGTAGCCGGATCTCGATCCGGTGCGTACAGGATATTCATCTGGAACTCAAAATCGTAGTAGATCCTGAGGTCCGAAAACTCGACGTTGTCGTCGACATCGAAGAATACCACCGCCCGATCCGGCAGGCTTGGGAACCGATTCTGGAACGCCCGCCAGAATGTTGATTGAGCCTCCCATGACTGGAGATAGAGGTCCATATACTTGTTGTTCACGAGCGTACCGGCGGTCAACAAACATGTCAGCATGACAAGTCCACCCGTTCTGCCGGGTCCTTTGAACGAGGGGATGGCTGTGTACGCAGCCCAGAGCACTGTCCCCGCGATGAGTGACCACCCGATCTGAAGAGGGGCGGCATGACTGCTGTTCATATTCCCGCCGAGGGCGCGATCGGCATAGATTAGCAGCCCGGCTGGAAGAAGCAAAAAGATGAATCCGAACAGGAGGGCCGTCCGTTGAGCACGGACGGCACGCCAGAATGCCTGGAGCCAGGCGTGGGAAGGCGCCGGGGTGGCCGGTGCATCGGCTGGGGACCGGGAAGCCATCGCTGTTGAGAACAGCCAATACACCAGCGGAGCGGCGATGGCTGCGACGATCAGAGGGCCAATCGTCCAATAGTGGAATGCCCGAGCCAGTTCTCGTCGTTCGTGATGCAGCAGGGACCCGAGATTTCTCCCGATTTGATTCCAGTCGAAATGGTGCGAATAGGCACCCGCATAGAGTCCATAAGGCTTGTACATCAACTTGAATAGAATGAGCGAACTCCCGAGGGCAAGAAACGGAAGACTCAGCAGGAGGATCCTGCGAATCAGAGGTTTCGGTTCTCGAACATGCCGGGAAACCAGGTAGCCGATCAGGATCAGACGAGCCGGCTCGACCGCTACCATCGCTTCCATGAACACGTAGCTTCCGATCCAAGCAGACAAGAGGGCCCCTACAAGACAAGATGGGCAGGTGAGATCTTCGGCCACGCCGCGCACGGTCAGGTACAGTGAGATAAGGAAGAGCAACAACCCGAGGCGGTAGTTGATGGCCGAGACGTAACCTACCGTATGATCGAGATGAAACGCGGTAAAGGCTAAGGCAGCCATGAGTGCGATCGAACGATGGCTCTCGAACGTCCGCCTCACGAGTCCGTACAGGAGCAGCGGGGAGGTGAGTTCCGTCGCCATATTCAAGCCGTGCCATGCCACATAAAACCAAGGTCCGGATTCATGCAACGAGAGGAGCGGGTACAGCGCAACACCGAGCGGTTCACGGCGGAGTTCGACGAAACCGAGATCAAGGAACTCCGAGAGACTCGAAGTAGCATAGATGATCTGCATCCAGCAGTTGTCATCCCAGATGATGTCGCGGATCAGCCAGACACGGGCGCAATTAAGCGCAGCGAACACGACAATGACCACAATAAACGGGTCGATTCTCCTGATGGGACGGCCGCCGTCCCTCATGGAGCAATATGTGTGGCGGTTGAGGATGGAAACGTGGAATTCACGGTGCCCTTCGCCGTTGTTACTCCAGGTACCCGACGCTTTGAGGCCTGTCCGTAAACGGGTTAAGGCATACGCCGCTGTTGGTGCTGAGGAGATGCCGGTTCCTCGCAAAGTGCACTCTCCAGGGTACTGGAGAGGGAATGATGACGAACGTCACGACATCGCGATGCTTATAGACCGGGAAAGTGCCTTTGTGGATACAGCCGCCGTTCTGAAAAAGAATGCTCGTGCCGGCCGGTCCCTCCAAAACAGCCGTCGTCTCGTCGTTCTCTAATCCAGCCTGGAATCGTTGCGCTCTGGTCCGGTCCCAGAATCCCTTTGCCTTCATCTCGTCGCTCAAGGGTTTGGGTTTCAGCCGAAACGCCCCAGTGTCACGACTTGTGTCATCCAGATACACCATGAGTTTGATCTCATGGCGGGGACAATTGTCGAAGTGCCAAAGGAAACTGGACGCAGTTTGTCTGTCGGTCGGGACGGTCCGGTAAAAGTACACGCCGAAAATCTTGAAATGACTTCCGAAGTACTCCTCGATAGACTGCTCTACGTCCGGCGTTATGTACTCGATAACGCGGGGGACGTGCTCCACTCCGTTCCGGAGACGAGACAGGCCTGAACTGATCGTGACGGTGTCCAGTCCTTGGTCGAAGAGGTTGTCCACAGTCGAACCGATCGTCGAGATCAGCGATGTATCCGCGGCTGGGGGCAAAACCGCATATCCCTGGTCCCGCAGAGACTGGGCCGTCTGGATGACGCTAGATGAAACGCTTGATGGGCGCGCCCATTTTTTCCTGCAGCGAGGCAGATAGAGGGAATACAGCAGGTTAGTTGTGATCGGATGATTGTTTTCGAAGAGGGCGAAGCGCGCCCAACGTCTGACCCAGCCCAATGAATGGCGAAGAGTGCTCATATACGCCTGCTCCATCCTGAAACGGACCGGCCTCCTCCGCGTCCACTCACCGCGTCCCACAGTCGGCGGGTATCATGTCACGAAGCGCATCCGCGATCAATTCCGCCGCGCGACGATGTCCCGCTTGGTTCCAATGGGCATGACTGGGGAAGTAAAGCGGCGTCTGGTCTTTGATTTCCCGGAAGCCCGGTGCCAGGTCAAGACAGGGGACGCCGTCCCGTATTGCCATCTCGCGGGCGATCTGCTGGGGACGGGACTCGGCGTAGAGCGTCGGATCGAAAGCCAATCCTGAATTCTCCCAAAACTCAGGATGCACCTCGTATGGTTCAGGAATCAGAACCAGCAGATAGGGGATTGCTCTCGGCTGTGCTTGCAGCAGTCGGCAGGTTCCTGAGAGACATCGGGCCGCTACCGGCCAGACGGCCCCATAGCCCCCATGCTGTGGGTCTCGGAGGAACTGCAGCGCATCCTGGTCTCCGTGCCCAACGACGAAGGGACGCAATTGGTGAATGGTCCATTCGAGCAGTGCCGATGCGCGTTTGAGTTGCAGGGGGACGCGAGACGGGAAAATACGGCGTCGGAGGTGAGTGGCATTGTCGACTGAGTCGATCCGGCTCAGGACACGAGCCGGCAACCCGTCGTCACCGAGCACGCGTTCGTTGAGGCGCATTTCCTTTAGGTCGCCGCGCGGGAGAAACGTGCTCAAGACCAGATCGGGCTGGAGCGACAGACCGTAATGCTTCAGATAAACGTAATAGGTATCGGGTGAATACGCGCAGGCGAAGGCCGCATTGATCACTTCCACTCTCCTGTTCGGCAGATGCGGTTGCAGGAGCCGTTCCAACTGCCGCCCGACGGTTTCGTGCATTTGAACCCCCCACCCCATGACGAACGAATCGCCGAGAAACAGGATGCGATACGTGTCGGGTGGTTTCTCCCAGGTAAACTCGCGGTCCCGATAGCCATGTGAATTAATCTCGATCTCCCGGTGAAATTCAGGACCCAAGGTCGAAGGAAACCCGACAGTCCAGGTCCAGCGGGAGTTCGGTTGCAGTTCCCACGGAAGCAGCGGACTTGTCCGATAGATCGGGGCTTGCATGAAGGGATTGCTTTGCGCCACCCGCCATCGCCTTGCCATCCATTCGCCGGACAGGAGGAGGGCTGAGAGCAGAATGATCAAATAGGCCATTGGTGCCTTGTATCCCGAAGTGCTACGCCATGCCTGTAGGGTCAGGATTCCGGAACTGCATTGAGAGGTGAGGGCAGTACATCACACTGGGCCAGCAAACGATCGCTTTGTATCATTCCCGAGCAGTGTTGTCTAGCGAGTCTGAAACTCAGCTGGTTGCCCGAGTGTGGGAGATAAGAAATGGTATAGCCTGGCGGGGAAATGAGTCCGATGGACGACATAGTGACAAACGACCCCATGGCACGAATAGGGGCATTTTTACAGCGGTTTCTGTCTTGTTTGATCGTCAGAGCCATGATAAGTGATGCCAACAGTCATGGCATCAGGCGTGATTATTTCCTCCGGACCCGGTAAGGCAGCAACAAACGTGACACGCCGCCGGATCCACCTGTCGGCCTATCACAGGCAACGCGTCCGGTGGTAACCACGCTCGTCCTTCACTTATTTTCCTCGCTCACATTCCCATCAACGTGCGGTATTGGCAGGTGTTACAGGGGGCCCGTGTGTGCTCAGGGATTGACCCATTCAAGTTTGGCATACCCAAATCAAGCTGCCGACAGAGTCATCCGATAAGAGAGGCATCTAACCACCACTAGGGGAAGGAGGATCGCATGATGGAAGTTCGTGCGCTCGAGGCGGCGAACAATGGGAGGTCGATGTTTCAACTCGCCCTGTTCCTCACGATCGCGCACGTAACGACTTGGTCACTTCATGTGGCAGCCTACGCCGCGGTCCCAGCGAGAAACATGCTGGGAACCCATTATGCGCTTGCCTATAGCGGCCTCTATGTCCTCGTGTGTTCTACAGTGGCACTACTGGCGGTGAAGTTGTGGGAGGGGAACCGAGGTGTCCAGGCCACCGACGCCGGAATCGATCTGCTCGATATGCTGGGGAACCCCTCGCTGGTGGCCGTGTTCTGTTTATTATCGGTGATCGGGCTGGGGTTGCACTACTACGATAAACTGATCATCAATCATTTCAGCGGAGCATGTCTTGCCGACCTCCGCGGGGCCTGGATCGACGCGACGGTGGCTCGCGGTCGGACGTTGTCTTCTTGGCAAAGCGCTTTGGGACACATACTGTCCCATGCGACGTTTCCATTGTTGTTTGTGCTCTTCATCGGGGGGCAGCGGCTTCCGCGGTGGCTTCGTCTCACGGGCTGGTCGGTGGCCATCGGTTCGACCCTGCTCTATGCCGTCATCATCGGCACCCGAACCACGATTCTGAGCTTCGTGGCCTGTGCCATTTTAGCCGTCGGTCTCTATCTCTATCTCCAACGCAACGAAAATATAGTATCCGAAGCGAAACGTGCGTTAAAGGCTCTTGCCATGGTCTTGGCGATGGCGCTGACCTATGCCGCGGCTATATCAGCTGATCGCATGTATTGCCACGGTGGACCGAACCTCTACGTCGATCAGTTCGTTCCCGAACTCTCTGCCGAATTTGCCGGACCCTTGCCGGAGTCGGCAATTGGAAGACTGGCGATGTTGATCGGGCTCTATGTGTCTCACAGCTCCTGGACCTTCGAAAAATCTCTGGACTTTCCAAATCGGTCCGGCGCTGTGTTTCTGAATTTCGGCTGGTATTGGTTCTACCGACTCGGTGTTATCGACGCTATGCCGCCAGGAGAGCGGCCGTATCAACACGGGATGATGTCCCTGACAGGGGCGGCGTGGTACGACTTCGATCTTGTGGGCATGATTGTGGTCGCGATCCTGCACGGGATCTTGGTTGCGTTCGCGGCGTTTCTGTTATCGACCTCGGGAATCCGGCAGGCGTTGGGGGTGCTGGCCTACGTATGCATCGGACTGATTACGCTATGGGCGCCGCTGGCATTTGCGCCCAATACGCTTTCATATCCGTTTATCGGACTGGCGTTCCTCTCGTATATCTTGTGCGCATGGGCCGTATCGGCACTGGCCGGATCGATCAACTGGGTCCTGGTCCGTGCGGATCGGAGGGACGGGCGGTACGCATTAAATGCCGACTATACCCCTTTGAAATAGAACTCATCGATAGCGCTCAAGCCCTTCCACCCTATCCCTCAGCACACTGGGTCTGGGCGATGGGAGTGTGGGGAATGCATTGGCAAGCCACCCTCTGTAGTCGACATCCGGGGCCTCTTGAAGGATTTCCCCGTTCACCAACAGCCTACCCTTGCGGTATCGGACCACGATCAAATGAGCCATGCCGAGGACTTCCGTTCCCCAGTGAGTCCGGCGCGTGAGGAAGATCTCCGCGTCGTTCCGCGACGGATCAGTCGAAACTCCGACGGACTGAAGCTCGCCTGGCGTAGAGACGAAGCGTCGCCGGAATCCTTTCGGGTCTGTGGACTCGGCGTACAACAAGTTGAGTGGAAATTCGAAGTCGATGGGGTTACGGAGGTCGGAGAAGAAGGCCTCGTCACGTACGTCGAGCAACAGCACGGCACCCTCGGCAAGGCTGGGGAAGCGACGGAGGAATGCATCCAAAAATCTCGACTGCTCCTGCCAAGAATGAAAGTACATATCCAGGTATTTATTATTGAAGACGACACCGGATCCAAACAGCACGCTCAGAGATAACGTAACTGCCAGGGTTTTCTTCTGCGCCACCAAGATAGCATGAGCCATGGTTAGGCCTGTCCCCAGGAGCAACGAGAATCCGATCTGGAGCAGAGCGGCGTGGGTATTGTGCTGCTCTCCGACGAAGGGGAGATGCGCGTATAAGAAAATGGATGCGGGGGGAAACAGCAACGTTGCTCCGAGGAGCAGTTCCTGCGTCGGGTGCCCTGCCCAGGCGGACGGTCGGAGCCCGTCTTTTGGAGCGAGGGCCCAGGGCTCGTTGGTCTTGGTCAATCCTGACTCAAGGTGTATGAACAGAAGAATCAAGGCTGAGAAGGCGACGGCGCCTAGAACCATGGCCCATGTGTTGTCCAGCGCAAAGGCGAAGCCAAGCTCACGCCTTTCGAATGCAACGATAGCGTGGAAGCTATCCAGAATCTGCCTGGGGTGGAGGAAAAATAGGGGATCAGAGGGGTAGACCCCTTCATACATCCCATATGGTCTGTAGAGCAGTTTGTACCCGATGAGAGGAAGCGTCAGGACCCAGAACGGCCAGATCTTCGAGAGCAGGGTGGAGAGCGGCAGGGCGGCCGAAGTGCCGCTCCGAACGAGGGAGAGCCATACGATGAGCGCACGACCTGGCTCCATCGTGATCGTTGGCTCCAGGAAGAGGTACTGTGATAGACCGGCGGTCAGCAACGCGGCCACGAGCGGCCAGAGGGGCCGTCGCTGCGAATCGGTTGCCAGATGGGTGAGATAGAGAGACGCCAGGGTGAGCGTCATGCCGATCCGATAATTAATCGAGGATATATAGGGGAGGGTGTGGTCGAGCGGAAAAGATACCCAGCAGAGGGCGGTCAACGCCGCCAGGCGCGGCGAGTCAGGAAACAGGCGTTTGACGAGGTGGTAGAGGAACAGGGGGGACAGAATCAGCGTTAAGAGGTTGATGCTGTGGAGAAGAGCGTAAAAGAAGTCGGTAGTCCTGTGCAGCGACAGGAAATAGTACAGGAATGCGCCAAGCAGTTCTCGCCGGAGTTCGACGAACCCAGTATCCAGGAATTCGTGTAGTGAGGTAGTCGCGTAAATCGATGTCAGCCAAGTGTTGTCGTCCCAAATGCCGTCGTGAAGAGACCAGACCCGGCCGTAGCTCAGCAGGGCGAAGAGGACAATGACGAAGGGAATCGGATCCCGGCGCTCGGTCGACATGAAGTTGGGAGTGCATACTACGTGTAATGCACTGGCTCGTCCAGTCCTTCCGAACGAGGACGCAGGACCCGGGCGTATGCTGGATCGGGATCAACGGGGTCGGGTTGGAGACTGCTGGCGGCCGACTATGCGAAGGAGCAAGCGATCGACCAATCCGGGGACGAGGAGATTTGCGGCAAGGAACAGTTTTCTGCGAACGGGCTGCGCGATGACTTCCGCTTGCGGATGCCTGATCACGCGCACAAGACGGGCGGCGACCGTGTCAGCCTCTTCGACGGGACCCACCAGCCCCTCATGATGAGGGGTCCGTCTGATCGCCGAGGAAAAGAAGTCTGTTCGCGTTGCGCCGGGACACACGAGGCTCACGTGAATCCCGGTTCCGAGGAGTTCGGTTCGGAGCGATTCGGTCCAGCCGATCACGGCGAACTTCGCCGCACAATAGGCACCGACATAAGGTGAACCCCGTCGTCCCGCGGTTGACGCGACGACGATGAGATGGCCGAAGCCCTGCCGCCTCATGACAGGAAGGGCAGCGCGAACGCCAAAGAACACTCCCTTGAAATTGAGGGCAAGCATCCTGTCGAGGTCCTGCTCCGTTGTCTGATCGACGGTGCCGAACAATCCGGCGCCTGCGTTGCTGATCAGGACGTCCAGGCGGCCGAACCGCTCAAGGGCGGCAGTAACTGCGCGCTCCATCGTGTTTGGAACGGTCACGTCTCCCGGCACGATTGTCGCGTCGCTTCCCCTGCGCTCGATCTCGTCCTTGATCGCGTCCAACCGGTCGGCCCGACGGGCGACGAGAATCAATTTCGTGTTCGTGCTGGCCAATCGAAGGGCCGTGGCCCTGCCGATTCCGCTCGACGCTCCGGTAATCACGATCACGCTGATTTCTGGCGTCATACGACACTCCCGCGCATGGTCCTGGCGCTCAGTAAGGCCAGAGCGCCAGTCTCGCTCTCGCCCATCGGACGAACACGAGCGGTGGAAAGGAACGGCCGATTCCCGCATGCGCCAAGGGAATAAGGAGAAGCCGGACGAGCAGGTACCACCATCGGCGGTCGCGCAGCGGCGTGGCGATCCACACAAACCGCAGTGGATGGCGCTTGAGCAGCGCCCTGGCCTGAAGCAATTGAAGCCGGTTGGAAAGACAGAACAACGTCTCGATGCCTGCCGCCTGAGCCGAGGCCGAGACGTTGAGCGCCTCCTGGACCGTATCGAGCGAGCGAGGAATGTGGGGCAGATCACCAGAGCATTGGATAGCGTGGGAAGGGATCCCTGCGGCGATGAGTTCAGCTTTGATCATCTTTTCCACAGATGCTGGGTATCGGGCCGAGTTGCTGCCGTAGAGCCAGATGGGCCACTTCCATCGTTCGTAGAGGGCGACGGCTCCGGCCACTCGTTCGGTCGTCTCCGCCGTATCAGGGTAGTGACACAGCAGCCAAATGGCCGCCGTGGCGGGGGAGAATTCGGGAACGGCGTGGAGCGCATGGATCGGGACGATCGGATCGGCGGTGGGCATGGCGCAGTTGGACGGACCGGCGGTGGAATCGGTCAGGCAAATCGGCCGTCGCGGTCCAGTTCGGTGACGAGGACGGCAATGATGTCGCGGTGTTCGTTGAGCAAGGCTTCCACAGTCTCGTTGGAATAGATATCCAGTTCTTCGGCCGATTGCAGATGCGATCCGATCAGATAGGTCCGCTCGCTCTCGGGGAGCTTCGTCAAGCGAGCGGCGAACCGGTCGACGAATTCTCTCCAGGCCGCCGGCCTGGTGCTCCCGGCGAACGACAGCTGGGCCAACGTCTTCTTTCTCAAACACTCGCAGACAAACAGCAGCGCCAGCAATTGTCTGGACGTGAGCCGTTCGGCCAGAAAATCTCCAGTTAACTCTGCCACGGCCCACCCAATACTTCGCTCGGAGCCGCCTGCAGCCCTTTGCGTTTTTCATAGAAGCGGACGCCTTCTTCGCGGGAGTGCTTGAGCAGTTCCGAGAAAAAGCTTTCCTTGATGGTTCTCAAGATGTGCCCAAACGAGTAACGCATCGGATAGATTTTCGTCCCGATCAAGTAGGACTTGGCGATGTAGTACATCACAAAATATAGCTTGGTCCACCGTTTCTGAATCAAGCGGTTGACGACCAGATTCCGCCACGACGGGAATATCAGGAGGACCATCCCCAACAGGGAGAGGTTGACCTGTTCCAGTTTTTCCTGTTCGGTGAAGCAGGTGAACGGTGACTCCGTTTGATAGTTCTGGTGCAGCTTCTCGAAGTCTCCGTCGAAAGCACCGACGTCGATAGTGTATTGGGACACGGGGGTCCCTGGGTAGGGATGCAATTCCGGGAACTCGCCGAAAACGACCCCGTTCTGGATGTTGATATCGATGGATTCAATGTCGTAGTCCAGCGCGCGGGAGTGCAGGCCTAATGCCTTGAGGGAGTCGACCACCCGGCGGCGTTGCCCGGCATCGAGCGGATTTGAAGGGTCCGCAGAGGCGCGAAGCTCGTCAAGGTTGATCTTATGGTAGGACTCGAGATGCGTACAGATCGAGTTTGCTTTTTGTTCAAAAGCCGGATCAGAGGGATCGGGAATAATCGGCACGGGGACCGCCAGAATGGTATTGGAGAAGGTGTTGATCCCCTCTTTATGGCAGAGGTCGAAGGCGAACTGGATGTCCTCGGCGTCCATCCCCCGCTTGAAGATGTGCTCGCGGATGAAGGGGTTGCCGGACTCGATCGACATGCTGATGGACTTGATCCCCGCCTTCTTGAGGTAGTGAATCATGTCGGGATCCCGACGGGCCAGATCCGACCGGATGAGACAGTGAAAGGGGAGGCCAATAGCCCGGGGGTACTTGTCGGCGAATTCGATCAGCCAATCGTCGGTGCGGAAGACGAAGACATCGTCGTAGAATTTAATAAACTGCGTCTTGTGGCGCCGCACCATGTCTTCCAATTCGGCCAGGAGGCGGTCGACGCTGTACCGGTTGAGCATCTTCCCCTTACCTTTGTACATGGCGTTGTACTTGGCGTTGAAGCAGTAGGTGCAGGGGAAAGGGCAACCGCGTCCCGCCATGAGGCTGCGCATGCCGAAATCTTTGAGGCGGGTCTTCGCATACACCACGTCGCGATCAAGATAGGGCAGATCGTCCAGCGCCATATTCCGTTCCTGCAAGGCGACGCTTCCGTCCCGCTTGCGGTTCGTCCTGGTCACCACATTCGGAATAGCATCGAGGCTTGCTCCGGTGGAGAGTGCGGAGAGCATCGCAGGCCACGATTCGTCGCCCTCTCCCACCACGAGCGCATCAAGAGCCGTCTCTTCCACGATGCGGGGCATGGCCGGACCGCCGAACGTCAGCGGGAGCTTCAGGTCCTCCCCGTATAGTTGCATCCGCATCGAATTGAAGGTGGGGTGAGGGCCGCCCATGACGGTAAAGACCTTGTCCTTGAACTTGGCCTTGATCGCCCGGTTGGCCCGGAACATGACGTTGCTTTCGCCAGTCTTGGCGCTGTAGGCGACCACATCGGGCCGGACGGCTTCCATGTCCTCGATCAGATTGTCGTGCTCCAGGACGTTCAGAAAAGTCTCGTGTCCGTCGCGTTTGGCGAGGGCGGACAACAACTCAATATTCATCGGGTCTATATAGTCTTCTTTGACCATGACAAACAGGATTTTCATCGGGCGACCGTTCGATCTAGATGCGTGAGGGTTGCGATTGCACGGACCGAGCCGCGTGGGTGTATTTTCGGCGGTCTTTGATCCGGACTTCCCAGAACAGCTCGGCCAGCGTCTGGAGGACGCTGACGATATTCTTGAGTCTGAACGCCTTGGATCCGCCATGCTGCCGGGCCTGGAGCGGCATCGGAACTTCGACATAGCTCTGGCCCGAGCGGATGAGCCGGACAAGAATCGAGGCCATGTAGGCGAATCCGTGCGTGCGCATCGGCACCGATTGGAGCAGGGTGCGGCGATGGACGCAGGGGCCGTTGAAGTACCGCAGCGAGAGGCCGAACAGAGTGTTCACCAGCCAGACGAAAGCGGTCGATGTTAGCTGCCGGCTCTTGCTCCGAACCGCGGGAGTGGAAATGAACGGCACGACGATGTCCGCCTGTCCGATGGCACCGAGAATCGACTGCATCGCGACGAGGGGAATTTCGTTGTCGCCCGGAAACATGACGACGTATTCCATGGCGGCCACTTGGACCCCGCGGGTGTAGTTATATCCGAATCCCATGTTTCGCGGGTTATGAATGACTTTGATGTGGCGGTTGCAGGAGGCCAACCGGTCGGCTATGGCACCGGTGCGATCCGTGCTGCCGTCGTCGAATATCAGAATCTCATAATCCTCGAACCGGGTGCCGATCGCCGCGAGGACTGTTGTCACGGCGGCTTCGATATTGCCCTCTTCGTTCAGGGCCGGAACGATGACGGAGAGTGTACGCGGCATGGTCAGAAGGGTCCTTGGAACTCCCGTTCGAACTCCTTGCCCCGTGGCTGCGATTCCACAGTTGAGGCAGCTGTTTGGCGTTTGGCGCCGTAAACAAGGTCCCTGCAGGCCGCGGCGATGTCGGGGGCTCCGGGATAGTAGAGCTTCTCCAACGGGGCCGCGCAGGGAGTCGGCGAATCTCTCAGGGTAACCCGCCGGACGGGTGCTCGCAGAGACTCAAACGCATGCTCCGCAACCAGGGCGGCAATCTCGGCACTGGCACCGCAGGTGCGCCACGCGTGGTCGGCGGCTACGACGCGGCCGGTCTTGCGGGCCGACGCGATGATCGTGGTTACATCGAGTGGGGCTAGGCTGCGAAGATCGACGATCTCAGCATCGATGCCTTCTTGCTGTAAGGTCTCGGCAGCTTTCTTGGCTTCAACGACCATGTAGGAGATCGCGAAGATGGAGACGTCGCTGCCTTCACGGATGATGGCGGCTTTGCCCAGCGGCAATCGATAGGGCTCTTCAGGGACAGGCCCCGACTGGTCATAGAGCCAGCGATGTTCAAGGACAATGACGGGCGATTCGTCCTCGATAGCCGCGATCAGTAGGCCTTTGGCGTCGTACGGTGTGCTCGGCATGACGAGCTTGAGGCCAGGGACGTGCATAAAGAGCGCCTGAAGACTCTGCGAGTGCTGAGCAGCTTGTCCCCAACCCCGACCGATGATCGCACGGATGGTCAGGGGAACAGACAGTTTGCCACCGCACATGTAGCGCCACTTTGCCGCGTGGTTGACGAGTTGGTCCATTGTCAGTAGGAGGAAGTCGTTCCGCGCATGGACAAAGACCGGGCGCATCCCTTCAATAGCAGCGCCGATCGCGACGCCGGTTAATCCGTTTTCCGCCAGCGGGGTGTCGAATACGCGAGTCGGCCCGAATCGTTTTAATGCCCCCAGCGTGGTGCCGAAAATGCCCTTCGGGTCGTCGACTCCGACCCCCAATACGAAGACACCAGGGTCCTCGGCCATCGCCTGGCAAAGCCCTTCGTCCAACGCTTGACTGTACTTTAATTCCCGCAGGGGTTCCACTTAGTACACATCGTCGGTCAGATCACGGAGGGTGGGTTCGGGGCTGTTCTTTCCGAACGCGACGGCCTCCTCGATCTCAACCGTTAACGCCGCTTCGATTTGCTCCAATTGGGACTTTTCACAGAATCCTTCTGTGAGGATCCGTTCCTCGAACTGGCGGACGGGGCAACGGGCCATCCACTCGTCCAACTCCTCCTTGGTGCGATAGCCCATCGAATAATCGTAGTTGGGGCCGACGTGCTCCTTCCAGCGATACGCGCGGATTTCCAGAAGGGTAGGCCCCTCGCCTGATCGAGCCCGATTTACGGCGGCGACAGCGGCTTTGTACACGGCGGAGACGTCCGTGCCTTCGACCCTCACACCGGGCATAGAATAGGCTGCCGCCCGCTCGTGGATATTATCGGCCGGCTGGCGGGCAGACTGATGTGAGTGTGTCGCAAAAAAATTGTTCTCACAGACGAACAGGACGGGCAGGCGGCGCAGGGCGGCAAAGTTCAGACTCTCATGAAATACGCCTTCTTCCACCGCACCGTCGCCGAAAAATGCCACACTGATCCAATCTTTCCCCTGGAGCTGTGCCGCCAACGCCGAACCGACGGCGATCGGCAGGCTGCCGCCGACGATGGCTGAGGCGCCCATCAACCCCAGCTCCGGCTGCACCAAATGCATGGAGCCCCCCTTGCCCTTCGCGCAACCGGTTTGTCGTCCGTACAGTTCAGCAAACATCTGCTTCAGCGCCCCCCCCTTGGCCAAGTAATGAGCGTGGCACCGGTGGGTGCTATAGACCCTATCCGTCGGGCGCAGTGCGGCGCAGACTCCGACGGCTGCGGCCTCCTGCCCCAGGGACAGATGGGTCGGACATTTCATCTCCTGCTGCGGGTACAATTCGACGATCTTTTCCTCGACCCGCCTCGTGCGCAGCAAACGGGAATAGAGATCCAGTACGACGTCGGTAGTTAAGCGGCCCGTGCGATGAGGCGAACTAGATGAAATTGACATGGGCAGGGGGATGTTGCAGGTCCCACAAGTATCGGTTGACTTCGTCCATGCGGCAATTCTGGCGGCACTCGGAGATGTTTAGTTCGTGGAGAACGTACTCAAAATTGCGCCGCCGCGCCTCTCCTTCCCAAACCTGGGTAAAGGACTGCTCGTTGATATTCCCGTAACAGAATCGCTGGTCTTCCAGATAGGCGCTGCAGCCGTACACGTCGCCGCTGGCCATCACATAGGCCCAGAAGAATGGGGTGGCCTGGCAGACGGAGTAATGGCGGTCGTTATCCAACAACTTTTCCATGGTTCGCCGCCGAAACACCACCTTGAACCGGTCGGTTTCCATCGCCTGCAACTGTTGCTCGAGCGGCAACACGTGTCCGTAGTCGTAATCCTTATAGCCTTTGGTCATCGTCGTCAGGCTCATGAGGTGTTGGGAGTACGGCTTGATGACCGCGTAGTCCGCCCCAGCCTCTTTGGCGCGGCTTGCGAGCATGACGGCTTCATGTTCGTTTTCCGGGAGCAGCACCATTTGGACGCCGATCGCACATTTGTAGCGATTGGCCTGCTTCAACTCCGCTGCTTTCGCGATGTTACGGAAGACCCTGTCGAAATCGTCCGCTTTCGTCTTGTGGATCGCGGAATAACTTTCCCTGGTACCGGCGTTGACACTGGCCTTAATCCAAGTAATGGATCCGAGCGCCTCATGCAGCAGATGCTCATTGAGCGCCACCGCATTCGTCGTCAAGGCGACATCGATTCCGGCTTTCTGGGTCCGGACGATGATGTCACCTATATGGCGGTGGAGGAGCGGTTCCCCTTCCCCGGCGTACATGATGCTCTTGACGCCCCGTTGCGCCATCTCCTCAACCCGGGTGATCAGCAGGTCTTTCTCCAGGGTTCGGGTCTTATACCCGATGTAGTCGACGGCGCAAAACGTACAACGATGATTGCAGGCTCCGGCCGGAGCAATCTCCACATACAACGGATACACCGATCTGGCCTTTTCCCATTCCTCACCCGCCGCCTGCCACTGGGCAATACGATCAGGGTGGTACATGAGCTTGTGGGAATCTATGCGAAACTGGTCCATAACAAAGCTAGTGAGCCGTACGGAATGTTGAGAGAGGGTGAGCGATCCGAACTGCCGAAACCTAGGTGCAGACTACCGTGAGAGGGTTGAAAAATCAAGGGTTTTGTTGTACCGCCTTCCCCCGGTCACCCCCCTGGTCCCAATGCTAACAACTCCTTACACCAGGCGAGCACCCCGGCGACCCATCGCCCTCTTGAGGTCGTCCGATACCATCCTCCCTGCTCAGTCAGATATCCCGCATGAATCATTCGCTTCATCCGACGGTCGAGCATCCACTCATACCGGTAGGTACGGGTCAGTTCCTCCATTGAAAGTCCCTCCTTCGGACTGGCCGTTAACTCGATCATTGTACGAACTCCGACCGAACTCTCAGCCATATAGAAGAACTGTGCGTAGCCCATGAAAATGAAAAAGTACAGGAGGAGCCCCGAGAGAAAGGTGACAGCATCAGACGGTGCAGCGAGCGGTGCGGGCCAGTGCGTGCTATCGTCTGGGAGCAGCAGATAGCACAGAAGATAGACCGGAAGGCAGATCAGCCAGAGGAGGATCAGCGCGACGGCCCTCCGCGAAATCTTCCAGGAGTGAAAAACGACCGCCTGGACAGCGAAGTAGACGAGAAAGGTCAGAAATCCCGCCACAAGTCCGCGCATCACCCGCCCTCACCGAGTTGAAGGAACCATTTCGAGAATCGGAACAGGGCGGCTGCAGCGCGGCCTTTACCCGTATTGAGATACCGTCCGTTCTCCAGCGTAACACGGCCGATTTCGACCATCTCCGTCAACCGACGATGAAGCACCATCTCCAGCGAGTAACGGGCGGCGATGTCGGCTTGCCGCAGTCGCCGTTCCGGCGACGACTCGATCTCGATCATGATCCGTCCCGAGAAGCCCCGGTCGATCAGGAAATAGAACATGCAGTAGCCAATGAACAAGAAACCATATACGAGCAGGCCGTTGAGAAGATCGACGGCCCAGCCTGCCCGCACGTACGCTTCTGGAAGGAAGCCCATCGTTGCGGGAGTCATGCGATGGAGGCAGATCGTCAGGACGCCCAGCACCCCCATGATCCGGACCATCGTGTCGAAGCGCCGTGTCGGCCGGAACGCCCGGAACACGAGCACATGCACGATCAAGAAGAGAATGAAAGCGAAGAGAGCGAGGGCCAATCCTTTGAGCATCGTCGGGGTCTGCCTCAGCCGGGGCGTGCGAGGCCTGCGGATCTACGACCGATGGATGATGGTGTCCACGATGCAGTGTGAAAGAGCCAGATGGGTGATCTCGACGTAGCCATAGGAATGTGAAGGGACATAAAAGTTGACGATCCCCATCGTACGAAGAGAATTGTCCGGGCTGAATCCCGAGAAGGTGATCAGTCGGCATCCTTTGGCCTGACCGCTCTTGCAGCCCCGCAGGATGTTTTCCGACCGGCCGGAACTGCTGATGGCCAGCAGGACGTCGCCGTCCTCCGCAAACATCTCGATCGGCTTTTCAAAAACGTGCTGATAGCCATAATCGTTGCTGATGCAAGTCAACAGCGAACTATCGTTGAAGGCGATCGCCCGCATTCCGCCGTTCTTCCAGTAGTCGACGGCTTGATGGGAGGCGATGGCTGCGCTGCCGCCGTTGCCGATGAAGATCACCTTCCGTCCGGCGCGCGTCTGCGCCGCCACGATCTGAACTGCCGCTTCGAGGCCGGCGGTCAGCGGTACACTCTTGCGCTCGGCCAGCGTGGCCTCCGTCTGCTGAAGCACGGTGCCCAGTTCCAGAAGATAAGATGAAGGATCACTCATGTAGGCTCCACCGACGGTTCGGTCGCCATAGATTACTTGAGCAAGGCGGTGATGAACTTGAACAGCGGGACGGGCTCGACCGCCGAGCGGTTACCAACAATCCGGACGGCTAGGGCCCCGACGGCATTGCCGACGAAGCCCACGAGATCCATCGGGAAGCCCGCCACCACACAGGGGGCGGCTACGGAGAGAAAGGCGTCTCCGGCTCCGACCCGATCCACGATCCTGCTGGAGAATACGGGTATTTCCGTAAAACCCTGCTCAACGGCATAACTCAATGAACCATGATGGCCACGTGTGACTGTCGCCCGACGGCTTCCGAGTTTTCTGACAGTAGTGGTTATAAGGTGGCGAAGGTCGCCGAGACGATCATGGCAGGCCAACCGCATCTCGGGCTCGTCGATACAGATGAAATCCGTGCGCGGATATTTCGTGATGAGGTTATAGCCGGCGTTGGCGCTGTTGGTCTGTGTATTGACCGCGAGAAAGCGGGAGCCCGCACAGAGCAGGTTGATGATGTCCCCGGTCATGAAACCATGCCCGTAATCGGCAACGAGAACCATGTCGTACTCCCCGATGACCGATTTCAGGTAGGCGCAGACATCCTTCTCGATCCGTGGCGGCAACGGACTGTCGTCGAGGAAGCAGACTTCGAACATCTTGGATAGGAACGCCTGGTCCAGATACCGCCGCTTGACGATGGTACTGGAGTCGTCACGGTGGAAAAACTGCGTGGTGACATTGGGTTTCAAATGAGAATGGATAAACTCTTCCCGTGAATCCTTGGAGCCCAGGCAGGTGACCAGGTGCACGTCCTCGCAAAACCCGGCGATATGGTTGGCGCAAGCAAGTATCCCTCCTGCGAACGCTTCCTCCCGCACATACTTCGTCGTGACGAGCAGTTCCTTGGGCGACTTCCCCATGGCCTGGCAGTAATGGTATTCGTCGATGATGGATTCGCCGATCAACAAGACCTTCAGCTTGCGAAGGGTTTCAAGCCGCTTGATGATGTCGCCAGGAGTGTATTGTTGCCGAAAACTTTTGAGGAAAGCGCGCGCTTCGTCGGGGTAGACGTCAAAATGTGAGTTGAGCAGCTCCGTTGAGCTGAACGTGATCTCGTTGGTGAAATGAATCCGCCCGCCGCCGGACTTGACCGCCTCTTGCTCAAGGGCGATCATGCCGGTGAGATCGCTGTCCGCGTCGGCATACTCTCCGCCCTTCACATAAACGTCCGGTTTGAGCAGGCGAAGCGTTTCCACGGCGGTCGGCCACCGGTTTACCGCCACGAAGCTGACCGTTTGAAGTGCCGCAACCGACTCTGCGCGCAAGCGGTGGTTAAATACCGGACGGCCGGGACCTTTGTTGACGTGTTCGTCGGGTGTAACGGTGACGATCAACACGTCGCCCTCCTGCCTGGCGGCTTCGAAGTGTCGGATATGCCCGGGGTGGAGAAGATCGAACACGCCGTGGCATTGGACGACCTTCTTGCCCTCGCTCCGTAGGCGGGAAATGATCTCCGCCAATTCTTCAAGCTCTTTCACCTTCGCTTCGATATCGACGGTGTGCATGACTGTCTCCTTCCCGGTCGCCGATTTCCTATGAGCGGGAGAGATACTGGAACCATTCCTTCGTCGCGACGGCGATAGTGTCCGGCGTCCAGACGGGGGCCGATTTCCAGTCCTGGATGCTGGCGACCAGCTGCCTGACGCCTGCCTCGAACGACACTTCCGGAGACCAGCCGAGTCTCTTGCGAATGTTCGTGGTATCGGCGAACGTGCAATCCGGCTCTCCAGGCCGTTTTGGAATGTTGACGACCGGCCCGCCCAGCAAGGACACGAGTTGGTTGACGCTGTACGTGCCGCCCGATCCGACGTTGAAAATCTCATGCGTCAAAGACGACTCTGCGGCCGCGAGAAAGGCTTGTGCCACATCCGTCACGAACGTAAAGTCCCGCGTCTGGGTTCCGTCTCCGACGACCGTGTAGGGCTTGCCGTTCAGCTTCTGGGCGAGGAAGACGCCGAAGACTGCGCCGTAGGTTCCCGAGGTGCGTGACCGCGGTCCATAGACGTTGAACAACCGAAGAGATAGAACCGGAAGCTTATACACCTGTCCCCAGTGCAATGCGATCGCTTCACCCAAGGCCTTGCTCAGCGCGTAGGGGTATTGCGGCCGAATGGGGGCGGACTCAGGGGTCGGCACGACGTCCGGGATCCCATAGCAGGAGGAAGACGCGGTATACACTAGCCGTTTGGCGCCGGCGAGTCGGGCCGCTTCGGCGACCGCCACCGTTCCGTCGACGTTTGCTCTGTGATACTCCAATGGACGTTGGATGGAGGGGACGATGTCGGCAAGCGCGGCGAGGTGGAAGACCCAGTCGACATCGGTGAACAGGGGCTGAATTGCCGGCAGGTCGGCGATGTCGACTAGGTGAAACGAGAGTGTGTCGTAGTGTTTAAGATGGGCGAGATTGTCAAGGCGTCCGGTCGAGAGATTGTCGAGAACCGATACTCTGTGTCCTCGGGAGAGGAGCAATTCCACCAAATGGCTTCCAATGAAACCGGCTCCTCCGGTGACGATCGTATTCATGCAAGTCATGCCATTCGAACTGGATAGATGAGAAGAGAACGTTTCGATGTTCGTTGAACCAGGCAGTTCACTCGATAGTGTGGAACTAGTGCATAACAAATCCACACCGCTGCGTCAATGGTTCGGCGGGCGTGAAGTGGCTGTGTTGACCGGTTGTTCCGGTCGATGGAGTTTCTCGTTTCAATACAATATCGGTCGGCCTGGCAGCGGACGTTTTGGCTGTCTGATGGCCGGGATTCCTCTTGACTTGGGCAAGCAGCTGTGGTCGTATCCAATTTACCTCAACGATCCGCGCGGTTCGACTGGACGCGCAACCACACGCCGTCTAACGCCAGATGCACCGTGTTTCGAATAACCCTCGCTGCGTTGCCGTCCTCGGAACCGGTAGTGCGGGAATGCGCCATCTCGCGGCCTTAAGGCGGATCGGTGAGGTCCGTCCAGTCGCAGTTCCGGTTCACTCGGGCCGCCGTTCCGATGTCGAGAGGCTCGGTTACGACACGGCGGGCGGTCTGGACGAGGCGGTCGAGCGATGGGGGATCGATCGGTGCATCGTGGCGACGGAGACCGGGCGGCATTTCCAGGACGGCCTAGACGCATTGTCGAGAGGAGCACACCTGCTTGTTGAAAAACCCATGTGCGCGGATGTGGTGGAAGCGCATCAGCTCTGGTTGCGATCGCAGGCCTTGCAGCGCGCGCTATATGTCGGATGCGTCCTGCGTGGTGCTCAATCCTTGAATACCCTGCGTAGCCAATTGGGACGACTCGGCCGCATTCATGCCATCAGAATAGAATGTCAGTCCTATCTTCCCAGTTGGAGGCCGAACCGGCCGTACCGGGAATCTTACTCGGCGAGATCAGCCGACGGCGGAGTCTTACGGGACCTGATTCATGAAATCGATTATGCGGGATGGTTGTTTGGATGGCCGGACAAGGTACGGGCGCTACTCCAAAACCGAGGGCGATTGGATATCGAATCTGAAGAATCCGCCGATCTGGAATGGGAGACTCCCGAGGGGGCAGTCTTGTCGATGCGGCTTGATTATCTGACGAGGCCGGCCCGCCGCCGCGTCGTGATCTTCGGCGAATGCGGAACCAGTGAATGGGACGGAATCAGGCATGCTGTGCGATGGTCGCTCGATGGCCGGCCGGTCGATGAGACTTCTGCCGCCCAGACTCTCGATGATCTGTTCGAGATGCAAGCCCGTGCCTTTCTCCAGGCCGTGCCGGGATCGACGGACCAGCCATTGGCATCAGGACTTGACGGAATTCGCGCACTGGCAGTGTGCGAGGCCGCCCGTCGTGCGTCTGAATGCCTGGCGGTTGAAAAGGTCGTTTACCCATGAGAGCGGGCAAGCCACGGACGCTGGCGATCATTCCAGCTCGCGGCGGTTCCGCCGGATTGCCCGGAAAGAACGTCCGCCCCTTCGCGGGTCTTCCGCTGATCGCCCATTCGATACAGTTTGCCAAGCTATGTCCGGAGATCGATCGGTTGGTCGTTTCGACCGACTCGGAAGAGATCGCGCATGTGGCCCGCCGGTTCGGAGGAGAGGTGCCGTTTTTCCGCCCTCCGGAGCTGGCTCGTCACGAAACGCCGATTTGGCCGGTGCTTCGTCATGCCTTGCACATGATCGAAGAAGAAGAGCGGCGAGCGTACGACTTCCTTCTGCTGCTGGACCCGACGTCGCCGGCCCGGGAACCGACGGATGTGCGGGATGCATACACGCGACTCGTAGAGAAGTTCGATGCGGACGGTGTCATCGCGGTATCCAAACCCACGTTCAATCCCATCTGGCATTGTGTGGCCGAAAAAGATGGTTGGATGACGGATCTATTCGAATCGGCCGCTCGGTACCAGCGGCGTCAGGATGTGCCAGCCGTCTATCGGATCAATGGGGCGCTCTACTTATGGCGGACCGAATTTGTGCGGCGGGTGGAAAGGGGGGACTGGAGGTCCGTGGGGCGGCATATAATGGTAGAGATTCCTGAAATCAGAGCCATGTCTATCGATAATCTCGAACAATTTCAACAGGCTGAGTTACTTATCACCGCCGGGATCATCAAGCTCTCGTGGCTCGACGCCCCCGGAGTCGCCAGATGAAGTCCTTCGACGAGCTAATCGATCTTTCAGGTCGCCGCGCGCTCGTCACCGGCGGCACGGGCCACCTCGGCGTTGCCGTGTGCGAAACATTGCTCGAGCTTGGCGCACAGGTGGCCGTGCTTGATCGGGATCGTCTGGCCTGCGAGACGCGAGTGGCGGAGTTGTCGGTGATCCGGTCAGGCGGCGCCTTGTCAATGCCCTGCGACTTGGCCGACGAATCGGCGACACGGAGAACGATCAAAGAGGCTGTCGCCTCAATGGGGGGCCTCGACATCTTCGTCCATTGCGCCGGGTACGTCGGGACCACCTTGGCTCCGGGTTGGGTGGCGCCGTTCGAGAAACAAACGGTCGAGGCATGGGATGCGGCCATGAGGGTCAACCTCACGGCCGCCTTCATCATCGCGCAGGAAGCAAAAACCGCTCTCGAATCGTCAGCCGGAGGGTCGGTGATTCTCTTCGGGTCGATCTACGGTGTCGTGGCTCCGGACTTTCGTCTGTACGAAGGCACCGGCATGGATACTCCAGCCGGGTACGCCGCGTCGAAAGGAGGGTTGGTCCAATTGACGCGCTACCTGGCTTCGGCCCTGGCGCCTCACGTCCGAGTGAATGCGCTGTCGCCGGGCGGCGTGCTCCGAGGGCAGCCTGAAGCCTTTCGCGAGCGCTATACGATCCGCACGCCGTTGAGGCGCATGGCCGTCGAAGCAGACGTGAAGGGGGCCGTCGCGTTTCTCGCCAGCGATCTATCGGCCTATGTGACCGGGCAGAATCTTTTGGTGGACGGGGGATGGACGGCGTGGTGAACGAGATTACGATCGCCGGTCGTTCCATCGGCCAGGACCGGCGCTGCTATGTCATCGCCGAAGCCGGCGTGAATCACAACGGTGACCTGTCGCTGGCGACGCGCTTGGTCGAGGCGGCCGCGAAAGTAGGCGCCGACGCCGTCAAATTTCAGACCTTCAGCGCGGATCGGCTTGCGACCGAAGAGGCGCCGAAGGCCGATTATCAACGGGAGGGGACCGGAGAGGCGGAATCGCAGCGTGAGATGTTGCGACGGCTTGAGCTTACGGCTGACGCGCACCGTTCGTTGATCGACGCCTGCCAGCAGCATGCCATTCAGTTTCTCTCCTCTCCCTTCGATGAGGAAAGCGCCGATCTGTTGGATTCCTTGAATGTGCCGGCCTTTAAAATCGCCTCAGGAGAATTGACCAACCTGCCTTTCCTGGCCCATGTGGCGAGAAAAGGCAGACCGATCATTCTGTCGACCGGAATGTCGACGCTGGATGAGGTGCGGGCCGCAGTGCGCACGATACTGGAGGAGGGAAACAAGACTTTTGCGCTGCTGCATTGCGTGAGTTGCTACCCGGCCGATCCTGCCGACGTCAACCTCCGGGCAATGGCGACGCTGGGGACGACCTTTCACGCGCCGATCGGCTATTCGGATCACACCCGGGAAAACGACGTAGCGTTGGCGGCCGTGGCTCTGGGAGCGTGTATTCTCGAAAAGCATCTGACTCTTGATCGCTCGCTGCCAGGACCCGACCACCGTGCGTCGTCCGAGCCGCATGAGTTTGCCGAACTGGTCCGTGGGATACGGGCCATTCAATCGGCGCTCGGTACGGGAGACAAACGGCCTGCTGCAGCCGAGGCGGCGGTGGCCGCCGTTGCGCGAAAGAGCCTCGTGGCGGTTCGAAACATTCCGGCCGGCAGTACGATTACCGCGGGGATGATCGCCGCGAAACGACCAGGTACGGGGCTGCCGCCGAGTCTTCGCGATCGGGTGGTCGGACGCCGGGCGATGTGCGACATCCCGGCCGGGACGTTACTTCGCGAGGAGATGCTGACATGAGAACGATCGGCGTGGTGACGGGGAGCCGGGCGGAGTACGGCATTCTTCGTCCGTTGCTTCGCGCGATCGAACAAAGCGGAACGTTGCGGTTGTCGGTTCTCGTGACGGGCATGCATCTCTCGCCCGAGTTCGGATTGACGCTGCGGGAGATCGAAGCGGACGGTTTCCCCATCGACGAACGGGTTGAGATGTTATCGCCCTCCGATGAGCCTGAGGCCATCGCGCAGTCGATGGGACGGGGAGCGATGGGGTTCGGCGAGGTATTCGCCCGGCGGCGCCCGGACATGCTCGTGGCGTTGGGGGATCGGTTCGAAATTCATGCGGCGGTCCTGGCGGCTTTACCCTTCCTTATTCCTGTCGCCCACATCCACGGAGGCGAGAGCACGGAAGGGGCTTTTGACAATGCGTTGCGGCACTCGATGACGATGCTGAGTCACCTCCACTTCGTCTCGACCGAAGCCTATGGACAACGTGTGATTCGGATGGGGGAGGAACCATGGCGAGTCACCGTGAGTGGCGCGCTCGGACTGGACAATCTACATGGAATGACGTTCATGACCCGGACCGAACTCGAAGAGAAAGTCGGTCTGGCTTTGGAGCCGGCGCCGTTGATTGTGACATTCCATCCGGCGACGCTGGAATACGAGCAAGTCGATGATCAGGCGCAGGAATTGTTGGCTGCGTTGGAGCAGGTCGAGCGTCCGATCGTGTTCACCATGCCGAATGCCGATACCGGCGGCCGGCGTATCCGAAGCCGGATTCTGGACTTCGTCAAGAACCACCCCGACACCCGCGCCGTGGAAAGTCTCGGGACGCAGGCGTATTTCAGCCTCATGCGCATCGCCGGAGTGATGGTCGGCAATTCATCCAGCGGGATCATCGAAGCCATGTCGTTTGGGTTGCCTGTGGTGAATGTCGGGACCAGACAGGCCGGGCGATTGCGACCGGACAATGTGCTCGATGTCGCTTGCCAGCGGGACGAAATCCTGTCCGCTCTACGGTGCGCGTTGCGGCCTGAGATGAAGGCCGGACTGGTCGGGCGTCCCAATCCTTACGGCGACGGATCAGCCGCGCGCAGGATTCTCACGAAACTGGAGACGGTGTCCTTGGATGATCGCCTGCTCCGCAAACGGTTCGGCGATCCTGTCCCAACGTCAAGGGGGAGTAGTCATGGGAGCTAGGTCCGGGACTCGCTGCGTGATCCTGGGCGGAGGAGGACATGCCGCGGTCGTCATCGATGCCATGGCGGCGGCTGGTAAAGCACGTCCCGTTGTGATACTGGATGCTGATCCGCAGAGTTGGGGGACGACGCTCTTGGACGTGCCGATTAGAGGAGGAGACGACCTGTTGCCTCAACTCATGAAAGAAGGAATTCAGCATTTCGTCATCGGTCTTGGAGGAATCGGCGACAACGGCCCGCGCCAGGGGCTCTTTGAACGGGCTGAACGCCTCGGGATCCAGCCTCTCTCCGTGATGCACCCTGCCGCAACCGTATCCCGTTGGGCCTTCGTCGGGGCCGGGTCAGTCATACTAGCTGGCGCCGTGGTCAATGTGCGAGCCCAACTCGGTCAAAACGTCATCGTCAACACGGGCGCGATTGTGGAGCATGACTGTGTGATCGGGGCTCACGTCCATGTCGCGACTGGGGCGCGGGTGGCAGGCGGCGTCAAGATCGGGGCAGGGGCGCATGTGGGAGCCGGAGCCATTATTCGACAGGGCCTCATCATCGGACCTGCTGCTGTCGTGGCGGCTGGGGCGGTGGTTGTGAAGGACGTTGTGGCCGGAGACACAGTGATGGGTGTGCCGGCGTCGAGCGCCGTGCGCGGGTCCGTTGCCCGCTGAGGTGAAGACAGAACTAACCGGATATACATCAGCAATCGCAAGGATGAACACCAATCTTCAGAGCTTCTGTATCACTCCTGATCGCACAGTCGGCGAGGCCGCGGCGCTTATGGACTGCAACGGTCTGCGGATCGTGGTGGTCGTCGACCAAGACGGCAGGTTAAGAGGCACCGTGACGGACGGCGACTTGCGACGTGCGATGCTGGCGCGTCTGGACATGTCCCAATCCGTCACGTCGCTGCTCGATCGGAAAGCAGGATCTGCCTATGCGAAGCCCGTCACCGGGCCCGCCGAGGCGGATCGCGCCGCATATCTTCGGCTCTTGCAGGATCACCGCCTCCATCACCTCCCCATCGTCGATGCGCAGCAGCGCGTGGTCGGGTTGGTCACGCTCGACGAATTCGTAACAGGGGAACCGCTTCCGTTGCAGGCGGTCATCATGGCGGGCGGACGCGGTAAGCGGCTGCATCCGCTTACCGAGCAGACGCCAAAGCCGATGCTGCCGGTCGGCGATCGACCGCTCTTGGAACTCATCATCGAACAGTTGAAGGAGTCAGGCATCAGGCGGGTCAACGTCACGACGCACCATCAGAGCGAGAAGATTACCGAACATTTTGGAGACGGGCGCAAATTCGGCGTAGACATCACTTACGTGACCGAAGATCGTCCGCTGGGAACGGCCGGTGGACTTGGCCTGATGGCTCCGTCGACGGACACCATGCTCGTTTTGAACGGCGACATACTGACGCAGGTCGATTTCCACGCCATGCTGGCGTTTCATCGTGGACATCAGGCTGATTTGACGGTCGCGGTGCGCCAATACGATGTCCAGGTGCCGTTCGGCGTCGTGGAGTGCAATGGAGAGCTTGTTCGGTGCTTGACTGAAAAACCGGTGCTGAATTTCTTCGTCAACGGGGGCATGTACTTGATCGAACCGTCCGTTTTTGAGCACTTTCCCTCCGGTGAGCGGTTTGACATGACCGATTTGATTCAGAGGTTGATCGAGCGGGGACGGAAGGTGGTCAGTTTTCCAGTCCGCGAGTATTGGCTCGACATCGGGCAGCCTGCGGACTATGAGCAGGCGCAGATCTATGCCAAGAGTAAGAAGGAGCCGTCATGAACTGGGCTGGCAAGCGGGTATTGGTGACCGGGGCTGGGGGCTTTATCGCCAGCCATCTGACGGAGCGCCTAGTCGAACTCGGCGCCGCGACACGCGCCTTCGTCCACTACCGCGCCGATGGATCGCGAGGATGGCTGGATCACTCTCCCCAACAGGCGGAGATCGAATTCCATGCCGGCGATATCACGGACCGCGATTCCGTGCTCCAAGCTATGAAAGGCGTGGACGCGGTGTTTCATCTTGCAGCATTGATCGCCATCCCCTATTCGTACCATGCACCGGCATCCTATGTAAGGACGAATGTGGAAGGTACGATGAACGTATTACAGGCGGCCCGCACGTATGGGACCAGTCGTGTCGTCCACACATCCACGAGCGAGGTCTATGGATCAGCGCTCACGGTACCTATCAGCGAGTCTCACACCTTGCAAGCGCAGTCGCCGTATTCTGCAACGAAGATCGCGGCTGATAAACTCGCCGAAGCGTTCCATTTGTCCTATCAAATCCCCGTCGTCACGCTGCGCCCGTTCAATACGTACGGCCCGCGCCAATCATCTCGAGCTGTCATCCCGACCATCATCGCCCAGACGCTTTCCGATGGTCCGCTTCGACTGGGGAACCTCAGTCCGACCAGGGATCTCAACTTTGTGGGAGACACCGTAGAAGGATTTCTCCTGGCCGGAGAGTCCTCGAGAGCCGTGGGCCGTACCGTGAATATCGGGTCGGGCAGAGAAATCAGCATCAAAGCTCTCGCCGAGCTGATCGCCGACATCATCGGTCGGCGGGTTCGGATCGAACCCGATGTGCAACGAGTACGCCCCGACACGAGCGAGGTCAGCCGACTGCTCGCAGACAACCGCCTCTCCAAGGAACTTCTAGGATGGTCGCCGAAGGTGTCGCTTGAGGAAGGACTGCGGCTGACGGTGGACTGGTTCAAGGATCATCTGCATGCCTACCGATCGAAAGCGTACATTCTCTAGCGAACCGGGAACTCCAGCGTCCACCGGTCAAATTCCCCTTGCGGTTCCTTCCTTCATGGGGAATGAATGGAGATATGTCAAAGAATGTCTCGATACCGGGTGGGTCTCTTCCGTCGGTCCTTTCGTCGACCGCTTCGAACGGGAGATAGCTGCGTATCTCGGCGCCTCCCATGCTGTCGCCACATCCAGCGGCACAGCCGCACTCCATATCGCGCTCTTGATAGCGGGTGTCAGGCCAGATGATGAAGTGCTCGTCCCTGCGCTCACGTTCATTGCACCTGCGAACGCCGTCCGGTACGTAGGCGCGTGGCCTGTTGTGCTCGACGTCGACCCTGATCACTGGCAACTGGACCCGCGGAGGGTGGAAGCCTTTCTCCGACACGAATGCGACGTGCGGGACGGTCTGGTGCGGAATCGTCGAACGGGCCGGCAGGTGACGGCACTGCTGCCGGTCCACGTGCTCGGGCATCCCTGCGACATGGATCCTCTGATCGCACTCGCCGACGAATTCGGCTTACGCGTGATCGAAGATGCGACGGAAAGTCTGGGGGCGAAATACCGGGGACGGCCTACCGGCTTGCTCGGCGATGTCGCCGGCTTGAGTTTCAACGGCAACAAGCTGATTACCGCAGGCGGTGGCGGCATGATCGTCACAAATGATGCCGCATGGGCGGCAAGAGCGAAATATCTCACGACCCAGGCGAAGGACGATCCTGTGGAATATGTCCATCGGGAAATCGGCTACAACTATCGACTGACCAACGTCCTTGCCGCGATCGGATGCGCGCAACTGGAACGGGTTGCGGACTACGTGGCCGCCAAGCGCCGGATCGCATCGATCTATATCGACTCACTGGGCGGTGTCCCGGGTCTGAAGTGCATGAAAGAGGCCCCTTGGGCCGAGAGCGCTTGCTGGTTGTTTACAGTGTTGGTCAATGAGGATGACTTCGGCATGAGCAGCCGACGATTGATGGTCGCACTCGACGAAGCAGGCATCCAAGCCAGGCCGTTGTGGCAGCCGTTGCACCGGTCCCCTGTTCATGCCGGCGCGCCGGGGGGCGAGTGTCCAATCGCGGAGCGTGTCCACGCTCAGGCGCTCAGCCTGCCGAGTTCCGTCACACTGAGTGAGCAGGACCAACGGCGCGTAATCGAGGTCATCCGAGAGGCCGGCCGTGCAACGCCCGGAGCCAGACGTCCGCCCAATGGGTGATTTGCGGGTATACGAGCCGAAGGGAGGCGCGGTTGGGTGAGTGATCAACCGGGTACGGCGCCATCGAGCTATGCAGACCTGTCATGGCGGGCGGCCATCGTCCGCCTGGCTAAACAGGTCGGCGTCTACGGATTCGGCAATGCCTTGCAGCGGCTTGGGGCGTTCTTCCTGCTTCCGTTGTATCTGCGGTTTCTCTCCCCGGACGAATACGGTCTGTTGGCGCTCGTCGGAGTGATTCAATTCGTCCTTCCTGCCGTTCTGTTAGCAGGGGCCCCAGCCGCGATCACTCGGTATTATCACGAATGGGTTCGAGAACAGTCGGCGGACCGCAATTTGTGGATGGTTTGGGCGATTGGAACGGGAACCGCTTTATCGTTGACGGCAGGTCTCCACTATTTCGGAGAGACGCTCTTTCATATCGCGCTCAAGCAGGTCCCGTTCGAGCCGCATGGAAGGCTCGGGCTCTGGTGGGCCTTCTTTTCAAGCCTGAGCCTGTGCCCGCTGATGCTTCTCCGGATTCGTGAGCATGGGCAGGCCTACGTTAGCGTCTCGTTGATCTCGTTTCTTCTGGGGATTGCGCTCAACAGCTACGCTGTGATGAATGGATGGGGCGTCATCGGCATACTCCAGATGCAGGTGGTAGCTGCAGCCTGTGTCGGACTTTGGCTCTCGTACTGGTATGTCAGGCAGGTGCGGGTGAGCTGGTCCGGAGCCGGGATCGTGCGAATTTTCCGTGTGTCACTTCCCCTGGTCGGAGCCGGACTTCTTGAGGCCGTGGCCGGCCGCGCCGATCGGCTCTTGTTGGATAAATGGGTTCCGCTCCCCGAGATCGGGTTGTATTCATTGGCCAATCAATTTGGACAGGGAGTGAAGTTCTTCTATGACTCCGTCAAGCCGGCCTGGGTGCCGTTTTACATTCGCGTGGTCGGGGAACGCCAAGACGCTGCACGGTTCTTGGGTCGCGTGGCCGGCTATTATGTCGCGTTGCTTGGAGGGGTGGCCATCGCTGTCCTTCTGTTCGGTCCCCTGGTCGTCGCATGGTTCAGCCCAGGGTCGGACTACCAAGGGGCGTTGCCTCTCTTGCCTCTTTTCGTAGGAAGCTATCTCCTGCAGGGATTAGTGCCGATCGGCATTATGGCGATCATGGTGTCCGAACGGACCGTATGGACCACGGTGATCCATCTGGTTCAACTTGCCGTGCTCATTGGCGCCAACCTGTTGCTGACGCCGGTGTGGGGAGTTCGAGGGGCAGCCTGGGCGCTGGTAGCGGCCTATGGGATCCAAGGAGTTCTCTACCTATGGTTCGGTCAGCTGTGCTATCCGGTCCAGCTTGCCTGGACTCACTTCTCGTTCTTGCTCGGTTCGGTAGCGTTGGTCATTGTGGCAATGCTCTGGTGGCCGACCCAGGGAATCATTGCAGCGTTCATCCTTCTCTTGGTGTACATCGCTGCCGCTTTCGTCCTACTGCGGCCTGCTGCGATGGGCACGCTGGGAGGATTGCTCTCTCCGAGGAACCGCGGAGCAGCTTGAACCGGCGAATCGGAACAGCGGGTCCCGTGAAAGCCAGTCGACAATTCGGACCCTTGCGCCTCTGTTCGTATTCTTATACCTTTGCGCCGATCGTAGGTAACCGTAGGTGAGCGAGCAACCGACAGTCAGCCCTATTCTCCTGGTCGCCGATCACAAGTGGCGTGATCTGCCGGGCATGGCCTTGCTTAAGAAGATGTTAGAAGACCACCATCATCAGCCCGCTGTGGTCATGAGTTATGCGGGGGTGAGCGCCGGTCTTCGACTGTTCCGTCCTCGTGCGGTGGCCTTGACGACGCTCATCGGCCCGCGTGAGCAAAATCTTGCGCGTGCCGCTCGCCACATTGGAGCCGCGGTGATCGTGATTCCAACCGAGGGAATTCCGGGATCCAAAGAAAGTATGGCCGGGATTTTTCGTAACCCGGAATCGTGGGAGATCTGCGACCTCTATCTTCCATGGGGCCCGGTCATGGCCGAGTTTGCTGTAGCCGAGGGGTATCTGCCGAAGGGCAAGGTCAGGCTGACTGGCACGGGCCGGTTCGATTTCTATCGCCCTCCACTTTCTCAGTGCCTGATGTCACGTTCAGAACTGGACGAACGTCTCGGACTCCGTTCACGGGCGCCGGTCGTAACATGGGCAACGACCTTCGTGCTGGCGTCGTATGCGGAGAACGAGAAGCGATTGCGATATACGGAGAAGGATCTAGCCGCTCGCGGCTTGTCGAAGATCGAAGGGTTTGCCAACCTTGCCGAGATCGCTTCGAAGGAGCAGGAGGCAAAAACCTTGGTGCTCGCCAGCATGCGGAGTTGTTGCGAAGAGTTCCCTGACGTAGAATTTCTAATCAAGCCGCATCCCTACGAAGAATTCGCTTTGTATGAAGCGCTTGTGTCCGAAGCCCGGCGTGATGGCTTGCGGAACTGCCATCTCGCCGCTGACGTGTATATCTGGGACATCCTGCAGCATGCGACCGTTCATGTGCATAGTGGTTCAACGACCGGCATGGAAGCCTGGCTGATGGGAATTCCTACAATTAACTTCCAACCCGGAGGCTATGCGCGTTTCAAAGGTGCCGTGGGAGGAGCAATGATCGAGCAGGAAGATTTGGACGACACCCAAACCCAACGGGAGGCAGTGGCGAGTCGCATCAGGCATTACGTGGGAGGAGGGGCAATCGATCCGGAACTTCGGGAGCAGCGGACAAGGTTTCTCAATCGCTGGTTTGATAAGTTTGATGGTCACGCCGCAGAGCGACAGGCTGCTGCCATTGCAGACCTGCTCAAAAACTACGCGGCTCCCGTTGTCTCCAACCGGCGACCTCCGTGGGTCGGTCGGCGCGCACCGCTGACGTACCTTCACTACCGTGTCAATCAACTGTTGGGTCGGCCTTTCGACGAACCGCTCATTGAACGAGGCAGGGCAGCCCCTCTAGACTTTCTTGGACAACGTGATAAGGTCGTGCGCCAGAGAGATGTAGATATCTGGGAGAGGAGAATTCGCGAAGTGTTGGCCAAGTCACATCAAGCATCGTAGGGGAATCTTTGGCGTGAACACCACACCTGCGGTGAGTGGTTCGATCGTCGATCTGATGAAGTCGCTTGCCCGCCCGGCCTATCATGCTGCCAGAGCCGTTCTTTACTATCCAAAAGCTCGGCAGATCCTGAAGGCCTACTCCTCTCACTATGAGGCGGCGCGGGTAGTCTATCGATCCAACACTAAGCCGGATTCCCAGGAAGCGTCTGTTCTGAATGTCACGCTGGTGGAAAGGGCTGAGCCCGGCCGTCCGAACCCGATACTCTCGTTGCCTGACCACTATCCTGCACTGGTCGACCGGGTCCATGCGGCGGTTCGAGAACAATTGAGTTGGACTCGGAACTGCTGGTTCTTTCCGAAGCTCCAGGAGTCCTCCCTGCCAGATCGGATGGATGATCTCCCGGCTGTACGGAACGGAGAGGTGATTGCGGTGCAACTTCAGGACTATCAACGTGTCGAGGGTTTGGAGGACCTCTGCCAGGCCGTCTTGCCTCAACTCGAAGCGCGCGTATTCGGTGCGTTTCTTATCGTGGACAAGGTGTATATCTATCGGAATCTCCCTAGTCGTACCTCAGACCAAGTATCGTGGCTGTGGCACTACGACAACCACCCCTCTCAGATCAGGAAAGTCATGATTTATCTGACCGATGTGACTGATGAAACCGGGCCATTCGAGTACCTGCGGGCTCCGGGGACCGGGATACCACTGTACATACCACCCACTCCCTTGAGCGGATACGGCAGGATTTCTCGTGGCATGATAGAACGGCGGTTGGCTGAAGGGTATCAGGGGTACAAAGTGACCGGACCGAAGGGAACTCTTGTGTTCTTTGAGGAGAATGTGGTGCATAAAGCCAACGTGGCCAAGCAGGGATGCCGCGACGCGTTGTTTTTTCAGATCCGTCCAGCCACATTCCGCCCGGACCGATACATCGATCCGCGTTGGACAGGGTCGTTCCAGCATCAGGATTTCAATCCCGACCCCTACGATACGCAGCCGTACCTGAAAGCCGGGATGCTGTCCGGTTAGATGGCGGCGGGGATTGTGGGTAAGCAGTGTTCGAACCGGGGCTTAGGCAGAGGTCCTTGCCCCCACCATTTATAAGGAGAACCGGCGATGGGAAAGAAAGTACGCATCGGAAATATTTCAGTCGGGGATGGCGAACCCTGTTTGGTAATCGCGGAAATCGGCATCAATCACAACGGAGATCTCGACTTGGCCAAGCAGTTGATCGACGCCTCGAAAGAGGCGGGCGCCGGGATGGTCAAGTTTCAAAAGCGCACGGTCGACATCGTGTATTCGCCCGAAGAGCTGGCCCGCCCGCGAGAAAGCCCGTTCGGCACCACGAACGGAGATCTGAAGCGCGGGCTGGAGTTCGGGCGGGACGAATACGCGGAGATCGATCGCTATTGCAAAGAGCGGGATATCCTCTGGTGCACCTCCTGCTGGGACGAAGGTTCGGTCGATTTCATGGAGCAATTCAATCCACCCTGTTACAAGATTGCGTCGGCCTGCCTGACCGACGACGGGCTGCTGCGCCACCATCATAAGACGGGTCGGCCGGTTATCCTGTCCACCGGAATGAGCACGATGGAACAGATCCGCCATGCGGTACGGGTGCTCGACACGGATGATCTGATCATCCTCCACTGCACCAGCACCTATCCGAGCAAGCCGGACGAACTCAACTTGCGAGTGGTACGCACCCTGTTCAAAGAATTTCCTAATCATCCGATCGGCTACTCCGGACACGAAGTCGGTCTCCAGACCACGGTTGCGGCGGTAGCGCTAGGCGCCTGTTTAGTGGAACGGCACATCACGATGGATCGCGCGATGTGGGGTACCGATCAATCCGCATCCGTCGAACCTCAGGGATTCCAGCGGATGGTTCGAGATATCCGTGCCGTCGAGTCGGCTATGGGCGACGGCGTCAAGCGTGTCTACGAGGGGGAGCGTCCAATCATCGCCAAGTTGCGGCGGGTTGGAAAATAGTCGGTGGAGATTCTCGCGATTATTCCCGCTCGAGGCGGGTCCCGTCGAATCCCTGGGAAAAATCTCCGCGACGTGGGCGGTCGTCCGCTGCTTGTCCATAGCATCGAGCATGCGACGCGGGCAAAGCGTGTGACCAGAACCGTCGTATCGACCGACGATCCGGCCATTCGGACCGTGAGTCTCGATGCCGGCGCGGAGGTTGTGATGCGTCCCCCCGAGTTGTCTACAGATCAGGCCACCTCGGAGTCGGCGCTTCTTCACGTGCTGGAGTATCTACGGGCGGAGGGGCGGTATGAGCCCGATCTCGTTGTCTTCCTGCAATGCACCTCCCCGGTCAGGGGAGCGAGCGATATCGACGGTGCGATTCAACGATTGCTTGAACAAAGAGCGGATGCGGTGTTTTCTGCCGCCGAGTCGAAATGGCTGTTGTGGCGGGAATCCGGCGGCCATGTGGAATCGTTCAATTACGATTTCAGAGCGCGCAGGCGCGAACAAGACATGGACGCTGAATGGCGGGAAAACGGCTCCATCTATGTATTTCGCCCGGCGATACTTCGTGAGACCGGCAACCGGCTCGGAGGGAAGATTGCGGTTTACGAGATGGACTATTGGAGTTCCTTCCAGGTCGATACTGAAGAGGATATCGAGTTGTGCGACTGGATCCTTCGGCGGCGTCAACGGCAGATGCAGGCCGCCGCACTTCCTGCTTCGATCGGCGCGGTGGTCTTCGACTTCGACGGCGTGTTTACCGACAACCATGTGCTCGTTTCGGAGGATGGGACGGAAACGGTGTCCTGTAACCGGGCGGACGGGTTGGGACTGGACTTTCTTCGGGAAACGGGAATTCCCTTACTCGTGCTGTCGACCGAGCGCAACGCGGTTGTAGCCGCTCGATGCCGGAAACTACAGATGGAGTGCCGGCAAAACGTCTCCGATAAGCTTGAGGCATTAAAGCAGTACGCTGCTGAACGCCGGATCCCGCTCTCGTCAATCGTCTATGTCGGGAATGATCTCAACGATCAGGCCTGCCTGAATGCGGTCGGGTGCGGAATCGTTGTGGCCGATGCGAATCCTGTGCTGATGCGAACCGCGTCGATCGTCCTAAGCCGCCGGGGAGGAGATGGGGCGGTCCGGGAAGTCTGCGACCTCATACAACTTCGGACAAAAGGACGATGAGCGCGGGAAACCGTTCCGTGGTCAGGCAGCTGTTTTCGCTCGAGGGCAAGACCGCCGTCGTGACCGGTGCCGCAGGATATCTTGGTCGGGTCTTCGCGGAGGCCTTGCTCGAAGCCGGCGCCCATGTGGTCTTGATGGGGCGAGGCGACAAATTGACCCGGGTGACCCAACAGATGGTCGCCCACTTCGGCGCGGACAGAGTAGAAGCAGCTGCCGTCGACTTCTATGACACCGAGGCCTTCCGGGAGTCACTGCAGAAACTGGTGGGAATGCCGACAGGTGTCGATATCCTGGTCAATAACGCCTTCGAGTTCAGCAAGGAAACGGGGTTCAATGACCCCTCTGGCCGCTTTGAAGCGTTGTCAAAGAATCAATGGATGCGCGCTTTGGAGTCCGGCGTATATTGGCATGTCTTGGCGACACAAGTCGCGGGGGCATCGATGGCGGCCAGGAAATGCGGATCGATCATCAACATCAGTTCGATGTACGGCCTGGTGAGCCCGGACCCCGCCATGTATGCGGGGACGCCGATCTTCAACCCTCCGACGTACAGCGCGACGAAAGCCGCCCTCTTGGCGTTGACGCGCTACACCGCCGCGTTCTACGGCGGCCAGGGAGTCCGTTGCAACGCCTTGCTGCCGGGGGCCTTTCCCAACGTCGGCGGGGATTCGTATAACGCGCCGCGCAACGAAGGGTTTCTTCAACGCTTGAGCGATCGCACGCTGCTGAAACGATATGGGCACCCTCAGGATTTAAAAGGCGCGATCGTATTCTTGGCCTCCGATGCGGCTCGATACGTGACGGGACAGTCTTTGTCGGTTGACGGCGGCTGGACCGTTCGATAGGGACGGAGGTACGATGCACGAAATCGGGTTTATGCAGGGGCGACTCGTTCCCCAAATAGACGGGCGGATTCAGGCCTTTCCCGCGTTGCGCTGGCGGGACGAATTTCGGCTAGCTCGCGAGCACGGCTTTGAGTCTGTCGAGTTCATTTTTGAAGCCGACGATCATGAAGAGAATCCGCTTTTCACCCACGCAGGCCGAGCCGAGATCAAGGAGTTGATTCAACAGACTCACGTTCCGGTCTCTGCCATTTGCGCCGATTATTTCATGGACCGACCGTTTTTTCGGTGCACGATGGCCGAACGCAACGCGAGTCAAGCCATGCTCCGTCTTCTCGTCGAAGCGGCTGCGGAGGTCGGGGCTCAGCGGGTGGAAATTCCCTGCGTGGACTATGCCTCGATCCGCACGGAGGAAGAAAAGCGCCTGCTCCAAGACAGTGTGGTGACGGTGTTGCCTTTGGCTGAACGACGGGGCGTGGAGATCGACTTCGAGACCTCGTTGCCTCCCGGTGAGTTCCGTGAATTCTTGGAACGGTTCCGTCATCCCCTGATCCGTGCGAATTTCGATTCGGGTAACAGCGCGTCTCTCGGATTCGAACCGGTGGAGGAACTGACGACGTTAGGTGAGTTGATCGGAAACATCCATATCAAGGACCGGTTGTTGGGAGGTACCACAGTGCCGCTTGGCACAGGGAACGCGGATTTCCCCGCGATCTTCTCGACCCTGGCGAAAGTCGGGTATCGGGGACAGTTCATTCTGCAGACAGCGCGGGATCCTGACGATGTCGGAGTGGCTGTACGGTATCGGGATCAGGTGCGCGCCTATCTGCGGCGCTACTGGTCGTAACGCGTCTGCTCAGACGATGGATTTGCAATTGAAAGACAAGGTTGCCTGTGTGACCGGCTCGAGCAGAGGGATCGGCCGGGCAATCGCAGCGGCCTTGTTGCGTGAGGGCGCACTAGTGATGGTGACGGGCAGGGATGAGGCGACGCTGGACGATACCACTGCGTCCCTTGTTAAGAAGTGGGGCGCCGACCGCGTGGCGAGTTATGCCGGAGATCTGACGCAGGATCGCATCGTGGAGGGTTGCATCGAATCCGTGCGCATTCGGTGGGGACGGCTCGATGTGATGGTGGCAAACGTAGGAACAGGGCGCGGTAAGACAGGATGGAATCTGAGTGCCGAGGCATGGGAGGGCCTCCTCTCGACGAATCTCGTGGCATCGTCCGTAATCGTTTCAAAGGCTGTGCCGTTGATGCGTCAGAGCGGAGGTGGCAGTATCGTGTTAATCGGATCCATTGCCGGACTGGAAGCGAGTCCTGCTCCGATTCCTTACGCGAGCGCAAAGGCCGGCTTGCTGGCGTTGAACAAATCGCTGTCGCGCGAGCTTGCTTCCTATAATGTCCGGGTCAACCTGGTAGCTCCCGGCAACATTCTCTTCGAGGGAGGGGTGTGGGACCATAAAAGACGCGATGACGCTGCCGGCGTCGACAAATACATCCAAGCCGAAGTGCCGATGAAACGATTCGGCACTCCTGAAGAGGTTGCCGACACGGTCGTGTTCATCTGTTCACCTTGCGCCTCGTTCATGACGGGGGCCTGCGTGGTGGTGGATGGGGGGCAGGTAAGAACATGGTAGCACGGTTATGACGACATCCGGATCATCTGTGTGGCAACTTCATGGTCGCGTAGTTGTCATTACCGGGGGAGCTGGTCTGTTGGGGGAGATGCATGCGGAAGCAATCGCTGAAGCGGGAGGCATTCCCGTGCTGTTGGATCTACGGTCCGCACAGGCCACCGAGGTAGCCGGGCGGCTGAAAGCACGATATAGACTTGATCCTCTGGTCGTGGAAGGCGATGTCACGAAACGCGACTCATTGGATGATGCCTGCCGTCAAATCCTTGCGCGCCACGGCAAGATCGACGTTCTCGTAAACAATGCGGCGATCGATTCAAAAGTGAGGGCCGAAGGGACGGTCGAGGGCACCCGATTTGAGCAGTTTCCCCTGGGGCGATGGGAGCAAGAGATCGCGGTGGGACTGACCGGGGCCGTGCTGTGCGCCCAGGTGTTTGGAGCGGAGATGGTCCGGAGGAAATCAGGAGTCGTTGTGAATATCTCTTCGGACCTTGGCCTCATTGCACCGGATCAGCGGATCTACAAGAAGCCGGGCTTGAGAGAGGACGCGCAGCCCGTGAAGCCAGTGACCTATTCCGTGATCAAGCACGGACTTATCGGTCTCACCCGCTATCTGGCGACCTACTGGGCCGATAAGGGGATTCGTGTAAACGCGTTGGCGCCGGGGGGAGTGCAGACCGACCAACCGGAAGAGTTTGTCAAGAAACTGTCGTCACTTATCCCCCTGGGTCGGATGGCCCGTCGGGATGAATACAAAGGGGCGCTTGTCTTTCTCGCTTCGGATGCATCTTCCTATATGACAGGGACGACGCTTGTGGTTGACGGCGGACGGAGTTGCTGGTGATGTCGGGCGGCCTTTCTAGATGGGCATGGGGGAGCAGGGTGGTTCATGCCTTGTACCAAGGGATGCCCATGGTCGCTGTGCATCGTGCGCTCTCGACCGTTGGAATACGGGGGACGATTGGGAGAGAACTGCAAGACTTTGCCCGCCTGGACGGCCTCAGCTCCGTGGTGCCTCGTGATGAGGGGCAGGGGCCACGTGTACTATTCGTAATTCCGAGAAATTTCCGGACGCACGCCACCTTTCAGGCAGGACTGGCACTGGCATTGACGCTCCGGGGAGGACGCTGCGCGATAGCCACATGTGGCGGTATTATGCCGGTCTGTGAAGTGACCTGGGCGGAACGGGAGACTTTCCCCCGTTGCGCCCGTTGCACAGCTTACGTGACTGATCTTTGTGAATTGTTGAGAATCCCCCTGTATCGCTTGGCGGATTTTCGAAATGTAGAGGAAGATGCCAAGCTGAAAGACGAATTGGTTGCGCTGGGCGTGGAGGGATTGAAGAAGTTCGTTTGGAAGGGGCTGGCGATAGGTCCCTTCGCAATTCCGCCCACTCGGTGGCGTCTTCGGTCTCACCACATTGCGGATCACCAGGACGGACCATCCGTCTTGAGCGGGTTCATCCGAGGCGGGATGCAATGGGCGGTGGCGGTAGAGAGAGTGATTGACGAATTCAGGCCGGATGTCGTGCTCATGCTCAACGGCCTATTCATGGAGGAGCGCATTACCTGGGCAGTGGCTCAACGGAAAGGCTGCCGCTGCGTCTTCTTTGAGCGAGGGCGAGATGCAGGTACTGTCTTTCTCTCCCATGAAGTCTCGGCCCCGAGATACGACATCACGGGCAGCTGGACAAGCGTCAAAGACACACCGTTGACCGATGGGCAACGCACGACCATCATGAACGTCATGGAGCGCCGGTTCCGGGGGGAACGAATGGTCGAGACCTACTGGTCAGCCAAGGAGTCGCGCGAGCGCAATATTGCCGAACATCTCTCCTTAGGAGATGAGCGGCGCCCCCTCGCCGTACTATTCACGAATGTTGGATGGGACACGGCCATGCAAGACCGTGACGTGGCATTCGACGGGATGATGGACTGGCTTGGAGAGGTCCTCGCCATCTTCTCGCGTCATCCTGACTGGCAGCTCGTGATCAGGGTACATCCTGCAGAAACTCAAGTGCCTGGTCGGGAATCTTTCGATAGGGTAACGGATTGGGTAAATCGGCAGGATGGTACCCTATCTAAAAACGTGCGGGTCGTTCAGCCTGAGGAACCTATCGATTCCTATGCGCTAATGAACATGGCGACGGTTGGGTGTGTATACGCTTCTACAGTGGGTCTTGAGATGGCTGTCAAGGGGACACCGGTGATTGTCGCAGGGGCAGCTCACTACGGCGGGAAAGGCTTCACATACGATATCAGCAGCCGGCGAGACTTCGAGGCCACACTGGTCTCCCTGATGAACAAGGAGCGAGCGATTCCTCGGGAAAGACAAATCGAACTCGCTCTGCGATACGCTTATCTGTTCTTCCTAAGGCGGACCTTGCCGATGGCTGTGCTCAGGGAACCCAAGGAAGCCCGGCCGCGGCTGGCGTTCAATCATCTCGACGAACTCCGCCCGGGCCGGCACCTGGCGTTGGATATCATGTGCGACGGCATCTTAAAGCGGACCGAATTTGAACTACCACTCGCTTCCTGCTAGGTGGGCGATGATCCGGCCTCGTTTTTTCCCCCGCACAGGTCCGCCGAGGTGCGGATCAGCTTGGTGACGGTTGAGGATATCCCGATGAAGGTTTCCGTGGTCGTGCCGGTGTTCAATGGTCAAGAAACCATTGCCGCCTGCCTGGACAGTCTATTGGCGCAAAAACCCCATGGCAACGAGCTGGATATCGTCGTTGTTGATGATGCCTCCCGGGATAGGACGGTCCAGATCGTTTCGGGTTATTCCGGCGTCCGCATCCTCTCTCAGCCGCGCAATGCCGGTCCAGCTGCAGCGCGAAATCGCGGGGCGAGGGAGGCAGCCGGAGACGTCGTTCTCTTCACCGACGCTGACTGTGTTCCGGGAGAAGCCTGGGTCTCTGAGATGGTCGGGAGCTTCATCCGCGACTCGAGCGTCACCGGCGTCAAGGGAATCTATCGGACGAAACAACATGAAGTGACAGCGCGTTTCGTCCAGCTTGAGTTCGATTTCAAGTATGAACGGATGAAGCGGCGGGACACCATCGCTTTCATCGATACGTATTCCGCCGGCTACCGGCGGGATGTCTTCCTGGAGGCCGGGGGATTCGATACGGGTTTTCCCGTGGCATCAACGGAGGATATTGATCTATCGTTCCGGCTTGCTGCGAAAGGCCATCGTCTGGTCTTCAATCCTAACGCGTATGTTTACCACAAGCATCCAACGTCTTGGGTAGAGTTCTTGAGGCGGAAGTTTAAGTATGCCTATTGGGGAGCCGTCGTAATGCGGCGGTATCCGGACAAGGTGCTGAACGATTCATATACGCCGCTGACACAGAAACTTCAAATGGTATTTGCACCTGCTGGATTGGCGTCTCTTGGCCTAATCTGGCTGCCGTCGGCGATCTGGGGCTGGGTAGCGGCCGTGGCATGGATCGGAGTCGTATTCTGCATGCTCCCCTTTTGGGTCCGGTCGTTTCCGAAAGACCGAGAGGTAACTCTCCTGAGTCCCGCCTTCTTGATCCCGCGCGCCCTTGTTCAGATGGTGGCCGTTGTGGCGGGAAGCTTGCGTCCTCTCGATGATTCCATCCGCGCGGCTGCCGTGAAAGAGTAGGAAATCCGGTGCGACGACCGCCGGGATCAGGGGGGCGACGCACCGCCATGAAAAGACCGTCCGGGACTCGCTCGATGTTCCTCTCCCTGGTATGATCCACGTTCTATGCTGAAGCGGCATGCACAGTTTCTCCAAAGTCTGTTGTTCATCTTCGACCTGGCCGTCATCTGCCTGTGTTGGCTGGGGGCGTACTACATTCGATTCCTTGAAGGCCATTCTCCGATCGAGACCGGGGAGCCCCCCCTGCAGCTATACTTGGCGCTACTTCTTCCCATCGTCGTGGTCTGGGGCATTTCCTTCAGGGCATTCAACCTCTATCGCCCCCGGCGAATGGGCTCGCACCTCGCCGAGGTGTTCGACATTGCGAAGGCCAATACGCTTTCGGTACTGATTCTGGTTACGCTAACTTTCTTTCTCCGGCAGTTCGAGTATTCCCGTCTCGTCTTCCTTTATTTTTGGTTCTTGAACTTAATGGCTCTTGCCTGCTCCCGGATGATCTTTCGGGAGGGGCTCCGGTTCATCAGGCGTCGCGGACATAACTTGCGGCATTGCGTGATCGTGGGTGCCGGAAAGCTCGGCCAGCGTGTTGTCCGTTCTTTGCATATTCATCCGGAGTACGGGATGACGATTCACGGGTACCTCACTCGGCATACCGAAAAGATCGGGCGATCATATGAAGGGATCGAGGTCATCGGGTTATATGACGATCTGGAAAAGTACGCACCAGGCCTCGACATCGTCTTTCTCTGCCTGCCTCCGGAGGCCGAACAGCAGGCGGAAAAGCTGTTGGGCTTTCTTGCCACCACCACTCTCGAGGTGAAGGTCGTACCTTCGATCTATGAATTCATAACTTTGCGTGCCGAAGCCGAAATGTTCGATGGGCTTCCGATCATTACGCTGCAGGGTTCACCGCTCTACGGTTGGAACATTGTGCTGAAGCGGTCTACCGATATCGTCGGAGCCGCGGTGGCACTATTGCTAATGTGTCCCTTCATGGCGGTCCTGGCATTGCTGATTAGGCTTACGTCACCCGGCCCGATCTTCTATCGTCAGGAGCGGATGGGGCTGGATGGGAAATCGTTCATCATGCTGAAGTTCCGGACCATGCAGATCGATCAGCCTGGTGATATGGTGCTGCTGACCCCTAAAGACGACCCTCGCGTGACGTCCGTCGGGAAGCTCTTGCGCCGAATGAGTCTGGACGAACTGCCCCAATTCTGGAACGTGTTGATGGGGGACATGAGCATTGTCGGCCCTCGGCCGGAGCGATCCTGGGTGGTCGAAGAGGTCAGGAAACAGATTCCGCTCTACATGCTCAAGCATAAGATGAAGGCGGGGATCACGGGGTGGGCCCAGGTGAACGGGTGGCGTGGGGATACCTCGCTGGAAAAACGAATCGAGCACGATCTCTATTACATCGAGCACTGGTCGTTGTGGCTGGACTTGAAGATCATGCTGCTGACGTTATGGAAGGGACTTATCCACAAGCACGCCTACTAAGGGCGGCGTGAGCATCGGCTCCGTGCGCTACTCCTCCATTGATTTTTCTGGTGTCCATGCCGAGAAAGGATGAGAATACTGCGTTATGATGCCGGTGGAAGAGACCGACGGACGGGAGAGGCCTTAAGATGAGAGGAATCGTATTAGCGGGCGGGCTCGGCACGCGCTTGCTGCCGATGACGAAAGTCACCAACAAGCATTTACTGCCGGTGTATGACCGGCCGATGATCTACTACCCCATTCAGACGTTGGCAAATGCGGGGATTCAAGAGGTCATGATTGTTACCGGTGGAAATAGCGCAGGTGATTTCCTCAAGCTCCTCGGCAATGGAAAGGAGTTCGGGCTCAAGCGGCTCAATTATACCTATCAGGAGGGTGAAGGCGGGATTGCGGACGCGTTGCGGCATGCAGAGCATTTTGCCGACGGCGAGCCGGTTTGTGTCGTTCTGGGAGACAATCTGATCGAAGGGAACATCCTCACCGCTGCCGATTCATTTAGGAAGCAGGGGCGGGGAGCCAAGATTCTCTTGAAAGACGTCAAGGATCCGCAACGGTTCGGAGTGCCGGTTCTTGAAGGAGACCGGGTGGTGAGGATCGAGGAGAAGCCGGTCAATCCGAAGTCTTCTTACGCGGTGACCGGCATCTACTTCTACGATGCTGGGGTGTTCGACATCATTAAGACGTTGAAACCGTCCGGTCGAGGCGAGTTGGAAATTACAGACGTCAACAATGCCTACATTGCGGCCGGAACCCTGACATGGAGTCTCTTGGAGGGGTGGTGGACGGACGCAGGGACGGTCGAGTCGCTGTTCATGGCTAACCAGCTAGTCAGCCGCACCGGAGCGAATCGGAAAGACCTCTAGATGATGATACTTGTTACGGGGGGAGCCGGATTCATCGGTTCCCATCTGGTACGGCGACTGGTTGTTCAGGGCGGTCATGAAGTGGTTAATCTTGACGCTTTGAAATACTCTGGTAATCGTGCCAATCTTAATGATGTCGAGTCGCATCCCCGATACACGTTCGTCCATGGTGATATCGGGGATCAAAAACTCGTTGAGTCGTTGATGAAGAAGCATTGCCTAGAGGGGGTAATCAATTGCGCGGCGGAGACTCATGTCGACCGTTCGATTCTTGATCCTGGCGCCTTTGCCAGGACGGACGTGGTTGGTACTGGTGTGTTGCTGGAGGCCGCGCGTCATGCCGGTGTGAAACGATTCCTGCAGGTCAGCACCGACGAAGTCTACGGCAGCGTCGAGACGGGCCATTCGGCCGAAGATGACCGGCTGGCTCCGCGCAGCCCCTATTCAGCGAGCAAGGCGGGCGGCGATCTGCTCGTCCTCAGCTACTGGACGACATATCGGTTTCCCGTAGTGGTGACCAGAGGAAGTAATACCTACGGTCCGAACCAATATCCGGAAAAATTCATTCCGCTCTTCGTGACGAATGCCATCGACGATGAGCCGCTTCCTCTGTACGGAGACGGCCGGCAACGCCGGGACTGGCTGGCCGTGCAAGATCACTGTGCCGGGATCGAGCAGGCGTTCTTTCACGGCGAGCCGGGGCAGGTCTACAACATCGGCGGGGGTAATGAGCGGGAAAACCTCACGGTGGCTGAACAATTGCTGGCTGTTCTGGGGAAGCCAAAATCACTGATTCGATTGGTCCAGGATCGTCCTGGTCATGATCGTCGCTATGCGGTAGATTGCTCGAAGCTCAAGAGGCTTGGGTGGCAGCCGTCGATCCCGTTCGAGAAGGGGCTTCAAGACACGGTCGAATGGTATCGGATGCACGAAACCTGGTGGCGCCCGATCAAGTCTGGAGAGTTCAAGCAGTACTACGAAGAGCAATATAGACGGCGACTTACAGAAGCAGGTTAAGGCTGGGGTTGTATAGAGCCTTTCGAGATGCGGATCCTGATCACCGGTGCGCAGGGGCAGCTAGGGACGGCTCTTCAGCCGACTCTGACCGGCCATGATCTCGTGCTGAAGGACCTCCCGGCCTTTGACCTGACCGATCCCTCCTGCGAAACCCAGATCGTCGAAGCCTGTCCGGACGTCATCATACACGCCGGCGCCTATACGAATGTCGATGGAGCAGAGCGGGAACCCGAACGAGCCAGGGCTGTCAATGTCCAAGGCACGGTCCGGGTAGCCAGAGCCGCCGGCCGGCTCAATTGCCGGCTTCTGTACATATCGACTGACTATGTGTTTGATGGAACGAAATCCGCCCCGTACCTGGAGGACGACACGGCCAACCCGATCAATGCTTATGGACAATCAAAATGGGATGGCGAGGTAGCGGTGTTGCAGTCCGGCGTCAATGCGTTGGTTGTGCGTACGGCCTGGTTGTACGGCCATGAGGGCGCCAATTTCGTGAAGACCATCTTGCGATTTGCCGCGGAGAAGCCGTATCTCGATGTCGTGGCTGACCAAAGGGGGTGTCCCACGTTTGCTAGAGACCTGGCTGAGGCGATTCGAGATCTATTGGCGGTGGATCTTCGGGGAATCTGCCACATAACGAATGGGGGAGACTGCACGTGGCACGAGTTTGCTGAAGCAATCGTGCAACTGGCTGGTTTGCCCACGGAGGTGCGGCCGATTACAACGCAACAGGCTGGGCGTCTGGCCAGGCGGCCGGCCTATTCGGTGCTGGGACAGGACCGGCTCCGATCGGTTCGTGCACCGTTACCCCATTGGCGTAACGCTCTGGGGCGGTTTGTCAAGCAAGTATCGGTCGCTGCTTCCGTCGGCGGGACTTCGTAAACGCAGTAGAAACGGATCTCAATTTTCGGTTGCAGTCCGTTTTGGAGTCAGTATGATGGCACTAGGGAAGAGGCCGTAGACAGGTTGCCTCATCATGGCGAAACGATCTTCCAAACAGAAAGGCCGCGACTCCCGGAGCATCGCCACCGCAGCGCTCAAGAACATTCGGCTCTTCGCCACGGACGTCGACGGAGTCCTGACCGATGCCGGCATGTACTATTCCGAATCCGGAGACGAGTGGAAGAAGTTCAATACCAGGGACGGGATGGGGATCAAGCTCCTCCAGAAGGCCGGTGTGATTACGGCCATCGTGACGCAGGAACGGACCAAGCTGGTCGCAAGACGGGGCGAGAAGCTCACCATCCCCGAAGTGCACCAAGGGGTAATGGACAAGCTGTCGCTCGTGAAAGAGATGGCCGCCCGATATAGCCTGAAGATGGAGCAGGTCGCCTACATCGGGGACGATGTGAACGATCTCGAGACGCTCAAGGCGGTGGGGTTCTCCGCCGCTCCCGCAGACGGTATGCCGGCGATCGTCGAGGCCGTCGACTACGTCTGTCGGAAAAAAGGCGGTGAAGGCGCCGTCCGCGAAGTGATTGAGATGATCCTTCAGGCCCAACGGCAGAGAACGGCTAACCGTTAGTCGGACAACACACTACGGACTCATATGGCGTTACACGCAGCACTTGTTACCAACAACGATCACCTCTATCCCGTGATCATGGCCGGTGGCAGCGGTACCAGATTCTGGCCGCTCAGCCGGCATTTGTTCCCCAAGCAACTGCTCCGGATCATCGGAGACGAGACGCTGATCCAACAAACCATGCGGCGTGTGGTCAAACGAGCCAACGCGGGGCATGTGCTGATCTCGACCAATCCCGCTCAGGCCGATTCGATCCGCGTCCAGCTCGGCGAATGGAAGGACGCACTCAAGGACAATTTCGTCCTTGAGCCGGAAGGACGGAACACTGCCCCAGCCATCGCGTTGGCAGCGCTCGAACTCGTTCGACGTGATCCGGATGCCGTCATGTTGGTGGTGCCGGCCGATCATATCGTCAAAGGACAGAGCGAGTTTGACGCGGCAGTTGATCTGGCCGCCGGGTTGGCCGGGAAGGGCTATCTCGTCACGTTCGGCATCAAACCGATCCGTCCTGAAACCGGGTATGGCTATATCAAGCCCAACAAGAAGCTCACGCTCGAGAAGGCAGGGAAACTCAAGGGCCATCCCGTAAGCCGGTTCGTCGAGAAACCCAATATGTCGAAGGCCGTCCAGTATCTGAGGGCGGGAGACTACTACTGGAACAGCGGCATGTTCGTGTGGCGGGCGGCAACCGTACTCGACGAGATCAAGCGCCACCAGCCGAAGCTGTACCAAGGCATCGAACGGATCAGGGGACTACAGGAGCAGGGGGCATTAAAGGCGGCGATTGACGACGAGTACAGAAAACTCGATCCTGTCTCGATCGATACAGGCGTCATGGAGAAATCGTCCAAGGCTGCAGTTGTGCCGGTATCCTTCGAATGGTCGGATGTGGGAAGTTGGGGAAGTTTGGACGAAGTGGCTCCAAAGGACAAGGCCGGCAACGTGATCGGAGGGCGAGTTATCGATCTCGACAGCAGAAATTCGATCGTCTATGGCGACCGACGGGTCGTTGCTACCATCGGGTTGACTGACATGGTTGTCGTCGATACTCCGGATGCCACCCTTGTGTGTCCCAAGTCACGGGCGCAGGATGTCAAGAAAGTGGTCGAGGTGCTCAAGCGGCAGAACGCTCCGGAACACCTGGAGCATCTCACCGTGCACCGCCCCTGGGGTTCCTATACAGTGCTTGAAGAAGGTCCTGGCTACAAGGTGAAGCGAGTGACGGTAAAGCCGGGCGGACGTCTCTCCTTGCAGATGCACCATCAGCGAAGCGAACACTGGGTCGTAATCGCGGGAACTGCTAGGGTGACAAGAGGGGAAGAAGTCTTCGATCTCCAGAAGGGGCACAGTACGGAGATTCCCGTGGAGACCAAGCACCGACTTGAGAATCCCGGCCAGGAGACCGTCCACATCATCGAGGTACAAAACGGGCCGTACCTCGGCGAGGACGACATCGTCCGGTTTCAAGACGATTACGGCCGAACGAAACACTAGACGTTAAACGTCAACAGGCCCATAAAGTCGTCAAGTCGGCATTTTCAACTTGATGACGTTCAAACACTTTAGCTGACCGAGGAACCATGGGTTTATTTCGAGAATACGATCTGCGCGGCATTGTCGGCCAGGAATTGACCGAGTCGATCGCAGAGCAGGTCGGCCGTGCTTATTGCACCTTTGTGAAGGACCGAGGCGTAAAGACCATCTCAGTCGGTCGAGACGGCAGGCTCAGTTCCCCGGCGCTGTTCAAGTCACTCGTGAAAGGCCTGCTGGACGGCGGCATGAACGTCGTTGATATTGGGGTCTGTCCGTCCCCCCTCGTGTACTTCTCCCTCTACAATCTGCCGGTCGACGGGGGCATCATGATCACCGGCAGCCACAACGCCGCGGAGTACAACG
>FKKE01000691.1_pt2 | contig 91703 bp, 87 predicted proteins | sample 1106331 | NCBI WGS metagenome assembly FKKE01 (sample SAMEA3931202, study PRJEB13176) | freshwater metagenome | biome: Drinking water system; feature: drinking water; material: freshwater | place: China | collected 2013-02-06 | reverse complement strand
CCTGGTAGAGCAGCGGCTGGAACAGATGGTGATTGTGGCGGTCGATCAGCGTGATCTGGACCGGGGCTCCGCGGAGGGCGAGCGCGGTCATCAGGCCACCGAACCCTCCGCCGACGATGACGACGTGCGGGAGAGACGACGCGGCCGGCCCTGGCGCCACCGAGGCCTGTGCGGGCAACGGCGGTGCGGCTTCCAGGCGCGGACGCACATCGACTCGTGCCGGCTGAATCATGGCCATGCCCTTCAGTATAACGGACGGATCCCGCTCCGCTGAGCAAAAGAATGAAACCGACGGTTCGGTTCCCGGTCCATTCGGATCGATCCACTGTCTCCTCGGCACATCCCCTGTCGAGGCATGACCGCTTGCCCCGGTCTCGCCAAGCGCGTAGGCTACTTCCTAGCGCCTCGATCCACCGTTTCACCTAGGTGGTAATGATGGACCTCCGTGGAACATCGCTCCAGCGGAGGGACCTGCCGGGTGCCGTTGCCCCGGTCGATCTCTGGCGACGGCCTGCATCGTTCGATCGTACCGCCACAAGTCCTGGTCTTCACGCACGTTGGCCCCTCCATCGCTGTCGCGTCCGTCCGTTCGCGCTGACATGCGGCGAGTATCCCGCATGCCCTCCAGGTTCTCATTCCTCAGCCAGGAGCCGCGTATGCGCTCGAGCATCACTCGGCTCTCTCCTGAAAGGAGGTTGCCATGTCGTATCGATTTAACATCCTCGATGTGGTCGTCGGCGTCGGGTTGTGCGCCATCGGATTCGGGGCGGTGCTGCTGTTTCTCGTCGCCAATGGGGCGGTACACGGCACCGCCACACTCCTCCCGTCCACCGCGCCAGAGCTGGCGCTTCCGGTCGGTCCTGCCTTTCAACCGGTCATCGGCCGCGCGATCGTGACGGATGCGGTGCTGGCGCATCGGGCCGACCGCGAGGTGGGGGCTGCCGCGTTGCAACTCGCGCGGGCGCTCACGGCTCAGTACGCGTTGGATACGCTCCCCGGCGGGCCCTTGGGTGACGTGATGCGGGAGGTCGGCCAGATGCCGGTTCTCCATGCTGCGCGGGTTCAAGGGGTGCTGGGACGGGCGATCGTCAACGGCACGCGGCGGGGACTGGCGCATCGCCCGGCCACCGTCGAAGCTTTTCTCGCGTCACCTGAGAACGTGGCCCTGATCGCGCAGGTGGACGCGCGTGGGCAGCGGATGGACCAGGAGTTCGCCGCGACATGGCAAGCGGCAATCGGCCAGCGCCTCGTCGATGCCATCCGGGCTTATGACCAGCGAGCCGGGTCCCTTCAGTCGCAATTGGGCCTGGCCATCGTCCGGCTCGTGCAAGGTGATGCGACCGCGAGGGACACCATGGCGGCCAGCCAATACCAATTGGCCAGCCTGGCGTTGACGGAGTCCCGAATGGCCTCGCACGACATGCTGGCCCCCGTAGATCAGACAGGGAGCATGCTTACTGGCGTGGTCCCCATGGAGGCCTCTCAGGCGCGCTGGCCTGAGATTCCCATCGGGGTGTTGATTGCGGCGCTCTCACTGGTCGCGCTGGTGTTCCTGGCCGGACTGATCGTGACCGCCTCGGCCCGGGAGGCTAGGGCCCGCGCAGAGTTCGCCCATCGCGCCGCGCGGTGGGCCTATCATCCGGCGACGTAGTCAAGCGGGTCGTTTGTGTCACGACCGGTGGTGGTCCTCTGCGAGACATGCTTCGCTTCTGCCGGGTCCGGACCGGAGGAGGAAGAGGATCGGAGGTGTCCTATGGTCCTGCTCATCGGTGTACTCACGATGATCGGATTGGTGCTGGTCGTCACGTGGGCGATCGGTGTTGATGTGGGGACGCATCCCGGAGTCGGCTCGCCGAACCATGTGGGTGAGGAACCCAGGGCGACAGCGCCGCCGCAGTCGCCTCCGTTCCGACGTGCGGCCTGAGAGGGAACCGCGTCCCGGTTCAGTCGTTCGTGGAGAGGGGAGTGAGACCCGCCTCTCCACGAACGGCGGCAATGAGCGCGAGTTTGTCGACCCGGCGGAGGCCCTTGATGGCCGCTTCGCGCCGGAGTGCTGCGCCTTTGGAGGGGGCCGCCTCCGTGTAGCGAAGCGTGACCGGACGGCGCGGGGTGGTGTATTTCGCCGCGGTGCCGGCGGTGTGCGCGGAGAGGCGTCGCGCGAGGTCGCAGGTGATGCCGGTGTAGAGGCTCCCGTCCGCGCACTCCAGCATGTAGATGCACCAGCCGGTTTGCGGTGTACGCGTCGTCATCGGGGCTGATCCGTCACCCATCATGCCAGCGGGCGTCCGGAAAGGAAAGCGGGGCGTCCGTGCGCCCCGGGAAGCCAGGGATGGTCGGCTGCGGATTCCGTCTACCAAGGTGCTATACTCCGGTGCTATGACGGTCGTCACGACGGATACCGAAATCACCCTGGTCCGGGAAGCCCATCGCGCCATCGTGTCTCCGTGGGGTGCCGCGCTTCGGCGCTACTTCTGGCTGTCGTCGAGCGGGGAGGAGCGGGACATCGTCTGGGGTTACTCCGGCGGAGCCAACAAGAAGGGCGGCCAGGGCGATGTCCTGATCCCCTTTCCCGGGCGCATCGCCGATGGTCGCTATGTGTTCGGCGGCGAGACGTTTCAGCTGGAGCGGAACGACAAGGAAGGTCCCAATGCGATCCACGGTTTCGTTCGCGCCCTCCCGTGGCAGGTCGTTTCGTCCGCAGCCGATGCCGTGCAGTTTGCGGTGCACCTGTCGGCCGAGCATTATGGTCCGAAGGGGTATCCCTTCTCACTGGCGGTTCGCCTCTCCTACCGGCTGACTGACGATGGGTTGTCGTGCGCATTCGAAATTGAAAACGACGGGGCACGGGCGGCGCCGGTGGGCGCCGGGTTTCATCCCTATTTCACGGTAGGGACATCGCGGGCCGATGAGGCCGAATTGACCATCCCGGCCGCCCGATACCTTGCCTTCAATGACCGCTTGGTCCCGACCGGCGCCATTCTTCCGGCGGACGGGACGGAGTGGGACTACCGCGTATCACGGGCCATCGGCCCTCGTCGTTTCAACCACTGTTATGTCGATCTGGCGCGTGATGCGGAGGGGGTGGCGACCGCCTCGCTGCGGAATCCGGCGAACGGCCGCATGGTCGATCTTGTCATGGACCGCTCGTTTTCCGCCTTGGTCGTGTATACCGGCGACGCGATTCCTGGAGCCGCTCGGCACGCCGTGGCCATTGAGCCCATGACGTGCCCGACGGATGCTTTCAATCATCCCGAGTGGGGCTCGCTTGCACTGGCCCCTGGGCGGGCAGCCGCCGGACGCTTTGCCGTACGTTCCCGCATGGGTCCTGCCTAGGCATGGTGTCGGGACGAGGCGACGGACGGGCTACTTCGCAATCGTGATACTGGGCACGCCTGCGCGCGGGACGTCGGTGACGGTCATCTGGAACAGCTGATACAGCAGCTTGAATGCCTCCCGGTTCCAGCGGGCCTGCGCTCCGCGGGCGTTGACCGCGTAGTAGCGGCCGTGTGACGCGACAGCCAGGTCGGCGTCCGCGGGAGGCGTGTTCTGCACCAACAGGTCCAGCGTCTTCACCGGGTTCTCGGCGACGGCCGGCGTCCGCGGGTCCTTGTCGACGTGGCGTTCGGGATCTTCGTCGATCGCCTGACCCAGAAAACTCAACATCGCATTGAAGCTGCGCAGGCGGAATTCCCCTCGCAGCGGCCATTCGCCGCCGTAGTGGCCCGGGCGGATGTCGAACGCCACTTCATGGCTGGGATCGTGGTCCGCTTCCTCGTGGAGGCGGCGACGTTCACCTTCCGGGAGGGTATCCGGATCATAGTTCGTGATGAGAATGCGTCCCGACACCGGTTTGCGGAGGGCGTAGGTCTGTGCCGCCGTGTCGTGGCTGACCAGATAGTCCTGCTCAAGGGCCTTGAAGCCTTCTGCCGTCACCGCGCTTTCGGGGATCGTCCAAGTCCGTTCGAACACCATCGGTTCCGCATAGAGGTGGTTGGCGTCCTGGATGGCAGAGAGATGCAGGACGACTTTGCGGAACATCTCGTAGCCTTCCTGAAGCGACGGGGTGTTGCGGTACGCGACATCTTCGTCCTGCCGCTTCACCCGCAGTTCGGCGGCCATGAGCCGCAGCAGGAGGTCGATGTCGATTCCCTGCCGCAGCAAGAGGGTGAGTTTGTGCTCGTGAAAGGGCGTCAGAAGCCGACGGGTAAAATCTTCGCCTTCGATCGGTGCGATGCTGATCGTCGGATTCTCCGCGATGCTGCCCCCGAACACCGGCATGAGGGTTCGTCCCGCCTCTCCCGTCAAGGTGGGAGTGGCGCCGGCATTGAAGCGAAAATCGAACGTGGCGGCCACGTTCGACACGCCCGTGAAGTGCACCGGCTGGTGATGCTCCGCCCGTGCGATATTGATCAGCAGCTGTTTGGAGATCGTCTCATGGATGGCCTCGTCGTAGGCGACGACCGCGCGGTTGAGCGTGGGCGGGGAGAGGCAGCCCGCGAGGGACAGCGCACAGCAGACCGACAACGTCACGGCCTCGATGGCGCGATGGGTTCTGGTGTGTCGCATGGGCAATCGGTAGGGAATGGTTGCCCGGCCTTGTACCACACGTCGCGCGCGTTGCCTAGCGCTGGTTCAGAGGACCGATCGATATCGCCGGATGTCGGGAGGGGCGGCCAGCTGGTCGGTGATCTTGTGGAGTGCCTCCAGGACATGGGGCGTGAAGAAGTGGGCCTGCTCCGCTTCGGTACTGCCCCACTCTTCTATGGTTGCAAACTCGGTCGGATCGGCAGGATTGTGCAGGAGGCGATAACTGATGCAGCCGGGTTCCCGCCGCGTCGGCTCCACTATCCCGCTCAGAATCATCCGAACGGCGTCGACGCGCTCGGGTTTGGCCTGCACCTTGGCGATCACGTGTAGCAGGGTCCTCGGCATGCTCGGCTCCTTCTCGACGAGAGGTCAGATCGGTGTGTCCTGAGGGGCGCTTCGGTCCTCCCCTGTGTCAACTACGAGATGGCCTGTGCGTTGGATTGGCTGGAAGGGGTTCAACCACGCGTACCAAGGAGGCTGTCATGTGGCGAGGAGGAGGTCATCGTGGGTGGAGGGGATGGGGCGGATTGGGGGGGGGGGTCGGAAGAGCCACCGCCTGTGGAGCGCTGGTCCTAACGGGGTTCTCCGGCTGTTCCCGGCATCACCCCTACCAGGCCGAATGGACGGTGGACGAGTTGATGGCGAGGTTGGACCGTGGGGCGGCCTGGATGCTGTGGACGGTGGATGCGGCTGAGCCGCAGCGACGGCAGGTGACCGAGATGGTGGCGGGCCTCAAACCTGAATTGGCCAGGTTTCAACAGGAACGCGGCCAACTCAAGCAGGAGATGGTTCGGCTCTTGGCGGCGGACGCGATTCCGCCGGAGGACATCGAACGACTGCGCACGGCCGGGCGAGCTCTGACGGAACGGGTGGTTGATCGGAGCCTGGAGACCCTTTTTCAGGTGGCGGCGGCCCTGACACCCGAACAACGGAAGGTCCTGATGGAGTCATGGACGCGACACTTGTGACCTGGCATAGTGTGCGGGCGTCCTGTTGGCGCCCGCATACCGGGTTGGCTGGCGGGGGAACGAGGCTCAAGCACCGCTATGCCGTTGACCGTGGTTCAGACGCTCACTGAGGCGCAGATCGAACAACTCTGGGCGCTCTACCAGCACGAATGGTGGTCCAAGGGGCGGGGTCTCGAAGACGTGTGCATGGTGATCCGGCACTCGAATCTGGTTATTGGGTTGGTCGACAGGGCTGCGTTTTTGGTGGCGTTTGCCCGGGTGTGGACCGACCAGCGGTATCGTGCGCTCCTGCTGGATGTCATTGTCGCCGACTCCCTTCGGCGGAGAGGAGTCGGCACGCAGTTGATGCAGGCGGTCCTCACGCATCCGCTCTTGGCTCGTGTCGAGTCCATCGTGCTCTTCTGCCGGCCCGAATTGGTGGCATTCTACCGGCGGTACGGCTTTGCCGCGTCCGACTCAGGCATTATCGCCATGCGCAAGCGGCAGATGCCGATGCAGGCGCCATCCTAATCCCGGCTCGTGGGCGGCACGGATGATGCCGGGGGAGTCCACACATGGGGCGTGCGCTTACGACTTCGTCCGGCATCGTGCGAGCCCTCTCCGGTGGCGATCGCCGCTCAATCGGACGCGCGAACCATGTCGTGAAGCAGGTCTTGTCCGATCCCCGCCGGTTTGAGGAGTTGTTCGCCGGTCTGAGCTCGGAGGATCCGGTTGTCCGCGTGCGGGCCGCGGATGTCGTGGAGAAATGCACCGTGCTCCATCCCGAGTGGTTGGCGCCCTACAAAACGGAACTGCTGGGCCGGTTGGCGCAGAGCGCAGACAAGGAGGTGCGGTGGCACCTCGCCCAACTGCTGCCGCGCCTTCGCTGGACGGCCGGAGAGCGGAAACGAGTCTACGGGCTGCTCACTGGCTATCTGGACGACGGCAGCCGCATTGTCGCGACGTGTGCGCTGCAGGCACTGGTGGATCTGACGGAGCAGGCGCCGAGTTGGCGGCCGGCGGTCATGAGGTACCTGCAACGATTCGCGCGGGAGGGCACCCCGGCCATGCGGGCCCGGGCGCGGAAACTCCTGACATTTCCGTTTGGAGCCTGAGGGGAGATGTCCACGAAACGCAGTGCCGGCATTCTCCTCTATCGACGACGAGACGGAACGGTCGAGGTCTTGCTGGTCCATCCGGGCGGGCCATTCTGGCCACGAAGGATGAGGGCGCCTGGTCGATCCCAAAAGGGGAATATGCGGACGGGGACGATCCGCTCTGCGCCGCGCAACGGGAATTTCACGAGGAAACGGGCTTCGAGGCCAAGGGGCCGTTCCTTCCGCTCGCTCCGCTCACTCAGCCGAGCGGCAAGATCGTTTCGGTGTGGGCCGCGCAAGGCGACCTCGACGCGGCCAGTATCGTGAGCAATCTGTGCACGCTCGAATGGCCGCCGAAGACCGGCCGCAGGCAATCGTTTCCTGAGGTCGATCGGGCCTGTTGGTACGACCTACCCACCGCCAGGATCAAGCTGGTGCCTGGCCAACGGGCGGTTGTCGATCAATTGGAGGCGCAACTGGGCAGCGGCACACCGGTCTAACCGTGCCGGGCGAGCCTGCTCGCGTGGCTGCGGAGACTTGGCAGCGAAGCTTGTCGGAGCGGCGTGTCGGCGGTTGTCGCAGAAGCGCTCATGAATGATGTGGGCTAGGGAAGAAGTGTGGTCAGGTTTGATGTCACGAGGTGTGCCCCTTCTCGCTGCAAGTCCTCTCCATGGCCGGTTCGGTCGACCCCGATGACCAGACCGAATCCGCCGTTCCGTCCGGCCCGCACCCCCGACACGGCATCTTCCACGACGATCGCGTGAGTGGGCAGCACGTGCAGTCGCCGGGCGGCTTCCAGAAACGAATCGGGGGCGGGCTTCCCGGATAGGCCGAGCCGTTGGCTCTCGAGTCCGTCGATCCGTACGTCGAACGCGCCCGCGAGTCCCACCGTTTCCACGATGGCCCGCGTATGTTTGCTGGCTGAGACCACGGCTGTTCGCAAGCCTCGTGCGCGCACCCCGTGCAAGAACGCCACCGCGTCTTCGTACATCTGGATGCCCTGTTCGTCGATCTGGGCCTGGAAATAGGCGTCTTTCTTGTTGCCGATGCCATGGATCGTTTCGAACTCGGGCCCATCCTGGGGCGTCCCCTGCGGCAGGTGGATCCCGCGTGATTCGAGAAAGCTCCGTACTCCATCTTGGCGCAATTTCCCGTCCACGTAGCGCTGGTAGTCCACGATCGGGTCGAACGGGCGAACGGCGGGATGGCCGGCCGCGAGCCGTGCCGCCAGATAGTCGTCGAATACTCGTGACCATGCGGCGGCGTGGACGACCGCGGTCTTCGTCACCACGCCGTCGAGGTCGAACAGTACCGCCTGAAAGGCGGCCCACTCGATCGGGGTGGGAGGCGGAAGGGTCGTGTCGTTGCTGCGCGTCATGCATTCACCGTGATGGTGGCGTTCGCCCGCGAGAAAAACGTGTGATGGCCTGTGAAGGCTCTATGCTACCATGCAACCTTTTCGTGAAGGGAGTGGCAAGTCGATGACGCGTGATCCGTCTTCCCAGTTCCAGATCGAAATCGGGGATGCCGTTCCCCCACCGGACTTGCCGCCGCTCTTCATTGCACCCTCGTTTGTCCTTGATCCGGACTGGGCCGTCATCGAAGACGGTTTTCTCCCATCCCGTGAGGCTGACGTCGAGTCCCGGATGACGCTGGCCAACGGCTTTCTGGGTGTACGTGGCTCGCTGCCCGAACGGGTAAGCCGGTCTTCCCCCGCGACGTTTATTGCCGGTGTGTTCGAACCCACCAGGTCGGGTGACACGCTCGAACCGCTGATCCTTCCGGACTGGACCCACGTTCGCATCGAGGTGGAAGGGGAGCCGCTCTCGTTAGAGAAGGGCGACCTGTTGACCCATGTCAGGATGCTCGATCTCCGTCACGGGTGGTGGCGTCGTGTGTGGCGGCAGCGTGATGCGGCGGGGCGCGTGACACGCGTGGAATGTCTTCGACTGGCATCGCTGCACGACCGGCACGGATTGCTCCAAGTGCTGACGATCGCACCGGAGAATTATGCCGGCCGGCTCACGGTGGTCGCTCCGTACGACGAACGGGGTGAGGGCCGGCGCTGGCAACGACGCCGCGATGTCAACGAGGTGGTGTACGAAACCATTACCAGGCGCGGTGTCGCGGTCGCGACGGCGCGGGACACTCGGGTGAGCACCGGGCGGGGAGAGGGGAGCGCACGAGCTGTGCAGGTTCGTTCCGACGGGCGGGGGGATCGGTGGAGTTGGAATGCCGGACCAGGGGAGGTGGCGCAGGTACTGCGCCGGGTCGTCGTCACGTCGTCGCGCGAGTGTCCCGATCCCTTGGCAGAGGCCCGTGGCCGTGTGCGAGCGGTGCAGCAAGTGGATCTGGAGGCGTACCTGGCACGGCATGCGCGCGCATGGACGGAGCGGTGGCAAACCATGGGGGTGACGTTGATCGGAGACGCGTCGGCCCAGCGCGCCCTCCGCTTCGCGGCCTTTCATTTGGCCGCAGCCGTGAATCCCGGCGATACACAGGTATCCATCGGCGCGCGCGGTTTGACGGGACCAGTGTACAAGGGGCATGTCTTCTGGGATACCGAGATCTATCTTCTCCCCTTCTATTCGTTCACGCATCCGCAGGCGGCCCGAGCGCTGCTCACCTACCGGTACCATACGCTGTCCGCCGCCCGGCAACGGGCTCGGACGCTGGGGTATGCGGGGGCCTTGTTTGCCTGGGAGTCAGCCGACACGGGAGACGACGTCACGCCGGACGTGGTCACTGGACCAGACGGCCGGCCGGTCCGGGTGCTGACCGGTGAGCAGGAGCACCATATCAGCGCCGATATCGCCTACGCTGTCTGGCAATATTGGCAGGCCACCGGGGATGACCTGTTCATGCGGTCGGCGGGAGCGGAACTCTTGATCGAGACGGCCAGGTTTTGGGCCAGCCGTGGACGGGTCGAGGAGGACGGACGCTACCACATTCGTACGGTCATCGGTCCGGATGAGTACCACGAGGGGGTGGACGACAATGCGTACACCAATGTGATGGCGCAATGGACGCTGGAGCGGGCCGTCGAGACGGTGGAATGGCTTCTCGCAGGGTACCCGGAGGATTGGGCAGTCCTTGCGAACCGCATCAACCTGGTGCCCGCCGAGCCCGCGACTTGGACCGGGATCGCTGAACGAATGTCCATCCGGTTCGATTCGGAGACACAGCGTTTCGAGCAGTTCGCGGGATTTTTCCGTCTGGAGGACCTCGATCTCGCTCCGTACCGGGGCGGGCCGCAGCCGATCGATGCTGCGCTCGGCCAGGAGCGGATCGGGGGGGCCCAGGTTGTCAAACAGGCCGACGTGGTTGCCTTGAGTGCGTTGCTCTGGGAACGCTTCCCCGCTGCCGTGCATGCCGCCAACTTTCGCTATTACGAACCGCGTACCGCGCACGGCAGTTCCCTGAGCCCGGCGTTTCACGCGCTGGTGAGCGCGCGGCTCGGCGACGTGACGATGGCCACGCGGTATTTCAACGAGGCGGCCGCGATCGATCTTGGGAGTCGGACCGGTCAGGAAGCCGGGGGCGTGCATATGGCCACGCTGGGCGGGCTGTGGCAGGCCGCGGTGTTTGGATTAGCCGGCGTCCGCCTTCGTGCCGATGGGCTCGTGCTGGACCCTCATCTCCCGCCGACCTGGGACGTCTGGACGTTCGCACTGCAGTGGCGAGGTCGGAGGCTCGGCATCACCATCGACCGAGATCCCGGGCGGATAGTCGTGGATGTTTGTAGCGGCGATCCTCTCATGATCGAAGCGGGGAGCGGTGTCGTCCTGAGGATGGAGCCGGGCCGACGCTACGTATCGGTCTGGCGAGACTCCGGCTGGGGGCCATGGCACGATGAGGGGGCGTCCACTACGTAGCCTCTTGCCTCACCGCAGTGATCCATTGCCAGTGGTCTGTCGAAGGCGCCGGCGTCCGCTTCAAAGGAAGCAGGGCGTGGGGAGTCCTTCGTTCTGTCGGGGCCTCCGCGGGTTGACAGGCCTTTAGGCTCGGCCTAGCCTAGTCCTGCTCCACCCGGAGGCAAGCCGATGCGGTATCGCCCAACGAGCTGGATAGTCCTCCTGCTGATGGGCTTCGCCGCAGGCCTCGTCTGGTGGGTGGTCGAGGCCGGTCCCGTCACGGTGTATCGGATCCTTCGGTACAATCTCTCCGACATCGACGACGATCGGATTTTCCCCCGCGCGTCCCTCCGGCCGTCCCCGCATCCGTTTCATTTCCAGGAGGCTCCGCGCCCGTCTCTCGGGCATGTGTCCCTCACGCTTGAAAGCGCTGGCCCGGTCTCGTTGGCGACCGTCCTGCAGGCCAGTGAGACGGTGGCGTTTCTGATCCTGAGGGATGACACGATTCTCTACGAGTACTACGGTCGCGGATATGATCGTAGGACGCCCTCGATGTCGTTCTCGATGGCCAAGTCGGTGTTGGCCTTGCTGGTGGGGTGCGCTTTCGACGACGGCCTATTCCGTACCCTGGATCAGTCGGCGACGGATTTCGTGCCGGAGTTGGCTGAACGAGGATTCGCTCCGGTGACGATCCGACACCTGCTTCAGATGACGTCGGGGGTGGCCTATGCGGAGAACGACAATCCCTTCGGCCAGCATGCGCGCGCGTACTACACCCAAGATCTCGAAAGGGAAATTCTGTCCTTGACGATGGAGGAGATGCCGGGTGCCCGGTTTCGCTACAAGTCGGGCGACGCGTTTCTTCTGACGTTGGCACTGCGCCGTGCGCTCGCCTCACGGACGCTGGTTGAGTACACCCAGGCGCGCGTGTGGGATGCCTTGGGAATGGAAGACGAGGGGGCGTGGAGTCTGGATCGGTCTCCCGGCGGATTGGAGAAGACAGGCTGTTGCCTGACGGCGACGGCACGGGATTTTGCCAAGATCGGCCGACTGTATCTGAACCGGGGCCTGTGGGACGGCCGGCGCATCGTGTCCGAGGCGTGGGTGACCGAGACGATGGCGAGTCGCACGGAAGGCGGTGGCGCCTGGCACTATCGACGGATGTGGTGGAAGGTCCGTCGGGACCGGCCCGATATTCTGGCCGCCGGCCACCTGGGGCAATTTCTCTACGTCAATCCTTCCGCACGGACCGTCATGGTCCGGCTCGGGAGGAGCCTCGGCGGTCTGTCCCGACAACAATGGGGCGAGCTGTTCATTCGCCTGTCCGATGCCGTTACGACCGTGGAAGTCACACGTGAGCGGCCGCGGGCGGCATGGGCGCGGGTTCCTGTCCCTTGATCTCTATCTGGAGCCGGCGCATAATTTTACCGTCCGTCCACGGAGCTCATTCACGTCTCACCCTGGGGGGGCCGCCATGCGAACCCTCTTCGCAATTGTGTTGGCGTTGGTCGTGACGTTCCCGGTGTCGCTTGTTGGCGCGAAGGAGAAGGCGCACGAGAAGAAGATGGATCCACAGGCCATGATGGAACTGTGGAAGCAGTTGGCCGAACCAGGGGAGCCGCATAAGCTCTTTGCCAGCCTGGCGGGCAGCTGGACCACGCAGACGAAGGAATGGATGGAGCCCGGGAAGCCCCCGATGGAGTCGGCCGGCACCGCAGAGGCCAAAATGCTGTTGGGCGGGCGGTTTCTCTACCAGGAATACAACGGTCAGATGATGGGGCAGCCGTTTTCAGGCGTTGGAATCGACGCCTACGACAATCTGACCAAGAAGTATGTCACGGCGTGGATGGATTCGATGGGCACCGGCCTCTTTATCATGGAAGGCAAGGCAAGCCCGGACGGGAAAACGATCACCTTGAAAGGGTCGCACCCGGAGCCGGGTGGCGGCACCATGTCGCATCGCGCCGTGTGGACGATCCGGGATGCGAACTCGCAGACGTTCGAAATGTACGGCACGCACGGGCATGGGAAGGATCGCGGGAAGGAAATGAAGTTCCTGGAGATCGTCTACACGCGCAAGCCGTAAGACCGAAGGGAGAATCTCATGAAGGTGGTGGAGATTGCCTTTACCTGTTATCCCGTCACGGATCTGCGGCGTGCCCGCACCTTTTACGAAGACGTGCTGGGGCTGGCGGAGTCCCGGTTCTTTGGGGCTGGGGATGTCGGCTTCGTGGAATATGATATCGGGCCCGGCACGCTGGCGATCACCAACATGGCGCCGGAATGGAAGCCGTCGGCTGGAGGCGGGTCGGTTGGCCTTGAGGTCGACGATTTCGACGAAGCTATGGCCCGGTGCAAGGCACGCGGCTGTGTATTCGGGCTGGAGCCAATGGACACCCCGGTCTGCCGCATGGCTGTGGTATTGGACCCGGACGGCAATTCTGTGACGATACACCGACGCAAGGCGGGGTGATGACCATCTAGGGGGCCGACGATGAGTGTTTGGTGCTCGCGTGGCTAGTACGTGACGCAGGCAGGTGTGCGGATGCGCAGGACCGCCTCCTGCTGGAAGTCCTGTTTGTAGCGGGCGGTGATGGCGGCGATGGCGCCATCAAATGCCGGCGTATCTTCGTGGGTGAGTTGGAGCACGTGGGACGTCTCCCGATCGAGGGCGCCGTGGGCTCCGCGCCATTGCCCCGAAGCGGTCCAGGTCGTGAGCCCGGCGGGAAAGGCCGGTGTCACCGTCTCCGTCACGAATGTCGCCCAGTCTTGGTCCGTCACGAAGCCCCCCGGCTTGTTCGAGCCGAAGTACAGCGTCTCGGCGATCACGGGGTGTTCGCCCGGTCGGCACGCCGTGTTGTGGCGCGTTCCGCAACCGGCGAGTGTAAGAAGGAGCAACCCTGCCACGGTCAGGACGCGGAAGATGCTGGTGGTGGTCTCGCGTCTGCCGGGCGTCATGCGGCTTTTCTCCCATATCCTTTCTGCAAGATCAACGGATCGGCGGTGGGGCATCGTGATCTGGCGGCACTGTCTGGGTGCGCGGGTGTCGAGTCCACCACCAGGGCATGAGCGCAAAGACCAGGAGGGCCGCATAGTAGGCCGTACCAGAGACGGGGTCTCTGGCAAGAAACAGGTCAGAGAGCGACAGGCCGCGGCCCCACAGACCCACCCCCACATCGGCCGTGAGCATCATCGCAAAGGCCAGCCACCCGCTCAGGAGGGCCGACCGTGGAGGCAATCGCCAGGGTGACCGGCGGACCAGCCACCGGGCGGCAAGGATGACGACGGTCACCATGAGGGGGAGTTCGAGCAACTCAGCGGTCCGCTCGCCGAGCACAGGAAGTAGCACCAAGACCCTGAACGTACCCAGGAGAAAGCCCGCCCCGAACACGATCCCGAAATAGGCCAGCGCCGGCGCCATGTGGGTCATATCGTTCCCTCGCACGACCAGCATAACGCGGTCGGTGGTCCTCTACCACCCTCGCCGCCAGAAGAGTCGGGACTGTAGCCTTTCACCCCTGTGGCCCCAACCTGAATCGAGGCAAGAGGCCTCTAGGTACCTGAAAAGCGTATTGATATCCATCTGTTGACTCGGCATGCTACGTGCTCTATCCAGGCTCAGGCGCCGAACGGAAGGGTGTGCCCGGATTGTGTTGATGTCCCTCGGTCAGAAGGAGCAGAGAAGACAGGAGATGCGCGTGCCAGGCACGGGGGAGCGTTGGTTGTGCCTGATGCAGCGCCTGGTGCTGGCGGTGACGTGCGCGACCGGGGCCGGCTGTGATCGCCCGCAAGACCCGCCCGCGACGCCTCCGACGAGTGCCAAGTCGTCGGGCGCGACACTCATCCATTTGAGCAAGGAAGAACTCACCCGCGGCGGAGTCGAAATCGCGCCGGTGGTGAAGGGGCGGTTTCGCCTGACGCGCGAATTTCCCGCCACGGTCCACGCCAACCAGAACGAATTGGCCGAAGTCACGTCCTTGATCCGCGGGCGCGTCGTGCAGGTGGCTGTGGACGTGGGGCAGGATGTGAAGAAGGGCGCATTGCTGGCGATGCTGCACAGTACGGACTTGGGGCTGGCCCAGGCCTCCTACCTCAAAGCCACGGCGCGCCAGCACGAAGCCGACCTAGTCTATCAACGGGCGGTCGATCTGCATCAGAACAAGGCGGTCAGCCTGGCCGATCTGCAGCGGCGTGAGGCCGAGATGAAGACGGCCAGGGCCGAAGCCCGCGAAGCGAAAAATCGTTTGGAATTGCTGGGACTCCCGACGTCTGAAGTGGCTCGCCTCGACCGTGAGCAGACCATTCATCCCGATGTGCCGATTCGCGCCCCGTTCGACGGGCGAGTCATCATGCGCAACCTCACGCGTGGAGAGGTGGTCGAAACCGGGCAACGGTTGTTCACCGTGGCCGATTTGTCCGACGTCTGGGTGGTGGCCAACGTGCCGGAAAAAGACGTGCAGGTTGTGCGGCGCGACCATGCGGTAGAGGTGCTGGTCTCCGCCTATCCCCAAGCGATCTTTCGCGGTCCGATCACCTACGTAGGCGACGTGCTGGACCCCGCGACACGGACGATGCGTGTGCGGGTGACCGTCCCCAATCCTGAGTACCGGCTCAAGCCGGAGATGTACGCGCTGGTGCGCGTCCATGCCCAACCCCAGGACGACGTGCTCTCGATTCCGAGCGGTGCGGTGCAAGACCGTGGCATGGCGCCGCTGGTGTTCGTGCGCCACCCGGACGGTGGCTTCGAGCCGCGCCGGATCGCGGTGGGGGAGGAGCATGGCGATGTCGTGACCGTCTTGAGCGGGCTGCGGGAGGGCGAGCAGGTCGTCAGCAAGGGGGCGTTCACGTTGAAGTCGGAAATGGAGATTCACAAGGTCGAACCGGCGCCATGATCTCCACGCTCCTGGAATTTTCGCTCCGCCAACGCATTCTGGTGTTGGGGGTGGCCTGCCTGATCGGAGTGGTCGGCGTGTGGGCCTACCGGGCGGTGCCGATCGACGCCTACCCGGATGTCACGAACATCCAGGTGCAGGTCCTGACGGAAGCGCCGGGCCTCTCGCCCGTGGAAGTCGAGCGATTCGTCACCTATCCCATCGAATTGCAGATGACCGGCTTGCCCGGGCTGGCCGAGATCCGGTCGCTGTCGAAGTTCGCGCTGTCACAGGTCACGGTCGTGTTCCACGACGACATCGACGTCTATTTCGCGCGGCAGCAGGTGCTGGAGCGCTTGGCAGGTGTGAAGGAGCGGTTGCCGGTCGGGATCGATCCGGTGATGGCGCCGGTCACCACCGGGCTAGGCGAAATTTATCAGTACTATCTCGAGTCGCCGGTCTTGCCCGCCGGGATCTCGGAAACGGCTCTGCTCACCCATCAACGCACGATGCAGGACTGGATTTTGCGGCCCCTGTTGAAGGGGGTGCCGGGCGTGATCGATGTCAACGGTATCGGCGGGTTCATCAAACAGTACCACGTCATCGTCGATCCGGCAAAACTGCGGAAGTATGAATTGACGCTGCACGATGTGGCCGACATGGTGGCGGAGAGCAATGCGAACGCCGGCGGCAACGTCCTGGAGCGTCATGCGGAGCGGGCCATTGTGCGCGGCGTCGGGTTGATCACCGCGGTGACCGACATCGAACAGATCGTGGTGAAGGAGGTGGGTGGGACCCCGGTGCTGGTGCGGGATCTCGGTGAAGTCCGTATCGGGCACGCGGTCCGGCATGGGGCGGCGGTGTTGAACGGTGATCGCGAGGTGGTCGCCGGGACGGTCCTCATGCTGCGCGGCGGCAATGCCCGCGAGGTCGTCGAGGCGGTCAAGGCCAAGGTGGACCAGATTCAGCGGGACCATGTCTTGCCGGAGGGCACGAAACTCGTGCCCTATTACGATCGTATCGAACTGGTCACCGCCGCGATCAATACCGTGCGCGACGCGCTCCTCGAAGGGATCGTGCTGGTAACCCTGGTCTTCTTCCTGTTCCTCGGCCACGTCCGCAGCGCCATCGTGGTGACGGCCTCGCTGTTGGTCACGCCCCTCATCACGTTCATCGTCATGCAGCGTGTGGGGCTCTCGGCGAATCTCATGACGCTGGGGGGATTGGCCATCGCGATCGGCGAGATCGCGGACGGCTCCCTGGTCGTGGTCGAGAATATCTATCGGCATCTCACCGGCAATCGGCACCACCAGCGCCCGCATCTCGACGTCATCCTCCAGGCTACGCGCGAGGTGGGGCGTCCGATTCTCTTCGGCATTCTGATCATCAGCGTGGTGTTTCTGCCGCTCATGACCCTGCATGGCTTGGAAGGCAAGATGTTTGCGCCCTTGGCGACCACGTTGGTGATCGCCTTGCTGGCGTCCGTGGTCGTCACGCTCACGCTGTCGCCCGTGCTCGCGTCGCTGGTGCTGCGAGGAGACCATCCCGAGGAAACGGGCCTGACCCGGTGGATGAAAGCGCGATACGAACCGGTGCTGACTTGGGCGCTGGCTCATCGGGGGATGGTCCTGGGCGGGGCTGTGGTGCTGCTGGTGAGCAGCCTTGTTCTGTTGCCGCGGGTCGGGCGGGAGTTCATTCCGCTGTTGGAAGAAGGCGCGCTGACGCCCCAAGTCGTCCGGCTGCCGAGTGTCTCGTTGGCCGAGTCCATTGAGATCGAAAAGCAAACCCACAAAGCCATGCTGGAGTTTCCCGAAGTGCGGCTCGCGTTGAGCAAGATCGGACGGCCGGATATCGCATTCGGGCCGGAAGAACCGAATGAAAGCGATCCCATCGTGAACTTGGCCCCGCGCCGCGAGTGGACGACGGCGTCGACGCAGGCCGCCCTGACCGATGCGATCCGGAACAAGTTGGCTATGGTGCCGGGCATCTCCGTGTTGATGAGCCAGCCCATCCAAGAGCGCGTCGACGAACTGATCTCCGGCATCCGGACCGTCTGCGCGGTGAAGCTGTTCGGCGACGATTTGGACCTGCTGGCGCAGAAGGCCGAGGAGATTGCCGAGTTGATGAAATCGATCGAGGGCGTGAAAGACGTGAAGGTGGAGCCGATCGCGGGGCAGCCCTACCTGACGGTGGAGATCGACCGGCAGAAGATCGCGCGGTACGGCCTCCACGTCAAGGAAGTGCAGGATCTCGTCACCACCGCCATCGGCGGGCACGTTGTCACGCACGTGTACGAGGGGGAACGGCGGTTTCAGCTGACCCTTCGATTCCCCGAGGCGGCGCGCAACAGCGTGGCGGCCATCGGGGAGATCCGGGTGCGGTCGGCCTCCGGCGCGCCGATTCCGATGAGCGAGTTGGCGACCATCGAGATGCGTGAGGGGCCGGCCCGCATCAGTCGGGAGCAGGTCAAGCGGCGGATTTATGTCGGCTTCAATGTCGTCGGGCGGGATATCGGCGGGGTCGTGGATGAAGGGCGCCGCCTGCTGGCGAAGAAGCTGCGTCTTCCCGAGGGATACGCGGTCATCTGGGGCGGGGCGTTTGAAAACATGGAGCGCGCGAATGCACGTCTGTTGATCGTCGTGCCGATTACGCTGGCGCTGATCTTCTTTCTGCTCTTTTGGGCCTTTCATTCCCTTCGGTACGCGACCCTCATTTTCTTGAATCTGCCCCTGGCCGCCATCGGCGGAGTGGTGGCGCTCTGGGCGAGCGGGCAGTACCTGAGCGTTCCTGCCTCCATCGGTTTCATCGAACTGTTCGGCTTGGCCGTGGGAAACGGGATCGTGCTGGTGTCGTATATCAATCAGCTGCGGAACGAAGGGCACACCACGCGCGAATCGATCGTGGCCGGCTGTGTGCTCCGTCTGCGGCCGGTGGTGATGACGATGCTCACGACGCTGCTGGGCTTGTTGCCGTTGGTGCTGGCGACCGGGCTCGGCGCGGAAGTGCAGCGGCCCCTGGCGACCGTGGTGATCGGCGGCCTGTTCACCTCGACCGCCCTGACCTTGGTGGTGTTGCCCGTGCTCTACGGGTGGTTGGCCGAGCGTGAAACCGGCAAGGAATACGCGCCGGATTGGATCTAGAGCTCCGTCGTCCTGCTGGTCCTCCCGAATGAGGCTCCGTCCCCTCACACGTCCTTCCGCGTCAGGATCGTGTCTTCCGTCGGCTCCCACTCCTGACCGTGCCGCTACGCACTGACTTGTGGTGCAGACCGAGGTGGCGAAGGGAGTCCAGACGAGTCACGTCGGGTTGACACCGGCTGGTGTGGGTCGTAGGGTCGGGTGCATCGAGCCTTCATGATGCATGCCGATTTCCAGCCGAGACGCCGAGATGCGGCGGTGACGTTCATTCTGATCACGGTTGCGCTCGACATGTTGTCGTTCGGCATCGTCATTCCGGTGTTGCCGAAACTGGTCGAGGAGTTTCTCTCCGGGGACACGGTCCGTGCTGCGCAGGTCTACGGTCTCATGGGGACGGCATGGGCCGTGATGCAGTTCCTCTGCTCGCCGATCCAAGGGGCCTTGTCGGATCATGTCGGCCGGCGCCCGGTGGTGCTTCTTTCCAATCTGGCGCTGGGACTCGATTATATCCTCATGGCCGTGGCGCCCACCGTCGGGTGGCTGTTTGCCGGCCGCGTGATTTCCGGGATGGCCGCGTCCAGTTTCAGCACGGCGGGGGCCTATATCGCCGATGTCACACCGCCGGAGAAACGGGCCGAGGCCTTCGGCCGCATGGGGGTGGCGTTCGGTTTGGGATTCGTGTTGGGGCCGGCGGTGGGGGGACTCTTGGGCGCCGTCGACCCGCGGTGGCCGTTTTGGGGGGCCGCCGCGACCAGCCTGCTCAATGCCTGCTACGGTCTCTTCGTGCTGCCGGAATCGCTGTCGCGCGAACGGCGGGCGGGATTCGCCTGGCGGCGGGCCACTCCGGTGGGCGCTCTGCGCCTGCTACGGTCGCATCGGGAATTGGTCGGTCTGGCCGGGTCGAGCTTCTTGATGAATCTTGCGCATGCGGTGTTGCCGAGCACGGCGGTGTTGTACCTGGGATATCGCTACGGATGGGGACCATCGGCCGTGGGCCTGACGCTGGCGGCGGTTGGGACCTGTGCCATGGTTGTCCAAGGACTGCTGGTCCGGCCCATCACGGCCACATTGGCGGAGCGGCGGACGCTGTTGGTCGGGTTTCTCTGTGGCGCCGTGGGGTTTTCCATTTACGGGCTGGCGCCCACGCCCGCCGTCTATTGCCTCGGTATTCCCGTGATGGCCTTGTGGGGGCTGGCGGGACCCTCCGCGCAGGCGCTGATGACGAAGCGCGTCGGGCCCTCGGAGCAAGGGCGATTGCAGGGGGCGGTCGCCAGTTTGAGCGGGATCGCCACGCTGATCGGCCCCGGTCTGTTCACGCAGACCTTTGCGTTCTTCATCGATCCCCGGACCACCTGGCAGTTCCCGGGCTCACCGTTCTTGCTGTCGACGCTCTTGTTGCTCGCGGCCGCGCTCATCGCCTGGCGCGCAACCGCGCCGGTTTCAGCGGTGACGCACGGGGGAGGGGGCCCGTGACCGCGATCCCGCCACCTCTCGGGCGGTGGTCGCTTCCCCGGCATGACCCCTGGTCCACCCCGTTTGCTGAGACGTTGCTCTCCCATCTGGATCTTCGGCCGGGCCTGTCGATTCTCGATGTGGCCTGCGGGCACGGTATCCCGGCGTTTTACTTGGCCGAGCAAGTCGGGCCGTCCGGTTCCGTAGTCGCCCTCGATGTGAGTGCCGGGCAAGTGGCGCGTGCCCGGGCCATTCAAGGTGGGGCCTTGCCCTGGTTACGGTTCGACTGTGCCGACGTTCGTGGTCTCTCGCCGGATCTGCCTCTGTTCGATCGAATCACCGGGAACCTGGCCGTCATGTTTTTTCGTCCTGACCGGCCTGCCGTGGTCCGCAGCCTGGCTCAGCGCCTGCGGCCAGGCGGCCAACTCGTGCTGACCTTTCCCTCGCGGGGCACGTTCGAGTCGATGTGGCAGCGGATCGATCGGGAATTCGTGGCCTGGCGGTTGGCGGCTGAACGCGAACGGTTTCACGCCTACCTGGCCGAGCGACCGTCGGCGGCCGATACGCGCGCGTGGCTCGCGACGGCGGGGCTGGAGCGGATTTGCGTGGACGAGTTGCCGCTGGAGGTGGCGACCGGCGGTGGGCAGGCCTTTCTTGCGCACCCGCTGCTGCGCGGCGGGTTTCTCGATGATGTGGCCGAGTGCTTCGAGGATGTCCGATTGGCAGAGGATTTTCTGGCCGCCGTGGCCGACGACGTGGCGAGCATCACCCCGTTGGTTGCCCTTCGGTGTGTGATGGCCGCTTGGAAGCCGTTCTGAACCCCGTGGCGGAGGGCCGGGACGTGGCCCTCCGCCGGATCCTTACCGCGGGAACTGCGTCGGTGGCGTGACGTGTTGCCAGCCCTCGCCGTTGAGCGAGCGCAAGAACGCCACGAGTTGCGTCTGTTCCTCTGCCGACAACTCCAGCGGGATGAGGGTGTTGTCCACGTGCGGATTCTGGATGCCGCCTCGGTTGTAGAAGGCCACGACCGCCTCCAGCGTGGCGAAGCGGCCGTCGTGCATGTACGGGGCGGTGCGGGCAATGTCCCGCAGCGTCGGGGTCTTGAAGGCGCCGATCTCCTCCGGATTCTTGGTCACCATGTAACGGCCGAGATCGACCGTGTTGGTATCCCAGCCGATCCCGAGGTTGTGGAACTTCTCGTCCGAAAAGTTGAAGCCCGAATGGCAGCGCGTGCAGCGGGCCTTGCCTCTGAACAATGCTAGGCCGGCCTGTGCCTCCGGCGACAGCGCGTCAGTCTCCCCGCCAAGATCGAAACGGTCCGCCGGACTATTGCCGGAGAGGAGCGTACGTTGGAAGGTGGCAATGGCCTGCCCGATGCGTTCCGTCGTCGCTTCCCCGCCGAACGCCTCGGTAAAGAGCGGCCGGTACCCCTCGATCGACCGAACCTTGGCGACCAGTTCGTCGTGGTAGGCGAATCCATGCTCCACGGGATTGACGAACGGCCCCACGGATTGCGCTTCCAGCGTGGCGGCGCGACCATCCCAGAACTGGCCGGTGGCGAAGACGCGATTGATGGCAGTCGGGGCACTCCTCCCGCCCTGGAGATGGTGGATGCCGGAGGAAACAGCTTGTCCGTCGGTGAAGGCCAGCGCCGGCATGTGGCAACTGGCGCACGCGACGGTATTGTTCTTGGAAAGCCGTGTATCGAAAAAGAGCAGGCGACCCAACTCGACCTTCTGGGCCGTCACGGGATTGCCAGGCGGGACGAATGTATTGGGATCCTCGAGCCCCAAGAGTTCCGGGAGCTGGACCGTGGTCGTGGCGGGCTCCTGGCCGGGGAGCGAGCGAATGGCCCCTGGCGCGGCCATGAGCGGTAGCGCCAGGATGGCCACGCTGCAGGCCGCGAGCCCTGCTGGTTTGAGATAGGGAGTCATGGTCCGCATGGTCGGTCTCCTTTCCAGTGAGGCCCTGTAGTGCTAGGGGCCGTTAGTGTGGTGCCATGGGTGATTGACCGGGAACCCCGGCCACGGTTGCTTCGGAGGTCGGCGCCGGCCGCCTCCCAGGGGGTGAAAATCGAAGGGTCGCTCCAGCGATCGCGCGTGTGTGGTCTTCACGGCTGGCCGGTCCGCTTGTCGCAAAACGCATGGTGGTGACGGCCTTCGAGCCCCCGTCAGGGGCCGTCTCCGGTCGTGCGGCAGGGAAGCGCAACGTCGCGCCGTGGTCCGTTTGCAGCTCAGCGTGGACGGGATCCACGGGGTCCGTCATTGATGCCAAGAGGAGCGCTGCGAATGCCAGGTATGGTGTTCGTGTCCACATGAGTCACCCTCCTCAGTGTGCGATAGGGCCCGTTGTCTTCAGGGTAGAGCGTGATGTAGCATTTGGAAAATTGAGAATATCTAACATAAGAATTAGAATAATTTATCAATGAGGCGTCGCGCATGACTTTGACGGAATTGAAGTATCTGGTGGCCGTGGCGAGGGACCGTCACTTCGGGCGGGCTGCGGAACGGTGCTGCGTGACCCAGCCGGCGTTGAGTCTGGCCATCCAGAAGTTGGAGGAGGAACTGGGGACCCCGCTCCTCGAGCGGCGCCGTGCGCACGTTGCGCTGACAGCGGTCGGCGAGCGCGTCGTGCATCAGGCGCAGCGCGTGCTTGAAGAGGCCGACCACATCATGAGTATTGCCGCGCAGGGAAAGGACCAGCTGGTCGGGCCGTTACGGCTTGGAGTCATTGCGACGGTGGGGCCCTATCTTCTCCCGGACCTGATTCCCCTCCTGCATCGGCGCGCGCCGGCCATGCCCCTGGAGATCGAGGAGAATTTGACGGACAATCTCAACCGGATGTTGCTCCAGGGGGCGCTGGACGTGCTGGTGCTCGCCATGCCGCATGACGAGGCGGGGATTGTGACCAGGCCGCTCTATCACGAATCGTTCAGGGTCGTCGTGCCGGTGACGCACCCCTGGGGGCGGCGCAAGCGCATTGCCGTGGAACACTTGGCGAGGGAACAGGTCATCCTCCCCCATGCCGGTCATTGTTTTCGGCGGCAAGTGCTCGACCAGTGCCCGAATATCAGCCGATCGGATCGCGAAGGCATCCAGGGCAATTCGCTGGAAACCATTCGGCAGATGGTCGCGTCGGGGCTGGGGATTACGGTGTTGCCTTGCAGTGCGGTGACACGGAAGCATCTGTCCAAGCGGCTGGTGACGATTCCCTTCGAGGAGCCAGTCCCGGAGCGCCAAATCGGGCTGGCCTGGAGAAAGGGATTTGCCAGACCGCGGGCGATGGAGGCGATTGCGGAGGCGGTCGGGAAACTCAAGATGCCGGGCCTCGACCCAGTCCGTGGGCCGGCTTCAGGCCGCGCCGAGGAGCCGGGAGCGGTAGGTTAGGGCCGGGCGGTGTCGGCTTCAAGCAGTGCGGTCAGGTGGCGTCCGCCTTGGTCGGTCAGGACATAGGTCTGCTGGGAATGATCGTGATAGACGAAGCCTTCGGCAACTAACTCCCGCAGATACGAGCCCAAATCGATATTGCCCGAATCGATCTGATCAAAGTCGCGTTGGTGCCATTGCCCGCCATGTTCTCGGAGAATGTACAGCACTTTGCGCTTGATCTGCTGTCGGTCGTCCAACCCCATCCGCCGTTCCTTTGTGAGGGACCCGCCAGTCTGTTGAGCAGATAGGCGACTACCGCCAAGCCTAGCATGGAGAGGCGTGGGTGTTTAGACGCGATTGCTCCTAGCCGTTGCGGGCACACGGCTTCATCACAATGGCTCTAGCGATTGTATCTAGTTCGTCGGAGCAGTGCGGGTAAGGGGAAACCCCAAGAGGAAACCATCGCCAGACGGCGGCCCCGCTGATATACTCGGCGATCTCCTGGACTTCCCGGGAGCCGTGATCGGAGTGGGCCGGGGGCCGGTGTGCAATCCCGGCACGGGGGACAGGTGGATCGACACGTCTTCATTATTCTGGGTGCCACGGGCGACTTGACCCGCCGCAAGCTGCTGCCGGCCCTTTTCCATCTTCGGCATCAGGGCGTTCTGGAGACGGGGCAATCCTTGATCGTCGGGTCGGCGTTGCCCGAAATCGGGGACGAAGGGTTCCGTCTGTGGGGCTATGAGGGGTTACTGAAGCAAGGGGTGGGGGCCGAACGGGAGATTCAGGAATGGTGTGAAGAGAATCTGGTGTATCACACGTTGCGCGGAGGGGGAGCCGACGATTATGCCGCGCTGGCGAGTTATGTGCGTCAGGTGGAGCGGATGCATGGATTGCCGGAGAACCGGGTGTTCTACTTGGCGCTTCCGCCGAACACAGTCCCAGGTGCCGTGGAACAGTTGGATGCGGTGGGATTGCTGAAGGGGCACGGATGGACGCGAGTGGTCTTTGAAAAGCCGTTCGGTCACGACTTTCCGTCTGCCCGCGCGCTCAACACGCAGTTGCATCGCTATCTGGACGAGTCCCAGATCTACCGGATCGACCATTATTTGGGGAAGGAAACCGTCCAGAACCTGCTGGCTTTTCGGTTTGCCAACCCTATCTTTGAGTCGCTCTGGAACCGAACCTACGTGGAGCACGTACAGATCACGGTCGCGGAGGATTTGGGGATCGAACATCGCGGCGCGTACTACCAGCAGGCCGGCGCGCTTCGGGACATGGTGCAGAACCATCTGACGCAGCTGCTGTCCGTCGTGGCGATGGAGGTGCCGTTTTCCTTCGAGGCCGGGGCGATTCAGGGGGAGAAGCTCAAGGTGTTGCATTCCGTGACGCCGGTGGCGTCGCACGACGTGGTGTTCGGCCAATACACCGGGTGGATGCTGGGCGGGCAGCGCATTCATGGCTATCGCGAAGAGGCACACATTCCTGCGGATTCGACGACCGAAACATATGTGGCGCTGCGGATGGACATCCACAATTGGCGATGGAAAGGTGTTCCCTTCTATCTTCGGACCGGCAAGCGGTTGCCTCGCAAGTTTACGCAGGTCGCCGTTACTTTTCGCGAAGCGCCTACGCAGGTGTTTCGATCGCTCGCTCCGGGAAGTGTGGCGCCGAACAAACTGCTCATCACCCTGCAGCCGAGCGAGGGCTTCGCGCTCTGCTTTTCACTCAAAAGCCCGGGGCGAACGTTCCAACTGAGCGACCATTCGCTTCAGTTTCAATACGAACAGGCGTTCGGCTCGTTGCCGGACGCCTATGAAACTTTGTTGCGTGATGTCATGATCGGGGATCAGACCCTTTTCGTGAGCGCGGAATTCACCGAGGCGGCGTGGAGGCTCTACGATCCGATCCTGGCTCAGGCCCGTCCGGTGTACGACTATACGGCGTCGACCTGGGGCCCTGCCGAAGCCGAGGCCCTGCTGGCTCGCTATGGTCACCAGTGGCAGTTGGGGTGGTAGGGACTCGGGAATCGGGACCCGTCTCCTCGTAGGGGCACCTCTGGATTGGGTGCGGAGCGGGGTCATCGCCCAGTCTCATCCCGGTCCCTTCGCCCATTTCCCTTCCCCGGGTCGTCCAATCTAGTCATCGATTTCAGCATCGCCGCGGCGATTTCTCCGCGGTGTGGCGGCCGGACCGCCAGGTCCTTTCCCGGGTCGTGAGGCGAGACCGGATGGGCGGACGCAGGGCGCCGGGGATGAACCGCGGCGCCCTGAATCACCAGGTGCCGCCGGTCGTACGTCACACGTGCGTCGAAAAAGAGTTCTGCTAGCCAGGCGCTTGTTTGGACATGGTCGGTGACGGCCGGGATGATGAACCGGCTTACTCCTCGTGCCATTGCGGCGAAGGGAATGATCTGGTCCGCGGCATGACGGTCGAGCGTAGAGCCGGTCCGCAGGTCATCGATCAGCTGCTGTGCGACATGATGCCCGATGGCCTCCGCGGTCCTTTGGCGCGCGCCAGCCTGGTCGGCCCCGAGGCGGACACCGTTTCCTTCCTCCGCGAATAGGGCCAACGCGGCCCCGCGTTGTACGGCCTCTGTGTCCTGCCGTATCTCGATCTCGGCCGGATACCCCGCTTGTGCCAGGACGCGGTGGGCTGCGTCGGCCATGCGTCTGCTGACCTGCCGTTCGCTGAGGTGGGACGAGAGGGCAATGCCCCATACGCTGGTAACCGGTCCTGGGTGATCGTGGTTGAGCGCTTCGAAGGGGACGGTGAGGGGTTGCACGACCAGGGTCAGTCTGCCGTGGCCTTGTGGCACGTAGCCAGGGCGCCCCATTAAGACCGTGGCCTGCAATCCCATGCGGTGGAGCAAGGGGAGGAGGACATACTGGAGATGAAAGGCGGACGGCGCGAAGTCCTGGAAGAGCCCGCCACGCAGTTCAACCGACACGGGGGAGGCGGTGAAGGCCAGCACCGGGAGAACGCCGAGGGCCAGCATGGTCGTGGAGCCGGCGGAGCCGATGTCCCATGTGTACGGCCTCCCGGCGACGAGTGGGCCGGGGTGAAAGGAAAATTCTTGCGAGCCCTGCGCGAGGCCTTCCGTGTGTCCGTCGACCAATTGAGCGATGGCCTCGACGACGCGGACGTGCTGGGGGCGCAATCCCGGTTTCGCCCGCTTCGCTCTGGCCCGGATCACGCGGATGGGACGCCCCGTGAGGGCCGAAAAGGCCACGGCCTGCCTGACGATGGTTCCGCTTCCCGAGTAGCGGGATCCGTCAATCGTCAGTATCGTGTGGTTGTTCGCCACGAGTGCCCCCTCGGAATACAGAGAGTGGGTATCATGCCCGGACCGAAGGAAATTCGCCATGCCGGCCCTCCGTGGCGTTCTGCAGCAGCGCTTGTGGGGCCGTGGGGAGTTCCACCCCAACCGCGCGATCCCCATGAGGCATCTGGAAACGAGCGTCCGTAGCGGCCTGGGTGGAACTGGCGTTGCGCTTCAATCGAACTGGCATCGTCGTTGCTTGCAAGAGATTGGAAGGGTGTCCTGCCCACGGGGCTTGCGAGGGGCGAGATCAGTGCGTTTGCACTGGGGAGGGGATCAATGGTCTTTGCGATCCACAGTTCGGCGTTTCGTGAAGGGGAGACGATACCGCGTCGGCATACCTGCGAGGGAGCCGATGTCTCGCCGCCGCTTGCGTGGAATGAACCGCCACCGGCCACGCGCAGCTTCGTATTGATTGTTGACGATCCGGATGCGCCAATGGGTACGTGGGTCCATTGGGTGTTGTATAACCTGCCGTCTGACCTGCACGGCCTTTCGGAGGCGATTCCCTCTGAGGGGCAGCTTGCGAACGGGGCGCAACAGGGTCTCAATGACTTTGAACGAGTGGGCTATGGAGGGCCCTGCCCTCCACCTGGACAGCCGCACCGGTATTGTTTCCGCCTATATGCGGTTGATCGGCGGCTCGATCTCAAGAACCGAGCGACCAAGGCACAGGTGTTGGAGGCCTGCCGAGGGCATATCCTGGCTGAAGCCCAGCTCATGGGGCAGTATGGGCGAGGGCCCCAGCGACGTGGAGGCTTGTGATGAAAGGGGATCGGGGAAGGACCTCATCCGAATCGGGGCGGCGACGGGCGCGTGGGAGGCTTTCTGTCACGACATGGGGCGGCGCGTTGGTGACGGGGATATTCCTCCTCGCAGGTGGCATCCTCGATGGTGTGTATGCGGTCGTGCAAGTGCTGCCGGACGCGACGTATTCCGTGGACGGTCGATCCCTTCCCGGCGGCAAGGTCGCGGCCGCCGACTCGCACGTCAAAGAGGTGGTGGCAGCCTTCGGTCGGGCCGAGGAGGCGGTGCAGCGGCAAGACGTCGACGCGTTGCTGCAGTTCTATGCGCCGGCGTTCAACTACCATGGGTTGAAGCCGGAGGGGGTTCGCCGGATTTGGACGGAGGTCTTTGAATACTACCGGAATGTTTCCTCGACCCATCTCTTTTCCGATATCCGGCTGATTCGCGAGGGCGATCATCTCAGGGCGGAGGTGACCTGTACGGGCGGTCTCTATGGCACGGATCGCCGGAGCGGAAAGGCGGTGACCCTCGATAGCTGGTTTCGGGAAGTTCACTATTTGATCTCTGAAGAGGGCCGCTGGCGCCTGCTGGGCAACAAGGGCGATGCGCCCACCGTGGCGCCGTTTTCGTCCGTCCCACATCATCCCTTGTTCTAGTCGGGTGGGACCTTCCGTGGACGCTTGACCTTCGGCCCGGCGGCGCGTAGGTTGCCCAGGCACGACATCCTGTCATCGTCCTTGGAGCCTCCGGTGCCACCGATCACCTACAATCATGTTCCCATGCCCGAGTTCATCTACGGGACGGCCTGGAAGAAGCAGGCCACCGCGGAATTGGTCCGCCAGGCCGTGGCGGCTGGATTCACAGCCATCGATACGGCCAATCAGTTGGTTCATTACGATGAGGCCCTTGTCGGGGAAGCCCTCCAGGCTTTGGCTGCCGAAGGGGTGGCTCGCAACCGGCTCTTTCTCCAAACCAAATTCACGCCGCTCAATGGGCAAGACCATCGGATTCCCTACGATCCCCGGGCCGACCTCGCGACCCAAGTCCGTCAGTCGTTCGACAGTTCATTGGTCCACTTGCGTACGGACTACGTCGATTCTTATGTCCTGCACGGCCCGTATGGGCGGCGCGGGTTGGGGCGTGAGGACTGGGAGGTGTGGGGCGCCATCGAGGCGTTGTACGACGCGGGGCGAACCAAGATGATCGGCATCAGCAATGTGTCGCCGGACCAGCTGGCGACGCTGTGCCAGCAAGCGCGGCATCGGCCGATGGTCGTTCAGAACCGCTGTTTCGCGGCGCTGGGGTGGGATCGGGACGTCCGCGCCATTTGCCGCGAGCAGGGCATCATCTACCAGGGGTTTTCGCTCCTAACCGCCAATCGCGAGGTGTGGGCCGATCCGACGGTGCGTGCAATGGCGGCCCGCCATGAGACCGGCTTGGCCCAGATCGTCTTCCGGTTCGCGATGCAGGTCGGGATGGTTCCACTCACCGGCACCTCGAATCGGCAACATATGGAGGAGGATCTCCGGTGCACCCGTTTCACACTGTCCCCTGAGGACGTGGCCCAGATGGAGCAAATCGGCGTCTAACTCGTTTCCAAGGAGGAGAAATGGTTGACCGATCATGTCGGGTGGCAATTCTGGTGGTGTTGCTCGCAGGCGTGGTCCTTGGAGGGGTGGAAGTGTGCGGGCCGATGGCCCATGCCGAATCCCTGTCCGTGGACCTCAATTCGCCTGAGGCCGTGCGTCAGATCTTGGAGTTGCACCGCAACAAGCGAGTCAAGCTCAAGCTCGTCTCGGGCCAAGACATCGAGGGCAAGGTGGCCACGGTCGGCACGTCGGCTGTGGTGATAACGGAGCTGGCTGGCATGGAATTTTTTGAAGCCACGGTGCGACTGGATCAGGTGGCGGCTGTGGTGGTCCGAGTCCAATCGAAGTGAGCGAGCGGCGGCGCGGGCGGTCGGAATCCATCGTTCGGTGTCAGGAGGAGGCGTAGTATGACGGGCAAACCGGTTGTGGCGGTCATCGGGGCGACAGGCCAACAGGGCGGTGGGTTGGTTCGGGCGATCCTCGACGATCCAGCCGGGGCGTTTGTGGCGCGCGCTGTGACGCGCAACGTCCACTCCGACAAGGCCAAGGGGCTTGCGGCTCTCGGAGCACAGGTCGTCGCGGCTGACTTGGATGATCAGGCCAGCCTGGTCCGGGCGTTTCAGGGCGTCCACGGCGTATTCTGTCTGACCAATTTCTGGGAGCATTTTACTCCGGAGCGGGAGTTGGCCCAGGCACGGTCAATGGCAGCGGCTGCCAAGGCTGCCGGCGTTCGCCATGCCATCTGGTCGACGTTGGAGGATACTCGGAAGAGGGTGTCGCTCGCCGATACGCGCATGCCGACCCTTATGGGCCGGTATAAAGTGCCTCACTTCGACGCGAAGGGAGAGGCGGACGATCTGTTTACGAAGGCCGGTGTCCCCACTACGTTCCTGTTGACATCCTTCTACTGGGACAACCTTATTCATTTCGGCATGGGGCCCAAGCCGGGCCCTGACGGTGGCCTGGTGTTCTCTCTTCCCATGGGTGAGAAGAAGTTGCCAGGGATCGCGGCCGAAGATATCGGCCGGTGTGCGTTGGGGATTTTCAAGCAGGGGGCGAGCGCGGATGGAAAGACCATCGGCATCGCGGGTGAGCATCTCACCGGGTCAGAGATGGCCGCCGCGCTGACGAATGCGTTGGGCGAGCCGGTCCGCTATCAAGCGGTGCCGTTCGACGTGTATCGGAATCTGGGGTTCCCGGGTGCGGATGATCTTGCGAACATGTTCCAGTACAAACACGACTTCAATGAGGTATTTTGCGGCGCACGGAGCGTGGCGGCATCCCGTGCCCTCAATCCGGCCCTCCAATCGTTCAGCCAGTGGCTGGCCGACCACCGAGGTGCTCTTCGGACGGCTTGACCGCGGAGCTGCACCTGGGGGCCTCTATGGCCAGAGGTAGGCCACTTCTGCGGGAACGACGGAACGTCGGCCGAGGGAGCGTACCGGGACCGACTCCGCTAGGTGTGAGGCTTCTTGTCAGGCCACCAGTGGGCATAGGTCCATGGGAGCATCCAACAGAGGGCGGCGGTCAACAGGACGTGCGACAGCAAGTGTGCGCCGCGAACAATCTCTCCGGCTCCAATCGCCAGTCCCGCCACGAACACGACCACTGTGATACGTGCTGCGATCTCCGGCCTCCAGCGTCGGGCCGCGTAAATGGCTGCGATCCACATGAATCCGATCGCGGCGTGCCCGCTGGGGAGACAGCGTCCGGGACCAGGATTCCCAGGGCTGGGCTCGAAAAGCGAAAACATGTCCGCCGTGCTTCCGAAGAATTGGAGGTCGGTTGGGCAACTGTGCGGGGACACGCTCCGAAGGCCGAGCGCGAGGAGCACACTGCCGGTTGCTCCGGTGAGGGTAAACAGGAGGAACGCGCGGGTTGACTTCAGGTTCGGTTCGTGCCGGTTCCGGCCGAATGTTCGTAACAAGCGGACCCCGAGCCATCCCAGGAGCAAGGCCGCTGACCACGTCGCACCTTCGTGGAGCACACCCCACCACATCCAATGGCGGGCATAGGGGAACAGGCCCTGCGTCGTGTCGAAAAACCACTGTGAGACTCGAAGGTCAAACTGGGGACGCCGGTTCACCCAGACGGCGAAGGCGGCCAGGAGGAGGAGGCCGATTGGTTCCCACCACCGGGTGAGCACCTGGAGGCCCAGGGGGCGGGGCATCTCGGTCGTGTGCCGTGAGTCCGGCAGGGAGGCGGGGGTCATCCGCGGGGAAGATCGGGGAGCGCGATGTGGGGATACCTGCAGTGACATGGTCGCGATGGAATTGGGAATATATTCCCAATTTCTTGGCGGCCTGTCAATGCCGATGTCTTGAGTGAGGCGTCGGGGCTCCATATTCTTGGAGTTCGGCCTCATTCCACTGGATCGAGAGGCCGTCGCTGGTCCCTTCCAGTTCAACGATGGCCCCTGGGGGCGCGGCGTTGAAGAAGGCTGCGCGTCCAATGATCGTGTCGTCCGCTTTTCGGAAGGCCGACTCCGACAGAGGTGACGTGTCGACCTGGGTGCCGAGGATCGTCAGGGTTGGTGCGTTGTTCGCCAGGATAGGCCCCAAGAGCACGGCCTTTGGACTGGCTGGTTGGCGGGAGATCTCTGTTGCGATCACGTGGGTGCCGGAGGGTTCTCCCCGCACGACCACATGGTCACCGGTGACGATGTCGCCGAGGTGGGTCGGGGCGCCGACCCCTCTGAAGATCGTCTGCGGCGTAACCTGGACGACGGTGCCGTTGAGCGCGCGGAGCGAGAAAGTCCCCGTCGTGCTGTCGCCGGTCGGCGCGGATGCCACATCACCTTCCAGCTTGACCCGGTCGTTGAGCTCGATGCGTGTGGCCTGCAAGACATTGCCGCTCAGGAAGCCCTCGACTTCGACGCGCACGCCGGGTCCAAGGTCAGCAGCGGTACCCCCCTCAAATTCGGTCTGCGCGTCGACCTGGATCTGCACCGACCCCACAAGGAACGCGGTGGGCGACAATTGTTGACTAATGAAGCCCTCGATTTCGGCGCGCCGGCGTTCCTGTACGCCCAAGACTTCCGGTGCCACAGAAACGGCGCGGAGGCGGCCTGATCCAGACGGGCCTGTTTCCGCTGTCAATTGGCTGCCGATGACATGGACCGGAAGTCCCTCCCATTCGCTCGGGGACGTCGTTGGTGGCAACTGCTGGAGCGTGGCCGCGCCATATTCGATAGTCAAGGTGCCAATGCGAAAGGTCCCTGCAACGGGATCTAGTTGCCTGGCCTGGCCTTTGACTTCGTAGTCCGGGGCCCCCGTTTTCCGCTGGATCAATGAGGCGATCAGGACGCCATCCCCGGAGACGAATCCGCTCACCTCCAGGATATCGACGTGCGGCACGAGTTGTTGCAGGCTCCCCCCCGGGATGTTGTCATCCAGGATCGTGGTGTCGGTCAGGAGGATGGTCTGTCCCATGACGGTGAGGCTCTTCCCCGTTGGGTCCACGGATTGGAGCGGGCCTTCGACGCTGTCTTCATAGGTGATGCGGTCCGCCATGCGTCGCAGCACTTGCCCGGTGACCGTGTCCACTTCGAGCGACGCTTCGACTCGCACCACCATGCCCCGCTTCAGGTCGAGTTCGGTCGCGCCGGTGCTGCGATCGACCGTGAAGACGGTACCGGTCGTATCGTACTTTTCTCCCGACACATACACGCTCCCGAAATCGGTAATGGGACCCGACGTGACGCTGGCGACGATGCCGGTCCCGCCGATGCCGCCACCCTCCTGGGCCGTGGGGCTGCACGCCTCCAGGAGTGCCGCCTGGAGGAAAAGCGCGAGCAGGAGATGACGAGGGCGCACCGTCATGATGTTTGGCTTGAACGGGGTGGATCGACCGGTTCTTCAAACTGATAGAGGCCCACGCCGGTGCGTACGCGCCCCGTACCCTTGGCAGCCGGATTTACATCGCGATCTCGATGGGCGAGCCAGCGGTCCAGCGATTCGAGCAATTCCTGGCTCCGTGCGGCGGCCACCGCCCGAAATTCCTCGGCCGCTTCACGGGAGACGTTGTCGTACATGACCTTGCGTTGGAAACGAGGCTGTTTGGAGTGATCATGCAAATTGTGGTCGATCGTGGCAATCAGATCGGCCGTATCCGCCCCCAGGATGGCCAGCTTCTGTGCGAGCCCTTTTTCTGGCACATATCCCCGCGCCACCAGACAGAGGCGACCATCCTTCAAGGATTTGATGGCCCCGACACGGACCAATTCATCGAGCATGGCCCGGGGCGGCATGTCTCCACTGTACCGCCGAACCAACTCCGCAAAGGACGAGGGGCCGTCGCTGAGGAGCAGGGGGGCGGGGTGCCCCTTCCTGTCTGAGAAGTCTGTGTCCTTCAGCCACCCGCCGATGACGCAGGCCGCTCGATTGTATTGATCGAGCTCGGCGGCAAGGCCGCGAGGTTCGCTGTCAAAGATGCGTTGGACCTCTTTCCGTGTCAAGCCGGTCAGGATCGCGACGCGCGAGCTTGTGGCGGGCTTCCCGCCGATCCCGAATTCGTCCCGGGCTACCTCCGCGTAGACCCGCTTCACAACTTCGAAAAAGGCGCGGGAAGGCAGTCCTTGGCGCAGACACACGCGCACAAGCGGCTTGAGCAGGACCTGAATGGCAGCGCAGAGCGCTTCAAAGTGTTTGGTTGGCATTGATTTGGGAATATTTTCCCATGTATGCTATCAGAGAGAATGGAACGTTGTCACGGGTCAGTTCTCTTTGGTGATCGGCGCATGCGCCATCGATTCGTGAAGGCCGCTCTGCTTCTTGCGGCGCTCCTGCTTGCCAGTGGGGTCGTCTTTGGGCTGTCTCGTTGGGAACAGGGGAACTTGGCAGAGGTCTCTCCCGGGAAAGTGTATCGGTCACGGCAACTTGACGCTGGAGAACTGGCCGCGGTCATCAGGCGATTTGGAGTGAAGAGTATCCTAAACCTTCGCGGCCATAATCAAGGTGATCGTTGGTATCAGGACGAAGCCTTGATTGCCGACGCACTGGGGGTTCGTCTGTATAGTGTCGCGCTTTCGGCTCATCGCGACGTGGACTCTTCGCAAGTGGCTGATTTGTTGAGTCTCTTGCATGCATTGCCTCTCCCGATCCTGATCCATTGCAAGTCCGGGGCGGACCGGACCGGCTTGGTCTCGGCGCTCTACTTGTATGAGGTCGAGGGGACGTCGCTCGAGGAGGCAGCGGGACAACTGTCGCTGTTCTATCTCCACCTTCCACCGATCCTAGGCGCAGCCAGCAGTGCCATGGATCGAACCCTACATCGAGTGGCGCGGATGGGGGACGCGATCGATCTAGGGTCGCTGGCAATACGGCAGGAAGTGGCTGGGGTGAGGTGGTAAGGCCGCAGGCGAAGATGGTGGGGGGCTGATGGGGGATTTTCAGACTCGGGTTCGAGGCGGGTATACCTCGTCGTCCTTTCGCATGATGCTCTCGCGCGTTCTAGGCGGGGTCCTGTTGACGACCTTGCCGGTCTCGCAGTCGGCCTGGACAGCGGCTTCGCCCGTGGTGCCGGCAACCTTTCTCGTACTTGGTTGGCTGTGCCTTGGGGTTGGCGTGGTCGGGCGAATCTGGTGCGCGCTGTACATTGTGGGGAGGAAGACGTTTTCGCTCGTGACGGACGGGCCCTATTCTTTATGCCGAAACCCATTGTACCTGTTCTCGTTGCTGGGGGGCATTGGAGCCATGTTCCTGACGGAGCGTCTGTCACTGGTCGTGCTTTTCGTTCTGTGCTTTAGCGGCTATTTCCCACGAATCATGCGCCGGGAAGAACTCTCCCTGCGTTCGTTACACGGGGAGCGGTTCGAACACTACCGCGCGACTGTTCCCGCGTTTTGGCCGGACTTTCATGGATTTCGAGAACCCGCTGTCCTGGCGGTTCCCCCCGATCTGTTCCGACGCTTTCTCCTTGAAGTGGTGTGGTTCATCTGGATTAGCGGGGGCATCACGCTGCTCCAGCGTCTTCAGGAGGCCGGCGTACTGTCCCCGCTCCTTCGGCTCTATTGAGGGAAAGTTTCTTCGAGTGGGGACTCATCGTCTGGTGAAAAGGACGTGGTCATGCGTGTCAGCGGCTTTACTCTGATCCGGAATGCGCTTCTGTACGATTTCCCGATCGTGGAGTCGATCGCCTCGCTCCTGCCGCTCGTCGATGAGTATATCGTCAACGTCGGACAGTCCGGGGACGCGACGTTGGACCTCGTGCGGTCGATCGCTTCGCCGAAAATCCAGATCGTCGAAACCGTCTGGGACGACAGCTTGAAGACCGACGGGCGTCTCTTTGGTGTCCAGCAGGATATTGCCTTGTCGCGGTGTACCGGCGATTGGGCGGTCTGTTTGCAGGCCGATGAAGTGCTCCACGAGCGGGACCTTCCGGTGATTCATCAGGCGATGGAGCAAGACCTGGATCGGCCCGAGGTGATGGCCTTCATTCTTCGTGTCCTGCATTTCAAGGGCGACTATTGGAGTGTGGATCCCTGGATGTATCACCATGCCACACGGATCGTCCGACCGAATGGGAGGATCCGTTCGGCGATCGACGGATTTGATTTCGAGGTCGTGGGCACGCCCGGAGTCATCAAGAACGGGACAGTCGGGCGCCGCATTCCCGCCACGATCTATCACTATGGGTACGCCCGCCGACCCGCCGCCTTGCTCGAAAAGCGGCGGTACCAGATCCGGCGCCACGAGGGCAGCCGCCTGAGCGACGAGCGGATCGATTCCTGGGCGAAGGAGGATGCGCAGTTTCTCGACTACGGCATTCTCAAGAATTTCACGGGTAGCCATCCACAGGTGATGCAGGATCGGGTTCGCCAATCCACCCCCCTTCAGCCGTTTCGGAACCGATGGCTGAACCCCGCGTTTTATCGCCGAGTGCTGAAGCAGGGGTTTCGGGGCTGACCCCGGTTCAGCCCGTCCGGGGGGATACCGTCGACCCAGCTTGATTTGCTTGTCGTTTCCCCCTTTTCGTCATACCGTACATCTCAACAGCTTCAGGTTGACGGCAGCCCCGGCGGGATCACGTGCCGGACTGCTGCGTCGAGTGTACGTCGCCATGATGGCCTTGTCCTGGTCACATCAACAGCCGTATCGCTGGATTGTTTGGTCCACGATCGTCATTACTGCCGTCGGGCTGACGGCCGCGGGATGGAGTCTCTCCACAATCGAACGCCGGTTGGTTGCGGCGGCGGGGCAAAGCTTGGCTCAGGCCTCGGAGAACGGTGCCCGCAGCCTCGATCAATTGCTTGATGAGCGTCATGGCGACCTGGCGGTCTTGGCCCAGACACGGCTGTTGCGGACGCGCGAGTATGAGGCCATTTCCTCGCATCTGCATCGCATGCGATCGGTCTATTCGGGGTATTCGAACTTCTTGGTGGCGGATGCCCGGGGGCGCGTCGTGGCCGGGACCGATCCTGAACGCGTCGGTGCGGATGTCAGCCGAACACCGTGGTTCACTGGCGCGATGTCGCGCAGGGAGGTGTTCGTAACGGAAGTTCACGATCGGGGACTTCAGGGGGAAAAGCAAGCGGTTTCGCTTTCGGTGTCCCTACGCGGGGATGATGGTGTGTCCCTCGGCGTGGTCGTCGGGTGGGTCCGTTTGACGGTCCTCGATGAATTACTGAGCAACACCGTGTCGCTGTTGCGGTCGCAATGGGGTGCCGGGGGGCAGGTCGAGTACATGCTGTTCTCCGAGGGCGGGGACGTACTGGCCGACTCCATCCTCCATCAAGATCCGGTCAACTTGCTCGCACTCGGGGTCCCGTCCGCGTTGGCGGTCGGATTGTCGCCTGCGGGATACATGGAGGAGACGCACGGCCGGCGCAATATCCAGGTGATCTCAGGTTATGCACAGACGCAAGGAGGGGTGCATGCCCCCAATCTGAAGTGGGGCGTGCTGATGCGCGTGGATCGCGATCATGTGCGCGCACCCATCACCACCCTCCTGTGGAAGCTCGGGGTGGGGTGGATCGTCATCGCCGGGCCCATGATCGTCATGCTGTTGTGGTCGGCGAAGCGCCTGGAACGTTTCGGCGCGCAGCAGAGCGTTCGGGCGACGACCTCCGAGGAGGCGTTGCACTTGCATATCGCGTCCCTACGGTCGGTCGTGGAGGCCGCGCGCGTCATGACGGAAACCCGGGATCTTGACCAGCTGTTTCACACCCTCTTGGGCATCGCCCGTCGGGATACCGAGGCGGCCTCGGCGGTCGTGACCCTGTTCGATTCGACGAGCGGCGGCGTGTCACGGGTCATCACTCAAGGGGTCACGGAGGACATGCTGGAGGAAGTCGAGCAATCGCCGATCGGCAAAGGGCTGATGGATCGGTTGACCCAGGATCCCAAACCGATTCGCCTGACCAATTTGGCCCATCACTTGGTGGCGATGGGGTTTACAACCAAGCCCTTGCTCGTTTCAGCCTTTCTGGGAGCCCCGATTCGGGCCCACGGTCGCCTCTTCGGCGCGCTCTGTTTGCTCGACAAACGGATGGCGGACGGACGCTTGGCGGAATTCACCGACCTGGACGAGCAGGTGGTGATCGCGCTGACTGCGCAGGCCGGGGTGGCTATCGAGAATCTGCTGGCGCTCACCCAGGCCCAGCGCCAGGCGACCTACGATTCGCTGACGGGTATCCTCAATCACTCGGCCATTCTCGAAGCCCTGGAAACGGAGCTGAGTCGCGCGCAACGAACCGGAGATCCCGTGTCCGTGCTGCTCCTCGATCTCGATCACTTCAAGGCCGTGAACGATACGTACGGGCACGGGGCGGGGGACCAAGTCCTGGTCGAAACCGCCAACCGAATTCGGGCCATTCTCCGACCGTATGATGTGACGGGTCGGGTGGGAGGCGAGGAATTCCTTGTGGTCCTGCCGAAGTGCGGACCAGCCGCGGCGGCACAACTGGCTGACCGCCTCCGGCGCTCCATCGGGGAGGAACCGTTTAACCGATCGAGCGGCCAATTTCGCGTGACGGCGAGTATCGGTCTGACATCCTGGCCCGGCAGTCTCCCAACGAGTCCCACGGTGTTGTTCGAGGTGGCCGACGAGGCCCTCTATCGGGCGAAACGGGCCGGGCGCAATCGCATCGAGGTCGGGACTCCTCGGATCGCGCCGCTCCGTGAGCAACAGGCTGGCTAGTAATGTGTGCCGGTCAGCACCAGCGCCAGTGACGGTAGCAGGGGCCTCCGTACCGGTACCCTCCAAAGCCGAAGTAGGGGCGATAGCCGAAGCTGAGCCCATACCCGTATCCATACCCATAGCGCCACGGCCGTCCGAGATACAGCCCGAACCCAGGGTAAATGCCCACGGATGCCGGCGGATAGGCGTAGACAGGAGGTACCGTCTGTCCGACGGGGGGCGGCGTGGCCAGCTGTCGCTGGAGATCCGCGGTTGCGGCACTCTGCCGGTCGACCTGTTCACGCAGCTGCCCGACTGCGTTCTGATGGGCCTTGAGTTCCCCCTCCAACTGCCCGATTCGCTCGCGTTGGGTTTCGATCAAGGCCTGCATGCACCGGGCCTGGGCCTCCTCGCTATAATTCGAGCATTCCCAAGGGACTGTGGAGGCCGCCTCCGTGAGACTCGGTGTGGCGGCGGCCAGGACGGCGGTCACGAGGGCCGCCCAGAGGAGCGCGGGTGTGTCCCTGCCGACCCCTCCTCGAGTGCCGACTGGTCTTGGAGCGCGCATAGGACCCTCCTTTCCTGCACGAGGCTTGACCATACGCTATCATGCGGATGGTCGAGAGGCCAGACCCCCACTACCAGGAATAACGTATTCCGTGCCGGCAGGTTGACGGCGTCACGGCGGAAGGGCGGCTCGGAACGCGCAAAAGGCTTTTCTTCGGTTCGGCCCCTGGTGTAGAGTGCGGCCATGTCCTCCGGGACTCCAGCTGCCCCTGAGAAGACCCCGCCGGAATCGCGGTTTCATCCCCGTGTGCGCCTACGGGCTCCCTTTCCCTGTTCGTTTAGCCGCCGTGGTCTTCGCCGATGGTTGCACCGGGATGAGGGGAGCCTTGGCGTGGTCTTCAATCTGTCGATGACCGGCGTGAAAGTTCTTGGGGAAACCGAGTTGAAACCCGGAGATCGGGTCTCCATGAATCTCAAGCTGCCAAAACAGAACTCCGCGATGACGGTGGAAGAGGGAACCGTCCGCTGGGTCCGCGATCACATGTTTGGATTGGAGTTTACCCGCCTGTCTCCCGCCGAGGAATGGAGGCTCTGGAAATTCATGGAGCTCTTTTCCAAGAAGCCGCGGTAACGCCCCTTCCGGTCTAGACCGCTTGCAACAGGCGAGTCTGGGATCGGGTGGTGTGGTTGCGACGGTATCACCCTTCGTCCGCGTCGGACCGCGTCGGCGCGCCGTCGGCTTCGAGCATCAGTGCGGTCAGCCGTTCGAACGCCTCCCGTACATTTTGCCCTGTCTTGGCGCTGGTTTCATACAGGTGCGAGCTTATTGCCGCCATCTTCTCGATGTCCCCTGGCTGAAGGTCCCACCGAGACTTCAAATCAGCCTTATTGAACAAGGTGACGAACGGTACGGTCCCAAGCATGCCGGTTGCAATGTCGTGGAGGCTGTGCGCGATATCCAGCGTTTCTGCCCGAGTGGCGTCAACCACGAGCACGTAGCCGTGTGCCCCGAGCAGGAAGTCCTCGCGATACTGCGCCATCGGGGCCGATAGCCCTTCCAGATCCCACAGCAGGAGGCGCACCGGGCAATCCCCGGCGGCCACATCCATGGAATGGATGGCTACGCCGAGCGTCTCTCGGTAGGACTCATCGAATGAGTCTCGGACATATCGCTGCACCAAAGAGGTCTTCCCAACGGCGGTGCCTCCCAGCAGGCAGAGTTTTTTCGTCAGTCGAGGAGGAGGGGGCGTCATGGAGTCGGTTTGTACTCGGGAGGCGATTCGAGAATGATTGCGCGGAGGAAGACGCGGGGGGCCGGCTCCGGCAGGGTCGGTTCGTTTGCCCGAAGCGCGAGTGCATTGAGCCGACGCACGTGCGTCGACGGCAGCGATTGGCGGGCGATCGCGTCCCAGACAGACCGGGCTCGCGCATCGGCCAATTGAAGATTGCGGTCGGGCGCACCTTCTGTGCTGGCGTCCCCGACGATGTCGATATGCAGTGTGCGTTGGAGCCGCGTTGCTGAACGATCGGCGTTCTGAATTTCCAGCACGAGCTGTTGGAGGGCCGAGGCGGTGTCGGGCGCAAGGACCGCATGGCCTCGTTCGAACAAGAATTCCCGTGCTCCCACCCGGGTGCTCAGCTCCTGGAGGCGGAGCAGGTCCCGGTCTTGGAGGCGCCCATACTTGATTCCGGCGACGCCCGGGATGGTCGGGCCGACCTGAAGAAACTGTTGCGCCCACTCGTGCGAGGCCACGCCGGCGGCGGTCAAGATCATCGCGCCTTGTTCCTCGTCCAGCCCAAGTGATACGTCGGTTGGGGGGTGTAACGCCTGGGCTGCCCGCCGTAGAATCAGTTCCGGCGCCAGGCTGAGGTACGGCTCCAGGCGAAATTGGACGCGGTCCATAGGAAGGCCAGCTTGGAGGGCGAACAGCATGGGGTCAGTTGCGAGCGGATCTCGGAGGCCGCGAATCGTGGCCTGCGTCCCCTCCCGGGTTACGCTGTTGAGCTGCAAGCCCGGCTCGTCGTTGGCCCGGCTGAAAAACGCGGTCCATTGCTGGCGTTCCTGGTATTGCTGCCAGGTCCAGAACAGCAGCATGAGCAACGGCACGGCCAGCAGCAGCATGAGCGCCGGTGACCAGCGGAAGGGGGGGGCGGCATGGAGCCGTTCCTCGGCTCGCAACGCCTGGCGCAGGCACAGGTGCAGCAGGGTCGCGCATCCGTCGAAGGGGGCGGAATTCCCCCGGAACTCCCTCAGCTGCGTCGCGTATTCCGTGGAAATGTCGGCCAGGGCGGATTGCAGGGCTGCCCGCAACTCCGGAGGGGGAATCCCTCGGATCACGGCGGCCAGCAAGGCGTCGTCCCGTTGTTCCACCCACACCTCCAACCCGTCTTCCATGGAAAAGGACTGCAGGGCGCTCCCGGCGGACACACCGAACGAATCTTTTGCGAATCGCTGGACGGCCGTCATAATCGCTGAGAACATGCTGGCCACGATGTCCTCGCGGCCGGCCAGTGCGGGTCCATTGCCGGCATAGGCGAGGCGAATGCCGGTCGGACGATGAATCAAGAACACATGCTCCACTCGGTACTGCAACGTGTGCAGCAGGACGACTTCCCCGAATGACTTCCCCGTTCGCCAGGCTTCCCAGCGCCAGGTGAGCCCTTTCCACGAAAGACTGTGTTCCAAGGTTTGGTTCAGGGACCGGATCATGCTCTGCAGGGCCGTGGCGACGGCTTTTCGGATGGCCGGGCCCATCACCGGCGACAGGGCATCGGCAACGCGCTTGGGAGACCGATGGACGGCCTGGATCAGGGTTTCGTCGATTATGGGCGCCAGCGCGCCGGCCAGTTGCTGATCTTGCTGCGCACGATGCCGGATGGCCTCGGGGAGGACCGTCGCCAGGGACGGGGCATCGACCAAGGGACGGGCGATGCGGGCTTCGATCTGGTTCAGCCGGACCCGTTCCGCCGCAATGAGCAGGTCGCGCAACTCCTCCAGGTCCCCGTCGAGAACCGATCCGGGGGGAGATGGTGGCTTCAGGGTCGAGGGGCGTGGTGTGGGAGGTGACATGCGCACCCTTCTCCTCTGTCGGCCCCGCGACCTCGACGGGGACGCCGTCTGCCGCGGCCTGGGGCTGCAGGAGGAAAACGCCTCGTGCTATTGCCCGTTCGTGGGCACGGACTGGCCCGCCAAAGACTGCGCAGACTTGACAAAGAGTTCCGCAAGCGCCGCGCGCGTGACTTTTTCGCTACGGAGTTCGGCGAGCGCGCGCTCCATGGTCTTGGACAGCTCGTCGTGGCGTTGAACCATCTCCCGGAGGAGGGAATCCTGCTGTTCCGCGAGGCGCTGGCGAAGGTCGGCCTGTTCCTGCTTCGTATGCTCCCCCAGCAGGGCCGTTCCGGCCTGAAGGGTCTTTCCGAGTTCGGTCAGCTCCTGTTGCAAATCGGCAGAGGCCTGCAGCCGGGCCGCCTGTTCACGGGCCAGTTTGGCGCCGAGTTCTTCCACGTGTTTGGCCAGGGCCGTCTGCAAGGCCTGAAAGCGGACGTCCATCTCCCTGGACAATTCGGCACCGACCCGGGCGATCGTTTCCTCCAATCGTGTGGCGCGCTGGGTATGCTCCCGCGACTGTGCCCCGAAGAGGATGTCGCGAATTCTGTTGAGGTCGTCCAGGGGGTCTCGTCCCGCGCTTGGCGGCTCCCCGGCGGTCTGGGTGCCCGATTTTCCTTGCTGGCGAGCGGCCTGGGCCTCTTGGGGGACGGTAGAGCTACTCATGTGCGCGTCTCCTTTGCGCGAAGGGATTCGCGGGTCATGTCGATGGGGCCGCCCATGCGGCCACGCTCGGCCGGACAACTCGAAACCGGGCGATATCCTAACACTCGTTGGATTAGGTAGACAACCCAGGGCAAGAAGGCCCGATCCATGATAGGGCCTAACAGTCCTATCGCGAGGGGAGGCGCGCGGCTGGTGTGACAGAGGCGAACAGCGAGGCCGTGGAGCTGATCGGCCGATTCGGTGGGATGCCTCAGGTGCGCGAAAGGGTCCCAACCGTGAAGGAGGGGAAGGTGTGGGGCTGAGAACGGGCGGATCTGTTCAGCGCGGGGCTGCGGGCGCCGGTTGGGGAGAGGGCATGGAATCGGCCAGCCGGTGATATCACCGGCTGGCCCGACTCCCACTGTCATCACTAGGGGACGACGGAAATGAACACCGTGGCGTTCCCGCGTGTAATCAGCAGCAATGCCGGCGTCTTGGCGCCCAATTGCCCCGCGAGCTTGTCGAAGTCCGACACGGAGCGAATCGGCTTCCGATTGATTTCCAAAATCACATCTCCCACATGGACGCCGGCACGCTCCGCCGGCGACTCGGCCTCCACTTCCGTGACCACGACGCCGCCCTTCCCTCGACCCGGACCGGAGCGCTCCTTGTTATCCTCCACGGTCACTCCGGCCAAAGCGTGTTCCCCCTTCGCGCTTTCCGGGCCGTTCTGGGACGCCTTGGCCATCTCCTTGGGGAGCTCGGCGATGACCATCTTGACGTCCTTGCGGTCCTTGTCGCGCAGGATGGTGACGGCGACGGTTGTATCGGGGGGCGTCTCCGCGACCATGCTGCGCAAGTGTCCTGGGTCGCGCACCGGCGTTCCCTTGTAGGCCACGATGACGTCGCCCCGTTGGAGCTTGGCTTTCGCGGCCGGGCTGTCGTCCAGCACGTCGGCGACGAGCGCACCCTGGGTGTCCCCGGCGCCGAATTCTTTCGCGAGTTCGGGTGTGAGTTCCTGGATGGACACTCCCAGCCACCCGCGGATCACCTTGCCGTGTTGAATCAGGCTAGTCATGACGCTGCGGGCCATGTTGCTGGGGATGGCGAAACCGATGCCCATGTTCCCGCCACTGCGGGAAAAGATCGCGGTGTTGATCCCGACCAATTCTCCTCTGAGATTCACCAGCGCGCCGCCGGAATTGCCCGGATTGATGGCGGCGTCCGTCTGGATAAAATCCTCATAGTCCACGATGCCCATATTGGCTCGCCCGACCGCGCTGATAATCCCCATCGTCACGGTCTGGTTCAACCCGAAGGGATTGCCCACCGCCAGGACCATTTCTCCCACCTGCAGTTGGCTCGAATCGGCCATGACGATGGCAGGCAAATCCTTGGCGTCGATCTTGATCACGGCCACGTCGGTTTTGGGATCGGTCCCGATGATCTTTCCCTTGAAGCTGCGTTTGTCGTTCAACAACACCTTGATGTCGTCGGCTTTCTCCACGACATGGTTGTTCGTGACGATATAGCCATCCGAGCTCACGATCACGCCGGAGCCGAGTCCCTGCTCCTGCCGCTCCTTCGGTTGGCGGAACTTCTTGTCCGGTTCTTCGCCGAAAAATCGTCGGAAGAAGGGGTCGTCGAACGGATTGCCGCCCCCCTCCGATTCGTTCTTGACCTTGCGCGAGGAGGCGATGTTGACGACCGAGGCCTTTGCCATCTTCGCGACGGCGATGAACGTTTCGTTCGCGGGAAACGAGGGTGATCCGGTTGGAACCGCGACCGGGAGGGCGTCCGATTTTGCCGTTTGGATGACCACCTTGGGCCCCTCCGCATTCGATGGGGCGTCCGATGCGGTGCAGCCTCCAGCGATCAACGTGATGAGGACCACCCCCACTGCCCACGGGGTGCGTCGGGTGTCGAAATCCATCTGTTGCCGTGCGGTCATGTGACACTCCTGACAGTTCTTGGACACTTTTCTGTAGGGAAGGGACCGCGCCGGGCCCCTCGGAGTACTCTAAAGCAGTTTCTCACGGAGTCAAGGGGAAGACGGCGCCGGTCCAGTGTGCCCCCTGGGCGCTGATGACATCGCTTTCTCGCGCGGGTTCCCGTATCCTGCGCGTCTCACCTCTGGGAGATCTGCAGCGTGCCGCGTACGTGGTTCCGGCAAGGAGTTCTGGTGGCCGGTGGGCTGGCCGCCGCCGGGCTTCTCGCCATCATAACTTACGGAGTCTACCTGGCCTCGACCTTGACCTTACCAAAGGGAGAGGAACGCCTGCCACTGTTGATTTACGGGGCGCCGTTCACCCTGTCCCCACAGCAACTCGTGTCGGAAATCCATTTGGCGGAACGGCTGGGGCGGTTGGGATATCGGGGGGGGGAGGGGCCGGTGCGGGCTCCCGGCGAGTTTCGCATGGACGACCAAACCGTCGACCTCTTTCTGCACGGGGCGCCCGATCTCCACATGGCGGCCCGGCGTATTCGCCTGACTCTGGAACAGGGCCGAATCACGTCCATTGACGCAGCGGCGCAGGAGGGGCCGCTCGTCTCCGTGGCGCTCGAACCCCAGCTGATCAGTGGTCTTCGGGGTGTGTCTCGGCAGGTGCGGACCTGGGTGCCGCTTCACGAGATTCCGACGTTGCTGGTCGAGACGGTGCTGGCGGTGGAGGACCATCGGTTCTATTGGCATCCGGGCATCGATCCGATTGCGATCGGCCGGGCCGTGGTCGCCAATGCGCTGCGCGGCGAGGTGGTGCAGGGCGGCAGCACGATTACGCAGCAGTTGGCGAAGAATCTCTTCTATTCCCCGAAGCGCACGCTGAACCGGAAGTTCCAAGAGGCGTTTTCGGCGCTGGTCCTCGAAGCCAAGTACCGGAAAGAGGAGATTCTCGAAGGGTATCTCAATGAGATCTACCTGGGGCAGGCGGGGTCGGTGGGGATTTACGGGGTCGCCGCAGCTGCGCAGAGTTATTTCGGCAAGAGCCTCTCGGAGTTGTCGGTGGAGGAAACCGCCTTGATCGCCGGATTGATCAAGGGACCCAATACGTATTCTCCGCTCAGAGACAAGGAGTTGGCCAAGCGGCGCCGTGATGTCGTGCTGGGCGTGCTGAGGGACGCCGGCCGGCTCAGCGAGCACGAATGGGCCACGGCGGTCAATCGCCCGCTGACCGTCTTCCCGTTGAAGGACACCGTAGCCGACGCGCCGTACTATGTGGACTATTTGTTGTCCCATGTGGAAGCGACCAGCGGCCTGGACCTTCCGCCGGGGGCGAAGGTGTACACCACCTTGGATCCCGTGCTGCAGCGGATCGCCGACGAGGCGGTCGCCACGGGGCTCGCGCAGTTGGAGCGGACCTACCCGGCGCTCACGCGGGCGGACGAGCCGCTGCAGGCGGCGCTTGTGGCGTTGGATCCCCGCACCGGCGAGATTCTCGCCATGGTCGGCGGGCGCGACTACCGACAGAGTCAATTCAACCGTGCCGTGCAAGCGAAGCGGCAACCCGGTTCTCTCTTCAAACCGTTCGTGTACGCGGCGGCCTTCGAGTTCAAACAGGGCGAGGGCGACGGGCCATTGACGCCGGCCAGCACCGTGCTGGATGCGCCGGTGTCCTTCGACTCCGGAAGCGGGACCTGGTCGCCGCAAAATTACGACCGGCAGTTCCGTGGCCGGGTCACGGTTCGGGCGGCGGTTGAACAGTCGCTCAACGTGCCGGCGGTGCGCGTCGCTCAGCAGGTCGGTCCCAAGCGGATCGCACAAATGGCCAAGGGCGCCGGCATTCGCAGTCCCCTGGAGGAGAATCTGACCCTGGCCCTCGGATCGTCCGCCGTGTCGCTGTTGGATATCACGAGTAGCTATGGCGCCTTCGCGCACGACGGGATTGGGACGTTGCCGACCGCCTTACGCCAGGTGGTCAGCGAGCAAGGAGAGCCACTCTGGCATGCCATCGGTGAGCGGCACTACGCGATGTCACCGCAGACCGCCTACGTCGTCACGTCGTTGTTGCAGGGGGTGGTCGAGCATGGAACGGCGAAGAAAGCCCGGGCCATGGGGGTCACCGGACCTGTGGCGGGCAAGACGGGCACGACGGACGGATTTCGCGATGCCTGGTTCGTGGGGTACACGCCGGAGATGGCGATCGGGGTGTGGGTGGGATTCGACGGCGGCCACGAGCTGAAGTTGACCGGCGCGCAGGCGGCGTTGCCCATCTGGACGGAGTTTGCTCGGCGCGCGCTCCCCGCCGATTCGCCGGATTTCCGAATGCCCCCCGGTGTCGTCAGCAAGGAGATCGACCCGCAGAGCGGCCAGTTGGCGACGGAGCGGTGTCCTGCGACGGCGAGGGAGGTGTTCATCGAAGGGACAGAGCCGACCGTGTACTGCGAATTGCACGGCAGCGGTTTCTGGGAGCGATTCAAACGCGCGTTTGGACTGTAAGGGCCGTTCTGCGCAACCATTGAACGCAGATGTACCTAGGTCTCACCATGGATTGACTCCTTTTGGCCCTAGCACTAAGCTCCGCCCGTTTTGGAAAGGGGAGGCCGATGTCGCGATCAGGGTCGCACATAGCCGGGTCCAGCTTTTTGGTCCTCCTTTGCCTGTGCGTCTTCATGCAGGTGCTCGGAGCTCCGACGTCCCTGTGGAATCTCGAGCTCGAAGAAGATGTGTTGGAATCGTCAATCCTCGAAGCGCTTTCCATCCCGACGGGTCGGGTTCCGCAGGGCCACGACCGCTCTTGGTTCTGCCGATGCGACATGTACCAGTTCCCCGCGGACGTGTTATCGGACGGGGGGCTCTTCCGCCCGCCGTGCCTCGCCTAACCACCGCACCTGCTGTATCATTGGTTCGACAGGCCTCGCGTGGATTCCCATGGCCGACTCGGACGATAGGCTCTACGCCATTGCGCATGAACATGACTGACACGGGTAAGAGGGAGTACCTCATGAATGGAATTCATATTGTGCTGGCATGCTCAATCTGCCGTCGAATCAAAGATGAACATTGGGACGGGGCAGCCGGCAGCGAATGGTGTGACCTGGTCACGTATTTGAAGCGGTATCAAGCCTTGGCCTCCGAAGTGTTCTTGTCCGATTCCTTTTGTCCCGACTGTACCTTGTCGTACAACCGCTTGATGACCTATGGGGACGTCCAGGCGAACGATGCACTCTGACTCCTCCGTGTGAGCGGCGCGGCGCCAGTGTCGGCGCCGCGCCCGGCATCCTCCATCGTGGTCGGTCCTCCGGGCGTGCCGTGACATCCGGCCACGATTCTGTTATGTACGACCTGCCTTGGATCACAAGCTGCCCATAGTGTCCCGCCGGCAGGTGTTTGCCCTCGCGTTTTTTGGAATCCTTCTGGTGTTGTTGTATCAGCTGGCGCTGATGATGCGGCCATTCGTGCTCGCGATGGTCTGGGCGACCATTTTGGCCCATCTCCTGTTCCCGCTCCACAACCGCCTCACCGGCTGGCTCGGAGGGCGTGAGTCGTGGTCGGCCGCGATCCTGACAATCGGCATTATGGGCCTCGGAGTGCTGCCGATGGTGTGGACAGGCGGCCTGATTGTCCGGGAAGCCGCCTCGGCCGAGCGGGAGATTCGCGCCTGGGTCGGCGACGGCGGGCTACAACGTCTGCCTGAGCAGTTGGGCCGCCTTCCCCTCGTCGGGGCATGGATCCATCCGCTCCTCGACAAGGTCGGCGGGGAGGGGCCAGGGAATCTGGAAGACATGCTCCTGGACAACGCCAAATCGTTGAGTCAGTTTCTCGTCGGGGGACTGACCGGAGTCGTGAAGAATGTGTTTGAGTTTCTGGCCAACGCCTTGATCATGATTGTGGCGCTGTTTTTCTTTTTTCGGGACGGGCGCAGCTTCGTCCAGGGGTTGTACGATCTTGTGCCGCTGGAGGATTCCCACAAGGCAAAGATTTTCTCTCGCCTCGATCAGACCATGCGCGCGGTCGTCAAAGGGGTGCTCGTGACCGCCCTCGTCCAGGGGTTGTTGGCCGGCCTGGCCTACGCCGTCTTGGGTGTTCCCGTGCCGATGGGGTTGACGGCCCTCACGACGGTGCTGGCCCCGTTGCCGTTTGGCGGAACGGCCCTGATCTGGGTGCCGGTTGGGATGTGGCTGCTGTGGGTGGGGCCGACCTGGAAGGGTGTGGCCCTGCTGCTATGGGGCGCTGGGGTCGTCTCGACCGTCGATCAATTCCTCCGTCCGTTGCTGATCGGACAGGAAGCCAAGATTCCGGTCTTCTTGCTGATGTTCAGCGTGCTCGGTGGTCTGTCCGTCTATGGGCTTATCGGCGTCTTTATCGGGCCCATCGTCATGGCCCTGCTCCTGACCGCCCTACAGATCTATCGAGACGAGTACTCTGCGAGTGCGGCTCCCGCTGCCGGCCCACCATCCGCTACGGCGGCGTAGACACCCCTTCCTTCCCGTGTCCCACTAGTCGAGCGGAATCGTGATGGCAATCGCGCCCACCACGTCGTTGAGCTTGAAGTCGCGTTTTGGGCTCAGCGGGTGTTGGTTGTGACACGTGACGCAGGCAGTCGAGATGGCACGGTCCGGGTAGATAGCCTGGAAATAGCGCTTCTTTCCGCTGGTGACGATCCCGCGAGAGGGTTGTGAGAGGTGCTCCCCGAATGAGCCGAGCGCTGTGCGCTCGAAATCGGTGGCCGGCGCGTTGCGCTGATTGATCGGGTACAAGCCAATCAGGCGAAACCGCAGCCCGCTGCCTTGTTCCGCGACCAGCTGCCCGGCATGCTGCAGAAACTGGGCGGGTAACGGAATCGTGCCCTCCTGTTCCCAATGTTCCGTGGCCCGTACCACGCCGCGTTCCTGCATGCGGTTGACGATCTGCGTCGTATAGAAGCCCCGATCGGCTTCAATGATGGCATGGAGGTAGTCGGCCACGCGTTCGGGGAGCAAGCTCGGCGGGGAGGCAGGATCTTTGGCCGCCCCGATCATCCCCAACATGAGCAGGATCACAAGCATCGCCAATCCGCCTGCGTTCCGAGTCCGCATACTTCGATCGTGGACGGCCTTCATAGGGCAACCTCCGGAGCCGGATGGCTCGGCGAGAGGGGGAATGTCATGATGCACGTCGTGCCTTGCCCCGAGGGGCTCTCCAGCCGGATCTGCCCACCATTCTTTTGGAGGAGGCGGCGGGCGATGGTGAGCCCCAATCCGCTTCCTTGGCCCTGGCCCTTGGTTGTAAAGAACGGATCGAACACCTTGCCGAGCACGTGGGCGGGGATCCCCGGCCCCGAGTCCCGGATGGTCACCCGTATGGCGTCGCGGGCGGCTTCGACGGCGAGCGTCAGCCGTCCGGTGCCGTGCATGGCCTGCACGGCATTGGCGACGACATTGGTGAAGGCGTGCTGGATCTCTGCGGGAACGCCGCGGATCCTGGGCGCTGGGCCATAGGCCCGCTCGACCTCGATCTGCCACTCCGCGGTCGACCGCTGGATGAGGGCCACCGCACGATCCAGTTGTTCGGACACATCGACGGCTACGGTCTGTTCCTGAGGCCCGCTCTGAGTGAGGCCGGTAAAGTCGCGGATGATGCCGGCCATGCGTTTGCCCTGTTGCACGATGGTCTTGGCAAATTCTCGTACCTGCTCGGGGTTCCCCTCGTGTTGAATGGCCTCTGCCATGCCCACGATGCCGAAAAGCGGATTGTTCAATTCGTGGCCGATTCCGGCGGTCAGAACACCGAGACTCCCGCTCTTCTCCGCCTCGATCCATTGCGCTTGGAGGCGGCTTTCATCCGTGGCGTTGCGGAGGACGAGCCCGACGCGGGCCTGCTCCCCGGCCGGCGCGGCGAGCCGAAACCAATCGTACCGGTACACGGTGGGCCCGACGTGCAATTCGCGTCGAGACGGGTCGCTATCTGGATGGAGCCTCGGCGAGAGGGGATCTCTCGTGCTCGCGGGGCGGTCGGTTGCCACCGGGGGGCCGCCCGGCGCGTGCCCGTTTCCCAGGATGCGCAGTTCCCGCGCCATCTGCTCGCGCGCGGCGGGAGACAGGGACAGGACGTCGTAGAGCGTCGTGGATTGGGGAACCGCCTCCGGGCGGGCAAATGCATCACGGCAGGCGCGATTCATGTAGTGAATACGAGCTTCTCGGTCGAGCAGGAAAATCGGCGCGGGGACGGCGTCCAGAATGCGGTCCGTGGATTGTTGCAGGACCTGTACCTCTTGGCTCTTTTGCTCCACTTGTGAGGCCAGCCCGGCAAAGGATTGTTCGAGGTGCGCTTGCATGCGGGTAATCTCTTCGGCGAGGTCCTCCAATTCGTCCCCCGTTCGAATGGCGAGGGCGGCCGTCTGTTCGCCGCGTCCAATGGCGCGGGCCGCGGCCTGCAATTGGCGCACCGGCGTGACGATGCGTCCGGCCGCAAACGCGCCGAGTCCGCCCAGCAAGGCCAGCGCGAGCGCTCCGAAGACCGACATCCATGTGAACAAGTGCGTGACCGGCGCGAACAACTCTTCCGAACTCTGCCACACGAAGGTATGCCAGCCGCCGCGTTCCAATGATCCGTTCGTGGCGCGACTGGTTTCCGGAAGCGCGGCGAAGCCGATGATGGAGGCCGCTGTACCCCCGTGCCCGTCGCTGGGTGCCCGTACCCAGCCCGGCTCCAGCGGGGTGACCAGCGGGATCAACGCCGGGTCTGAGAGTCGAACGCCCGTCGGGAGGATGGGACAACTGAGGACGATCCCGCGGCTATCGATCAGCATGACGTGGCCGGTTTTGCCGAACCGAATAGGGTGCGTCGAGGGGGAGAAGAACTCTTTGGCATCGATCACGCGATGGAGCACGCCGATCGCCTCGTAGCGCAGACTGTCCATGATCGGGATCGAGATGGTGAACACATGGGCTTGGAGCCGTTCGTTGAAGGCAAGATCTTCCAGGTAGAGCCGCCCCACTCCTTTGTGAAAGGCGCCCTGCCACCAGGCGGTGTCGTGATTGGCGAACGGAGGAAGCGTGGTGAGCGCCCCCACCAGGTTTCCCTCGACATCGGTCAGGTAGAGCAACTTGGTTGCGGCCCGGACGACATGGGGGACGACCGGGTCGGGCGCGCTCCGGGACCCGGACGAGTATTCGCGCAGGAGGCGGCTGAGCGGGCTGTTCGTGATGGCGTTCCCGGCCGTGGGGGCGGTCGCCTCCCATTGAGCCCGTTGGGCCTCGACCCAGGCGGTTCGGGACTCTTTCGTCAGTGACTGGAGCCAGTCACGCCGTTGTTCCAGGGCTTGGACCACGGCCGGATCGGCGGCGATCCGGGAGGTGCGCGCGATCTCTTCCGCCACCAGCAGGTCCAGTTTCCGGGACGCTTCGATGGCGAGCGCCTTGAAACTCTCGCCGCTGACTTCCCGAATTTCTTTCGATCCTTGGAGGAAGGCCAACAACAGCCCGGCGAAAAGAGGAATGCTGCCGACGAGCAGCATGGACAGGATGAGCTTCCCCTTCAATCCCCAGCGGCTGGACCGAGACGTTGTCGTGGGTCGCTGTGTCATCGGGGGCCACCGTTTGTCCGTGCGCCCAGATTGCGGCAAGGTGGACGCACCCGACGGGTTCTCATGGTCGTTGGGAGGTCAGTCCAAGACGGGCAGCGTCAGGAGGAAGGTGGTCCCACGTCCGACCTCGCTGTCCACCGTGATCGTTCCCCCCATCTGTTCCAAAATCGTTTTCACATTGTACAGCCCGAGGCCGGTGCCTTTTCCAGGCTCTTTCGTCGTGTAAAACGGGTCGAAGATTCTTTCCCGTACCTCCAGAGGAATGCCGCAGCCGGTATCCGTGACTCCGACCTCGATCGAGGCGCCTCGGTTCAGCGTCGACAGCGTCAGCGTGCCGTGCCCGTTCATGGCGTGGATGGCGTTGGTGATCAGGTTGACGAAGAGGTGCACGATTTCATCGGGGTTGCCATACACGGTCCGGTGCGCGGCGGCGTAATTGCGGATGACGGTCATGTCTTGGAACAGGAGCGCGTAGCGCCCGATCTTGAGCGATTCGTCGAGCGAGGCGTGCAGATCGACGCGGACCGGTTCTCTGGGGGCCGAGCGCCGAGCATAGCGCGTGAGGTCAGTACAGATGCGACTGGTGCGTTTGACCGCCTGGATAATGTCCTGGGCATGTTCCCGGATGACCGCCGGATCAGGTTGGTCCAGCAAGTCCTCAGCCATTCCTAAGATGAGATAGAGCGGATTGTTGATGTCATGGGCGATTCCGGCTGCAAACGATCCCAGGGTGGCCAGTTTGTCCGAGTGGGACATCTCGGTTTGCAGCAGGGACTCGTGTTGGACCAAGTGCCAGAGCAATTTGGCGGCCGTCCCGCTGAGCATGTCGGCGCCGGCGGACTTGTGCCGAGCGATCAGCGCTTCCATCGCGGGATCGCCCGTGACGTCCACGATGAGATTGACGTAGGGGTTGCGGACCAACGAGGTGACGTCCTGTGTGGTGGGAATGTCCAGGTCCAGGGCGCGCAACAATCCAGGGGCGTCGGCGCGCTTGTCCGCGATTCCCGCGATCGCCACCCCCCGGACATGGCTGAGGAGTTCGAGTAGCCGCAGTCCGCCGTTCCCCGCTCCTAGAATGGCGACGCGGATCGGAGTCTGTTCCGCGATAACAGCCGTGGTTCCCACGGGTCGGCCTCCTCGTGTCTCGGCCGTGAAGGGATGCAGGCGAGGCTGGCGTGTAGCTGGCCTCGCCTGCAAAGGTCCGCCTGGCGCCGGTTAGAGGTGCGCCATCTCCCGTTGTTCCATCGCCCGCGCCACGGCGTCTTTCAGTTTGTCCCCTTCCACCGGCTTCACGAGGTAGTCGACAATGCCGCCGTCGCGGAGAAAGGCGGTGGCCATCTCCGTGTCCGGGAAGCCGGTCAGGACGATGACGGGGACCCTGGGATAGTTGTGGCGGAAGTAGGCGATCGCCTCGACCCCGTTGATCTTGGGCATGCGGATGTCACAGATCAGCACGTCGAGCATCACGCGGTTCTCGCCGAAATTGATGGTCTCGATGGCCTTCTCGCCGTTTTCGGCCTCGAGCACGTCATAGCCGGCTTTCTGCAAGGTCATCCGCACGACTTTGCGGATTTCCGGCTCATCATCCACGACCAGCACCCGACCGTTCCCTGTGGAGGCACCGAACAGCAGATCGGAGTGAAACTCAGCCATGGCGACCCTCCTTCGTTAGACGGTGATTGATTCATCGTGTGTTCACCCGGCGCCGTGCGTCTCGCGTCGCCTCTTCGTCACGCCAAACCAAGGAGCAAGACAGGTGCCGCGCGGAGCGAGGTCCGGATCGACGAAAATATTGAGGTCTGCGCGGGAATCGCGCGGGGCCGATCCCGGATGATGGTGCAGATGCACCAACACTGGTTGAAATGCACCACCAGGAAGCGGGCGATGTGCTCGCCGGCGATTACCACAGCCGCTTCACCATCCAGATGCTGAGCAGCGTGATCAGGATGGCGGTCATGCCGACGATCTCAAGTGCGGGTGCCATGGTCGTGCTCCTTTTCGGATATCGGGCCAATCGGATTGGGAACGAGAGACAACGGGAGCAACGGATGTGCCATTCGGCTCCCGATGAGCGCCTTGCCACCGGGGGCCGCGGGCGCTCCCTGGGCAAGGATTCGTGGGTTGTGGTGCGTCTCGCACCAGTCCTGGTGTGGAACACTCGGCGTCCTGTCGTATCTCGTTCGATACGGTGGAGGAATCGGATGTGATACGCCGGGCCTCTTGAGGAGTATTCAGCAGGGAATGATGGGGGGGCACGAAGAGTAGGTTGGTGCCGGCATGGGAGAGGCGGAGCCTCGACGGTTGAGATTGGGATTGGGGATGGAGTAAGGTCGGAAGGGTTGGGATGTCAGCGAAGGAGTGGCCACCGATGATGACACCGGAAGCCTTGACGGCGCATGTGCGGCAATCCATCCCCGATGCCGTGGTCACGGTGCGGGATAAGACCGGCACGATGGACCATTTGGCGGTGGGTGTCGTGTCCAGCCACTTCGCGGGAAAGAATCTCTTGGACCGGCATCGCATGATCTATCGGGCATTGGATGCGCCCCTGAAGGACGGGCGGATTCATGCCTTGGAATTGACGGCGAAGACCCCGGAGGAGGCGGCCACCTGAGGAGGCGCCCCTAGGGTGCCCGATGGCTTCCGGACAAAGGGGGGCGCGACAGATAGGATGAGGAGGAAGCAAGATGGCAGATCCGATTGAAGAAGAAATCCAGCGTGAAGTGAAAGCGCACCCGATCTTGGTCTACGGCAAGGGAACGAAGCAGATGCCGATGTGCGGGTTTACCCGCGAGACCATGCAGTTTTTCGACCGGTATGGGTATCCCTATGAGGTCATCGACGTCTTGTCGCAGCCGGCGAAGCGGGAAGCGTTGACTCGGATGACCAATTGGCCGACCTTGCCGAAGGTGTTTATCGGGGGCGAGTTTTTCGGAGACACGGATATCCTCGATCCGATGGCCGCCAAGGGCGAGATTGAGCCGTTGCTCAAGAAGACGTTCGGCCGGTAGACATGATCGATGGCGATTCGCACGATCCGCGCAGGCGAGTGAGGGGAGCCCTCTTGCTTGCCGTCAGTGTATTGGTCACCGGATGCGCCTCGCTCTTTGAGGGGCCTGACGCGGTCGTGGATCGTGCGCTGACCGATGACCTTCGGCAACGGGTCGACCGGACCGTGGTGTTCGGGGAGGTACGGCAGACGCCGGAGGCCTATGTCGGACGCCTCGTGATGTTCAGTGGGGTGGTGTTAGGCGCCCGGCGGGCGAAAGACCGCACCGAAATCGAAATACTGCATCTGCCGCGGGAAGAGGGGCGCCCCCCTGTGCGCGACCGGACCCGTTCCGAGGGACGGTTTCTCGCGATTCACCCCGAGTTCTTGGATCCCGCCAAGTTTGTGGCGGGACTGCCGATGACAGTGGTGGGGGAGGTGGCGGGCGCCGACGTCCGGCCCTTGGACGATGGTGAGTACCGGTATCCGCTTCTGCTCTTGAAGCAGCTGGTCACGTGGCAGGAGCCCAGTTCAGAGGACGTCCAGCAGGATACCTATGCGGCGGCCAGGCCGTACGCCGCCCCCTATCATTGGTGGGGGCCGAGTAGTTACTACTTCGGCCCGTTCGGCCCTTATCCCAGCAGTCCCTATACGAATCCGGCGGCCTGTCCCTTCTGCTATTACCCTCCAGGCGGTCCCTATGGGGCTCCCGCCACACGCCGCTAACGCCTGCTCGACATCGCAACGCCCGCTCCGGATTGCCGGCCTGGGTGTGAGACGACGGGCGTGGTTGCACGACTTCCGTCAGGAACCGGTGGAGCGCGATGAGTCGCCGGTTGTCTGTGCGCCGCAGCTAGATGCCCCAGGCACCCGAAATCTGGATGTTGGCGCCGTTGACGTACCGGGCTTCCTCGGACAAGAGATAGCGCACGGCGGCGGCGGTGTCGCTCACCTGTCCCACGTACCCAGCCGGGATGTGCTTCGTCATTGCAGTCAGTTCCGTCGGCGGGGCGCTGCCCGAATCGATGAAGCCCGGCGAAATGGCGTTGACGGTGATGCCATGCGGGGCGAGTAACTTGGCCAGGGTGCGAGTGAGCATCAGAACGCCGGCCTTGGCGATGTAGTGCGCCGTCACGTCCGGTTGCGCCACCATGCGGTCGGCGTTGGCCATGCTGAAGGTGATGATGCGCCCTCGCTTGCGAGCGATCATCCCCGGCGAGACCGCCTGGGCGACATGAAAGAGCGAGTGCAGATTTCCGGCGAACATCTCCTCCCACCCCTCGGGCGTTTCCTCGAAGAATTTCACGCGGTGGTACGGGCCGGCGCAGTGAATCAAGGCGTCGATCTGCCCCCAGCGCCCTTCGACCTCGCGGACGAGACGGCCAGTGGCGTCGCGCTGTGACACGTCGGCCGCCATGACAAAGGCCCGTCCTCCGAGCCGTTCGACCTCGTGGGCGGTGACCTCGGCTTCTTGCGCGCTGGCGCGATAACAGAGGGCGACGGCCCACTGTCGGGCGGCGAGGTCATAGGCGATGGCCCGGCCGATCCCTTTGGCTCCGCCCGGTATCAGGGCTACCTGTTCGTGCATGGAGCAACCTCCCAAGCGAACCTATCGTTGACCGAGCCGCTGTCCGATCAAGAGGAGTGCGCCGGCCGTGCGGGGCGACAGTACGCGCTGTGATTTCGGACGCCGCCCGTCCTGTTCCGCCTCCGCGATGAGGGCCCGCAGATCCTCCACCGTGTCCAGATCCCGCCAGCGCGGCAGCTGCCCGACATGCGCCCCGAGGGCCTGCGCCTTGTCCAGCGTCTGCGTGAGCACCTCGGCCGTGGACCAGGCCATCTGGTGAAACAACTCCGGCATGGGACGGGTGAGGCCGAGTGCATAGTACCCCCCATCTTCGGCTGGGCCGAGCACGAGATCGTGCTGGTCCAGGAGGCGGAGGGCGTCCGCGTAGGTAGACAACGGCAAGGACGGGAGGTCGGTGCCCAGGAGCAGCACGCGCTGGTAGCCAAGCGCGAAGATGTCGACCGAGGCTTGGTGCATCCGCATCCCGAGGTCCTCGCCCCGCTGATCCAGCAGGATCACACCGTGGCGCTCCCCGAGAATCTTGAAGAAGACGTGGTCGGCGGAAGGCGCGCAGGCCACAAAGCGGTCCAGCTTCAGCCGATGGTGCTGGATGGCCGCCTTGCTGCGCTCCAGGCTATCGAGCACAAAGCTTCCGTGCAGGGAGGAGGCTTCATCGGGTGTGAGTGGCGGGCAGAGGCGGGTCTTGACCTGACCTGGAATGGGGGCCTTGGCAAACAGCACGAGTGCCGCAGTCGCGTGAGCTGGGGCTGCGCCTGGGCGAGGGCCTGATGTGTAGCGTGGCTTCATTGCCGATCACCGGACGGGGTCATAATAACGGGCCAAGGTGTGGGGGCTTATCCCTGCATAGTACAAGAAGCGCAGCCCCCACATACGAAGGATGGTTCGAAGGGGGCCTCGGTGCTCCCAGCGGCGGTAGGAGGTCGTGACACGGGATCGGAGGGCCGCCAGGCGCCCCTGATGCTTCAGGCGCCGGCTGAGGTCGAGGTCTTCCATCAGCGGGATGTCCGCGTAGCCGCCGATCGCCCGGAATACGTCCGCTCGCACGAAGATGGCTTGATCGCCCGTCATCATGCCGGTCAGGCGGGAACGAGTGTTCATGAGGGCCGCGATCGTCCGGGCCAGCGGGGTGCGGCGATCGAATTGGACGTCAAACCGCCCGCCGACGTAGGTTCGGTCCGACAGCGTGCGCAGGATGCATTGGCGCGCGTCGGCCGGCAATCGTGTGTCGGCATGCAGGAACAGCAAGGCGTCGGAGTGGCTGGCCTCGGCGCCGACATTCATCTGACGGGCTCTGCCGGCCGGGGCCGCCAAGACTCGGAGGTGTTCGGGAAGCGCCAGGCGGTGCGCGAGGTCGGTCGTGCCGTCCGTGCTCCCGCCGTCGACGACCACGTACTCATCGAACGCCAGGGGCGTCACCTGGGCCAGGGTGTCGGCCAGCCGCCGTGCTTCGTTGAGGGTCGGAATGATCACGGCAATGGTCGAGGGGCACCCGGGCATGTGGAATCAATCGCCTGGTGTACTGGTGCGGAAGATAAAGAACATCACCATGACGATCGTGGACCAGAAGATGATCTGTTTGTGCCAGAACAAGACTTCGCCGTAATGGAAGAATCCCAGGGCGCAGACAATGGCAAAGCCCATCACCGAGTACCGGACGGTGGCGTTGTCGACGACGGCGTTGGCCCACATCGCCAATCCTGCGAAGTACAACAGGATCGGCATGACGTTGATCTCGAATCCTCCGCTGATCGACAAGAGGATGTTCAAAAAACCGATGAACATGAGTGCCGTCCCTGCCATGAGCCCCGGCACGCGCATGGCGTGGTCGCCGGACAGGCGGCTGGGGTCACCCGGGTGGCGTGTCAACTTCGGTGGTTCTTGATCCATGATCGTGATGTTAAACCTTGAAATGTTTGCTCAGTGTCAGGGTTTGCCGTTGATACGACGAACCGAGGGTTGTCCCATAGAGCTGTGAGGGTAGCCCGAGCATGCGGTCATATACAACCTTGAAAAACGTCTGGCCGTCGTGGATGAGGAACGGCACGTCGTGCGGTCGAACCTCCAGCACCACCTGGGTCCCGGCGATTTCACCGCGGCGTCCGTACCCGAAGCCGGGGTCGAAAAAGCCCGCATAGTGTGTGCGCAACTCTCCGCAGGCGGCCTCGTAGGCGACCATCTCGGCGGCATATCCGGGCGGGACGCACACGCGTTCCTTGGAGGCCAGAATGTAGAATTCCTCCGGCTCGAGCAACAGGCTGTCGTGACGCTGCCGGGCAATCGGTTCCCAAAAATCGGTGGCGGCATAATGTCCGACCTTCGACAGGTCGATCACGTGGCTGTTCTTTTTGGCGCGGTACCCGATGATCGTGCGGTCATGCCGCTCGACGCCCTTGAGGTCGATGCGGAGGAATAGCCCCCGATCCACTCGAAGGTCTCGGGCGGCGACCGGCGTGGCCGCGGCTTGATTGTGGTACACGAGTGGCTGGGTGTTGTGCCGGGCCCGCAAGCGCGTATCCGATTCGGTCGCTTGCCCCCGCACGAAGCGAATTTGGTTGAGCGACTGGCCTGTCCGGACCTTGATGGTGAAGGAGCGAGGGACGATCTCCAGGTACAGCGGGCCCCGATACCCGGCGCGGATTTCGTCGAAGCCGGTGTTGAGGTCGGTGACCACGCGCGTGAAGACATCCAGCCGCCCGGTCGTGCTTTTGGGGTTGGCGCGGGCGTGCAGCGTGGGCGGGAGCGTCAGCCGTTCGAGCAAGGGGACGAGGTAGACGTGGCCTTTTTCGAGAATGGCCCCGTCGCTCAGGTCCATCTCGTACATGACCAGGTCGGATTGGTAGAAATCCAGCACGTTGAGCCGGCTGGTCATGTCGGTCTGTTCCGGCAGGAAACTCGCCAAGAGCCGATAGGCCTTGCGGCCGAGGCGTAGGTCCAAACTGGCGGGTTGGAGCTGCCGATCTTCGATCGGCGGGTCGGCCGAAACGGCGCCGCGCGCGATCAGATTCCGGATGTCTTGATAGGGCAGAATGCCCCCGGCTCGTGTTCGGCGATTCACGGTTCCTCGAAGTCTCCTCCGCAGCTGTTGCCCCATGCGGAAAACGTGTCGGACTTGCCGAGGTGGCTGTCGCCGCAGGCCGCGTACCCGTCGGCTTCGCTGAACGTGCGGCGTGGCTCCACCATCGGTAGTTCCCGCTTGCCCGTGGGTTGCGGGTAGTGGAAGGTCTTGTCCTCGTAGTTGCGCAGGACGACGTCTTCTTCATCCACGTGCACCAGATAGTCGGGCGGGAGGATGGGAATCTTTCCCCCGCCGCCCGGCGCGTCGATGACGAAGTGCGGGACGGCCATGCCGCTCGTGTGTCCCTGCAGCGCCTTGATGATGCGCATGCCGGTCTCCACCGTCGTGCGGAAGTGGTTCGTGCCCTTGGTGAGGTCCGCTTGATAGAGGTAATAGGGTTTGACTCTGGCGAGGAGTAACTGGTGCACCAGTCGTTTCATGATCTCGGGATCGTCGTTAACGCCCTTGAGCAACACCGTTTGCGCGCCCAGCGGCACGCCGGCGTCCGCCAGCTTGCCGCAGGCGGCTTTGACCTCGGGAGTCAATTCATCCGGATGGTTGAAGTGCAGGTTCATGTAGAGCGGATGGTAGCGCTTGATGATCTCGCAGAGTTTCGGCGTGATGCGTTGCGGCAGGGTGCCGGGCACGCGCGAGCCGATGCGGATCAGCTCCAAGTGGGGGATGGTTCGCAGCGCCTTGAGAATCCGCTCCAGCAGGTGATCCGGCAACAACAGCGGGTCGCCGCCCGAGAGGATCACGTCCCGCACCTCGGTATGCGCGCGCAGGTATGCGATGGCCCGGTCCAACTCTCCCTGCTTGAGGAACCCGGGTTTGCCGACCAAGCGTTTCCTGGTGCAAAACCGGCAATAGATGGGGCACTGGTTCGTGACCATCAGGAGCGCCCGGTCGGGATACCGATGAACCAGGTGCGGCACCGGGCTCATGAGGTCTTCCTCCAGGGGGTCGTCTTCCGCGTCGATGTCGTCCAGTTCGGTGGCGTCGGGGACCACCTGTTTCCAGATGGCGTCGCCTTTCTCCTTGATCGTGGACAGGACCGTGGGGGTAATGCGCATCGGGTACGGCCCCACGATGGCCGCCACTTCGTCGGGATCGAGCCCGAACCGCTCGGCGAGATCCTTGGGCTTGACGATGCTCTCAGCGAGAATGCGTCTCCACTCTTCCACGGGTGCTCCTTTGGTTAGCCCACCATCGGGGGGAAGCCGTCGACGCCGCTCAATCCCAGGTCACCTGCGCGCGCGCCTTGCATTGCCCTTGCCCGGTGGCTACGGGGCGTCATGCCGAGGTCGGATCCAGCCCGTCCAAGTAGTCCAGAATGTCCTTCGTTTCGGTGAGCACCGTGGCGCCATGCGTCAGCACGGGCACGAAGTATTGGCCGGAGACGTCGAACACTTGTTTGCGCATGGGACGGACATCAGGAACGATCACGCTGGCATAGGGCAGCGCGCGCTCCGCCAGTTTGTCGCGCACGACCGCGCATTCAGGGCACCACTCGGTATGATAAAGCGTCAGAGACATGGGGTACTCAACGGTTCGTTAGGGGTGATGGGCCACGGGTGGCTCGACCACCGCGCAGGGGGCCATGACGGCATCGCGCATCCCGTGGAGAATCTTCTTGTCCGCCGGGCAGACCGTGGCGAGGATGCCCCCCAGTTCCACCCGGTCGTCGGCCACGAAGTAATATGGGCATAGCCGCGTGCGGCCGTGCAGGGACTCCATCCGGTCGCGGTCCGCGTCGTGATAGTCGATGCGGATGGACCGGCTTTTGTGAAACGCCTGCAGCACATGCGGCGACTGTCCGAAGGAGGCGAGCCCATGCTCCACCGCCTGCCGCCATTCGGTTTGGGGCAGGTCATGCCCGATGGAGACGCCGCGGCTTCCCCAGGCCAATTCGGAAAATCCCGAGGGCTTGACCACGAATTGCCGATCGCGTTGCCCGGCTGCGGCCACTTGGTCCCAATGGTCCACCGGGGATCCGTCGACGGTCAGGTTCGGGATCACCGCATGGGGCGGGATGGGGCGAGGGTCCAACACCCAGGTGCGGGGAATGACCCGCCGCAAGGCCGCGTCCGTGTCCGGGCCCAACGCGCGCTCCCAAAAAGCGGACAGACGCGGGTGATGGAACAGGGCAAAGGCCAGCTTTTCCTCGAAGGCCGGCTTGAACGGCGGGGTCGCCACCACCTGCCCCTTCTTGACGCTGTACATAATCAACTCGGCCTTCGGGATATTCTTCAAGTCGAAGAGTTCAAAAAACCGGTAGATCAGCCGGATCGGACGTTTCATACCGTCGGTCGTCACCCACAAGCCGTCTTCGGTGAAGCGGAGATCCCGAGGTTCGATGCAGTACGTCTCCAGTCCTTGTTGGCTCAGGGCATCGGCCAACCAGCGCATCTCGGGACGATAGGTCTTGGCCTCATCCGATACGACGATGGCGAGCACCCCCGGGCCGTCCCCGGCGAGGCTGGCGATCATTCGGCGGAACGCCTGGACCATGCCGTCGGCCCCTCCGACCACGTGAGGCGGCGGCGTGCCGCATGCGGCGTAGAGGCGGCCGAGGCAGGCGGTCAGCCCGATGCCCCCAGGGACGGAGTCGAGTTCCGTGATGACCATCCCGTGATCCGTGGGGAGGATGTCTGGACGAATGACCTGTGGGATCAGACTCTTGAATCGGTTCATGCGGCTGAACGCGATGAGCGACTCAGGCTTGCCTTGATCCAGGTAGGCGGCGATCCACGAGGGCTGCATCCCACGGACGCTGTCCTGATACAGGCGTCCCAGGGCGCGGTAGAACGCGAGCAGCTGCGGGCCCAGCGATTCGAAAAAGGCCAGGTCGTCGGTGGACAGAGGGAACGGGGCGGGGGAGAGGCGCCACGTGGAGGTGAACCCGCCCTCTCCGGTCTGATCGGTGGTCCGGTGGCGGAGCCCCGCGCGTTCGAGCTGTTCCGCGAGAGTTGCGCAGCGCAGGGCGGGCGTATCCACCGGCGTTGGCGCCGAATCGCTGCTCGACAATACCAATGCGTCGTCCTCTACTGAGGCCGTCCAGGGATTCAGACCCGCGACGACCGCTATTCCGTGCGGCATCGTAACATGCGATTTCGGGGCAAACAAGTGCAGCATCAACCACTTCGGGGCCGGCGTGGGGCACGTCGTATCGGGAACGGCCCTCGGGCAGACCGCGTGGCGACTCCGAGCGGGGGATCGGCGTGCTGCACCCGCGCGGCTTGGTGCAGAGGGGAGCGGAGATGGGAAGCTCAGACCCGCATGCATGCTTGGAGTTGCAGGGCCGGGGGAACGGGGCTCAGGTCCGAAGTGCAGGAAATGGTGGGACCACTCGACCAAGAGTGCTAAGATGCCTCTTCAATCCAACAAGGCCCGGTTGTCCCCGCCCCTGGGCGAAGGGGTATCACCGTGGCATCGGCGGGTTCCCGCAGGTGATGAGTATGCCCATGGTACGACTCCACATGGCGGCGCCACACGAGCAACTCAAGGTTCTCCCCCAGCATGTGCCAAGCCAGGCCTGTGCAACCTGCGAGGTCTGTTGCCGATTCCCCGAGGCCGACAGCCCCTTGCGTCCCTATTTTTCAGCGGACGAACAGCAAGCCGCCTTGGCGCATGGTCTGGCACCCGAGAGCTTTCCGGCCCCAACCGGCGGGCAGGTGCGGTTAGTGCCTCATCCGGATGGAGAGGGCTCTGTCTGTCCGGCGTTCGACACGCGCAGCAATCTGTGCCGTCTCTATGATCACCGGCCCTTCGATTGCCAGCTCTATCCGATGGCCCTGATGTGGGACCAGACCCGTGAGACGGTCGTGTTGGGATGGGATCCCAAGTGTCCCTACCTGAGGGACGATGCCAGTCTCGATGCCTACCTTGCCTCGGTGGTTTCGGCCTTGGAGGCGGAGCCGCGGCTGAACATGTTGGCCCAGAACCCCGGGCTGGTGACGCCTTACCAGGACGATGTGGTGATTCGTTACCGTCTGCCCCGCGTCACCGAGCGGGTCTTGGCGGCGGAAGAGACGGCGTTGGGGCGGCCGCTCACCGTGGGCGATCGCGGACGATTCGACGACGCCGCCCGCGCAACAAGGGTGGAGGGGCCATTGTGTCCCTCGGCCTGGGCGTTTGCCAACCACTATCTGTGGACGGATCTGCTGCCGCAATATGTGAAGATCCTCGACGACCGCGTGTGTGTAATGGCGACCAGTCCGGATGGCGTGTTCATGCCCGTACCTCCCCTTGGCCCGCCCCCCACATGTCACACCCTTGCGCGTGTGTTCGCGCATCTTCGGGCGCATGGCGCCTCGCGGGATGTGGCGCGAATCGAGCAGGTGCCGCGGCACTGGGCCTCGCAATGGGCCGAGTGGGGCTATCGGGTGGTACCGAAAGAGCCGGACTATCTCTATCGCACGGAAACGCTGGCCGCGCTTCGGGGGGATCGGTTCAAGTCCCAGCGGGGCGCCTGCAACCGGTTGCTGCGCGACCATGTGGTGAGTCTCGAGCGCTACGACGGCAGCCAGGCCGACGCGTGCGCCGCAGTCCACGAGCGGTGGCGCGCGCACAAGCGCGAGGCCGGCGTGCCGGGGTGGGGAGCGTTGCTGTTGGAGGATTCTGTCGTGTTTCACCGTCGATTGCTGCGGGAGGCTACGGCACTGGGACTCGTCGGGTGGGTGGCGCGCGTCGAAGGGGTCATTCGCGGCTATACCTTCGGCACAGCCTTGCACTCGGACGTGTTCTGTGTGATCGCCGAAATCGCTGATCGGGGCCTTGTGGGACTCTCGGAGTACCTGTTCCGCGCCACGGCTCGCTGGGCGGAGGAGGCAGGGTATCCGCTGATAAATACGATGGATGCGGCCGGCTTGCCACAGCTTGCGCGATCCAAGCAGGCCTACGATCCTGTCGCGCTGGTTCCCCTTTGCACGGTGTTCGAGGCGTAGATGAGTCTAGACCCCAGTACCCAGACGTCCCAGTCGAAGCCCTACCACTGGCTGTTGTTGCTGGTCGTGGGCCTGACCATCGTGGCGGTGCTCACGATGGGCATCGCCATGCGCTACCTTGAAGACCGGCTGATCAATACCGCCGGGGAAAGTTTGGCCCTGGCGACAGCGGAAATCGCCGACAAGGTAGACCGGTTGTTGTTCGAGCGATACGGGGATGTGGAAATGATGGCCCGGGCCTTCACCATGCGCCCGAAGGACTACAAGTATCTCACCGAGTATCTCGTCTGGATGAAGGATTCCTATCGCCCGGTGTATCACGGGCTGGCCGTCGCCGACCCGCAAGGGCGCATCGTGTCTTCCACCGATCCGTCCCATCTGGGCCAGGATGTGTCGCAGACGGATTGGTTTACTACCGCGCGTGACCAGCAGCGTGTGTACCTCGGCGATCTGGGGCAGGCAGAGGTTGAAATCGGCGCGCTCATCCTCTCGGCACCCATTCGGGATTTGCAGGGACAGTTTGCGGGAGTGGTGACCAGCCGGATCGGCCTCGATACCCTTGAGAGCGTGATGACCCGGACGGTGCGAGCGCTGCAGGAGGAGCCCGGTTTCACCGGCAATCTGGAATACCAGTTTTTGACACGAGAGGGGCTGGCGTTCATCGATTCTGCGAAAGTCTCGGGCCGCGCAGTCAATCTGCGTGAGGCCAAGCTGCCCTCTGCGGTGCTGAGCCTGGCCGGCTCCCCTGGGTATGTTCAGGAGCAGGATGTCCGGCGCCAGGTGCAGGTGGTCACGGGGTATGCCCGTAGTCAGGGCTATGAGAACGTCAGGGGCTATGGCTGGGCAGTCTTGTTGCGGCGCGATCGCAGCGACATTCTCACGCCGATTCGCGACGTGCTGTCCAGGCTCTGGTTGGCCAGCGGTGCGATCGGAGTCCCTGCGCTCGGGCTGCTCTTTTGGTCGGCACGCCGGCTTCGGCGGGAATCAGTACAGGCGCAGTACGAAAGCCAGTGCGCTCGCGCGGCGGAGTCGGCGCTCCTGCAAAGCCAGCAACGTATCAAGGCGGTGGTGGATACCTCGCTGGACGCGGTGATCAGCATGGATGCGGAGGGCCGGGTGACGGAGTGGAACGTGCAGGCGGTCCGCCTCTTCGGCTGGACGCGACACGAGGCCGTGGGCCGGTCGTTGGCGGACATCGTGATTCCTCCGCGGTACCGGGAGATGTATGAGCAAGGACTGCATCACTTCCTGACGACGGGTGAGGGGCCCTTTTTCAACCGGCGGGTGGAGACCACGGCGTGCCGCAAGGACGGGCGTGAATTTCCGGTGGAACTGACCGTGTCGCCGTCGCTCATCGGCCACACGCATATTTTCAGCGTGTTCGTCCGGGATATCATCGATCGGCGCCAGACCGAACAGCGGTTGGCGGCGCAGTTTGCCGTGACGCAGGTCGTGGCGGAAGCGCAATCGTTGGATGAAGCGATTCCGAAAGTGCTGTACGCGATCGCGGAACACTTGCAATGGAATCTCAGTATTTTCTGGATGGCGGACGGGCCTCAGCGCCATTTGCGGTGCTTCGACATGTGGGTGGCGGAAACCGGAGCGGCCGAGGAGTTCGTCGGATCGACCTGGCGGCAGACCTTCGCGCCGGGAGTGGGGTTGCCGGGACGCGTGGTGGCGAGCGGGAAGCCGGCCTGGATCCGTGATGTCGTGACCGATCCGAACTATCCGCGTCGCGATGTGGCCTTTCAGGCTGGTTTCCACGGAGCGTTTGCCTTTCCGGTCAAAGTGGGAAGCGACGTGGCGGGCGTCATCGAGCTGTACTCGCAGGAGGTTCGGGAGCCGGATGAAGAGTTGATGCGGATGGCGGCCGACCTCGGGCTTCGCCTGGGCCAATTCCTGACCCGCCTTCGGGCCGAGGAAGCGCTTCGCCACACTGAAGACCAACTGCGGCAAAGCCAAAAGATGGAAGCCGTGGGGCGCCTGGCCGGCGGGGTTGCGCACGATTTCAACAACCTGCTGACCGTCATTCGCGGGTATTGTGAGCTGATCCTTGGCCGACTTCGTGACGATGAGCCCATGAAAAAGGAAGTGGAAGAGGTCAAGAAGGCCGGCGATCGTGCCGCCGGGTTGACCAACCAGCTCCTGGCCTTCAGCCGGCGGCAGTTCGTGACGGCCAAGGTCGTGAATCTCAACGAGATTGTCAGCGGAATGGACGGCATGCTGCGGCGGTTGATCGGGGAGGACCTCATTGAATTGTGCACGAATCTCGATCCCGACTTGGCCAACGTCAAAGTTGATCCCGGCCAGGTTGAGCAGGTCGTCATGAATCTGGCCGTCAATGCCCATGATGCCATGCCGACGGGTGGCAAACTGACGATCGAAACGAAGAACGTGGTGATCGATCGCGCCCATCCGCTCGCGCCCTTCTCCCTGGAGCCCGGCGAGTACGTTTTGTTGACGGTGAGCGATACGGGGCACGGGATGGATGAGAAGACGCAGGCACACATTTTCGAACCATTCTTCACGACCAAGGAAAAGGGCAAAGGCACCGGTCTGGGGTTGTCGACGGTCTATGGTATCGTGAAGCAGAGCGGCGGCCACATTGAGGTGGACAGCGCGCCCGGGAAAGGGGCTCGGTTCAAGATCTACTTCCCGCGGCTGGGTGAGGCCGCGCTCGCGGCGGAGGTCAAGCCTGTGGCCGCCGGCGGCGTCAGCGGGAAAGAAACCGTGCTGGTCGTGGAAGACGAGCCGGCCGTCCGGTTCCTTGTCCAAGAAACGCTCCGGATGCACGGCTACCAGGTTTTGATGGCGCGGCATGGCATCGAAGCGCTGCTCACCGGGGCGAAGCATCTGGGGCCGATTCACCTGCTGCTGACCGACGTGGTCATGCCTCAGATGAGCGGGCCGGAAGTGGCGGACAAGCTCTGCCAAGCGCGTCCCGATCTCAAAGTGCTGTACATGTCCGGGTACCCCGACCATCCGGCCTTCGGCCAAGGCGGGGTGCGGACGAAAGCGGTGTTGATTCAAAAGCCGTTCTCTCCGCACGAACTGGCCCTGAAGGTCCGGGAAGTGCTCGACCGTCCGACCCCCGTATCCCAAGTGCAGGCCTAGCCCCCTCCGGCTTGATCTTCCGACAGGATTCCGTTTATGGTGGCGGCCAGCCCCTGGTGGAGTATCTCCGGGCGGCGAGCGTGTCATGTCGACTAAAGGCCAGGAATTCGAAATCGACCAGTTTCGCCTTCGCGAGGAGCCGTTCTACGTGGAATCGCGGGGCGAGGTCGGACTGTTCACCGCCGCTGCGGCTCGGCGGCTGCCGATCATGCTCAAGGGGCCGACCGGGTGCGGCAAGACACGGTTCGTGCAGCACATGGCCTATCGGCTGGGCCGGCCTCTGATTACCGTCGCCTGCCATGAGGACTTGACCGCCTCCGACCTGGTGGGCCGGTACTTGTTGCGGGGGCAGGAAACGGTTTGGGTCGATGGTCCCTTGACGCTGGGCGTCAAGCATGGCGCGATCGTCTACCTGGACGAGGTGGTAGAAGCGCGCAAGGATACCACCGTCATCATCCACCCGCTCACGGATGATCGCCGGATGCTTCCGCTGGAGAAGAAGGGGCAGGTGGTGGAGGCGGTGGACGACTTCCTGTTGGTTCTCTCCTATAACCCCGGCTATCAAAGTGTCCTCAAGGACCTCAAGCAAAGCACAAAGCAACGGTTCGTCGCCCTCGAATTCGATTATCCCCCACGAGCCGTCGAAATCACCATCGTAGAGCGCGAGTCGGGAGTGTCCTCCGACATGGCCGCGTCGTTGGTGAGGCTCGGCGAAAAGGTTCGGAACCTCAAGAATCACGGTCTGGAGGAAGGCGTGAGCACCCGGCTCCTCGTCTATGCCGGTACGTTGATTCGCCAGGGGATTGCGCCGGCCCAGGCCTGCGAGGCCGCGGTCATCCGTCCCATCACCGATGATCTCGATATGCAGCGCACCTTGTTCGAACTCGTCAAAGCCATTTTCTGAGCCGGGCCGATGCCACTGACCCGCCACGAGTGGGCACGGCACACGTCCGAGGGCGTCCTCCTGTCCGTCCATGTTCAACCGAGGGCCGCGCGTACGGAATGTGTCGGCCTGCACGGCGATGCGGTCAAGATTCGCGTTGCGGCACCGCCCGTCGAGGGGGCGGCGAACGAGGCCGTGGTCCGTTTCGTGGCGGAAGTCATGGGCTTGCCCTTGCGTGATGTGATCATGCAGTCCGGTGAAACCGGTCGCCAGAAACACATCCTATTGCGCGGTGTGTCGCTGCCATACGTGAAGGAACGGTTTGCACTATGAAACACGAATCGCCCATCGTCCGGGGGATGAGTCTGGTCTGCGTGTTCCTGCTCTGCACGGTCGTCCCCGGTTGTGCCGGCCCGAAGCCGATCCTGTATCCCAACGGCGCAGCGCAGGCAGCCGGGGAGGAAGGGGTGGAGCGTGATATCGAAGCCTGCCGGGAGGTGGCCGAACAGGCGGGGGCGGAGGAGGATGGGACGAACCAGGCGGGACGGGCCGCGGGCAGCACCGCCATCGGGGCCGCATCCGGGGCTGCCAGCGGGGCCATCGGCGGAGCCATTTCCGGTGGGGATGCGGGGATCGGCGCCCTGATCGGGTTGGCGAGCGGGGCGGTCTGGGGGTTGTTTAGCTGGCTCTTCGGCTGGATGTTCAGCTCCGCGCCTCCCAGCCAGGCCTACATGAACGTCGTGAATCGATGCCTGGCCGAGAAAGGGTATGAGGTGAGCGGGTGGCAATGAAGCGAGGGACCATCGAGTCCGGGATCAGCTCCCTTGGCTCGGAGGGCCCGCTCGGAAAGCTGGCGGGCCAGGCCAGCCCAGCCGGTCGCATGTCCTACTTGCCGGCTGGATCCACTGCCGGTGACTGCTGTTGCGGTGCCGCCTTGTGCTTGAGCGCGCGGCCCTTCGTGGGCGTCGGGTCCGGAATGAGGCCGTAGGCCTGGCGGCCTTCGTGATCCTCGGGCAGGTATTCGGTGATGGGCATGCCCTCCTCATTCACAAACAGCAGGCAGTGGCAGTACTTGTAGATCTGCATTTCGTCACAAGCGCAGATCCAGCGTCGGAGTTTGGCCTCAGCTGCCTTGTCCTCGTAAAAGTTGCAGGGGCAGAGGGGTTTGCCTAGTTCGTCGACGTTGGCCGCCAGCCCTTGAATCACGGCTTCGGTGACTTTGGGATTGGGGTGAAAGGTGGTGCCGCTCTTTTCAGCAAACCCCTTCGCATACTTCCACATCTTGTCGAGACTGTCCTGAGAGGGATCGGCCATATCTAGCTCCACGTGCTGCTGGCGAGTGAGCGATTCGTCTGCGAGTTCGCTAGTTTACAAGCCGGGAACCCTTCTTTACAATCGCCTCTTTTGATTCAGTCGTGATGCCTATGTCTCTGCCGCCGGAGTCCGCTCGCGCACAGCTACAGACCCGCCTTGCACCGTGGCTCGATGAGCCGACGGTGGAGGCCCTGGTATCGGGCATGGACGAGGCCCGCCAGTGCGAGGGCGTGTGGTCGCTTTTGGAAGAACTGTTCGAGGTGTCCGCCAAAGTCGGCCGGAGCGCAGTTGACGCCCTGCCGGAGCTGCGCGCCCGGGCGGGATTGGGCGAGGTGACGACGTGGCTCGACCTGGCCGTCGCCATGGCGGCGCATTCGGGGGCGACCACGCTCAAATATTTGAAAGAGAGCCCGTGGTTCGTGGGCATGATCGAGGGACATGAGCAACGCGAGCGGTTGCTCGGTCAGGCGCTCGAACTGGCCGAACATGATGCCAATGTCGCGATGGAGTTCTTGCGATCGGCACCGGAGTTGGGACGGCTGATTGCTCCGGAGGCGCTGCCAGCTTGGGTTGAGATCGGGCTGGAACTGACCGCGCGGGACTATGTGTTGGGGCCTGAATTTTTCCGGGATTGCCCCAAGATCGCGCAGGTGATTCCGGTGGAAGAGGCGCGCGGGTGGGTGGAGTTCGGCCTTCGACTCGTCACAACCAATCAATTCGGCAAGACCGACTACTATGCGACGCTGGAGTTTTTCCGGTCCAGCCCCAGCCTGCTCCAGACCATCACGGATCCGGGTGTCCGCCGGTTGGTGATCCAACTCGGGGCGGCCATGGCCGGGACGCAGCCGCAGGCGGCCGTGGAGTGGCTGGCGGAGGCTCCGGCCATCCTCGGGCGCATCGACGACGTCTCGTGGCAACGGCGCATGCTCCAATACGGCCAATTGGTGGTCGAGCGCGATGTATCGGTGGCGCGCGACTACCTGCGGCGTTGCCCCGAATTGGTGCGATGGCAGGGGTACGATGATGCCGCCCGCCGCGTGTTCGAGGAGTGGTTCAAGAACGGCATGGAAATCCTGGCCTATAGCCCGGAGGGGGCAGGGGCCTACTTTGCTTTGGAGACGAAGGGCGCGGTGGCCGCGGTGCAGGAGGCGCAGAGCGGGGTGCCGCTGCGGCAGGTGGCCCGATCGCTGAAGCTCTTCGTGCAGGCCCTCTGCGGCCGTGACGTGGCCGTGCAGGAGTTGCCCGATGACGCGCAAGCGCCGAAACGCCCGGCTCGTGTGCATGTCAGTGAGGACGGTCGCACGCTCGCGTTCCCGTCCGTGATTCGTCAGCATGCCCAACGAGACCGCAACGCGCAGCTCTACCACGTGATGGCCGCGCACGAGGCCGGGCATTTGGAGTTCGGAACCTACGATCTTCGTCTGGACTTGCTGGCGGATCTTGTCGAGGCTGTGCGAGTGCGCTATGGCCACGAAGCGGTGTCGCCGATTCGGTCTCTGGCCGATTTCTGTGCGCTGTATCCCCAACCGGGCGTCATCCGCGATCTGTGGACCATTCTCGAGGATGCCCGGGTCGAGCGCCACCTGCGCCGGCACTATCCCGGTTTGTCGGCGGATCTGGAAGCGGTCACGCGCGACGCCGTCACGACCCGCTCGCTCTCGCAGGGGCTGTCAGTACGGGAGTTATTGCTCGATGGGCTCCTGATTCGATCCGCGGAGATTCCCTCCGTCGAGATGCCCGAGGCGATTCGGGGACCCCTCGACCAGGTCTGGGCGGCCTGTGCCCCCGCGCTCGCCCCGTCGGCCTCTGCGGAAGAAGCGATTCGCACCGCCGATGCCGTGTACCAGCTCTTTGATCAGCTCGTCGGCACCTACCAGGCGCCGCCGGATGCGCAACAGGGTACTCCAGAGGTACTGGCGCAGGAGATCTCCGCCGGGTCCGGGGCGGCGGATGTCATCGAAACCGAGTATCGTCCGCTGGAGAATTGGAATTTTCGTGGCGCGATGGCTCCCCACTTCATCGGCACGGGGGCGGCAGACTCCTCCCCAGGGTCTTCCCGCTCGGCTCAGTCGGAAGCCGACTTGGGCTCGGATCACCAGGACGAGGCGGGCCAGCGATCGTCGGATGAGGCGCGACAGCGCACGGAGGGCGCCTCATCACCCGCAGGGGCCGAAGCGAGTCCACGAGGTGAGGCAGATGACCCATCGGGGGGCGCAGATACCCGCCGCGCGCGCTGGGAACGGGAAGAGGAACGTTCGACCACGTTCCACTACGATGAGTGGGACGGCATGTTGCGCGACTATCGTACCCGGTGGTGTCGGGTGGTGGAGGATCGGCACGCAGCCCACAATGCCGAGGTTGCGGAACACATCCTGGCTGAGCATGGGCCGGCTGTCCGGTTGATGCGCCGCTACTTCGAAAGCATTCGCCCGCCGGCGCTACGGCTGGTTCGTGGGGTGACGGATGGCGAGGAGATCGACCTGGATGCGGTGGTGGGGCGGCGGGCGGATCTGGTTGCAGGAGCCGAGCCCTCCGAGCGGGTGTACCTCCGGCGAGAACGGCGGGAGCGGGATGTTGCCGTGGCATTCTTGGTCGATTTGAGCGGATCAACTAGCCGGCGGGTCGGTGACCGAGGGAAACGGGTCATCGACATCGAAAAAGCGGGCCTCATCCTGCTCGCCGAAGCGCTGGATGCGATCGGCGATCAGTACGCGATCTATGGGTTCTCCGGTAAGGGGAGGCGGCAGGTTGATCTGACCGTTCTGAAAGAATTCGGCGCAACCGGACGGGCGGAGGCCGCGGCCCGTATCGGGGCGTTGGAACCGCGGGCTCAGAATCGGGACGGTGCGGCGATCCGTCACGCAACGAGGAAGCTGAAGGAGACCGGGGCGCGCGTCAAGCTGCTCGTGCTCCTGAGCGACGGCAAACCGTTGGACGATGGGTACGCGGAGGACTATGCCTTGGAGGACACGAAGATGGCCCTTCGCGAGGCGGTGGCGCAGGGGGTCGATCCCTTCTGTATCACGGTGGACCGCGAGGCCGCATCCTACGTCCGGCGGATGTACGGGGATGTGCGGTATGTGGTGATCGACCAGGTGGAGGGCTTGCCAGAACGACTGCCGCGCGTGTATCACCACCTGACGTCCTGATCGCCTGAACCCAGAGGGTGGGCCGGACAGGCTGAGGGGGGAGGAGCAGTCGTGGGGTATGACCCATAGCATCCAATATGACGCAATCAACGACAAAACGAGAGGTGCCCCCATGGCTGTACAAGCTATTTACGGGGCATCAATATCCCTATGTGCGGCGGCTGGCGAAATTCGCCAATCGCGACATCAAGCCGGGTGAAGACCGTCCGGAGCCGACGAAAGAAGCGATCGACGCGAAATTCTGGGAGGTGTTTCCCCGTTGCACGGTGAAAATCCTGCAGGAAGTCAAAAGCGGGATGATCGTGACTTTCGTCGAGTTGGGCGGGTATGAGGCCGGTGGGTACCAAGGCTTGATCGACGCGCCGGAAGAGTTCTTGGCGGCTCAGTATGGCAAAAAGAAGATCAAGGTGAATTTCTACGACGGGGAAAATTTCGTCTGCACGATCAATTTCAAAGTGGCCGGGTGGACGGGGCACGAAGGACACTAGGAAGCGGAACATCGGGTATCGCGTTTCGCAGGGCAACCGGGCGACCGGTGTGACGAGCGGGGTTCGCGGACGAGCGGCATCCCGCGTCTGACGGTTCACGATTCACGGGGGAGTGCGATGGCTAGACCAAAAATTACAGTGGTGGGCGCGGGCAACGTGGGCGGCACGACGGCGCAACGGTTGGCGGAAAAGGATGCGTACGACGTGGTGCTCGTCGATATCGTGCCCGGTGTCCCGCAGGGCAAGGCGCTGGATATTTCACAAGCCGGGCCGGTCTGCGGGTATCGCACCCGTGTCATGGGGACGAACGGCTACGAAGAAACGGCCGGGTCGTCGCTGGCGGTCATCACCTCAGGTATCCCCCGCAAGCCGGGAATGAGTCGCGACGAACTGCTGGCCACGAATGCCAAGATCGTCAAGTCGGTGGTGACGGAGTTAGTGTCGCGGTCGCCGAATATCATTCTGATCCTGGTGACCAATCCGCTGGATGCGATGGTGCATGTCGCTCGCCGCGTGAGCGGACTGCCGAAATCCCGGATCCTGGGCATGGCCGGGGTGCTGGATTCGGCGCGGATGCGGACGTTTATTGCCGAGGCGTTAGACGTGCCGGGGCCGGACGTGCAGGCCATGGTATTGGGAGGGCATGGGGACACCATGGTGCCCCTTCCGCGCTATACGACCGTCAAGGGGCGCCCAGTGTCCGAGCTGATGGCGAAGGACACCCTGGAGGCCATCGTCAAACGGACGAGGGAGGGGGGCGCGGAGATCGTCGGACTGTTGAAGACGGGGAGTGCCTTTTATGCTCCGTCGGCGGCGGCAGTGGACATGGTGGAGGCGATTCTAGGAGATCAGAAACGTGTGTTGCCGACCGCCGTATTGTGCGAGGGTGAATATGGGCTCAAAGACGTCGTCGTGGGCGTGCCGGTCAAGCTCGGCCGCGGCGGCGCGGAGCAGGTGATGGAGTATGAGTTGACCGTGGAGGAGCGGGCGGCATTGGAAGTCTCGGCTAGCGCGGTGCGGGAATTGTGCGCGACGGTGGATCGGCTCATGGTCTGACGCCGGCTCGTCGGCGCCACCTTGACAATGCCGGGAACGGTGCGTTACAGACTCCAGCATTGTACTTAACCGAAAGGCGGTGGGGCGATGAAATTTCTGGAAGATCCAATGCAGACCATCGGCGCGGGATTTGCGCTGACGGTCGTGTTGATAGGTGTCTATTTGGGCTTGACCGGGATTGGGGCGGGTGAAGCCGACTGGCCGGGCATGATCCTGCGCTGGGTCCATTTCCTGGCCGGCATCACGTGGATCGGGTTGCTGTATTTCTTCAACCTGATCAATGCCGCGTTTCTCAAGAGCCTCGACGGGCCGACGAAGAATATCGTCATTCCCAAGCTCATGCCGGCCGCGTTGAACTGGTTCCGGCACGGGGCAACTGTGACGGTGCTCGCGGGGATTTTCCTCTATGGCAAGCTGTACAGTCATGGCGGAACAGGGGCCTCTGCGTTGGCCATCGGCGGGTTGCTGGGCATCATCATGATGGGGAACGTGCACGGCATCATTTGGCCGAATCAGAAGCGGATCATCGCCGCGGTTTCCCAGGCCGCAGCGGGTGGTCCTCCGCCCCCACCGGAAATGGCGGCCTGGGGACGGACCGCGCTCCTGGCTTCCCGCGTGAATTTTCTGCTGTCGATTCCCATGCTGTTTTTCATGGGGGCCGGCAGCCATTTCAAGTAGTCGTCAGAATCGAGGCGGCGGGCTGGGGAAGCCCCAGGCCCGTCGCCGTCACTCCGGTTGTTCCCTCATAGGCCCAGGCGGGAGACGAGGACTCTGAGGCGACTGGCCCGCTGCTCATCGGGAATCAGTCCCAATCGCCATGCCTTGCTTGACGGATTCCAACGTAGAACCGTATAGTTACGGCTCATTCTGGATATTGACACCATGACGATATCAACGACGCCAAGCCCTGGTTCTCGTGTGTTGCGACCACTGGACGGTGATGCCTGGGATATTCAGGCCTATGTGAAAACAGGCGGGTATGAGGTCTGGAAACGGATCGTTCGAGAGCGGCAGCCCCAGCAGGTGATCGAGGAGATCAAACGGGCAGGTCTCCGGGGCCGGGGCGGGGCCGGATTTCCCACCGGGGTCAAGTGGGATAAGGTTTTGAACCACCGGGTCAAAGAACGGTATTTCGTGTGCAATGCCGGGGAGCATGAACCCGGAACCTTCAAAGATCGGCATCTGCTCAAGCACGTGCCTCACCAACTCATCGAAGGGTGCCTGATCGCGTCCTTTACCGTTGGGGCGAAGGCGTCGTTCATCTATCTCAATCACGAGTATCACGACGAGGAACAAAACCTCCGGCGTGCGATGAGTTTGGCCCGCGAACAGGGCCTGCTCGGAAAGAACATCCTTGGCACGGGCCTGGATTTGGATATCGAGATTTTCTCCGGCCACGGCAGCTACGTGGCAGGGGAAGAGACCGCGATGTTGGAGTCGATGCAAGGGCGCCCCGCGATGCCCCGCCAAAAGCCTCCGTTTTACCCCACGGATTTCGGGCTCTACGGTAAGCCGACGCTGGTCAATAACGTCGAGACGTTGTGCAATATTCCGTTGATTCTTCGAAACGGCGCATCCTGGTTTTCGGAGGTGGGGACTCCAAAGTGCCCGGGCACGATGCTCTTTTCGCTGAGTGGATCGGTGATGCGTCCGGGGGTGTACGAGTTGCCGCTCGGCACGCCGCTCCGGGTGCTGGTCGAACAATGCGGCGGGGGGGTCGGGGCGGGTCGAACCGTGAAAGCCGTCTTCCCGGGAGGGCCCGCGTTTTCGATGGTCACCGGCGACCAGTTGGATTTGGCCATGGATTTCGACACGCTCAAGGCCGCGGGAACGGGATTGGGTTCCGCTGGGGTGATCGTAGTCGACGATGCCACCTGCATGGTGGCCAAGACGCTCCACTATTCGAATTTTTTCAAAGGCGAAAGTTGTGGCCAATGTCCGCCCTGCCGGATGGGGACGATCAATTTGGCGACCATTCTGACAAAGATCGAACAGGGCGAAGGCACGGATAAAGATCTGGACACATTGCGGCAGATTTGCGGCTTCGTGAAAGGCACCGGGTACTGCACGCTCGTCACGGGGGCGGCGGTTTTGGTGCAGAGCGCGCTGAAGATCTTCCCGCAGGAGTTTGAGGATCACATCCGTCTGCGGCGGTGCCCGTATGCCGCGGGGAGCGCACCGCGAGGTGCCGTCTAATCTCCATGCCCCTTGTCACCTTTCTCCATCCGGACGGGAAGAGCGGTGAGGTGCCCGCCGACGTGACCCTGCTGGAGGCGGCCGAGCACTTGGGATTTCCCCTGACACACGATTGCGGCGGCAATGCCTCCTGCACGACGTGCCGAGTGGAAGTGAAGAGCGGCGGCGAGCACCTGTCCGAGATCGAGTTTGAAGAACAAGATTTGTTGGACCGGGAAGCGCTGAGCGAGCCGTGCCACCGTCTCGGGTGTCAGGCTCGCGTGCAGGGTGACGTCGTCGTCCGAGTCCCGCTCCATAAGTTTGAACGCCCGGATTCCACCGAGCGCACGACGCGCGCGGCCGGCCAATCTTGCCAAGTACCCTAGGGCTGTCACAGGGCTGTTGCGGGTGTGCCGTGCACCGAGGGGCGTGCACGGTCGCCGAGTCCTCGTTCCCGGCCTGAATATGTTGGCCGGCCGATCCTGATGGGGTCGACCGGCTTTCTTGTTCCCGCAGAGGATGCCATGAGCTCAGCGCATGTCAGCGTGACCCGACGATACCGCTTTTGCGCGCAACACCGGCTCCATAGCCAGGTCTTGTCCGACGAGGACAACTGGCGCATTTTCGGCAAATGCAACAATCCTAACGGCCACGGCCACAATTATGTGGTGTATGTGGTGGTACGCGGACCGATCGATCCGCAGACGGGACAAGTGTTGGACGTCACGGCGCTGGATCAGGTCGTCGCTCGACTGGTCGTCGAGCGATTTGATCACAAGGATATGAATCGTGATCCCGCGTTCACAACCAAGACGACGACCGGCGAGAATCTCGCTCGGTTGGTGTGGGATATTCTGGTTGCGGATCTTCCTCAGGGGCAATTGGAGCGGGTAGGAGTGGTGGAAACCCGTGATAACTATTTCGAATACGCGGGAGTCTGAGTTCGTGCGGCAGACGTGCGTGCGGGCGGTCGAAACGGAGGAGTGATCATGCGAGGGACGAAATCAGTCGGTCGACGCCTTACCGGGAAAGCCGACAAGGGGGTGGCGGCCGAGTCGGTCGGGCAAGAGATGGAGACACTCGTTACGCGAATGTTGGTGCAACTCGGGGAAACGCCGGGCCGTGCGGGGCTGGAAGACACGCCCAAGCGGGTGGCGAAAGCCCTCCAGTTCATGACGCGGGGGTATCACCAGGATATCGACGCGCTGGTGAACCAGGCCCTCTTCCCGATTGAGTACGATGAAATGGTGATCGTAAAGGACATCGACTTCTTCAGCCTGTGCGAACACCACATGTTGCCGTTTTTCGGACGATGCCACGTGGGGTATATCCCGAACAAGAAAGTCGTCGGTCTCAGCAAGATCCCGCGCATTGTGGACGCATTCAGTCGGCGGCTTCAGGTGCAAGAGCGATTGACGGTGCAGATTGCCGAAATGCTCAAACGCAAACTCAATGCCCATGGTGTCGGTGTGGTCATGGAGGCCCGCCATTTGTGCATGATGATGCGGGGCGTGGAGAAACAGAACACCGTGGCCGTCACCAGCCATATGTTGGGAACCTTTCGCTCTCAGGAGCAGACTCGCGTCGAATTTCTCAAGCTGATCCGCCAGGGCAGCGTCGGCGACGGGGATTGATCCGGTCCTGTCGACCACCCGTCCGGTGTGCGTTGGCGGGAGGCCGCTGCTGCAGGCAGTGGGGCGGATCCGTGCCCCCACGCCCTGCACTCCAGGGGGCTTCCGTCGCGTGGCTAGAAATTCACCCTGATGCTGGCCCCGCCGGCGTGAATGAGCGTCTTGTACTGGCCGTTAACCGTAGGATTGCGATTCCCCGCGATCGTGCGATCTTCATAGATGACAGTCTGATACGAGAGATCCAGCCCGATGGCGGAGGGCCTGAAGGCGCCACTGCCCGACTTTCCGCAAGCAAAAAGTCCGAGGAACGCCCCCCCGTCTTTGCAGAGGAATCCGATTCCGAATGAGGGGATGTGCGTCGTCGAGGCCGCGATCCCCGGGTCGAAGGTCGCGTCCGGCATTTGCGACTGTTGGGTTTGGTAGCCGGCACGCAGGGCGACCTCATACCCAGGCAACGATTGAAGTTCTAACATGCGGTATTCGGTTCCGATCATGACGGTGTAGCCGCTTTGCCAATTCTGGGGTTGGGGGATGACGGCTCCCGATGCCAGGTTCACATCCAGATTCCGCACCGATTTCCATCCTGCGTAGTCGACGTCGAATTCGAATTTCCATTCATGTGCCCGTGATCGAACCGGCCAGATGGCGGTGCCGAAGGAGAAGACCTGGGGCAGCACCAATGTCGTTTTGGCGTCCGACAAATGGGCGCCGTTGGCCATGAGGGCACCAGTGAGATGCAAGGTGGCTTGGCTGCGATAGACCAGTCCGATGTTGACGAGCGGCAGGCCGTCCGCGTTACGGAACGGGGTGTACAGCATGCTGACGTTGAATCCAGCCGTCGTGTCTTTGCCGTTCAGTTCCACTTGGGCCCCGGGGGTAATGCCCAGTCCTCCCGGCCATACGGATTTTCGTTCCGCATGCCCTTCGCCGAACATGTTGGAAAAGGTGTAAATGTCGGCTCCCAACCCAAAAGACCATTGGTCGTTTAGCTTGTAGGCGATGGTCGGTTTGATATCGAGGAGCGGCAGGGATGAAAAGGTGGTGGCGGTTCGAAAGGGGCCGTCATTCGGGTATCGGGTCATGGACCCAAAGGGCGAATTGACGCCAAGGGCCAGGGTCATGTCCCCCAGAGCCGTGATCCCGAGGTCGTTCAGGCGGGCCGACAGGTAGAAATGGCCGGGTGCGGGCCAGGCCATGCTGCCATTGCGGTCTCCACGTGCTGTGACGCCGGCGGCGTTCCGGAATTCCGTCGTCCCGCCGATCGCCAGGAGGCCGGCCATCATCTGCACGCCATGGAGCTGGGTTAGGCCTGCCGGGTTGTAGTGGACGGCGGAAGGGTCGTCTGCCTGAGCTGTGAAGGCGTTGGCCATGCCGGAGGCTGCGGTGCCCTGGCCTTGGAGCCGTGGGGATTGGGCGTGGGCGTCGGGTAGTGCCGGATCAAACGCCAGCAGCCCGATGAGCGCGGCGGCAGCGAGCAGCATCTGACGGAGGCCCATCCGAATCCACACATGACACATAGCCTTCCTCCCCTTTTCTCCGGCCTTGGTTCACGTGATTGGCACGGGCTGATGCAGGAGCGCCGTCTGCCTACGTTGCCCTACGGAGGGCGAGACGCGCCTTCGATCGGCGAAGATGAACGAGGCTTCGCCTACGGAAATCAACGGAGCATCCGGAGCCGGCGCCATCATCCACGATTACGTGTGTTAATGCAACCGGAACGAGCGGGTGAGCTTGACCGGAAGGTGGCCCAACCGGGTGGTCGTCGGCTGATCCTACGATGGCCGCAATTCGGCCGGGGCATCGGCGTGGCCGAACCAGTGGGCCACCACCCGGAGCAGTTCCGGGAGGTTAAACGGCTTGAGGACATAGGCCTGGGCGCCCATGCTGATGGCTCGCACCGCGAGTTCCTTGGAAACGGCCGCGGTGACCATGATGATCGGCGTGCGCTGATTGCCCTTGCGGATGTGGCGCAGGACTTCAATGCCATCGATCTGAGGGAGTCCGATGTCGAGGAGGACACCGGTGAACACCTCTTCCTGGAACAGGGTCAGGGCCTGAGCCCCGTCGGCGGCGGTCGACACGAGATAGCCGTGGGACCCGAGCCGGTCCACCAGGAGTTGCCGGATATCCGGATCATCGTCGACGACCAGGATCCTCCCCGCACCCGCGGGAGCCGACGAGGCGACATCGGTCGCCGTCGGGGCAAGCGGGAGCAGGACGTGGAAGGTTGATCCCCGCCCCAGTTCACTGGCCACGGTGATGTGGCCGCCATGCAGTTCCACCAGGGTCTTGACGATGGACAGGCCGAGGCCGAGTCCACGTGAGGTCGTGGAGTGGGTCTGCCCGAGTCGAAAGAAGGGGTCGAAGATCTTCTCGAGAAATTCCTCGGGAATCCCGGAGCCGGTGTCTTGGACCAGCAGGCGGGCAAAGCCCTCACCGGCCAGCGTGACCTCCACGGATACGTGGCCGTAGGAAGGAGTGAATTTGATCGCGTTCTGGACGAGGTTGGTCACGATCTGGATGAGGCGGTCCCGGTCGGCCACGACAATGGGCCCCGCCGCGGTGAAGCGCGTGTCGAGCCGTTGATGTTTTTCGACGGCCAAGGGGCGAAGTTGGTCCACCACCTCTGCGACGCAATGCTCCACGTCGACTTCCGAGGGAGAGAGGGTGAGCTGACCGGTTTCGCTTCGAATGCGGTCCAGGAGGTCGTTGATCATCCTGATGAGGCGGTCGACGTTGTCGCCAATGCGTCCCAAGTACCGCTGTTGCTTCGGGTTCAGGGAGCCGGTCAGGCCGTCAAGCAGGTTTTCCACGAAGCCTTTGACCGAGGTCAGCGGCGTTCGCAATTCATGCGACACATGGGAGAGGAACAGTGAACGGATCTGATCGGCGCGCTCCAATTCCGCGGTCCGTTCTCTGACCTTCGCTTCCAGGCCGGCGTTCCAGGCCTCAATTTGGGCGTAGGCGGCCGCATTGTCCAGTGCGATGGCCACTTGGTTGGCCACCGTGACCATGAGTTCCAGGTCGTCCTGCGTCAGGCTGTCCTGGGCGGTCCGGTCGACAATGAGGGTCCCCAGAATCCGGTCCTTCGCTCTGAGCGGCACCCAGACGAAGGCCTTGGCGCCGGTCAGGGTGGCGAGATGTTGATGGTCCGGCGTAAGACGGTCCCAGATGGCCCGAATATCCGGGACCCATCGTGGGCGGCCTTCGCGCAATTCTTTGCCGGGAAATCCGTCGGGATGGCCGACGGCAAACTCGCGGTGGCGGACAAAGGCGGCGATGTCCTCCGACACGCCGCAGATGCGTACGTCGTGCAGGACCTCCCGGCTCGGATCGTACAGGCTGATCATGGCCCGGTCATAGTGCAGGTCCTGGATGAGGGTTTCCAGCACCGTCTGAACCAGCGCTTCCCGGTCGAGGGTGGAGTTGAAGTGCAAGCCGGTCCGATACAGCGCGGTCAGTTGCGTGATTTTGCGGCGCAGCTCGACGCGCGTTCGTTCCTGTTCCGCGTAGGCGTCGCGCAATTCCTCGTACCGCACTTCGATGAATTGCAGCTGTTCTTGAATCACCGTTTCCCGAGACTGGCCGGCTCGCTGGAGGCAACGATGGGTCACCCACCACGAGACCATCAGAGGAAACAAGGCGAGACCGATCGTTTCCCACGCGGGCAGTTGTGGGTGGGCCAGGCTCAACGTGGCATAGACGGCCAGCCCTGCGACGATGTTCCAGACAGGCCAAAGCCCCAATCGATTGGGATCCTGTTTCCACGTAATCTCCCATTCGCACCACTCGTCGCCGTGCGCGATACACGTGCGATCCGTTACCGTGGCGGGGGACAGTCCGTGGATCAGCATGGGGGCGGCGGCCATCCGGCCCTTGATGGCATCGCAGATCTGTTTCGCGCAGGCTCGTCGGTAGGGGCCGAACTGCCGCAGCGTCCGATCCGTAAAGCGAAGTCGCCACACCGCCGAGTGCGAGGTCGTTTCCTCTAGCTCCGCCTCGACCGCCCCCTTGGTGTATTTCTGGGCCCAATAGGGCCCCATCTTGTAGATCTGCCGGAGGCTGAATGGGCGCGTGAGGGTTTGGAAGAGCGGCGAGATCAGCTTTGCGTAGGCATGCTGATAATGAAAATGGGGGTCGCCGGAGAGTTCCTTGCAAAACTCGCGCAAGTAGCACAGGAATTCATAGGAGTAGCTGTTCCAGACATTTCTGAGGAAGACGGGCGAGACATGGTGGGCGGAGTCGCGAATGCGGGCGTTCAAGAGCCGGCACAGGTGATCCACCGCCCACGCGGCGCTCTCAGGGCCCCGTGTCTTGGTCAGATATTCTTCCATGTATTCGAGGCAGGCGAGGATATGGGTCCCGCTGACGTCCGTGATCTTCTCTCCCTGTTCATTGGTGCCAAAGGGAGCCCCCACCATGTACGCGCGTTCGAGGATGGAATGGTCGGCCGACAACAAGTCAGTCTCGGACAGCGCGGCCATTGGGGGAATCGAGGAAGTCATGTGGTGTATCAGCCGGTCAGGCACCAGGTCCATTGGGTGAACCGACGGAAGCCGGGGCGTGGGGGGAAGCGTCCCGGCGTGTGTCAGACGTCGCGTCGGCGGGAGTCCGCTCCGGTGGCAACGATTCTTGGATGATGCGCCGTTGCCGCGATTCTCGGTCACCAGGGACTGGTTTCCATGGGGCAAAGACATTGCCGGTACCCTCCAGCGCCGGCTTCAACGCCGGGTAATGCCGGAGGAGCACGTCCCGCAGGGTCGTGCTCGCGATCCACTCCATGCCCATCTGGGTGTACACATCCGGCCGGTAGTCGGTCGTAAAGAATCGGTCGCTTTTGAGCCGGCGCGGCGCCATCAGGGTAAAAATGCGGAAGGCGGTATCGCTGATCGCAAATCCCTTGGGAGGGGTTTCGGCCAAGAGTCCCACCATCAAATCGAGATCATCGAGACGGCCCTTGTAGACAGCCGCAAGTTTGGGCGCCCACTCGGCATTCAGTTCCTCGAAGGTCGAAACCGGTTTCAGACGCAGCAATCGCCGAAATTCGTTGTAGCGGGGGACGCCGCGCTCCCGGTCCCGGAAAATATCGACGGCGGCCACGTCGAGCGTGTCGGGTGTGCCGTCCGGGCGCGGCTTGATCCGCCGATGGCGCTGGAGAAACGCGGGGAAATTGCCGAGGGTGATGGCGCCGGGATGCGCGAGACCGAACGAGTACCACGCATTGGGTAGGCCCAACTCGTCCAGGAGTTTGCGGGTGTTGCTGCCTTGAATATTCGGAAACGGCTCGGCTCGCTTCACCGTGGGATCGTCGAGCGCCACAAAGACATAGTCGTCGGGGATCAATGGGTGTAGGCGATACACGGACACGAACTCTTCCGTCAGGTAGTAGGGCGCCGAATGATGATTTCTCGGAGAGCCCGGAATGCCGCTCAGGACTTCGCTGTCGCTGAGCCGTCCCTCGCGCTCGGGGAAGTAGGGTTCAATGAGCCCGGACCAATTGGCCTTCATCCCTGTGACGAGCGCCGGGTGGGCCAAGAGCGCGGGTGTCCACTCGGTCGTGTGGATCTTCGCGATCAGCGCGGCGTTGACGAGTCGCGCGGTTTGGAAGAGATGCTCGTCGTTTCGTTCCCAGTCCGGATAGGCCCCCAGGAGCGCGTCGCAAATCGCATTGTGCTCAAGGGCGAAGAGGGTGTGAAACAGGCTGAGGCCGACCCAATAATTGTCATTGAATCCTGTCAGGTCGACGCCCTCCAGGTCCGGATCGAGTTCCCCCATCGAGGGCAGTCGGCCCGCAACGATTCTCAACTTGCCCTCGCGGTGGCTGCGCACCAGCGCCTGCCGTTCGGCTCCGCTGCCATAGAGTTGAGAGCCGTCCCACCAGTGGGACTCGGTATTGAGAAACAGGGGGACATTCGCCGGGCATCCCCCCGGGTGGAGCGTGGTTTTCGGTGTTCGTGAGATTGCCAATCCAAGGCGACTCGACGGATCGGTGGGATCAAGCGGGATGACGGCTGGATCCTGCGGCTTGGCGGGAGACTCCGGGCTCGTTTGATGGCCGAACCAGTCATGCACCTGGAACTGAATCCAGGCGGCCGCCAGCAGGTTCAGACTTTCGGCGGGCTTGAACGTGTGCCGGGTCATCAGTGCTCGGCTGATCTCCGCGGGACTCGGCAATTGCCGTTCCGGTGCTGGATCGCTGCGCACGTGCTGGAGGGGGAAGTTGCGCCCGAACAGCGTGTTGGCTCGCCCCATCAAGGGGTGGTCCAAATCGTTAAAGGCCCCATCCGCTTCTCTCCAGAGGGGATTCCCATGATAGGGGCATCCTGAAGGGGGGGCGGGGAAGAATTGGGAGGTATCGTGAAGATTGCGTTGCCGCAGGTCGTTCCGCAACATGATGACGTTTACGATTCCCAGCCACGTGCCCAGCCGGTGCCACGGCACAAACCGGTTCACAAGACGGAAGGCGGCGCCTACGATGGGCTGCAGCAGCCGCAGGATGGGCAGAAAGGGAAGCGCACTCTTGATCAGGACGCGACCGAGCCTCTGGCGGAACGGCATGCTGGTGGGTGATGGATTCATGGCTTCCTCATGCAGTGGGGGTGGCGTGGGAACCCCACAAACGGGACGTGAGCATGATGCCGTCCCTGCCCGTTGCGTCGGGCGGTGTGGTGCGCGTGCTCGTCGGAAGCGGCGGTGACATGCGTGGTGGAGACCCCCACGGTCTCTTCGGCTGCAGAGAAGCAAGGGAGATGCGGCAAGCAAGGGACATACCGCCTCGCCTGGGAGAGCAGTTTCAAGGAGGGGCTGTAACCGGTGGAATTTTCAGATGGTCAAGCCGATACGCTCCGGAGCATGTGCGCTGTCACTAGACCGTGGACGTATCCATAGAGATACGCGAACACAAACGGAAAGATACACACGGAGAGACTCCTGAGCGCGTACGCTCGGGGCGGTGGCAGTTGGATGGGCCATCGAGGGGGCTACGACAGAGATCCAACAAAGCGGCGGAGGATCTCATTAAAACGATCCGGCTGTTCCAGATTGGGCAGGTGTCCTGCGTTGGGAATGATAACGAGTTGCGCCTCGGGGATGGCGTCCGCCATGAGGCGCGCGTCGGCCACCGGAGTGGCTTGATCCTGCTCGCCGACGAGGACGAGCGTTGGGCATCTGATGCTGGAGAGCAGGGAGAGGGAATCGGCGCGATCCGCCATCGCCATAAGATCACCCGCGATGCCGCTGATCGACATGCCTTCGATCAGCGCCCGCACCTGTCGGACCAGCGAGGGGTTTGTCTCAAGGGTGGTCGGGGCAAGCAATTTGGGCAGCATCAGGTCGGCGACGGCACCGGGGCCCTTGGCAAGGGCCGCCTGCGCCATCTGAAACCGGGCTGCCCGCGCGGCGTCCGTATCGGCCTGTGCGCGCGTGTCGGTCAAGACGAGCCCCTTGAGGTGGGCGGCATGGCGGCGAACGAAGGAAAGGGCGACGTAGCCTCCCATGGACAATCCCACGAGGACCGCGCGGGCGACCGAGAGATGATCGAGCACCGCGGCGACGTCGTCGGCAAACTGCTCCACGTGATAGCGCCACAGCGGCGCATCCGATTCCCCATGCCCGCGCAGGTCGATGGCGATCACCCTCATGAAAGAGGCGAGGGCCTCGACTTGCGGAGCCCACATGCGCCGGTTCAACGGGAAACCGTGGAGGAATACAACCGGGGTGCCGGTGCCGTGATCGGCAAAGGCGATGCGTACTCCCTCGACCAGGATCGATGACGTCATGACCGCCTCCGTGGTGACGGTCGTTCTGTAGCATGGGTCTTGCCGAGGGTCAACAAACCGCAGCCCCTGGCTGTTCTGCGCCCGTTTGCGCTGGGACCGGAATCGAGTTACAATGCCTCGTAATTCCTACTAATATGTCCGCCCACCAAGACGAACAGGGATCGCTTTTCTGCCCACCGGATGCTGGCGTGTTGCCGGGTCAGCCGTTGGCAGAACGCCTGCGCCCGCGGGACTTTTCCGAATTTGTCGGACAAGAGCAGGTCGTCGGACCGGACCGGCCGTTGCGGCGAGCCATCGAGTCCGACACGCTGACCTCCGTCATCCTCTGGGGACCGCCGGGATCTGGGAAGACGACGCTGGCGCATCTGATCGCGAATCGGACGAAAGCGGCGTTCGTCTTTTTCTCCGCCGTCACCAGCGGGATTGCCGAATTGCGGTCCGTCGTGCAGGCGGCCGCGCAGCGCCGGGCCCGAAACGGTCAGCGCACGATCGTCTTTGTCGACGAGATTCATCGGTTCAACAAGGCGCAACAGGATTCGTTCCTGCCGCATGTCGAAAAGGGGACGGTCATCTTGCTGGGGGCGACGACGGAAAATCCGTCGTTCGAAGTAGTGGCGCCGCTCCTGTCGCGGTCGTTGGTGGTGGTGTTGCAACCGTTGGCCGAGGACGCCATCGGGCGTATTCTCGATCGGGCGTTGGCGGATCGCGAGCGGGGGCTGGGGGCGTATCAGGCCATACTCTCGCCGGAGGCGCGTCGGCGCTTGGTTGCTTCCGGCAATCATGACGCGCGCGCAGCGTTGACGCTGTTGGAGCATGTGGTCCTGCAGACGCCTCGTCAGGCCGACGGGGGATTGGTGATCGACGAACGGGCCCTCGACGCGGCCTTGATCCGCTCAGGCCTCCGGTACGATCGCGACGGCGAAGAGCACTACAATCTGATTTCCGCCTTCATCAAGAGTCTCCGGGACTCCGACGCGGATGCCGCCTTGTACTGGCTGGCCAGGATGATCGAGGGGGGAGAAGATCCCGTGTTTCTCGCGCGGCGCCTCGTGGTGTTTGCCTCGGAGGATATCGGGAACGCGCAGCCCCAGGCCCTGGGAGTGGCGACGGCGGTGGCTCAGGCCGTGCAACTCGTCGGGCTCCCCGAGGCCCGTATCAATTTGGCGCAGGGCGTCACCTACCTGGCCAGCTGCCCGAAGGACAACGCATCCTATGTGGCGCTGAAGGAAGCGGAGGCCGACGTCCGGGCCTTCGGGAATCTGGACGTCCCGCTGCATTTGCGCAATGGGGTGACCGGCCTCATGCGGGAGTTACGTTATGGCGCAGGGTATCGCTACGTGCACGACGATCCGGCCGCGGCGCAAGAGCAATCCCATGTGCCGGACGCATTAAAGGGGAAGCGCTACTATCGTCCGAAGTCGAGGCGGCCGTCGGCCGCTGAGTGATCCCGCCGTTGACCTGGGCTTTGTGCGGAATTCCTGCTGGTCTCGGCGCGTTGCGGTGCACACACCATGAGGATGCGATGAGCAAGCCGCCATCCCCCGCCCCCAGTGAACGTCGCCGGTTGGTTCGCGCGACGCTGGTGGGTTCTGCGCTCTTGACCCCGAAAACGGGGGGGCCCGCCGTGACGGCGGTGCTCGACAATGTCAACAAGCTCGGCGCCGGCCTCCATACCAAGGCCAAGGTTGCGCCGAAAGATCCGGTGACCGTCGCCCTCGCCTTCCTCGATCAGACCGGGGCCGAACAACAAGAGAAACTGGCGGGCACCGTCTCCTGGGTGAAGACCTGGGAAAAGGGATACTTGGTCGGGGTCGTCTGGGATGAAGTGGTCACGCCCGAGCGGAATCGCTGGCTGTTCTACTACCTGGAGGAGACCTTGAAGGCGCCGTTGTAGGGGCGATGATTGGGCAGCGGCCGCCGGCAGGGTCGGCTCCGCTTGTCCAGCCGGTTCAGGCGTGTTCCGCCAATGCGCCGCGCACCCGCTCCAGTTCTTGAGACAGCCCTTCCCACTTGGCCGTGATCCGGTCCAGGTCTTGCTTCAATTGCGCCTGTTCCTGGTGTAGGGCGCTCCACCGGATGCTGTCCTGATAGAGGGTCGGGTCTGCCAATTCCCGGTCCCGCTCGCGCACGCACTGTTCCAGCTCCGCCACTTCGGCTTCGGCCCGGGTTACCTGTTTTTCCAGGCGTGCTTGGGCCTTGCTCAATTCCCGCCGCTCCGCGGCCTTGCCCTTGGTCGGCTCCGAGCCGTTCGAGGATTTCGACGTGTTGGCGCCCGCGCTAGCGCCCTCGCTCCGTTCCGCTTCGTCCGCTTGCTTGGTGAATTCCTCCAATTCCTTGGCGCGTTTCCACAAGTAGTATTCGTAGTCGCCCATGTAGTCCCGCGCCTGCCCTTCCTCGATTTCAATGATGCGCGTGGCGATGCGCGAAAGGAACGTCGGGTCGTGCGAGATGAAGATCAACGTGCCGGGGAAATCGGAAAGGGCATCCGTCAGCACGTCCACCGAGGCCGGGTCCAAGTGGTTCGTCGGCTCGTCCAGCAGCAGGGTGTTGGCCGGTTCAACCAGCATGCGCGCCAGCGCGACGCGATTGCGCTCGCCGCCGCTCAGGGCCTTGATCGGTTTTTTCTGATCGTCGCCTGAAAAGAGAAACGCTCCGGCCAGCCCGCGGAGAAAGTTCGTTTCGGCGTGTTGCGCGACTTCGTGCAACGATTCGAGGATCGTGTGTTCGGGGTTCAGGGTTTCCGCTTGGTGTTGGGCAAAGTAGTGCAGCGTGACGCCGTGTCCCACCGTTCGGGTGCCCTTGTCCGGAGCCAGCACGCCGGCCAGCATCTTGAGCAACGTGCTCTTGCCCGCCCCGTTTTCTCCGACGAAGGCGATGCGTTGCCCGCGCTCGATCGAAAGGTCCAGCGAGGAGTACACGACTTTGTGGCCGTAACTCTTGGCGAGCCCTTTGACGTCGAGCACCTGGCGCCCGCTCGCCGCGGGTTGGGGGAAGCGGAACCGCACGCGCCGGGAGTCGCGCTGCCGCTCGATCAGCTTGACCTTGTCCAACTGCTTGATGCGCGATTGCACCTGCCGGGCCTTGTTGGCCTGGTAGCGGAAGCGGTCGATGAACGATTGAACCCGGGCGACCTCCCGTTCCTGCCGCGCGATCGAGGCTTCCAATTGAGCGTCGGCTTCGGCCTTCAATTGCAGGAACTTGGTGTAGTTGCCCCGGTATTCCTTGATGGCGTGGTGGCGCACTTCCCAGATATGGGTGGCGATGCGATCCAGAAACTGCGTGTCGTGACTGACCACGAGCAAGGTCATATCCGATTCGTTGAGGAACTCCTCGAACCAGCGCTGGGTCGGTTTGTCCAGGTGGTTGGTGGGCTCGTCCAGCAGCAACACGTCGGGATTCGAGAGCAGCAGGTGGGCCAAGGCCACCCGCATGCGGTAACCGCCCGACAGATTGTCCACGAGCCGGGGAAAATCCTGGACGGTAAAGCCCAAACCCATCAAGATACGTTTGGCTTCGTGTTCCGGATAAAGCTCCCGGTGGGTTGCCTCCAGGATTGACTTGCCCAGCAGCGGCTCGAGTTCCTGCGCCAAGTAGCCCATCCGAAGCCGTGGGCGTTTGCGGATCGTCCCCTTGTCCGGTGACTGCTCGCCCATGATCATGCGGAGCATCGTGGTTTTGCCGCAGCCGTTCGGACCGACCAGGCCTACGCGGGTTCCCGGGCGCAGGTGGGCGGAGGCCTCCTTCAGGAGGACGCGCGACGCAAATTGTTTTGAAACGTCTTCAATCTGGAGCATGGGCACACACCTTCCGTGTGGAGTCGTGACGGAGTCGCGATCAGACTTCGCGCAGGATGAAGCTAGCAGGTCGGAAGGCGTGGCAAGCTGAAGTGCCGGAGGAGCGAGAGCGCGCCCATCTGATTCAGACGCCCGTGTGGGCGAGGTTTGGTGGAGCTGGCCGGGATTGAACCGGCGACCTCGTGAATGCCATTCACGCGCGCTCCCAACTGCGCCACAGCCCCACCTCGTTGAGAAGGAAAAAAAGCGAGGAAAAATCCTGAATTCTCGCCATGCTACCACGTGCCCTAGTGCCAGTCAAGGAAGGGAGCCGCTCCTTGTCGCGCCCGGTCCTTGCTTGACAAACCTCCGGCCGCGTCATAGCATGCGCGGGTTTAAAGCCTGATCACAGGTTTACGCGTCAGTCAGGCTCTGATCTGTCGGCAGGTCAGAGCTTTTTTTGTGGCCCGTCCTGAAGGGTGTCGAGTCATGGCCAATCTTGTCGTTGTGGGCGCACAGTGGGGGGACGAAGGCAAAGGGAAGATCGTGGACCTGCTCGCGCGGGATGCCGATGTGATCGTCCGCTACCAAGGCGGGTCGAATGCCGGCCATACCGTGGTCACCAATCGGGGCACCTACGTCTTCCATCTCTTGCCGTCCGGCGTGCTCTATCGCGGCAAACAATGTTTCATCGGTAACGGGGTCGTTATCGATCCGCACGCCCTGTTGGAAGAAATGGACGGCCTCCGGGCGCAAGGCGTGATCATCGGGAAAAACTTGATCATCAGTGATCGCGCGCACGTCATCATGCCGTACCACAAGGTGGTGGAGAAGGCTAGTGAGGAATCCAAAGGGCCGCACCGGATCGGCACGACGGGACGGGGCATCGGGCCGACCTATGCGGACAAGATGGCGCGTATCGGCATTCGCATGGGCGATCTGCTCAATCCGGAGTTGCTCCGCGCCAAGCTGGAAGTCAATGTCGCCGAAATCAATACTTTTCTCGAACGGGTCTACGGGGTACACGGGGTGGAACTGGAGAAGGTCTTCCACCAGTACCAGGAGTTGGGGAAGCGCCTGGCAGCGCACATCGGCGATGTATCGCTCATCCTGGACCGTGCCATTGCCAAGGGGCGGACGATCCTGTTCGAAGGGGCGCAAGGGACCCATCTCGATGTGGATTTCGGCACGTATCCGTACGTGACCTCGTCCAGCTCAGCGTCCGGCGGGGCTTGCACGGGCACAGGGGTGGGGCCCACGAAGATCGACGCCGTGCTCGGTGTCACCAAGGCCTACACCACGCGCGTCGGGGCCGGGCCGTTCCCGACGGAGCTGAAGGACGAAGTGGGGGCCGCCCTGCAGGAGCGGGGACGTGAGTTCGGCGCGACTACGGGCCGTGCGCGTCGTTGCGGGTGGTTTGATGCCGTGACGGTGCGCCATGCCGTTCGCGTCAACGGGCTCACCGGCCAGGCGGTGACCAAGCTCGATGTGCTGGACGCCTGCGACGAACTCAAGATCTGCAAGGCGTATCGCTACAAGGGAAAAACCTGGCCGGAAATGCCGTCTGACCTGATGGCGCTGACCCATTGCGAGCCCGTGTATGAGACATGGCCCGGTTGGAAACAACCGACGACCGGTGTCACCAGCTATGCCAAACTGCCTGCGCCTGCCAAGCGCTACCTCGCGCGGGTCGAGGAGCTGTCGCAGTGTCCGATCCAGCTGATCTCCACCGGCTCGAAGCGCAACGAAACCATCCTGATTTCCAACCCATTCGGCCGTGGGCGGAGCGCGTCACGCTCGAAGTCGGCCCGGCCTCGGAAGGGTTGACAGCGTCCGCTCATCAATGCCAGCATCGGCCGACGGTCGGCATCGTTGCCTGCCTCCAAGAAGTCGAGTGAGCCGGTAGCTCAGTCGG
>FKKE01002414.1_pt2 | contig 92055 bp, 75 predicted proteins | sample 1106331 | NCBI WGS metagenome assembly FKKE01 (sample SAMEA3931202, study PRJEB13176) | freshwater metagenome | biome: Drinking water system; feature: drinking water; material: freshwater | place: China | collected 2013-02-06 | reverse complement strand
TAAGACCACGAAGGCTTAAGATTTCTAACCTTCGTGGTCTTAGTGGTCTTTGTGGTAAAAAAAAGGATTCGCGACTAGCTTAATATAACACTCGTGTCTTAATATTCGTCCCGAGCTTCTCAATCTCTTCCCCAACTCCTCGAGCAAGTTCACGATTGATATCGACGATCAAATAACCAATATCGCGATAGGTGCTCAAGTATTGTGCGTCCACATTCGCACCAAGGTCAGAAATAATTCGGTTCACATCGGAGAGGACTCCGGGAACATTTTGGTGGATGTTCAAAATCCGATGTGACGCCGGAAACGGTGGCAAATTAACCTGGGGGAAGTTCACTGCCCCAACCGTCGTGCCCCGACTTAAGTAGCCAAGGAGCGAGGAGCTTACTTCAAGCCCAATTTTCCGCTGTGCCTCTTCGGTGCTCCCACCGATATGTGGGGTAAGGATAACGTTATCCATTCCCGTGAGTTCACACTGAAACTGCTCCTTGTTTGACTGTGGTTCTTTAGCATAGACATCGATTGCCGCACCAGCGAGATGACCTGACTCAAGTGCACGTTTCAAGGCAGGAAGGTCGACAAGACTCCCGCGGCTGAAATTGAGCAGGAAACTCCCCTGCTTCATTAACTTCAGTTCGCGTTCGCCGACGAGGAGCTCTTCGCGGTCCAGGGCCGGCATATGAAGCGAAACAAAGTCGGCGAATTGGAGTAATTCATCAAGCGAAGTGACCTGTTGCGCGCGGCCGAGCGGAAGTTTTTTTACCACATCATAGAAGTAGACCTGGAGTCCAAAATGCTCGGCGAGCAGCCCAACCTGTTGTCCAATATGACCATAGCCGACGATTCCAATTTTTTTCTCGAGCACTTCGTAGCATCCCGATGCACTCTTCTGCCACTCACCACGATGGAGCTTTATTGAGGCGGGAACTGCTCGTCGTGCGAGCATAATTACTTCGGCGACAGTGAGCTCTGCGACACTCCGAGTGCTTGCATATGGAGCGTTAAATACTGGGATGCCTAACGAAGTAGCAATACTGAGTTCGACCTGATTCGTCCCAACGCCGAAGCAGCCCACGGCCTGAAGGTCAGGCGCCTGCTCGAGGATCTCCCTCTTCACCTTTGTTTTTGAGCGAATTCCGAGGACGTGAACTCCTTTTAGTTCGTTCACGAGTTCCGGTCCCTGGAGGGCATCCTTGAGCTCGATCACTTTGTGCCCTTGTTCCACGAATCGTTCAACGGCGGACGAGTGGATGCTTTCGAGTAGTAAAATTCGTAACATTAGCTCATCTCACTTTCGTCAAGCAGATTCGTCACAACATATCCTTCCTCAATTTCGTTAATCAGTTTCGCCGGACATTGTTCGACAGTTTTTTGCGGATTAAGATAGTTACGAAGTGCATCTCGCTTCCCTGATTCCAAGATAAATGCCAATCCGAACTTCGCTGAACGAATAAGTGTCCGACTTGCGGTCATCCGCGCGGGTGGTGGTTTAGGAGAATCCGCGAGTGTAATGAATCCCTGATGATCGTTCCGGATCGAATGATGCCCTGGGAACAACGCCCCAACATGAGCGTCTTCGCCTACGCCAAGGAGAACTGCGTGAAACTTGCCTTGGAATGTCTTAAGTTCCTGCTCGTACTCCGACACTCCGTTATCAGTTGAAGTCGGTTGCCATTTGAACGGATGAAGTTGAGAATTGCTGATATGTCCCGCCGCAAGTAGTTTGCTAAAGAACACTTCGTTTACCAAACGATAGTTGCTCTCGGGAGCGGTGAGTTCGACCAACCGCTCGTCCAGCAAGAAGAAGTGGAGTCGTTTCCAGAGGGCGCGATCAAGTTCGCTTCGGCGCTCGTGCCAAGTATTCAGAAATCCGACGATGCTTCGCCCACCGGGGACAGCGATGACAATCTCGTTAGCCTCGGTTTTCTTCTCAATAAATTGAAAGAGCTTCGTACATGATCCGCGAAAGAGCGCTCCTGTGTCAGTGTCTCGGACAAGCGTTGCGGCCATAGTTCTCCTTATATTGGTGAAATAATCTATCAGATGCGTACGAAGTTATCACTTATCTGATGCTTTTCAGGTACTTTCGTGATGACTAATCCTCATGGTAAGCGTTCACGGCCGCTAAATGCTTAGCGATTTATTGTCATTGCGAGGGAGCGTTAGCGACCGCGGCAATCTCCTACCGAGGGAATAGCAATAGCCTCGGTGGTTGGAGATTGCTTCGCTGCGCTCGCAATGACAATAAAGTAGCCAAGCGTTTTGATGCTGTGAACGGTTAATCCTCATGTAATCGTGAAGAAACGATTGGAGCTTAAACTTGGAATTGTCTCTCCCACGGAAGTTATTTTTTCGTCTCCTTTGCGCCACACTGGTCATCGCCACGATTTATTATTCCTGGCAAGGCGCTGGAGAGCTCCCCGCGGTTGAGGCCAATCGGCCAGATCCGTACTCCGGCAGCATCGAAGAGCGGGTGCTTATCATTCAAACCAAGCTCATCATCGGCCTAAAAGAATTCCTCGAAGAGAAGCGGCGGGACGGGACGGGAACTCAAGCCTTCTCCGAGGAGATGCTAAAAGAGATTGAAACCGCCTATTTTGCAAACGCCTTTCAAGTACCGAAACATCCACCTCCCCCTGGCGCAGAGTTGAGCTTCGAGGAGGCTGTCTTGCTTCGAAAGTACGTGGTGGCAAAATTTCTAGGGTTTGAGGAGGAGGCACTCGCTCTCGCCAAGCAATTCACCGGTGAATCGGAAGAGCGGTTCATTCCACAACTTGTCATTCGTGAAAAGCCACTCACCGATGAAGAGCTCGTTCGGTTGACAGAGCATCTCGGGTGGTTTGGAACACTCCACGCCTATTCATTGGGCGATGAAGAGCGCAAGCAAGAACTCGATGATGTGGTTTACTACGGTTCGCTCTTTGCTTTTAAGAAGTTTGTCGTTGCGAGCGCGTTCATTACGGTGTTCGCCCTTTTGAGCCTCCTTTCGGCTGGCATATTTTTTTACCGACTCCATCGAGGCAAGTTCCGATTTAAACTTAATCCTTTAGAGAGCGTTGGTGACTTCTCCCTCGAGATCTTCACGCTCTATATGCTGAGCATGTTCGTTGTTTCGCAGGTTGTTGTGCTCCTCGTGAGTGGTCTAGGCCCACGGTATGTGCTTGGGCTTAACGTTGTATTTATCGCTGGGTTCTCTTTGCTGATCTTTTGGCCAGTATTATTCGGCGTCTCATTTTCTTCAGTGCGAAAAGCGCTCGGGCTCCGGCTTATAAGTTGGCGTAGCTTTTTCGGCGATCTTTTCGCAGCGCCGTTTGTTTATCTTGCGACCTGGACGATTCTCCTAGTCGTTATTGTGCCGTACCTTCTCGTCATCGAGGCGCTCGGCGTTGATTTAAGCAAGGGGACTCATCCTGTGGTCCCAGTTCTGCTCAAGGTAACTGACGCGCCAACAATTCTTTTGGTGTTGTTGCTCGGAGTTGTCATCGCCCCAGCGATTGAGGAGCTGATGTTTCGTGGCGCACTCTATAGTTGGCTTCGTGCACGGCTCGGTATCTTCCCCGCTATTCTCACCTCAGCCATGATCTTCGCGGCAGTGCATCCCCAAGGAATAGTTGGGTTATTACCCCTTACCGTGATCGGTGCAATGCTCGCTTTCCTCCGCGAATGGCGAGGATCGCTCCTCGCTCCGATTCTAGCGCATGCTTGTGTAAACGCGGGGACGTTCTTCTTATTGTTCTATTTTCTTAAAGGAGGATAACGTTCACGCTACTGCAAAGAACAACCACCCGCGCGAAAGAGGAATGGAGTGAGTGTAGGATCGTGGAAGACCGCTTCGATAAGTGCTTCGCGCACGCGAGCATCGGGTCGAACTCCGCTTTTCCCTTCAGCAATCCAGAAGGCCGCATCGACAACCGCTTCGGCTGCTCGCCAGAGTTCGCGATCATGAGCAGTTCCAAATTCAAGATTGACCTCAGGAGTAGCCGCGTCGTAACTCAAGTAGACCCCCTTTTGTTGATTGGGTTAAGCGGGTCACCCGCTCAACAGTTGGAACCAAAAACGCACCTTATTATATCGATCGAAATGACGGCTAAGATAGGGGGTCTAGCAATTTCTTTAAAAAAATAAATACGAGTCCTTCGAGGATAACCCCTATTCGTTACAGCAGAAAAAATTACCAATAATCTCATGTCATTGCGAGGGAGCGAAGCGACCGCGGCAATCTCATATATCACGGTAGAGGTATGAGATTGCTTCGCTACGCTCGCAATGACAGTGAATGGTTACGAACTATTCGGCAGTGCCTTGTAGTATTTTTCCTATCTCGCACTTTAATACTATTTATTATTGTTCTTTCGTCCCAGGTCTCCCTTGAAGAGATTCCCGGTCGAGAAGGAAGAAACTACCACCCAATAATCGCACTGAACTTCGAAGAGACGATTTCTGATTTAGAGGCTGTTCTCCTCTCTGGTGATGCTTCTTGGTACATCGGGATCGCAAAGGACGGCTATGATCATGAGTCTTCGCCATCGCTAGTTCCAAGAAATTGGACGTTCTTCCCCTTCTTCCCCGCGCTGCTACGGCTTACACACATTCTCACGGGTAACTATTTCATCGCAGGAATTTTAATTGCCAATTTGAGCTTTATTGCGTCGCTTATTGTTTTTGCAAACCTTGGACCTCGGCTCGGTTATACCGCCGAAGAGACTAGCCGTGCACTTTGGCTCCTTGCGTTTTTCCCAACGAGTTATTTCTTCTCCGCACCACATACGGAAGCGGTATTTCTCTTGCTCGTTTTGCTCTCCTATCTAGCGCTCACGCACGGTAGGCTGCTGCTTGCTGGAGGTATCTTTGCCCTCGCCGGAGCGACACGTCCTACGGGACTACTGTTACTTCCAGGCTTTGCGCTCTCTCTCTTTACCCATTCGAACATTCCAATGCCACGGCGGTTTGTGACTGTGTCCCTTGCATCCCTCGGTGGTTTGGCTTTTATGGGATATCTGTACTACCTCACTGGTGATCCGTTTGCGTTCGCCTCGAACCAACTCCATTGGGGGAGGGGGGAGCAGAGTACTCTCGAGTTGCTCCAAGGCTTTATTGCTGTTCCAGGGAAGCTGATGATTGGCTGGAACTTTCTGTTGTTAAACGCCCTTTGCGCAGTCATGGCGCTCGGTATCGGTATCCGTCTCTATCTCACTGGCCGCAAGGATTTCGCGCTAATTGTAGTGCTACCAGTTGCAATCGCTCTCTCCACAGGCACAGTGCAGTCTCTTGCACGTTTCGTGGTGGTGCTCTTTCCAGTTTTCCTCTGGCTCGGTCAGTTCGCGACCGCGCGAGAACGGGAATGGGCGCTAATAGCTATTTTTACCACATTGCTTACACTAATGGCGGCGATGTACGGCGCGCATCTCACCGCCGGAATGGCGTAAACAACTATTAAATATCCACACAAAAGAGTAACGACTCGGCCTTCCACTCTGTCATTGCGAGCGTAGCGAAGCAATCTCCGACCACTGAGGCTATTGCTATTCCCTCGGTAGGAGATTGCCGCGGTCGCCTTCGGTTGTCGTCATAATTTCCATGCGTAACTCCACCAAATTATTAATGTGCCGCACGAAAAGCTTGCAATTGAGGAGTTCTCCGATTGAGGGAAGGCGCGCTTTTTCACTACGCTAAAGATAATAGAAGGTTTTCTTCCTTCGGTTGGAGTAACGCCTATGTCGCAGATAGCTTCTCGGTTGCTATGTCAGGCCTTGGGATTTGTCGCCGTGCTTAGTGTTCTCCCAGTGCAGGCTCAGTCGGTAAGGGATAGCGAAGTTTACGATTTAACAGTAAATTCGCGCACACTTTCATCTATTAAAAATATCTATCAAAACCACCGCGACCCAGCTCAAGACTGGATCGGCTTTGTCGCCGCATTTCAGACTTTTAATGTTCAGGTGACCCGAAATGGGGCACTCGTAAGCCTTTCCGCGGTACCGCCAGAGTTTAAGGTAGGAATGAAAGACAGTGCTTCTAGCGCCAGTGAGGCTTTCTACAATTGTTACGCGTATGCAGCTAATGGGCTCTACGGGGACTTCCCTTTCACTCTTCGGGTGTCCGGATTGATGAGAAATGAGCTCTTCTACTCGACGCGGGAACTTGTGAAAAAAGCAGTTCAGGATGAAATTAACCGACGACTGAGTTTGCCCCAACAACGCCATTCGAAAAAGGAATGGTCGGACGAAGCACTCGCGCGAATTCGAAAAAAGATCCAGCATGAAGTACGCCGCTTGATCCCTCAATTGGAAAAGAAATACAGGTCAGCGTTTGTGCTCAGAGAGCACCTTCGCCTGACGAAGCAAGCATATTTTTGCGAATAGAGAAAAGCACACACTTCTTTTTATTTCTCAATAATATAAGTAGCAAGAGCCCCTTTTTGAGTAGACGGTTTTGTACGGTTACTCCCGTAACGTGGGTGGTAGGAGATTCGTCGGAACGTTTGAGCCGCAGTGAGCGCGGTTCTACCGTTCCGATGGTTCCTTCTACAATTTCTAGGAGTCTGTTATGAATGTGTACCACGTTGCATTTTCGGTTTTCCAGCGCGGTATCGATGGCTGTAAGGTCCTCTCGACCGTCGTCACCGTTGAGGGTCCAATCACGCCGGACATCGTTCGCGGCCTCATGGTCGAAACGATTCGGAGGGATTGGCCCACTGAGACGGAGGGAAAGGACGTCGCCATTGTGAGCTGGCAACGATTCGACCTGTAGTCCGCGTCAGTCCGCGCCGCTCGGAGCCTTCGAGGTTTACCTCGGGGGCTCTTGCCTCTTCTCATTTTCTTTGTACTCGAAAATACGAATTAGCTCACCGTGGTGTGAAGCAAATGAAACGACAAAGCAACGAGCATCGAAAAAGCAAGATTGGTGTTGCGCTGAAAATTCAGAAAAGTGAAATCGCACGGTCGACAGAAGTGCAGACGCGAATTCTTCGTGCGTGCGAATTGTCAGACATTGCTATGAGACTTCGCCGGGCAAAGGTTAAAAATTAATATCGTCGCTTGCCAAACCGGCCGAGGAGAAAATCGATTCGGCTGGCCCGATGGGCCTGAAAAATCGGGCGGAGTTCGCTCGGTGCCCGGGAGAGCGCATGCTGTATGTGTGGCAGGTCCTTAAAGAGCACACGAAAGATAAGTTTCGCTTTCCCGCCCCACGAACTGCGGCGAAACCAAAAGAGCAGTTCGTTACGGTTATAGTAGTAAACGCTAAATGGTGTCTGTCCCTTTTCGTCGTCAAAGTGATGCCAGACAATGCTCTCAGGAACATAGAAGAGCTTCCGCCCTTGGGTCTTTAGTTCGGCACACCAATCGGTTTCCTCGAAATACATGAAGAACTCTTCCGGCATCAGTCCAAAGCGAGCGATATCTTCACTCCGGATGAGCAACGAACAACCCGGGAGGTAATCACACTCCCGCAGTGTCTCATGCTGACCGTCGTCTAATTCGCGAGAGCCGACCATTTCAATCTGTCGTGCTCTAACGTTAATCCGTCCACCGGCGCCCCAGATTTTTTGCTTAGACGAGCTCGTCTGCTCGCTGCTTCCCGTTTCACCATAAAGAATTTTGCTGCCAAACATCGCACCATGCGGGTGACGCTCTGCTTCCTCGATTAGTTTTGTTAGCGAATCGGGTTCGACTGATGCATCGGGATTCACAAGCCAGACGAAATCAGCGTCGTACTCGAGTGCATGACGAATTCCGAGATTATTTCCTCCAGCGAATCCGCTATTTTCTGGGTTTAAGACCACAAACACGTGATTTGGTTCTGCAACAGATTGAAGAACCCTTCCAGACCCGTTCGGTGAGTTATTGTCGATTAAAATGACAAAGTAGTTTGGATAATTCAGGCGACGAAGTGAGCGTAAACACCGCATCGTATCGTGGAGGTTGTTGTAATGAACAACAACGATCCCGACTCGCGGAGAGGCGCTGCCAGATGTAAGCTCCGGCTCACTGGCCCATTGATACTGCGCTGACGTCATGACCGACCATTCCAAGAAAGGAAAACGTTGGAAATCTAGCAGACTTTAGGGACAGAGGCTAGCAGAACCCTTATTGTCATTGCGAGGAAGCGCTAGCGACCGCGGCAATCTCATACCAAAGCGATAGCCACAGCCACAGTGCTTGGAGATTGCTTCGCTGCGCTCGCAATGACATCTTTTTTCGTGTTGTCGCAACTATTAATTCTTACTGACGGTGCAGCTCGCGCAGGTTATAGCTCATCACGGGGTCTTCCTCGCCTGCAGTTTGAATTGCTGCAAGGAGACTTTCATAAGCGGCTTTTCGACTCTCTCGGTCCTCTCCATTCTCGAGAACCTCGACGGCGTAGTTGTTCCGTGCCCGATAGTTAAGCGGATTAATTTGAATCGCCATTAACAGCAGTTCCTCCGCAGCACGAGTATCACCTCGGTCTCGCGCCACAAGTGCCAAATGAGCGTACGGTCGGTCATACTCAGGGCTAACAGCAATTGCTTCGCGAAAGAAATATTCGGCTAGGTCAATGTTCCCAAGGCGCCATTCGACGCAACCAATTCCATCAAGAACGCGTGGATCATTCGGGCTGAGTTCCCGGGCAACTCGGAGTGATGCGTAAGCCTCATCAAGAGAACGCGTATCGCCCCTTCGAAGTCCTACGGTCGCACGTTCCAAAAGCGTAACGAGGGTGCCTTCGAGCATCTGCTCTTCTTGGACGCTCAGTGGCGAGACTGCAGGGACACAACCCACCGTGAAGCTTACCCATCCAACGACTATCAACGGCGCAACTATTCGGTCAAAGAACAAGCCGTTCATGCTGCCTCTCGTGTTAAGTAGATAACGTTGTCTTTCGTCTTCATCTCATCTAGTTCTTCTTCCAATTCTGTTGTCGTGCTTCGAAGAGTAACGCTGCCGAGAACCTCAACCTTTGCCTCAGCACAGAGCTCTTCAAAGGCAATCACCCTGCACCGAGGGAAGTCACTCCGAATGAGTCCAGCAAGCGTGCTTCGCGCATAGCGTGAGCAGAGGATTACCGCTTCCTTTCTAACGTCAAAGCCAATACTTCGCTGAATCGCACTCACGAGATTATCAACCAAATCTGGCTCAATTGGCGCTGCGGCGAACGCAATTCGAGCAAGGAGGTGATCCAGCGCTGGCTCGGCAAGCCATGCTCGCACTCGCCAGTCAGGATCGGACACTTGCTCTGAGATTGTTCGCGCAAGTTTCACCCTGACTTCGGCAAGCAGCTCACGGCTCCGAGTCGGCACCTTGCTCCCCTCTTGTTGGAGTGCTTTTAAGTGGGACAAGAGCGAGGCTGAAACAGTGGGAAGCGTCGGAACGGTGGGTGATCCCTCCTTCGTCTCAAGATGCGATTCAGCGATCGCTTGGAGAATGACACGAATTTCCCGGATGCTCACCCCTTCAAGGATGAGCCCGCGGAGTACAGTGGTGAGTGCGGTAACACTCACGATGTTTGGAATAATATTATTCACTAGGTCTTCTGCGACCGCCTGGTGCACCTCAAGCAACATCCGCGTCTGCGTGTCATCGATAAGTTCGTGGAGATGTGTGGCAAGGAACTCGCTACATCGCTGTGTGACTCCCTTACTGAAAGTTTCCTTCGTTTCCGTCTCGTAGTGAACGCTAAAGCGCTTCACGCCATTTAAATAAAAACCTGCCACGGTACCGTCAGTGAGTCTGTCGAGCTCAAATTGAACGTCAGGGACAATCACACCAGATTTTTCGAATATTTCGCTCCGAAGCGTCTGGAGGTACCGGGGGAGTTCCTTCTCCTTCTGGAGAAGAATCGTCGCCTGAGGGCTCAGCCGAAGCACAACTGGGGAGAGAACTTTCGGGCGAAATTCAAGTTGCGTTGCGTTCCTCTCTTCGGTTCTTTTCCGCTTTGCGCCCGTTCGAGAAGCAACAATGAGAATGATGCCCATTCCGAGAAACGGTAACGATGGTAACGCCGGCACCGTCGAGAGAACGAGGAGCACAATACCGGCAGTTGCGATCGCTTGAGGTTCTTTGCTGATCTGCGTGAAAACGTCCCGTCCGACGAACGATCCATCGAGGTCCTCGACTCGGGTAACTGCGATTCCGGCTGAGACTGCAACGAGTAGGGCTGGGATCTGCGAAACGAGGCCATCCCCAATGGTGAACAACGTGTACTTCTGAACCGCCATGGAAAAGGATAACCCTTGTTGGAATACCCCGAGGAGAAGGCCTGCACTGATGTTAATCAGTGTGATAATGAGCCCGGCGATGGCATCGCCTTTTACAAACTTCATCGCGCCATCTAGCGCGCCGAAGAGTTTTGATTCTCGATGTAATTCTCGGCGCTTCCGCCGTGCTTCTTCTAAACCGATGATCCCAGCCCGCACATCTGCATCAATTGACATTTGCTTTCCGGGCATTGCATCGAGAGTAAACCTGGCGGCAACTTCAGCCACCCGTTCAGCCCCTTTTGCGATGACGAGGAACTGGACCAGGGTCACGATGACGAAGACAACGGCACCAACAATTAAATTGCCACTAACGACGAAAGATCCAAATGCTTTCACAATCTGTGGAGCTTCCCCCTCGCCAAGAAGCACACGAGTGGTAGAGATATTCAGCCCAAGCCGAAAGAGCGTTGTAAGGAGCAGGATTGATGGGAGCGCGGTAAATTTTTCTGGCTCAGAGATGTAAACCGCGCTGATGAGCAGCACGAGGGAGAAGGTGACGTTACACATGAGGAGCACGTCGAGCACTCCCGTGGGAAGAGGGAAGATCATCATCGCCACCACAGCCACTACGGCTGTGGGGAGGACCAGATCGCTTATCCCTGCTCGACGTGCCACTACACCCTCCGGGCGCGAGAGCGTTAGAGGCGCATGTTATTGATGATCATCCGCGCCGACTCGCCCAGGCTTTTAATGAGATTGGTAACCATCGCGATCATTCTGTTTCGCTCTTCCATCAACTGCTGAAGGGCAAATTGCTTGGCCGGACTTAAGTCCTCTGCCGAGAGCTCATTCATCATTTGCTTCATGATGTCGTAGTTCGAAGTGGCCAAGTTCATGAAAGTTTCTCGTTGGTCACGAATCCACGCCTCACTTTCAATTGAATTCTGCAGTGCTTGCGTTGGATCCTCCGTGGTTCCAGCTGGTGGTGTTTCTGGCATCTCTCGTTCCTCCTATTGTCTCTAGTAATCCTTAGTTCACGCGAATATTACGAATCGCCGACATCTTTGATTCATGTCGTGATTTTTCGATATTCGACACCATGGTTGTTGTTTGGAGCTCTTTCTGAATCTCAATTTGTACGCCGATGAGGTCTGCGAAATCGCCGCTAGCTGCAGCATCGACACCGCCAACGACGGTGTTACCGAATTGGCCGGCCACGCGGAGCAGGTCACGAAATAATCCAACTCCCTTAGTCGCCGGTTCAGGCAAGTACCGCGCCGCTGCCCCGGTGAGTGTTGCAAGACTCGATACCCCACTAATATTTGATTGCACCTTAGCCATTCGGCCCTCCACTATATGAAATTACGGGAGAATTCTTGGCTCCCTTAGGTATTGTCGAGCATTTGCGAATTTTGTTCTTCTGCGTCCAACGAGCGGACACTGAGCATCTCTAGCGCCAATTTCCCCTCATGGAGGATGAGCTTTGCGGTTCCAATCGCCTCCGTTCCAACCGTGAGTGTCACTGGTCGAGCTGGATCGAATTCAAACTCGAACACTCGACCTGGTACGAGGTCGAGTAAATCTTCGGCGCTAAGTTGGAGAGTTCCCATTTCCACAATCACGTTGAGCTTCATCTCGCGCAGTGCGTGCACCTGTGTGAGTGAGATCGGAGCAAATTCCAAGGGGTCCATCTTCCTCCTGTCAGGTTATCTGAAATGCCACAATCTCTGGTGTGCTTTCGGAGAGCACCGCTCCGTGCCATTCAAGCGCCGACTGAACAACACTCGCACTGAGGGTGAGGGCGGAGAGAGGTATGATCGTGCCAATGCTGAGATTGCTGCTTGTGAGCAAGTTGAGCGATGGAAGCTCTGAATGCAAGTTAATTCGGCAGGGAATTGCCATCGAGCGAAGCAAACCATTGCGCTGCGTAACCGGAAGGATAAATTTACTGTAGCCTTGAAGCCGCCGCAGAAGTTCCCGGTCCAGCAATGCACAAACACGGTATTTGCGGGCTGCAAGAACAAGGGCGAACGACAGTACCATACCTCTCCCACCTGTGGTTTTACTCTCAAGCTCGCCGAATGCGATCGAATTGAGGCAGACACGATGGGCACTAAAGAGCGGCTCATCCGCAAGCATTTCGGCGATGAGGAGGCCAAACGCGGTAACAGCCTCATTCGCTGACGGCGGATCCAAGTCCTCGGTTCGCCCGAGATAGCAGCCCGCAAGATCAAGGACGAGCTCATATGGAATCTCAAGCTCAACACCTGGCCGAGTAACCCGGAGAGAGACACAGAGTGGTGTGTTTTCTCCAGTTGATTCCGCGTTTCCCGAATCGTGCGCACCGTAATGATCAATAGAGATAGTGCAATCTGTCCCAAGCCGGTGACGAAGCATGCTTGAGAAAGCAGCGAGGAAACTTTGGAGGCGCGCCGTCACACGTACGGAGAGGACGCTCGAGCATCTCTCGCTGGGCGCAGTTCGTGAAGCAGCTTCGATACATTGATTTAGCCAGGTTGCGTTCAATGTCGTATTCGTTCTCTTTTTCATTTTTCGCCGCAGTTCATCCTACGAGTAAATCGTGCAAGTATCTTGCTCGAGATTCCTGCGTCCTCGAGCGTTTTCTTACTGAGAGCAAGCGCCTCCTCTGTTGGGAGTGTTGAGAGCGACTCGGCAAGTCTCGTCGCCGACCGCGCTGGGTCGTTCCCGAGGTGATGTGAGATTGAGACGACCTGTGAACTATCGCGAAGATATGCAAGCGCAAGAAGCAACTCACAGCGGATGGAACAGTGAATGTTAAACTTTGAAGATAGCATCAATAAATCTCCGAGCGATTTCCGTACACGCGATCTGCCTCTTTCCCATTGAGCGCTTGCTTGTTTACTCCTCCCTCTCGGAGCATCTCACCGCTCGGCTGATAAGCAGGCCTTGGTTTCATCTGCTTTCGTGCTGGTTTGGGTTTCGCGCGAAAATGAAACACGAGAATCGTTCCAATTGACGCGAGCAGGAGTACGCCGAGCCACACTTGAAATGTGCTGGAAAAAGAGCTTCCGCTAACCGCTTGCACTCCGTCCTGAACCGGTGCATCGGATGGCAAAGACGCGGGGGAATGTTCGGTGGGAACGGCAAGTGGGGTTCTCGACTGACGAGAGATGATCACCGTAATATCGCCTAACTGAACGTTCGTCGCTCCGGCGATGAGTTGCTTAATCTGAGTCTCCTGGAGCGAAGAGGAGGTTCCCGGGTTCCCTTCCTCTTCTACGAGCAATAAAACGCTCGCCGTATGACGTAGAGCTTTCCCGCTATAGTCGAAAGCGTCGGGCTTCTGGAGATAGAGATGAACCCGAGCTTCGAGCACCTGTGGGATACGTTCAAGGGTATCCTCCAGACTGAGAGCGAGTTGCCGTTCGAGGTAGTGATAGCGCTCTTCGCGTGAGGGGATTAAACCTTTTGGCGGTTCAACGACGTCTTCGAGATGCTTCTCAAGAACTCTACTTTCGCGGAGTGTTGCGAGTGCACTCGTTGCTTGGTCGTCTGGCACCTCCACATTCCAACCACTTCCAGCAAAGATCTTCTCGGCAACTATCCCCGCCTGGGATAAGGTCACCTTGACTTCATTCGCTTGTGATTCTTTAAGATCGTGAAGAATTGTCTCCTTACAAGCGCTCAGAAGCAGCGCGAATCCGAGAATGCTCACCTGCCATTTCGACTGTCGAAATTGTCGCGCCATAACGCTTTCCTACGGTAGCGGTTTCATCAGTTCCTGTTGTGTCATCTCTGCCTGGGTAAGGATCATCATCCGCAGATTATCGAGTGCACTTGAATGAATTCGTGAGAGCCAACTCTTCGAGCAACCGCCAAACTCCTCCACCATCTCGTCAAAACTCTTCCCCCGGTAATAGCGAAGGTGAATCAGCCGACGTTGTTGTTCAGGCAATTGCTGAATAAGGTTTCGCAAGTAGCTCGTCGCTGCCCGAAGCGCCGTGAGTTGCTCCGGGTCCATTGCGCCCGCGTAACTCATCTCTGGCGGCTCATTATCCACGTTCACGTGAAGCTTCATGTTCACGCCATCAATGGTGTCAATGAGACTTGCAAGTTCTGTGACTGTTTTTGCAAAGGTAAATGGGAGCTTTTCGACGTCCAGCATATCAGCACCCGCGCTGACTTCGCTCTTAGAACTCGTCTTTGGTTGCTCTATCACCATATTTTTCGAACGCATTGCCGTTTTCTGATTTTCGATTAAGCGGTTGAATTGGCGCTTGGCAATTCCCCCACCGGTCCGGAGCAAGTCGAACATCGCCCCGCGAATTCGGAAGTAACAGAACGTTCGAAAGTGCGGACACTTCGTCGTATCGAAGCGCTTTGCCGCATCAACCAGCCCGAGCAGCGCCGCTCCCTCGTAATCCTCCTGCTCAAAACCAAAATGGGGACGTTGTCGGTAGAACTGTTTCGCAAGACGCTTGGCGAGATTGATATGGTTCACAACGAGCGCATTCCGGTCGACTTGATTCTTGTCGGTGGTAGTGTTCACGGCATGTTCCTCCCTAGACTCGCATTAGCCTTGCCTCTTTCTATGCAAGGCGTGCCAAGACATCGATGGAGAAAATGATGTGTGATAATAAATAGTTATATGATTAATGATTGATGCATATTGCATCTATTGATGCATATTGCATCAGGTCTCTCTGCGTTCCTCTGCGCCCTCTGTGTGACCTCTGCGTTATTCCACCCCAGAGCGGTACCAAAAAAATTGTGGAGATTAACGCAGAGTGGATTGTCGAGGAACGCAGAGGAACACAGAGGGGGAAGAGAAAATTAACCGGCGGGCGGAGGGTCGTTCACATCACGAGATTGCAAGTAGAGTGCAATCCCTGTTGCAATCACGGCGGGGAAGATCCAGGTCCAATCGAAGCTGATGAGCGATGGAATTGAGACGAGAATGAGGAGCAGCGCGACCAGGGAAACAAATGGTTGAAACTCAAAGAGCGCGCCGAAGAGGGTAATGAGTAAAAGAAATGTTTGAAACACGGTGAGATCAAGTTGCCAGGTGGAAACTACATTATCTCCCCAATTAATCTCCAAATTGGGAAATAACTTGAGAAACGAATTGCTCGCTTCGTCCGCGCCTGATTGAACATTTGGCGAACGAACCCAGCCGAATGGCCTCACCTGCCCTGCGCCGATCAAGAGCTTAAATAGCATAGAGAGCACTAGCGTGTTTAGCAGCGCAATGAACCATCCTAGTCCACGTTTTGGCCAGGCGAACCAATTCCGATGGTAGCCAAGTGCAACAACAAGTGCCCCAAAAATCGGTTGATAGTAGTGATTCGGAAACCCGAGACCAAGAACCGAAAGAGCGAGAGCTAACGCGAGCATTAAGGTTGAGCTCGCATACATCTTCGGGGCAAAGTAAAATCGCTCCTCCCACCAGCCAACCTTCCCTTCAAGACGAGCAACGCGTTCTTCGAGCGAAATCACTTTCTTATCCATACCAATAACACCTAGCAAAACCGCGACCTCCTGTTAAGCCACCTTGCTCGTCCTCCTAGAAGACCCGTGCTATGGTGCAGCAATGTCGTCGCTCACTGAACGAAAGCAACAGATTCTTCAAGCCCTCCAACATCCAGAGGCGGAGGAAGGGCTCTACTTTGAAAATTTGTATCAACTTCATGAAGAAGATGAGCGAATTGCGGTAGCTGGGAGCGAGATTGAGATTCTCGATGCCGTGCGAGAGCTTGCGAACGAAAAGAAGCTCGTCGTGAATGATACGGGGAAGAGAATTATCGTCAGTTTGCCAAAGCGTGATTGAGCATGAAGCACCCCCAGATAATTTATGGCACCGCATGGAAGAAAGAGCGGACAACGTCTCTGGTCAAGCAAGCAGTGGGGTTTGGGTTTCGCGCGATCGATACTGCAAATCAACCAAAACACTACGATGAACCACGAACTGGTGAGGCACTTCGCTCCCTCGAAGCAAAGGGGATGAAACGCTCCGAGCTATTTCTACAAACAAAATTCACCCCCATCGATGGACACGACTCACGGGTCCCTTACGACCCAGCGTTACCGATTCGCGCGCAGGTGCATCAGTCTTTCCAGAGTTCGCTGGAACACTTGGGAACGGACTACCTAGATTCGTATCTTCTTCACGGGCCATATTCATTCCCAGGACTTGGTGATGAAGATTGGGAAGCCTGGGGTGCGTTCGAGGAGCTCGCTTCATCGGGAAAGGTTCATGCAATTGGGATTAGTAATGTTAACGTGGAGCAGCTCACTCAGCTAGTTCAAGGCGCAAAACTGCCACCACAGGTAGTTCAGAATCGATGCTATGCAATTCGTGGTTGGGACCGCGCGGTGCGAGAGGTCTGCAAATCAAAGAGCATCGCTTACCAGGGTTTCTCGTTACTCACGGCAAACCCGGATGTACTCAATCATCCGCGAATTGGGCAGATAGCAACGCGCCTCGGTCGAACAGCTGAGCAGGTAATTTACCGCTTCTCAATGCAAGCGGGTATGGTTCCGCTCACCGGAACTACAAACGAGACGCATATGAAAGAGGCGCTTTCGAGTCTTGAGTTTGAACTGAGTGCAGAGGAAATCGCGCTTATCGAGCGCATCTCGATTTGAGCTACAATTAAGGGAGGACTCTGCAAGTCCTCTTCCGGCATCGCTCTGGTTGGTACCTTCATTTGACAGCCATTCCGGATTTGGCTGTTCAGCTCGTCAGCGGGTCACGGCCTGTAAGGCTTGAGCCAGCCAACCACGACGACGGGGGCGCGACTGAGCAGTCGAGTCCTGAACTTCAGGGGCGGGCGTTGGCGCAAACTCCTGCTCTCGAGTCAGCTCAACAACCCGCGCCGCGATTCGACCATTCGCCGTCACGAGCGCCCGTGCAAAATAGCGACCGGGCTCCGACGGCACGTTACAATCGAACGTGAGATCGAATCCCTCGGGGAGCGGCGCGCCGTCCCCGGGCGTCGTTCCGTCTCCAGTGCGGCTCCATGTCGAAGTGCAGAACCGCACCGCGGTTGGCGGAGCGCCGGCCCCCTCACTGAGGACTTCAACGCCAATGCCCTCGAGCGGGACGTCAGTTTCTCCATGCCGCACATGGGCGTGCGCAGCATTCTTGACCACGTGGGGTTGAATCGTTGCTACCTGTTTCATGTGCATCACCTCTTTCAGTCAGAAAGAGCAGATGCTCGGGAGAAAGATCTTGCAGAGTCTGCAGTGTTCATCCCGCGAGGTTACGTATTTGTCAACGAAAAGCGAATTGCCAAACCGTGCTAACTCCCCTCGCTCCCTCGCACAATTTGACCACCGATTAAGCCGCATACGCCCTAAACAACGCAAAAAATTCCCTAACCGGGCCCACGAATCTGCTTCCCAGGCCAGGCATGAAAATTGCCTAAATGAAGGGGATTACGCTCCTCCAGGAGCATCAATAAATGGGTGAAGCTGTTTTCTCGTAATTGTCCGTTTCTCGACTGGGGTTTGTTTTCGAAAATATGGGTTACTTTCGTCGCTCCAAATGGTTGGTCACAACCTGTTCGTCACTGCTTCTTTTTGTGGTAACGGAGACGCGAGCCGACATAAGCGCGCGCGAGGCTGCTGTTGAAGCAGAAAAAGCTCGTCTCTCAAAAACTATTCTTTGGGACGGGCAAGAAGTAAAAGTCCATCCATCGCGAGTAATCGTTAAGTTCAAAAATAGCTCAAGCCGGAAGTCTCACCCACGATCAACCAGAATGCGCCAGCTCGGTGACGACAATGAGCGCTATCTCATTCATCATCCACCCGAACTTTCAGTTGAAACTGTGCTCGAGCATTATCAAACTGACCCTAACGTTGAATACGTCGAACCTGACTTTATTCGCGAACCGAGCGCCATCCCAAACGATCCCCTCTGGTCGCAGCAGTGGGACATGGTGAAAATCAACGCCCCACAAGCCTGGAATACTCAGACTGATGCAAGCGATATAGTTGTCGGAATTCTTGATAGTGGAATTGATTTTAATCATCCCGACCTGTTCGATAATCTCTGGACCAGTTCCGAGGACGGTTCGCACGGTTTTGATTGTGAATTACAACGGAGCGGCGGCGAGGATAGTTGGGGACACGGTACGTTGCTTGCTGGGATAATCGGTGCTCGCGGCAATAATAATATTGGCATCGCGGGAGTAAGTTGGAAAGTGAAGTTGCTCTCACTTCGTGCCGGAGGGATGTTTTTCTATACCAGCTCGATCGTAAACTGCCTCGACCATGCTATTCGGCTAAAACGAAGCGGCGTAAACCTTCGCGTCATTAACCAATCCTACGGTGGGCTGGGGTACTCAATCGACGAACACAACGCGCTGCTGCGTGCGGCAAATGAGGGTATTCTCATTGTTACCTCGGCATATAATCGCCAATCGAATGAAGATCTCGTCCCCTACTACCCGCCAAACTACAACGATATTCCGGGACTCATTACCATTATGTCCACGACTCAGGACGATCGGAGACATTTCTACTCCGACTGGGGACTTGCAACTGTCGATCTTGCTGCTCCCGTTCCACCAACAACCACCACCCAGATTGGTGAGCCCGATTCAATTTGCTGGTACTGTAGCCCATCGGGGTATGCGACGCCTGAGTCATATTTAGGAAACTCACTTGCTTCTCCTTATGTAAGCGGCACTGCGGCAGGATTATTTCATCGAAACCCAGCGCTTACACCAGCGCAAGCCCGAGATATCATCCTTGATTTTCAAAGCTACGACGCACTTACCGATACCGAAGCGTCACAGAATAGCACCGGCGGGCGATTAAACGTTGGGAAGGTGATGGCAAATCCCATGATCACTCAACCACGGGTGAATAACTTTCCAACTTACACCAATGTCTCAAATCCACGAGTTGCTTCCGGCGCGACGGTGCAGTTTGTTGCTACTGCAAACGACGCTGATGGTGACACTCTCCGTTTTTCACCGTTTCTCGTAAATAGCGGGCCAGGTGGCTGTGCAGTTCGCTCCGGTGTCCTCGGGCGGATGCTCGCGCGAGTTTTCCCGGAATCGGTACCAAACGGTGGTACTTTCACCGCGCCACGGCTCGCCTATCCAGGAGTAACAAACTACGTGGTAAGTGTCTCCGACCGCCGCGGAGGAAACGACAGTATCGTTTCTTACGTCGATGTTGGACCCTCGCCTACTCCTGGCTCACCGCCTACAGCTACGTTGAGTGTTACGCCGTTATCAGGGCCCGGAAATATTCCTCTGAATGCGACAGTGAATGGAAGTGATCCGAATGATGGTGATGTCATTTGGGGCTTTTCTTATGCTCTCTCCGATGGGCAGATGTTTTGGCGAGACGGTATTGCGATCAACCAGTCGATGAATACGAATCCACTATCTCCACCCGCTGGCGTTTACCGTGTGCGAGCGCGAGCGATCGATGAAGAACTCCATATTACTGAAACCAATAGCGTCGTGGTTCGGCTTGGGGGCATGATCGGGGAACCGCCGATTGCAAGCGCTGTACTCGACAAACGAGATGGCGAATTACCGCTTGTCGTAACGATTGATGCATCTGGCAGTCGGGATCCCGATGGCACTCTTACCAACGTCGGTGGTTATTGTGGTTCGAGTCAATTAACACCACTTGGTGGAAACCGTTTCACTTGCACCTATCTCGAACCCGGCCCGTACCTCGGTTACATTTGGGTCAAAGATAATAGTGGATATGCTGATACGCTTCCGTTCTTTGTCACGGCAAGGGTGCCCCCTGCGCCAGACACTCAGGCACCGACCGTTTCACTCACCTCTCCGCAATCCGGCGCAACGGTTAGTGGATTAAAGTACGTTAACGCCGTGGTCACGGATAACCGCGAAATTGTCGCAACGAAACTTTACGTGGACGGTATGTATTACGCCGAAATGTATGATATCAATCCTGCCGCTCCGACAATTGGTTGGAATACGGTCAATTTTAGTAATGGCCCTCACACGCTTACCGCTCGCGCCTACGACAGCTCGAGAAATGTGGGCGTAAGCCAGACGATCACGGTGAACGTCCTAAACCAGGTGAGTATCACCTCACCGATGCCTGGTGGCACCCGTCGTGGAGTTGTTCCAGTTGTCGCTACCGTCGCAGACGGAATTGTGGGGGTCCAGTTCAAGATCGACGGAGTGAACTACGGTTCTGAAGATACCTTTCCACCGTTTAGCGTCAATTGGGATACCGAGGACTTCGCTGACGGGGGACATACGCTCGTTGCAGTTGCGCGTCTCCAGACAGGGAGCCTGGTGACGAGTCCCTCACTCACTGTCTACACGGACAATACTGCACCTCATCCGATCTTCGAGCACCCGCTCAATAATGCCATAATCAATCACGCAGTGGTTCTTCGAGCGCGAGCGGAGGAATCGTACCACGACCTTGAGACAATGAACTTCTACTATGATGATATCCTTATCGGAGCTCCGGTGGCTCACGGGAGGCCTTATCCGTGGACGTTTTATTGGAACACCGACCATATCGCAAGTGGTCCGCACACCTTATCTGTTCGGGTGACAGACGCGGTCGGGAATGAAGGAGTTGCGTCAATTCAGGTTACGAAAGGGATTGATCCGTCGGACTCAGAACCTCCGGTCATATATATGACACTCCCGATAAATGGCGCAGTAGTGTCCGGTTTTAGCACAAGTCTCGGCGCGGGAGCGATTGATAATGTCGGCGTCACTCACGTTGAGTTCTGGGCGCAGTCACCGACACTTCCAGCTACCTATCTTTTCAGCATTTCGAGTAACTCACTCGATCTCCAGGAACCCCCAGGGGGCTCATTCTTTCAAGCGTGGAACACCTCTGGTTTTCCGAATGGGACGTACTCCGTTTACGCAAAGGCGTACGACGAGCAAGGAAATGTCGGTGTCTCGCCAAGTCTCACGGTGACGGTAAGTAACACCGTTTCCGGCGGACAGCTTAGAATCGCCGCTAGTGAGCCATACGATGGATACATTGACCCAATGGAAGACCAGAATCCGATCACAGGGGCCCCGCTTGGGACAACTGATGTTTCCCTCGCCTTTAATGGTCCGGTTACAAATCTTGGTGGCACAGCGCTTACACGCGATAACTTTGAAGTGAGATTCGTGCGTGATGGGCAGACTATTCCAGCTAGTTCCGTAGATCCCGCGGGGCTAGTGACTTGGGATCTGGTTGGTACCGAAAGCCCATCGGGACCATATAATTTGCGATTCACACCACGGATCCCGCCTCGCGCCTGGACGGAGATTAAGGTAAAGAACATAAAAAATTATAGCGGAACCCAGAGTGGAAACAGCATGAGAATTGTAATCGCTGCTCTCCCAGGTGACGTGGACCAAGACGCCGTGGTTCAAGGTGCCGACCTTGCGCGGTGGATGGCAATTTACGATCGGAGCTACCCACTTCAAACCCGGAGCCGAATGTCGTTTATTAATCAACGTCGTGATAATGGCGTTGATCAGAACGATATCGTCCGCACGATTCAATTAATGCACGGTATTGAATCCAGCCAATCGTGGAATGGCGCGCGGTTAGGAACTCGACCCTAAACATTGACTAGCCGCGCAAAACCTCTATCATATGCCCACCTGAAAATTTCAATTTACATCGAGTAGTAGTGTTTCGCTCCGTTTCCTGAGCGATCCATCGGGATCACCAGGGATACGGACGACCCGTGAATACGGTTTTCCTCTCCCAAATCGTGGTCTGATTCGAATTTCTCTTCCCCAGAAAGGAGGGCGACAGATGAACGTTGAGATCGTATTTGAGTTCGTTACGTCGCTTGATTCTCTGGTGCGGAGTACTGCGACGCGAGCATTGGATCAGTTGAAATCGGTAGAGCCGGGAGACCAGCGCTCCCTTGCACTAGTTGGAGAGCCTTGGAGCGTTCCAGAACAGGCGATGGTAGATGGCGGCGTTCAGCTTATTCAACGTGCACTTCAGAGTGCGCAAGTAGATAAGCTCATCGCCCGCACACCAATTAAACGATTGGACAGCAGGTTCCTCGATAGCTCCGTAATAGGGGTATATCGTGCGGAGTCCTCCGACGTGTTGGTTTCCTCGCGACTTATCCCAACTCCAGCGAAGTTTATCACCGTAGTACATCACGAAATTGGTCACGGAATTGACGGCGTGTTGGGGCCAGGGAATTACCCAGCTGATCCTATTGCGCTTATGATCGTCCGGGCCGGAGAAGAGATCTCGGGGCATACATATGAGGCGAATTTCGATGCGGGAGTGATTCACCACCTGAGACGCGGCAACAGGGTTGTTCCTGGCTTCATTGAGGATCTGGAGCAGTGTCGCGTTGAGGCAACGACTCAAGGGCGGATGTTCGAACGTATCAGGGCCATGCTCATCAGGTACCAATCAGCAAGAGACTTCGCTTCGCGGCTGCAACGTATTTTCGACCGAATCGGTCCGAGAGCGAGCTCCGTTGATGACCTCGTCGCCGCGTCGATGCTCGATCGAGCGAGAGTTCAGAGCGATGGCCTGGTGAGTGTCACTACCGAGGCAGCAAAGACGAATCTCGTCTCCGAGATTAGGCAACTCACGTCGGATCTCGATCAGCTCTCGAGCACACTCAAACCGCTTCTTGAGCGAGTCTCATTCGCCCGCTGGAGTGAGATACGGATGTGACACCAAGGACGACCCGCGCGCCTTGTTCGACCACAGACTGTAAGGTTTGTCTCGAAGGAGTTGCGCGGGTCGTCCCCCACTTTTCTGGAGCTTTTCGCCTAGTTTCGGTATGAAACATATTTCCATTCTCACAGGGGTAGTGGAGGATAAGAAAAGGTTACAGGACTAAACTTCCCGTACGGGAGAGAGAGAGGAGGACTCAGATGCTCGAAGCAACTGCTGCGAGTTTGCTGCGTGGCCTTTAATTTGAAAAACGGAGGTTGCTGCGGGCCAAACCGAGCAACCTCCGCGGGCGTCGAAGAAGGAGAAATGACATTGAAGTGAGCGCGCCTAGAGGATAAGCGCTGGTTAATCGGAGCTCGTCGTCGCGGGAGTCAACGGCCGAGTCATGCCGACGATTCGGGTAAGTCCGTCGAACTCTTGGCCAAACTTTCCCGCTCGAAGTGTGGAGATCGCGGTCTTGAATCGCGCCTCGTTTGTCGAGCTAACTGCACCTCGGCGGTGTAGTGCCGCCAGGGCAAGTGCAGTTTTCTCCGCCGCGGTATTGGAATTAGTCCCCGCGACCTCCGCGACCCGCATCGCGCGGTCGAAGACGTCGGCGTTGGCGTTGGCCTGGAGCGCCCTCATCACTTGGACCACAGTTGTCTTTCCAATCCGCTCACCCAGTACGACCTTTCCTTCACCTGTGAGGATCCACTCTTTAATCCCTTCAACTCCACGTGGCATCGCATGCTCCTTTCGAGCTTTCAGCGTTAAGTGACCAGTTGGACCAACAATCGATCCGAATAAATAACCCGCCACTTTTCTTTCTAACGCCCGGAGTGAGCGTTACGAAGAAAAGTAGCGGAAAAACATTTTTGGCTCGCAGCACTTACCTCCTTCACGCAAGCGTTCACAACAACCCAGGCGAGAGGGAGAAAAGTGCGGTAAGGCTACCCAGTGAGGGAGGGGAACATCAAAGAACTATAGAGGAATTGGGATTTTAGCCTATAGAGAGGTAGACGAAAGATCAAGCATCGGGCCGTTTTATCCGATAGCTAGAGAGCGATGACTGAAAAACTACAATCTCGGCTTGCAGTTGCAATTTCACTCCTTCCGTGGCTTCCACTCTATGGTTGGCTCCAAGTCCATCGGGCGAACGTTGTCGCAGCGAAGGTTCACAGCGAATATGACGGTTGGTGTGTGAAGCCCAGTGGGTATCGTTTGCAGTGCACCTTCGAGCAATGGCTTCAGTGGGACCCAGCGCCCGGAATGAGTGGGATGATAACATTTGCCAGTGCAATTCTCGCCGCTTCGCTCTCTACCTGGCTCTTCCTTCGTTTCTCCCCTGAGACCCCGCTTGTTACATCCTTAAAGAAACTTATCCAAACTTCGCTAGAGCGACATCACCGTAATCCAGACGCCAGCAAATAGTTGCGGACTACAATGTCATTGCGAGGGAGCCGAAGGCGACCGCGGCAATCTCATGCCAAGGCAATAGCAACTGCCGCAGTGCTTGAAGATTGCTTCGCTACGCTCGCAATGAAAGTATGTCGCTGCTTACAGGACATAATCTCTAAATTCTGCTAGAGTGCGAAGAACGCTATGTCTCAACGTCGAACATGCACCGTCTCTGGCTCTCAATTCCTTATCACCGACGATGACATCGCTTTCTACAAGAAATTTGACCTCCCCCTCCCTACTCTCGCTCCAGCCGAACGAATGCGACGGCGATTTACCTTTCGTAACGAGCGGTCGCTCTACCGGCGGACTTGTAGCCGAACGGGAAAGCCAATTATCGCGATGTTTTCGCCAGAGAAGCCAATGCCCGTCTACAGCAACCCAGCCTGGTGGTCTGATGATTGGGACGCCCGCGATTACGGCCGTGATTTTGACTTCAGTAAGACATTCGTTGAGAATTTCAAAGCACTGCAAGTAACTGTTCCACTTCCTGCCCTTGGTGTTGAGTATTCAAGTACCGAGAACTCGGACTACTGTAACATGGTGGGAAACGTCAAAGATTGTTACCTGCTCATTAACTCGGATTACTCAGAACGGTGCCTCTACGGAAAGGGAGTGAATCGCTGCTACGATTGCGTTGATTGCTTTAAAATCTACGACTGTCAGGCTTGCTACGAGCTCTGTAACTGCAACAACTGTTCATTCTCCACCTATCTCTCTAATTCGCAAAACTGTGACGAGTGTCACTTCTCTGAGAACTTAATCGGCTGCAGCCATTGTTTCGGCTCGGTGAATCTACGTAATCAACGCCACTGCTTTTTTAACGAACCCCTCCGCGAAGAGGCATATCAGGTGAAGGTGCGCGAGTTTCGCGCTAAATTTAACGCCGAGGAACTTACGGCGCAGTTTCGTGCTTTTCGGGCGAAACACTTTGTGAAGTGGATGCAGGAGCGAAATACAGAGAACTGTACCGGCGACTATCTGGTTAACTGTAAGAACTGTATCGAGTGCTACGACTCTGAGATGCTCGAGAACTCGAACTACTGCTCGGATCTGAAGCAAGGTAACGACGTGAGCTATGGGAACTACGACGTGTCCTACTTCGGTGTGGGTGTTACTGAGTGCTATGACTGTATTTCGGTTGGCTATCCTGCGGTTCGAATGTTTTTCTGTAACGATTGTTGGCCGGGAAGCGACCTCGCCTATTGTTGGTGGTGCGTCAACAACTGCCAAAATCTGTTTGGCTGTGTGGGAATGAAAAAAACATCCTACGCCATTCTCAACAAACCATACAGTGAGCGGGACTTTTGCTCGATGAAAGGCAAAATCATCGACCATATGAAAGAAACTAAGGAATGGGGCGAATTCTTTCCAATAAACGCTTCGGGATACGGATACAACGAGACCATCGCTCAGGAGTATTTTCCACTTACAAAAGCAGAGGCGACGCAGCGAGGCTACATTTGGCGTGATGAGGATCGCCATGAATATCAGAAAGCAACCGCGATGCCACCGGCATCGATTGCTGATGTTCACGACGATATTTTACAAGCAACACTTGCCTGTGAAGTAACAGGAAAAAATTACCGAATTCAGAAAACGGAACTTGCGTTTTACCGGAAGTTTATGATTCCAATTCCTAAATACTCACCTGATGAACGGCATCGACGGAGACTCGCTACCAGAAATCCGAGAAAGCTTTACGAGCGGCGGTGTGCTGTGACAGGCGAGAGTATTTTGACCACGATCCCGCCGGAGCGTGCGGAGCCGGTGTATGGTGAGGAGGCGTATCTCAAGGCTATTGCGTAACGTCGCAATGTCTTGCAGGTATCTAGAGCTAATGTCTCGGTTGCTCCGCAACCGAGGCGCTAGCTACCACAGCCTTATAAATCACGTTCCTTAGACACTACCCCATAACGGTTCTGGACGCTTAAACCCGAGAAGTTTGGCCAAAAACCGCCCAACGTTTCGGGTCAATCAAGATCTTTTCAGACCTTCAAAAGAGCAGAGAAGAAATTTGCGCAAACGGCGCAGGAATACGCGACTTGGATCCAATAGGATCCGCTTTTTTGGAGAAAGAGACCATGAAACGACCGAACAAGCTCGTATCGTTTCTCCTCCTCATTGCCCAAGCATTGGGGATGGGATCGGTGCCCATCGGCAAACTGGTAGCATTCACCGGCGGCGCAACAGTGTTGACTGTTGCTGGTGAGTGCGATCTCGCCAACGACTACTTCCGGTTCTTCCGAGATGACGATGACGACGACGACTGCTGGGACTGCGACTGGTACGACTACGGCTACTACTATGAAGAATGCTATTACCCGTACTGCAAGGGTGGTGCGGGCGATGGCGATGACGGCGGAGGCGGGGGTAAACCGATGCGACGCTGACGTGTCATTCTGGAGGGGGATCGTGGCCGAGGGGAGAGTTGGGGCTGGAACGGCGGCGTGGGTCTTGTTCTTTCGTGCAGGTTTCAACGCACTGAAGGTTCATTCCTGCGCCGCCGGCGCTCCTTATCACAAGGAGATATTTCTTCTCTACTTTTTATAACGTGTCCTCTCTACTTCGACTCAAAGTCACACTCGCGCTAAGAACCTCTAACAAGAGATTGCCTTAGAGCAACTCGCGTTCCCTACCTGGGAAAGCGAACAATTCCGCCGTAACGGCGATCGAGTCCCTGTCCTTTTGTCCCCCAGAGGAGAACAATTGTTTCGTCCGGCGTAACTTTTATGTCCCCTACAACTCCGCCAGGCATTGCCCCCTCCCCTACGCGCGTATAGGCCTTGGCCTCGCCCGTTTTTCGATTATAACGGATGAGTGGTGTTCGTTGATTCCCAATCCAGGCCATTTCGCCATCGAGTGCTATTTGAGTGCCGCCAAGGGGAATCCCGTTCTTTGCTGCGCTTAGAACTCTCCAAGATTTTTTCTTTCGGTCAAAAATACTGAGGCCACGGTCCTCCTGCCAGTGTGTTAGCCACACCTCCTTTTCGTCGAGATCCATCTTCGAGCAATATGAATGGGCAAGTCCGTTTTTCGTCGTATACGTGGACCACGAGTTTAATCGAGGATCGAAAAGTGACACACCACCACCTTGAAACTCATTTGATTCCCGTTGATGGGTGCCATAGGAACTCATCCACACGTTTCGTCCATCATATGCCAGGTCAGCAATGCTTAGGTGAATTATTCCTGAGTTCTCTTTTTTAAACGTTGTTTTTAGCTGAAAATCGCGATCGTAAACACTCACACCTGATGACCCAAGTCCAGCGGTGTAAATGGAATCCCCAACTCTCAGGTAGCTATAGAAGCCAGACCGCGGAATCTCAGTCCATTTCGCACTTGTCGGATGAAATCGGTAGCCCCGCGAACCAGAACCATAGCCAGGTGCTGTTTGATTATTAACAGATACAACCACTGAGGCGTCGGGAAGCACGTCAAATACTCGCACTGAATCCCCCGGCACGCCGGCAGAACGCTCGTAGAATGTCCAAATTTTTTGGCTGCTATCGTAGCGCACTAACCCTTGGTCGGAACCAATCCAGAGGCCACTATCGGTTACAAATACACCCTGTGGTGCAACTTGCATCTCATCGAGCGAGAGAACGGTGACGGTGTAGTCATTAAATTTCTCGGTCCGTTCAAGGAGGAGCTGTGGTTCTCGCCCGAGATGGAAATCTTCAAGCTTTTTTACGCCGCTGATCGCCTCTGCATCCTGAGCTCCGTTTTGCAGGCGAAATGGGAAGCCATTGACATACGCTCCATCTGAACATCCGACTGTTTCCCCAACAAAGCGTCCTTCCTTATCGTACGCACGAACTGAGAAGGTATAATGAGCATCTGAGCGGTCGTTCGGGAACGCCGCGCGGCTAAGCTCAAATGAGTTGTCTTTCGTTACGCCTTGATAGACCTCGGTCAAATCCAGCCCTGTGTGCGACCGAATTGTTAGAAAATATGATACAGCCTCGGGAATCGGATCCCAACGAAAATTGCTAGATTGAGTGAGTATCGGAACTGAGTCGGGGAGATTAATGCCTGAGTACTCGCCTGTCTTAAGCCGAATTACGCGTCTAATAGGAATATCCACAGAGCTGCGATCAGCCTCAGCAATATTCCCGATATTCAAATGATGGCGAGAAATATACTCCAGGTCCTCGCAGCTCTGCTTCCGTCCCGAAAAGTTCGCGACAACCATATCCACACGATACTCGCGAAAGCCTCGGGTTACTCGGGGAAGATTCTTAATCTCAAATTGTTCGCCATTTTCCGAAAGCGACAGTTTTGCGGTTCCTGAGTTGAAGCCCATCTCATTTGTTAGGACTACTTGGGGCTTTGTTTTTACCAAGGTATGAAGCGGAGTTCCGGCGTAGAGGAACCGACCGCGGATGGTACTATCGGCGGGGCCTTCTTCCTCTTTGGTTGGCTGGGTTATCTTCCCGGCAGTTCCTTTACGCTCAAGTTCGAGGACCCGACCTTCGAGACGGGATACACTTTGCTGTAAAGAACGAACCTGTTCGCTCAATCCTTTGAGATCATCTTCTGCAATCACAGTGAACGGTACAATGAGCAGGGAGATGAGGAACGAACGGCAGGGGAAGTGCCTGAGCATAGAGATGAACGATATCACAGAGGGAGCTTCATGCCCCGAAAATTCTATTAGAGGACGTAGTTTAAAGGACAGCTCGGTGAGAGACTAGTCCTTCTTGAGAGAGTCGCTTCACTCACCACGCTGGCCCGGGACGAGAACGGGCCAGCGGTGGTGAGATCTGCGAATCGCGTGCTCACGCGGCCATGGCGGCGAGCTTCCGCTCAAGCCCATTGTCAGGCTTGATGATCGTCCGTCGCCTACGTGTCAGTTCCAAACACCGACTGGAGGCCGTGCGGCGAACGCCCTGGAACGCATCTTTGCGGCGATTCCGTAGGGCGGTCCGAACCTCCACGAGGGCTTCGATATCGTCTAGCCGTTCGAGGTATTGGACCAGAACTCTGAGCACCGTTGGATCCGCCTGCGTAATCGCGCTCGACAGAACTTGTTCCCACGCTACTGACGGGAGGCTTGAGCGCAGCTTACTGATTGCTTTGCTCGCGTCGGGGGAACGAGTTGCGGCGCTCAGATCCGCGACCCGTTGCTCGACCACCTCGGGATCGAGGACATCCTTATAAGCGTCCGCCATCTGTTCCGCAATCCGATACTCTTTCATTCTCATTCCTAACACTTCTCCGTTGTCGATCATGATGTCAGAGCCAGCTATGGGCCACGCGCCCAACAACCCTCCAGACAGTACAAGCCAGCTTGCACTGTAGCGGAGGTTCATTGGGGTTCATGGCACGAGGTACTACCGAACATCACGGGACTACCGCGAAGAATCAAACCTGAACTACCAAAACCATTAAGTCTCTCACCTAGCTAGTGAGAAATACTAATTGATTGTTGCGGTTTTGGGAAGCGTGTTTTGCAAGGTCGCAAAATCCTTTGCAAAATAGCTAATGATGATATCCGCCCCTGCGCGCTTAATTGCCTGGAGCATCTCGAGCATTACCTTCTCGCCGTCAACAAGCCCACGTTCGGCTGCGGCTTTCACCATCGCGTACTCGCCGCTTACATTGTAGGCAGCGATCGGCACACCAAAGCGTTCCTTCGCACGTGAAATGATATCGAGACAGGGAAGCGCGGGTTTGACCATGATGATGTCCGCGCCTTCATCGAGGTCGAGTGCTATCTCTCGCATCGCTTCATCACTGTTTGCTGGATCCATCTGATACGCTTTTCTGTCGCCAAACGAGGGCGCAGAATTCACCGCCTCACGAAACGGGCCGTAGAAGGCGGACGCATACTTTGCGGCGTAGCTCATGATAATTGTGTTCGGGAAACCACCGTCATCCAGGCGTTGCCGAATGGTTTTTACCATCCCATCCATCATTCCTGATGGGGCAATGATATCTGCCCCTGCTCGAGCAAGAGAGATCGCCTGTTTTGCCGTTTCTCCAAGGGTGAGATCGTTCTCAACCTCGTCACCTACGAGTACCCCGCAGTGCCCGTGGTCGGTGTACTCACAGAAACAGAGATCCGCGATAAGGAGCATTCCCTTCACATCGCGTTTTAGGGCCCGGAGCGCCGTCTGAATCACGCCTTCGTCATCGTAGCTTGCGCTTCCCACTGCATCTTTCGCTTTCGGAATTCCAAAGAGCAACACCCCTTTAATCCCCATTTGCGAGAGCAAAAACACCTCTTCTGCTAAAACATCTACGCTCATCTGAAACTGTCCAGTGAGGCTTGAAATCGGCTGCTTTACGCCCTTTCCCGGGACAACAAACACCGGTGCAATAAAATCATCAACGGTAAGGGTCGTTTCGCGAACGAGTGCGCGAATTTCTGGATTTTGCCTGAGCCGTCGCATTCTCGTGAATGGGAAACTCATCTCTCTTCTCCTTTCAGTTCGTTAAACTTCCCTTTGTACAATCCGGGGCGCAAGGTGGGTTATCGCGTCTTTAAGTCCTTGCGCCGAAGTCTCCGGAGCAACGGTGATATGGTAGAATCCAAGCTCACGTAGAGTCTTTTCCGTGACCGGCCCAATGGTCACTACTGGCGTGCTCCTAAGCGCCGGCCAAGTTTCACGCCACGTCCCCTCCCCACCTTCCTCGGAGAGAATTTGGCAAAGGTTCTTCGCCGACTCCGAGCTCGTTATCACGAAGATTGTCTGTTCAGTATCGGAGCGGATTACACCGGATAGCTCCGCTATATCCGATGGTGCGTACTTCGGTATCACCGCGTCGTATATCGCGAGGGTTTGAACCCGAACACCTCGAAGCTTTGTAATCACGTCTGGAAGGACAGCGTTTGCCTTCTTTCCACGAAGGAGAAGGACACTGAGTGGCCTTCGCTGCTCACTCACCTCCTCTTCGAGGACACCGGAAAACTCTCGGGCAAAAGCGTCTGAATTTGATACGTTCGAGACGAAATCCACTGATAAACCAGCCTCAGTAGCAACTCGGGCAGTTTCATCGCCGACTGTCGCGACCCTCGTTTCACCAACTAAGCTCCCCCACTCTACCCCCGGCCTTTCCGCCATTGCTGCACGAAAAGCGTTCACCCCGTTTGCGCTGGTAAAGACAAGCCAATCCGGAGCGGTACGTTCATCAAGCTCACGCCTGAGCGATTCGAAAACCTCCGCTGGCTCCGAAACAATTTGAACGAGAGGAAACTCAAGGACGCGTGCGCCAATCGTGCGGAGCTCTTCGGTTAACGTGGCGGCCTGACCACGTGGCCTAGTGTTTACTACCGTGATTCCGACAAGCGGCTGGTTAGATAGTTGAGTACTCATTTTCTTCGTTCAGCTACAAAAGTCACAAGCTCGCGGAGGAACCAGGCTCCTTCACCGAACGGCGCAATGGTGTCGAGTGCCTCCCCTTTTAACTGAAGCGCAATCTCCTGCGCCCGTTTTAGGCCGTAAATACTCACATAAGTCGGGGTGCCACGGCGTTCATCGCCGTGCGCATTTTTCCCAAGATTTTCCGAGCTTTCTGAAACATCGAGAATGTCGTCGATCACCTGAAACAGGAGCCCAAGTTGCTCTCCGAATTGAGCGAGGGTTTCGCGGAGTCCGTTTTCCTCTTTCCGCTCAGAGAAACAAAGCGGGGCCACACAACAGGCAGAGAGAAGCGCGCCGGTTTTTTTTAGGTGCCTTGTCCGAAGGGTTGCCTCTTCGTTGCCATCCTCCTCTCGGGAGAGGTCCATCACCTGTCCCAGACAGAGGTCGGTTATCGCTCGGGCGAGCAGTTCAATTGCCTCTACCCGAGCCGTCGCATCAACGTGCTCGCACTCTGCGATAAACCGAAATGATTCACTAATAAGCGCGTCACCGGCAAGGAGTGCGACACCTTCGCCGAATACACGATGGCAGGTAGGCTTGCCCCGGCGAAGTTCGTCTCCGTCCAAGGCTGGTAGGTCGTCATGAATGAGCGAGGCGGTATGGATACACTCAAATGCAAGCGCTACCGGAAGAAGCGTTTCTTCTGGCACTGAGAGCATTTTCCCAGAGGCAAGAACAAGAACCGGTCGGATTCGCTTCCCGCCAGCAGTTACGCTGTAGCGCATAGCGTTATCGAGCGCAGAGCCACTATCAGGAAATAGCTTACCTATCGTAAGTTCAATTTTTTGAACTAACTCATTGTATTTATTCAGAAATAAATCTGACAACATAACTAGAAAATCTCATGATGGTGTACCGCCGTGGTACAGCAATCGAGGCTAATCTAGCACAGTTACACCGAAAATGGTGGGCACGTGAAGTGAACTAAGGGGCGGAAATTCTACCTGGTAGGATTTCATCCTCATCCTAATCTTCATCCTGCACCTGCTCTTGCACCAAAACCTAATCCATCTCCATGTTTAGTTCTCATTGAGTTTAGAGGAAGATTTGGTGCAAGAGCAGGTGCAGGATTAGGATGAAGAGGAGGATTAGGGCTTTTTATGTTACTTCACAATCCGCGAGAACACGTCATTTAAATCCTGGTTCGAATAGAATTCAATGGTCAACCTCCCCTGTTCGCTCTTTCCTCGCTTTCGAAACAGATGGACTCGGGTTCCAAGCTGACTCTGGAGCTCGCGAACTAGTTGCTCATCTTCCGCAGAGAGCTTTCTCGCTCGTTTCTTCCCCTTCTGCGGTGTACCACCGTGGTACATTTCGCCACCCTGTTCGAGCAGTGCGCTGACGCGCTTCACTTCGGCTTCGAGCTGATCGCGAGTGAAGTATTCGAGTTGTGAGAGAAATTGGGCGCGAACGTCCCGGTTTGGAACGGTGGCAAGAACGAGAACTTTACTCTCGGACTCCCCGTTAATCAGCGCTGCCTGGAGGTCTTCTGGGAGCTCAAGTATCTCAAGGCTCCTTTGAACGAATCCCTTCGATACGCCAATCTTTGCCGCGATCTCCCGAATGCTCCACTTTTGCTGGTCTCGAAGCTGTCCAATGGCAATCGCCCGCTCCATCGACGTAAGGTTTTCACGTTGTAAGTTTTCAACGAGCTGTTTGGCGAGTTTTGAACTGCCGTTCGCATCACCGTCAACAAGCGCAGGAATCGACTCGAGTCCGGCAAGCTTGCAAGCGCGAAACCGGCGCTCACCTGCAATGAGTCGATAGGTGCCACCATCTTGCGGGACAACGAGGACAGGGGAGAGAAGGCCGTGCTCTCGAATCGAATCGGCAAGCTCTTTCAATGAGTCTTCAGAGAACACCCGCCGCGGTTGGTCAGGGTCAACATCGATCTCTGAGATGGCAATCTCACGATACGGACTTCCGGCGCTAGCCCGGCTGAGCAGCGTTGGTCCAGAGAGTAGGGGATTAACTTGGAAATTAAGCTTCTTTCGCGCCACGTCCCATAATCTCGTCGGCTAGTTTCCCATAGTCTTCGGCCCCAGTGGACCGTCCATCATACTGAAAGATTGAAGAGCCCTGTGCCGGCGCTTCCGCAAGCGCGACATTGGTTCGGATCACGGTATCGAACACCAAGTTACCGAAGTATTCACGCACCGTGTCTGCGACACTTCGGGCGAGCCGGCGCCGTGAATCGTGTAAGCAGAGGAGGACCCCGCCCACGGCAAGTCCTGGATTGTAGGCACTTCGCACCTGGTCGATTGTGTCGAGCAGCTGTCGGACGCCGTGGAGCGCAAGAAACTCGCTTTGAACCGGAACAACTACCCGCGTCGCTGCGACTAAGCCATTGAGTGAGAGAAGTCCGAGCGAGGGCGGGCAGTCGATGATCACGAAATCAAATTGATCGACAATCGACTGAAGCGCCCGTTTGAGGAGCAGCTCCCGTCCGATCATCCCACCGAGTTCTAGGTCGGCAGCGCTAAGGAGCAAGCTTGCTGGAGCAAGACTAAGATTCGGCTCAAGCTCCACCAATACATCTTTGATTGGAACACTATGGCGGAGCACGTCGTACATCGTAGGAGCGTTTCCTTCCTCATCACTTGAATAGCCAAAGTGTGCGGAGAGGTTCGCCTGAGCATCGAGGTCGATGAGGAGTATGCGCTTGCCGCGTGAGGCGAGTGCCGCGCTTAGGTTTGCGGCCGTTGTCGTCTTACCGACACCACCTTTCTGGTTCACTATTGCAAATACCTTGGACACCTAACTACAGCCTCGCGCACACTTGGTTGGGCCTGGAAAGTTTTGCTTAGAATAGCTTCCCTGAACAGTAAAGGCCATCTACTTGAACGACCCCTGTTCGGGTTCCTCGCGTTATTCCCAAGCACGATACGAAATTCGACAAATTGAGAACTCCACCTTCTCAAAGATGGAAACTGCTACATAACTATTTGAAATTATTTAAAATATTTAACGCGAGCACTTTTAAGGGTTATCCGGGCGCTATCGAGTTTTGAAATAAGTAGTACTTCCAGCCGAAGGTTCGTGAATTGGATTAAATGTTCGTGAAACGACGTAAGCGGGGATCCTCGAGAATCGAGGAAATTCCTTCTTTCGATTCACGTGTCACTTTCGTGAACGCTACCGCAATGGTTCGTGAACTGAGGCGTAACAACGCGTGTTTCGAACATGAGGGTGACGTGATGAGACGTAAGGAGCACGTGAAGTGAGGTGAAGTGGTATCGTGAAATGAGTGGTAAGCGCTCGTGTTTTGAAAGAAAATTTCCTTGTTAACACTTTAGAATGTTTCACTTTTTTTCGCCCTAACTTATGTACTCGATAAAAAAACTCTTGTTGTAGAACCACGTTGTACGTTGTACCAAAAAAACATTAAACGACTTAAAGTAAGCGTTCAAAGAGAATCTCGTTTTTAAAAATTGCATGTTGAACTCACAAGCAAATCGCTCCGAGCAGCTCGCGCTCCTCTCTCAACAAGGAACGGAAGTTCCACCGCCACTTCCGTTTCACTCCCGCGACGAGATGAATCTCGCCGAATTTCCGCTTGCAGTGCTTTCGACGCGGGTAAACGCAACGGTTAAAACACTTGAATTTAGCGATACGCAACGACTCCCAAACGGCGAAGTCACAAAACGCCAGTGGATCATCACTGCCGCCGATAAATTTGGTCTACCGACAGCGACCGACGATGATGTGTTACTTGGGTTGATGCGGCTCAGTATGGACCAGGGGTTTCGCGACCGAAAGGTCTTTTTCACCCGCTACGAGTTACTTCGAATTCTTCGTTGGACAACCGAGGGACGGAGCTATACGCGCCTTACAAAGTCCCTCGATCGACTAAGTGGGGTGCGAATTCGTGCCGCGAATGCCTTCTTTGACAACGAATCCAAAGCCTACCAGACCTGCAATTTTGGAATTATCGATGCCTATGAAATTAACGATGGTCGTTCCGTGAGTGCACTCTCACACTCCGCAGAGCATCAGAAGAGCTTCTTTCTCTGGAGTGAGGTGCTGTTCAGCTCATTTCGAGCGGGGTTCATTAAGAAACTCGATCTCAATATTTACTTTTCACTCCGAAGCGCAATTAGCCGGCGGCTCTATCGTTACCTGGACAAGCACTTCTACTATCGAACGGTGGTCGATAAGCCGCTTGTTACGCTCGCGTTCGAAAAGCTTGGACTCTCGCGAAACTACTCATATATCTCACAGATTAAGCAGCAGCTTGAACCAGCGCTTGAGGAGCTCATTGCGAACAGATTCCTTGCTCGCTTCGAATATCTTGGAGCAGGAGCTGAGACGGTTCTTCGCTTCGAAGCAGCATCCCCTGCGCGAAGAATCGCTCGCGATCAAGCCCCTCGTTCCACTGAGGGAGTGCGAGAGGAACCGATAACTTCGGAGCGGCTTTTGCCTGTGCGAGAGAAAACCGTTCCGCGAAATGAACTCATCGAAGCGCTCCTCTCGCGGGGAATTCAGTTTCATCAAGCGAGCAGGTTACTGAACGATAAATCCGACGAAGAGTTAAAGCGGATTGATGAAATTATTGTGTACTATGACTACCTTGTGGCGACGAACGACAAGAAAATTTCCCGGAATCGCATAGGTTTTCTCTACCGCGCTGTTGAACTGCCACATCGCTTTGTTATTCCGCGAACATTTCCAGGGAAACGCAAATCCATTGTCCGGCCGGAACGAAGGCTCGTTCAACCGAAAAGCGTTTCGCGAGAACGAACCCGCAACGAGCTTACGAATCGCGCAAGCGAAGGGGACGTTGTTCATACTGTCGAGCGAAACCTTCACCCACTGCGAGCCGTTCTTTCAAGCGAGCGATTTGATGAAGCGGTGAGGGGATGTGTCCGCAATGAACTCGCAAAACGGCGAAAAGTTGCAAGTAGCCGAACGTCTTAGCCTTCCCAGCATCCGCGATCTTATCCTGTGAACGTGCTCGTGAACGTGACCGAACAGGTCTCGTCTACGTATACGTAGACGTTCACGGATTACGGTCACGGCCACGTTCACGGGCAAACGGGTACCCCAATATCATCCTTCACGCAGCGAGAACTAAATTCCCAGCGAATCCAAGTACATTTTCTGGTATGAATTATGCTCCTAACATCATAAGGGCACTAAATTTGTATCGAGGCTTGCCTTATGAATTCCATTTTTCACCATACGTACCTCGAGAATGCGAAGCGGCTCTCTGCGAGTATTCGCAAAAGCGAATCTCAGGCGGGAGCAGTGAAGGGCGAGGGAAAGGAGTTCTCTCGAGTACTCTCCGACATCGAAGCCGAAAACAAAAAGACAAGGGAAGGTCAGCAGTTAAAGGCTGAGGTCGCGTCACCTCAGGGGAACGTAGGGACACTTTCCAATCTCGACTCTGAGGAAACGAAGCGCTTACGAAATCAAATTCCTAGTGTGGTCGAGAGTGCTGAGGGGATTACAAAAAGGGGAGTAAACCTCGCGGGAAAGCTCGAGGTGAGCGTCAATGTCCCGGAGTCAGCTGTCAAGAAACTCACACCCCCGCCACCAACTCTTCCGCCACCCACACCGGAATTGCTATCAGCTAAACGTATCCCGGCCACGTCGGGTTATGCCAAGATACCGCTCAATGACATCCAGCTGAAGCGAATTATCTCCCATGCTGGTGGGCATCACGGTGTAGATCCAACGCTGAGCATAGCAATTGCCGCTGCAGAATCGTCCCTTCGACCGCACGCAATAAGTCGAGACGGTCATGCAACGAAGGGACTGTTTCAATTACTTGATCAAACAGGAAAGGAGATGCGGGCGTCGCTCGGCCTCTCCGAAGCCTACAATCCTTTTGACGCAAAGCAGAACGCGCACCTCGGGGTCGGATATCTGAGAAAGTTACACGATATTTTTAGTAAAGAGACCGTCCTCCACTCAAAACTACGGACTTACCCGGCGAGTTCTGCCGCTGACCTGGAAAAACTTGCCATCGCCGCCTTCAACGCAGGCGAGGGAAATGTAGCGACGGCACAGGCAAAAGCAGTCAAACTTGGAAAAGACCCGAGCAAGTTTGAAAGCGTGGAGCCTCATCTCCCATCGAGTACACGGGCTTATGTGACCCGTGTGAGTAACTTACGCGTCGCGTTTTCACGCGAGGATTCAGTGAACAAGATTGTTTAGTCTCCTCGACTGAGAAGTTGGCACGAGAAATGCTTCTCGGTCATTGAGGCTGGTAGTTTTGGTGAGGGACAGAGATGTCCTTGCTGCCTACATATTGAATTGAGCAGGGTTAACAGGACCACGTCTGCGCCGGTTTGTCCGACGAGAATGTACGTGGTTGTCAAGGAGGGTGTGTCATGGGGACAATCAATATTCGGACAAACGTTCCGTCGCTTTCGGCGCAGCGGGCATTAAACTCAACTACCGACCGCTTGAATAAAGCGTACGAACGTCTCTCGTCAGGTTTGCGTATCACACGAGCTGCGGACGACGCCGCAGGGCTTGCGATTGCGGACCAGCTCCGAGCTGACTCGCGAATTGCTACAGTCGCTGTGCGGAACGCCAATGATGGTATATCGATGATTGCCATTACTGACGGCGCCATGGAGCAGATTAGTAGTGTGCTCACTCGACTCGCCGAGCTCGCGGAACAATCAGCAAACGGTGTATTCAGTAACGAGCAGCGATCAGCACTGGCCCTCGAATATGTGGCGCTCTCCAGTGAAATTCAGCGTATCTCTGAGACGACGGTTTTTAACGGCCTCAATCTGCTCTCTGGTGCCGCAACGGTAACGTTCCAGGTTGGCTTCGACGGACAGACGCACTCGCAAGTAACTTACTCTGGAGTTTCTGCGACGCTCGAGTCCCTCGGCTTAGGAAACGCCTCGGGATCACCACTGTTCTCGATTACCGACTCGACTTCGCTTGGATCTCAGATTGCAGCTCGCTCGGCACTTGACGCAGTGAAACTTGCGATTTCTTCGCTTACCTCATCCCGCGGAACTCTTGGCTCGGCAGAGAGCCGACTCCAGGTAGCGATTGCAAATCTTACCATTGCGCGAGAGAACTTTCTTGCCGCTGAAAGCCGTATCCGTGACGTTGACGTTGCGTCTGAAGCAGCTGAACTCACTCGCCTCAACATCTTACAACAGGCGAGTGCATCCGTGCTTGCCCAGGCGAACCAGCAACCGGCGCTCGCGCTCACGCTGTTGCAATAAACTGATCCTCTCTGCGTCCTCTGCATTACAGAGGACGCAGAGAGGAGGAAGAGTTTACTTTTCCCATGAAATGGCGCATTCTTGAACTCGGTTTTCACCGACCAAGGAACTCGCCAGATGTCGTTCCATGATAAGTTTTCAACTCAAGCATTAGCAGTCGAATCGCCAACGCTCCGGCGGATCACCCAGCGCATCCAGCAGCTCGGAGGGATTAACCTCGGCCAAGGTGTCTGTCAGCTACCACCACCAGCATTTCTCGAAACCGCAGTTACCCAAGCGGTGCGCGAAGGGCTGAATCGATACACCAACCCCCGCGGACTCATCTCACTTCGACAAGCTATTGGAAGGAAGCTTCAGCACTTTAACGGGATCAACGCTGACCCAGAAACGGAGATCCTCATTACCTGCGGTTCAACCGGTGCGTTTGAGGCTGTTTCGGCCACATTGATCAATCCGAATGATGAAGTGGTAAGCTTTAGCCCGTTTTATCCCTACCATCACAACACCTTGAAGCGTTATGGCGCGAAGGTTCACTATGTTCCGCTTCAGCCACCGGACTGGAAATTTGAAAAGGAAAAGCTGTCAAAATTAATCTCGCCACGAACAAAGTTTGTGCTCCTGAACACGCCAGCCAATCCAACCGGTAAAGTATTCACTCGGGAGGAGCTTGAGTTCATTGGCGAGCTTTGCCACCGGAATAATGTGCTTGTCGTAACGGACGAGATTTATGAATACATGGTATACGGGGACCGACGGCATATCTCACCAGCAAGCATCGAATCGCTTCGTTCTCGCACGATCTCGATCGGCGGGTACTCGAAGACATTTGCGATTACCGGTTGGCGGATCGGTTACGCGGTAGTGCCAAGAGACATCGGCGAAGCCATGACCGCTTTGCTCGATAACATCTATGTCTGTGCACCTGCCCCGCTACAAGAGGCGGTAGCGCGTACTATCGATGAGCTTGGTGATAGCTTCTACGTGAAGCTCAATGATGAATACACGAAGAAGCGAGATTACTTCGCTCAAGGCTTAAAGAGCGCCGGCCTCCTTCCATTCATACCCCAAGGCGCCTATTACATGATGGGGCACTTTGGTGAACGGTATTCAAACTTCGGTAGCATTGCGTTCGTTGACTTTATGATGGAACGAGTCGGCGTGGCCGCAGTTCCTGCAGTGGACTTCGTGACTAATGGGAACGATGAGCCTTGGGTGCGATTTTGCTTTTCAGTTCCGGATGAAGTACTACATCAAGCAGTCTCTCAGCTCCGTCGTTTAGATGCGCTCTAAGGAAGCTCGAGGGATAACGCTTACTCAGGGGAGTGTGCGATGCTCCGTCAGACCGTTTTTCTCAATCGAAGCGTGAGTGTTGGGGGTGGCCTCTCCCGATTGCTCTTCGTGGTTGGAGCAACCTTCATCATTCTCGGCCTGCTCATCCTTATGTTCCCACAGATTCTAGTCGCGATGGTGTCTACGGCCTTTATCATGCTCGGGACGGTATTAGTGACCGTTGCCTGGAAGGAATGGCAGTTTCGGCGCGAGGTTGGCCGTTAAAAAGCTGAGCCGTTACGCCGTTTTTGCGAGTTCCTCGGATAGGAACTGGCCCAAATAATCATCAAGATTTATGCCGTACGTTTCGATTTACCCTGTGTGGCTTTTTGATGAAAGTCATGACAGAATTGTTTTGGTCCGGTAAGGGTAAGAGTTGGCAATTACGTTCGGGAGGCTCGCGTTTTATGAAGTCGTCGGTTCTACTCCAGAGCGAGCGAGGAGCAACAATGCTCGAGTACTTACTCCTCGGCTTGTCAGTGATTGTTATCGCGCTCGCGGGAGTTGCAAATTTCGGTTGGGATTTAAATGAGAAGTGGAACGAGATCTCTACAAACGTCGGGTGCGCTATGCACCAAAACTGCCCGTAACTTGTCCCGGAAAATATTCTCTCCATCGTCTATCAACTAAGCGAGCGGTTTCTTCATCACATTGAAGCTCATCCGGGTAATGGGGCTTCATTCGTGCATCCACTACAATTGGCGCTTCAAGTGAAATGTGAAACCTCTCAACGCTCATCCTTCGACCATGGATGTCAGCTGCAGGTTCGAACCGGGTGAATGTGCTCCAGAGGAACTCTTCCGGGCTAGAAGCGCAACGCGCGGCATCGTCGCTCACCACAATCAAAGGCCACTCCAAGAAGGTTGGTTCTTCGGCAATTCTCCTTGAAAATTCACGATCGGTGTTATACGGCGGACCGCTGACGACGAGACAACCGCGACAGAATGGCTTTACAACGTGTACTCCAACTGGAACCGTCCCGTGAAAGCTAGCCGGTAAAGTTCGGATTGGCTCACCCATCCCGATAAGCACACCCTTACTCCCCTGATGGAGCGCTGGACCGGTATAATCAAGGGTGTCCATTGCACTGTGCGAAAATACATATAGGTCTGTCCGAAAATCGGCGCGCTCGAGAATGAACTCTAACAACGCGCGAAAATCCTTGAGGTTCTGCTCGCGGTCGACGAGCAGGAGGAACTTGGTGAGCGAGAGCTGCCCTTCACCGAGGATCCGGAAAGCACTGACCAATGCCTCGCGCTTATAACGTTCACGAACGACTGCAGCGGCAAGCGAATGGTAGCCGGTCTCGCCGTAGCTCCAGAGATTCTTTACCGTTGGCATCACCCGCGAGATCACTGGAGCGAGCAGTTCCTGGAGATAGTCGCCGATAAAAAAGTCCTCCTGGCGAGGTTTCCCCACTACCGTCGCTGGAAGAATTGCGTCCTTTCGGCTGAGCATTGCCTTACACTGGAATACGGGAAAGTCATGGGTGAGACTGTAGTAGCCGTAGTGGTCGCCGAAAGGACCTTCCGGACGTACTGCAACTGGGTCGACCGAACCCACGAGCACAAACTCAGCTTGGGCGAGTAAGGGGAGGGGACCATAGGGGTTCTTTGCCATTGGAATTTTCTTCCCGAGGAGGAGAGCCGCGAGCATGAACTCCGAAACATTCTCCGGAAGTGGAGCTATCGCACTCATGATCATCGCTGGTGGGCCGCCGAGAAAAACATTGAGCGGGAGCGGCCGCCCATCCTCACGAGCAACCGACAAATGAAAACCTCCGCCTTTACCGATTTGCATATGCATTCCGGTGTATTCGTCGTCGTAACGCTGCATCCGATACATCCCGAGATTTTCGACCTGTGTGTGCGGGTGCTCGGTATAAACAAGCGGCAAAGTGAAAAATGGACCACCGTCCTTGGACCACGTGGTGAGGAGTGGGAGCGAGCTAAGACGCGGAGGCACCTGAGCGACCTCCGCTACAGGCGCGTCCGAGGTAGTTGCTTTCCCGAGATTGAGCAATTGTTTAAAAAAACCACGTTTCTCCCAGAGTTTCTCCGGCGAGAATGGAACCAACTCGTCTATAAGCGATACGGCGTCGCGGACGAACTCAAGACCGCGACTGCCAAAAGCGAGGTGGGTGCGTTCTTCAGTTCCAAAAAGATTGGTCACGACGCGAATACTACTCCCCCGCATTCGATTGAAGAGGAGCGCTGGGCCGCCTGCGTGGATCACGCGGCGATGGATCTCAGCTGCTTCGAGAAATGGATCGACCTCGACATTGATCTCGAGAAGATCTTTACGCTTCCGAAGTTCGCTGAGAAAAGAACGGAGGTCGGGATGAGGCATTGCGATACTTTTTTACCGAATTACACTTCGATCAGCTCGCCCGGTTCCGGAACGAGAACTCGAAACGCTGCACGCGGTTTTAATCCGGCAAACTGGCGCGCACTTTTTCGCCGCTCACCTCGTTGAATATGCACCAACGCAAGTCCCTGAAGTGATGGTATGGTTGAAGCGAAGTCAAAAACGCTGGTCCCCATCGCGTGGTTAGGCGCATCGGTGCTAAACGTATACGCCTCATGAACTAAGAATTGACAGTTCGAAAACAGCTCCCGTGAAGCAGGCGTCATGTCACCATCACCGCTGATACAAACTGAGACACGATCTGTTGTCACCCGCACAGCAAAGTTTCGCACACTGTGAGATGTCTCGGCAAAAGCGAGGTCTAAATCTCGGAAGCGAACTGGGTCTTTCGTTTCGATAAAATGGAGATCGTATCGGAGTCGGGTGCGTATCCCTGGGTAAGCGAGACGAATGAGCTCATGCACGTGCTCTCGCACCCCCGGTTGACCGATGATGACGAAAGGCGAAGTCCGGCCATCTTCTTGTAAACGAGTGATGAGAGCTGGAATGCCAAAGGTATGATCAGCGTGAAAATGCGTGACGTAGAGCGCATCCAAATAATTGGCATCCCATTCACGGTCGAATAATCTGAGCGGGATGGCATAGCCACAATCGACAAGTAATTTTGTCTCGGAGTGCAGCAGGACAGAGGTGTTCCCAAGCGCTGGGTCGAATGCCTCGCCAACTCCAACAAATTCGATCTTCACCTTTCTCTTGTCATTGCGAGCGTAGCGAAGCAATCTCCTGCCACTGAGCTGGATGCTATTGCCTCGGTATGAGATTGCCGCGGTCGCTTCGCTCCCTCGCAATGACAAGGAATCATAAGCATTTTTAACCCGCGTGAACGGTCACTGTTTGGCCTCTACGATTTTGTTTTCTGTGCTGGACGAAGATCTGCCACTAAACCACCTGCGCCAAAGACAGAATCTTCCGCCACGTACCACGCTGATTCGCGCCAGACGAGCTTCACTGTAATAATCTGTCCGTCGGCGTCCTGAAACTTACGAAACTTCACCGTAGCATAATCACCTTTCGCTTTAGCCTCAACAAGGTCGAGATTCACTAATGGGTGGTTCGCCGGTGTTGACGCATCTCGAAGCTTCACCAACTCTTGGCCGTACCGTTGCTTCGAAATCTTATTGTTCGCTTGGTAATCCTCCCACGAGATCATGGTATTAAGCGCCTGCGCATTTACTTGAACGACGTTGTCTAAGTAACGAGCGGCGACAATGATCGTAGTTCTCGTAGCATCATCGGCCACCTGCTGCTTACGCATTGAGGTGCACGCTGAAAGTTGAACAAGGCAAATGAGAAGAGAAACGATGAGCGAAGCCCGCTTCACTGCGAGTGGATTGATCGAGGACGTAGCCACTGTTTCTTGTAATTCTAACTTCATCTCATTTCCTCCCTTATCCAGTCGAATGTAAACGTAGTACTTTCTCTTCATCCTGTGAACGATATTTTTGCTCATTGCTCTCTCGCCGCCGAATGCGCGTGAGCACATCCTCAACTAACCCCCGGTTGACGGAGAGTAGGTCGGCGACAATTCCTAGGGCGAACATCTGTGTCGCGAGAACTAATAGAATGCTTCCTATAACGACAGATTGAATGTGTCCACTCGCTTCACCAGGGACGAAGAAATAGAAAAAAAGAAAGCGAGCGAGGAGAACTGCGCCAGGCAAGAAAAAGAGGAAGCTGAAAAAGAGAAAGGTTTTAAATGGCTCATAGACGGTGATCAAACGTAAAATCGTTAACCCAGATCGGCGTACTTTATCAGATAAACTGGTAATTAACCTTGATTCACGTGTCTTCGGATTTGGCGTAATATTTATCCAGGCAATATCAAGTCCTTTCTTGTAGGCTTGAATCAACGTGTCCACGGTATAGGTGAAGTTAGTCATGACATGAATTCGTAATAAAGCTTCCCTGCTGTAGGCGCGAAAGCCGCTCACGGCATCACGGGTGCGTTCACCAGTGAGATAATCAATTGTCATATTCCCGAGCCGTTGGAGCAGTCGCTTTCTTCGCGTAAATTCGCGGTAGCGACCCGGACTACGATCGCCGATTACGATATCGACATACCCATCGACGATGGGTCGAACTAAGTCAGGAATCTTGTGCGACGGGTACTGATTATCGCCATCGGTATTAACGACGATATCGGCGCCCTCACGAAGGGCATGGTCGATTCCGACTTTAAATGCTCGACCAAGCCAACGTCGATTACGTCCAGGGATATGAACAAGGTGATGTACTCCAAGCTCTTTGGCTACACGAACGGTTTCATCGGTGGAACCATCGTCGATCACTTGGATTTCAATTGACGAGATGCCGTCAATAGTTCTCGGAATGCCCTGGAGCACTGCTCCGAGCGTGTGCGCTTCGTTGAAACACGGTATTTGAATTACTAATTTCATTCGCTGAACAGACGTGAATCCTTGCCCTTTATAACTTTCCGCGGAAATAGAATCAAGAATCTCTGGAAATCGCGAAAACCTATACGTATTTTGTCATTGCGAGGGAGCGAAGTGACCGCGGCAATCTCCTACCGAGGGGAGCGCGTACAGCTCAGTGGTTGGAGATTGCTTCGCTTCGCTCGCAATGACAGGGTATTTGGGCAACGATTAGTTACTCGATGGCGAGGCAGGAGGAACATTTGAAGGAAAGGCTGGTTCGGGGATCGTTTCTCTTACTCTTCTCTCGCCTCTATTTTGCGTTCACCTCCTACCTCACCCTCATCGCTGTAGCGCGTCTCCTTGGTGCCGCTTCCTTTGGCGACTATATCCTCGTATCCACGCTCGTCTTCTGGCTCGAAGTCATTACTGGGCAGGCATTTGAGCAACCGCTGATCTACGAAAGCGCATCCCGCGGACCGAAAGCCGTCCGTGGATTGATCATGCGACAATTAAGTTGGTCGCTCTTTGCTACGATTCTCGTGCTTGTCGGTTGTAACGCGATCGGCGTACTCGCACACAGACCTACGATAGTTCCGATTCTTGCGGTTGCAGCATTTGATATTTTGCCATTCTCATTCTTCCTTACGGGAAAGGCACTACTCAACGCGCGACATCAATATCGGTCGATGATGCTCGCGACTATCGTGTATAGCACGGTAAAATTTATCTCCATGCTCGCGCTTGCGTATGTGTTTCGGAGTGCTGCTTCGGTAATGGGTGGGATGGTTGCTGCATCGGTTGTGGCGGCAATCTACGTTTGGATGGTTCAGGCTCGAGAAAGCAGCACTGACAGTATTGGAGTTGGTGAAAAACTCGGCCTGAGCAATCACGGCCTCTTCTCTTCCATTTTGATGAGTGCATCGCGAGCGTTTCTCCTCGTTGGAGACGTTTGGCTAGTACAGCTAAGCGCACCATATGCATCGCTCAGCGGTCCATATGGGGTGGCACAGAATTTAAGTAAGGCGCTCTATCTGGTGTCGACGGCTCTTGTCGCTCCGATCCTTCCAAAGCTCGTTGGAGAGCATTCTTTACGCGAGCTCTATCAAACGCATGCCGATGTCCGGCGGCTGATCCAGCTCCTCGTTTGCTCACTGTTTGCGGGGAGCCTCATACTCGCACTTGGTGCTCGGCCTCTCGTCCGTGTGCTCTTTGGCGAGGAGTTTAGCGAAGGAGCGACTTTCCTCTCCACCCTTGCTCCAGCAACCGCAATACTCATCCTTGGTATTTCAAGCACGCAAGTGCTCTTCCAATTTAACGAGCGCCGGCTGGCAGCGCTCTCGTCGGTAATAAGCACGTTCTCATTCCTTCTCATTGGCTGTTTTCTCGGTCGCCTTGCGGGGCCGCAGGGAGTAATACTATCGCTTGCCATCGCTGGTGGACTGCAGCTTGCGATCTTCCTAGTCGTAACCGAGAGGAAGGGCAGTCGTAACCGCTGAACCCGGTAGCCGTAGTCTTAAACGTGACCGTGCACGTAAATCCGTCTACGTAAAGGTATACGTATACGTGAGCGTATACGTGCACGCTTACGTTCACGGGGGAAATTCATGCACTCCCACGCTGGAGTGCTGACGAAGACTTCGCGAGGTATTCCTCGCGCGGTGCAAATGATTCGCCGGTTAAAACTCCGCGAACATAATCATCCCAAGAGAGTGTCTCCGCAAACTCACGCACTTTTTCTTTACCAATTGGGTTCTCAATAAATCGACAAACTGCTCGAGCTACTGATTCGGAATTTGGCTCAGCGAGGTAACCCGACACACCTTCGAGGACAACGTCGGGGAGACTGCCCACGTTTGTAGCAATTACTGGGAGCTCGTAGCCATAGGCGACGGCGAGAACGCCAGATTGTGTGGCCGAGCGGTAGGGGAATACAGCAACATCGGCTGCGGAAAAAATCTGGGGAATTTCCTCATTGGGCACGTAACGGAGATCAAAGGTAACGTTCTTAGAAATACCCAGTGCGCTTGCAAGCGCTCGGAGATCTTCCTCGTCCTTTGCGAGAAATCGCGAAAATATTCCTCGCTTGGTGTAGAAGAAGTCGCCTACGACCCAGAGATGGGTATGGGGATGACGTCTTAGTACATCGGGCATCGCCCGAAGGAGCAGGTCGAGTCCCTTGTATCGCCGAATTAAGCCGAAGAAGAGGAGTACCACGCTCTCGCTCGAAGCTGGTCGAGAGAGTTTCTCCTCTGGATGATCACGCGCACCAGCAAAGAAGTTACGAAGCGGAAGGTAGAGCGTTGTTATCTTTGTTCGCACGCCAAGTTGAGTAAGCTGCATTTTTTCAGTTGCGCCGTGAACGATCACACGACCCGCACCGCCGAACACGAGTCTCGTTAATGCGGACCAGCAGGGGAATCGTTCGTGTGGTTTCACATTAAAGCAGATGTAGACGAGCTCCGCGTTCGTATAACGCCGAAAATAGAAATTGAAGAAGCAGAATATGGGCGAGTGAATCGGATGAATCCAGGCAATGAGAATCATCTTCGGTTGAGCGTTTGCGACTGCACGTGCAGTGCGAAGCCAACTCATTGTATTCATGAACCCGAGTGAAAAATTAGCTTTGGTCTCACCGGTAGAAGTCTTACTCACGTTATCGGTGAACGTCTTCCCCGCGAGCAGAGGAGGATAGAGTTGATACCATGATATGAGCTGCACGCGATGAATTTTGCTCAGCCGATCGGCAAGATGCCGCGTAAACTGAGCGATACCACCTCGATGACGTTCCGCGGTAGAACCGATGATGACAATGCTCTCCATCTGTCTTCCTCTGGTAACCGTTACGACCTTTACTTGTCATTGCGAGCGAAGCGAAGCAATCTCCAAGCACTGTGACCGTAATTACCCCTCGGTATGAGATTGCCGCGGTCGCTTGCGCTCCCTCGCAATGACAAAATAGTCAGTTTTCTCAATCGTGAACGGCAACATCTTATGAATCTTCTGTGATTATCTCGCTAAGCTTGTTCACACTAATAACCAACACCTGTTCATCCTCAAACGCGATTGCTGGTTTGAAACCGAGTGCGGACTCGCCGGTAAGCTTGGAGAAAGTGTACTCAGCTGGGTCGCCGGACGCGAGTTGTCGAACGAATGTGTCGTACGGTCTAAAGTATTTCGCCCGCTTGAGCTTTTCAGGCGCAAAATGGCCCTTTACGAACACGTAATAATCAATGCCTTCGGCGCGAAGCAGATTCACGAACTCGGAAATGTCACGCGCATAATAGGCCTCCCAACTGATGAGTAAGCGTCGCCTGATCTCAGCATAGTAACGATCGAAATAGGGATGTGCCGCTTCGGTCGTAACATAAGCACGTCGCATTCCAAGAAGGGGAACACCATCGATGATGGTGGGATGGCCAGCGACAAGTGCATCGCGCTCGGTGCTTGTGGCAAACCAGCCCCACATCGATTGTCGAGGTGGAATCTTCCGATTAAAATGTGCGCGCCCAGGAACCTTGAAATTAGTGCCAAAACCAATGAGAACGACGAGCAGGGTATAACTTGCAATCCGCCCTAATGGAAATTGGCTATGCAGGCGCCAGAGTCCGACGATGAACGCTGGGATAATGAACATCGGTAAGGCAAAGAACAAGTAACGGTCTGGAACGTAAAGCCGAAAGGCGAAGAGTCGGGCGAAGCCGTAGGCGAGAATTGCACTCCCAAGCAAGCAGTAGAGTTCCATCGGAATGAGAGGAGTCTTTCGCCACCAGCTTGCGGCAGCGAGGAGGACGAGAATGGCAGTTGTTGCGAGAAATACCGTTCGCTCAAGCTGCTCGTTTGCCTTTATCTTCTTTTGGCTGAGAAAAACCTGGGCGGTGTACTTCTCTAAATCCCGAAATGGGCTTGATAGTGGAAGCCAGCGAAACCGACCATAGTCACGCGAGAGTTCTGGCATGGTGAGTGCTTGTTCATAAGGGATCATATTCCCGACTTCGGGCGGCCGCTTTACCGAGTAATAGGTGAGAAGAGCATAGAACGGGATGAGTATGAGAAACTGCGCGAACTTCTTCCGCTCGTTCTGCTCCCGAAATCGAACGATGAAAGAGAGCGCATAACAGAAGCCCATTGTTACTGTAGCGAGTGGATTCAGTAACGATCCGATAGCGAGCACCACGATCACACCAGTGTGATTCCTCCTGCTGATGAAATAGAGAGTACTAAGAATTATCGCTTGCCACCATCCGCGGGGGAAACCACCGGTCATCCGGTCGATGATTGACTCAGTGTGGAGAAACCACACCAGACCAACGACTGTTGGGATAAAACCTGTATAGCGGTAGATGAGCAGGCCGAGAAAAACGATCGCTACCAGGTACTGGAGTAACATTACCCAATGGCTTGCAATAATTGGCCCACCGGAGAGCCAAGTGACGCCGTAATAGAGCGCGTAGTGTAGGGGCGGGAGAAACGCTCGCATGTATTCGGTAATGAGGTCCCCCGCGAATAATCCGGGATGCATCACTTCGTGGAAGAAGAAAGTTTGTTGGAAAGCATCATCAGTAAAATACTGGGGCTGAAACCAGTAGTAGCTGACACTTTGGATAAAAACGAAAAGGTAAATAACGGCTGCGCTTGCAGCAAGTCCCTCGACAAGTAGCTGCGAGCGAGATCGTTCTCGACTCGGAGGGTTTGGCGCCTGAGCATCGTGAGGAGCATTACTTCGCCTGTACGCTCGACGGTCTTGCTCATTTGAAACTGCGATAGTCATTTCGTGCATAGACCAGATGCTGTACACGCAGACTCAAATGCGTTGATATCAATCACCACGAGTTCTCCATTCTCGTAGGTGATATACGATTTTACGTTTTGATCGTTCCCTTGGGTAATCTTGGTGTAGACATAATCGTTCGGCGTGCCGGCGGCGAGGGTTTTCACCAACTCACCATACGGTCGAAAATAATTCGCAGCCGCAAGCTCTTTCGGCGAAAAGTGCTTTTTCCCAAATACAAAGTAGTCGATGCCCTCACTCGTTAACAATTGAACAAACTTCGCGGTATCGCGAGCATAGTAGGCCTCGAAAGTCACAAGCAATCGGCGCCGAATCTCGGTATAGTAAACATCAAAGAAGGGGTGTGCCGCTTCAGTTGTAACGAAACCCCTTCGTTCCCCCAGGAGTTGAATGGGATTGAGGAGCGTGGGATGACCCGCGACGATCGAATCTTTCGGAGTCCCTGTAGCAAACCATTTCCAGACGGAATTGCCTTCGGAGATCTGCACTGTAAAGTGTCCTGGCCGGGGGAATTCTAAACGAGTTCCGACGCAAACGAGAAAAAGCAGCACGAAGTAGTTTAGCTGTCGCCCCCCAATCCGTGAGAGACCGACAAGCAGCGCGGGAATGAGAAAAATGGGTAATCCAAAGAGCAAGTAACGTTCTGGGACATAGAGGCGAAAGGCGAAGAATCGCGCGGCAAAGTAAAGGCCGATGACGCTCGCGAAAAGGAATAACAACTCACGTGGAATAATCAGCTCGCGTCTTCGAGTGCTAGTGATGAGGAGACACGTTATTGTGACAATCGTCCCGATGAAAATCCATTGTCGCGTGGGCTGATTCGGCCATCCTTTCTCGCGGACGAAAATCTGGTTCGTATGCTTCTCAAGCTCAGCGACTGGGGCAGGGAAGGGAAGAAACTTAAATCGTCCACCTTTTCGCGAGAATTCCTCCATCGCTATTGCTTGCTCGTGGCTAATCATGTGCCCAAGTGTTGGGGAGCGGGTGGTTGTGAGATAGAGGAGTAATGCGAAGAATGGCGAGAGGAGCGCAAGGTGAAGAAGCCCACGTCGCGCACCCTCGGTCCATGCTGCATACACTGTGAAGAGTCCGTAGCACACACCAGCAGCGAGTGCTGCTGGAGGATTGAGCAGACAGGCAACGAGTAGTACGAGGAGCACAGCCCGATCATTTCGTTGGAACACAAAGTATACCGTCGCCGCGAGAATTGGTGCCCACCAGCCACGGGGAAGACCACCGGTCATCCGATTGAGTACCGACTCGGTATGGAGGAACCATACCGTTCCAAGGCAAGCTGGAATTACGCCAGCTGCTCGGAAGATGAAAAGCGTGATGAAGCAAGTTGCCGTGATCAGCTGGAGAAACATTACGCCATGTCCACCAAGGATTGGGCTACCTAGAAGCCAGGTACTCAAATAGGAAATTGAGTAGTGTAGCGGGGGAAGGTAGGCCGCCATATGTTCGGCAATGAGATCGCGAGCGAACAGCCCAGGTTGTTTCACTTCGTGGAACACGAAGCTCTGCTGAAAGGCGTCATCGGTTGTATAAGAAGGATTAAACCAGTATTCGCCGAGCTTGCTCGCGAAGAATCCGAGATAGAGAAGGGTTCCCACGACAACGAGGGAGTGTAGGAGTGTAGACTTCTGCGCAAGCGAACTTTGCGTTACGGAGCGATCAGAAGTCCGCTCTGAGGGGCCTTCAAGGTAGTTCGTCGCGCTCTTTGACATGGATGTTCCAGTGAGATGTCAATGACAAAACATAAACTTACGGCCCCCGATACTACAGGCTTGCGTTCCTATGGGTCAAGGAATGGACATACCTCGCTTCCGCTTAGTTACGGGATGTAGTACCCTCGGATCCCACTCGACGAAGAGGCTCGTAATGAAGGTGCTCGTCATCGCAACGCTCAAGGAGAAGCAAGTCTATGCCAAACTTGCACCCATAGCCGCTCTGGAATTCGTGCATGAAATATACCTTGTTCGGCGATATCCCCTGAGTGATTCAAACTGTCTTTCGGAGAAGCTTCGTTGCTATTCAGTTCCACGACTACTTCGCTGGAACGTAGTTACTTCAGAGCTGTTTCGAATAGGGACTATTATCTCCATACTCGCGCGTAAACGGATTGATCTGGTTATTGGCATTTACCTCGTAATGCATGGTCTCTATGCTGGGCTTGCTGCAAAATTCGCGCGAGTGCCTGTTATCCAATCGATCATTGGTCGCGACCTCTTCCTCGCTCTTCGTTCTCCATGGCTAATGCGATTCATCCGCGGAGCAGACGCCGTTACCACTCGTGGTGCGCATACGAAGCAACTCCTCGTAGAACATGGTGTGCAAAGTGAGAAGATCTATTGCCCGCCAAATGTCTTTCACTTTTCGAATGAAGAATCTCGGAAGCGGGAACAATCTCATCCACGATATGATTTGATATTCGTCGGTGCTCTGGTGAAGAAGAAGCGGGTGGATTTGCTGCTCCATGCTGTCGCCGAAGTATCAAAATCATTCGCGAGCTTGCAACTTGCGGTGGTCGGTGATGGACCGGAGCGTGCGAAACTTGAAGACCTCATGCACCGACTGGGACTCACTGGGTCAGTTCACTTTCTTGGGTGGAGAGAGGAGGTCTTTCCACTGCTGCGACAAGCCCGAGTGTTCGTCCTTTGCTCTGAACAGGAAGGGCTCCCGATGGCGCTCATTGAGGCATTCGCCTGCGGCCTACCAGCAGTCGTAACCGATGATGCTGATATTACCACTGTTGCCGAGAATCGAGTAAACTCGCTCGTCATCGCAAAAAACGATCGCGATGGCTTGGTCCGTGCATTGAGCGAGTTACTAACCGATCGAGAGCTCTATCAGCAACTTGCTCACAATGCACATCGTACTTTCGAAGAACGAAGGGCAGACTATTCACTTGAGTCGGTGACAGAAGAGTGGCGAGAGATCATCACTTGCCCGCGCGGGCTTCCGTAAGCTTCCAGAGCGAGACGTTGAACTCTGTCGTGCCAATATTTGGCGGAAGGAAAGTTCGCGGGAAATACATTGACGTCCAATGCTCAAACCCGCTGAGTGTACCAAGCGCTTTCAAGTCCGGTGCCTGGTAGAATCTACGACTGAGAAGCGAGAGCTCTAAGCCAGCCTCCTTCAGTTGGAGCACCTCGGCTTCGGAGAATGGAGCATCGGTGAGAGCCGTGTGGGTGATAAGCAACGTTCTCCCTGACTCGAGCACACGTTTAAAAAATTCTAGCTTTCCTTCAGTTATTCCACGACGAAGGTAGACCGTTGGTACGCCGAAATGTGCGTGGAGCGGAACGGCAGCATGATTGCAGCCATCGCCATCGAAACAAAGTTGAACGGTGTTATTCTCGAAGACATTTGAAAGTTCGACATAGAAATTGTGGAGTCCTTCGCGTTCCGTAATCGCGCGCACGGTGAGAGCTGTTGCTCCGAGATTAAAGGCGAACACTACCGAAATTGCTGCGGCACGAAGTTTCGAATGTTTCAGTGACATGAGGCCAAGCACGGCGAGGAAATAGAATCCGGGAATGGATACTGGCACGAAACGGCGAATCCACCATAATGCGGGCGGTGAGTGATTGCTCTTTACCAGTAAGAGACAGCTAAAGATTATCACAAAGATGCCAAAGGCTCTCTGTCTCGTCTTTGTGAGGAGAACGTAGACGCCGAGCGGGCTAAGGATCAAGGTCACAATATCTTGAAAGTAAAGCAGCTTCACTAGGTTTACTGCGTCATGATTGAATCCTTTCGCGTAAGAACTATCTGCTGGTGGACCGCCGAACGGTCGAATAACCAAGTTCCAGATGAGGAAAGCACAGTAGCTTCCGACGAGAAGATACGGCCAACGGATCGATGGGATCTTCGAATCTCCCCGGGCCTCCTTTAGAAAATAGCGAACGAAAGCGAGGTTGAGCGTAAGCAGGAGGGCATCGGCTCCAAGCCAGATACGAACAAACTGCGGTCGAATATCCTGGAATGAAGAAACAAAAGGTTGCCAGAAGATGCGAAGTGCTTTTCGACTGTTTCCCACAACATAGACGAACGCGTCATGTTCATAGTACCACCCGAGCGGAAGTAGGTAGAGGAGATGTGCGAGAAGGAAAAGCAGAAATGCTTGGCTTGGTCGCCGCCGTTCGACGAGGAATATCAGCGAAAATATAAGCGGGATGAGAGGGTAGAGTATGCCAAATTCCACACGACACATTGCAAGGAGAAACAACGTCGTTGCTGCAAGCAGTGCAACAGCATACGTAGGGCGTTTGTCGAGAACGGTGAGAAAGAAAAAGGTCGAAAACACGAGAAACATTGCTAGTGTTTCTGACAGGTTTCGATTGAAGAGTAATTGACACGCTGGATTCGTAAAGACGAACCCAGCGACAAGGAACGCGGACAGTCGGGAACCCGTAAGCTGAACAACGAGAAGGTAGAGCACGGATGCTCCGCCAATTGCGAGTAACCAGTTAAGCTTCAAGCTGTGATAGATACCGATATGTGAGCGAAAGAAAGCGAGAACGCTTGGGTAGAGGTGGAGGTAAGGCCCAATATACTTTCGTGCTGGTCGCTCAGGGGTGCGAAACATACCTGGGAAGTCACTGAGCTCCTGTTGTGCATCCAAATTATCGGTAAACGGTGGGAGTGTATTCTCAAGCTCAAGTGTTCCACGTTCTAAGAGGAAGCTTGCGATGTTCGCGTAGCGTCCTGCATCCATGTGATGATTGGTGAGCCACTCACCGGGCTTCTTGAATGTGAAAAACAGCACGGTCCCACTTACGGCAAGGAGCACAGCCGCTCTCCCGTAATGCACGAAGGCAATTCGCGAACCTCCCAATGCACGGTGTAAGAGCGTAAGACCAAGAATGCTAAAACTTACAACTGCGCACCAAACGAGCCACGGTTGAAAGGCGCCGACTAACGCTAATGTAATGCAACTCAGGCAGGTAGCAAGAACAAGTATCAGGACGAACGCGACGAGTCGCTCGACGGCCTCGTGGGTGCTATCGGTCAAAGGTCCGTTATCCGCCCGCGGAACGTGTCGCACGGTTACGCGCTGGTGATGCTGCTTGTCGCTTTTGTGGGGGATGTTCTTCCTCGATGCGCTCAGCGACCACCCTTCGCGCGAGATCTAGTTTTTCAATTTGTGTGAGGATCTCTCCTTGAACGGCATAGCGGTAGCCACAACGCTCACAGACCGGCTCTACCGATTTATTCGTAAGCTTCTCTCCACACTCACAGATCCAACCAGCACGCCGCGCCGGAACTCCCACCATCAGCGCAAAATCAGCAACATCTTTAGTTACCACAGCGCCTGCCGCGATAAAGGCGTGGCGGCCGACAGTGTTCCCACAAACTATCGTTGCATTGGCCCCAATTGATGCCCCTTCCTTGACCAAGGTTTTGTGATAATGCGCGGAGCCGCGTTGCGGGTATTTTGATCGCGGATCGAGCACATTGGTGAATACCATCGACGGGCCACAGAAGACGTAATCTTCAAGTTCCACGCCTTCATAAATTGAGACATTGTTTTGAATTTTAACGTTGTTTCCGATCTTAACGTTATTTCCGATGTTGACGTTCTGTCCGATCGAACAGTTACTCCCGAGTTTAGAATTTGGTTGAATGTGACTGAAATGCCACACTTTCGTTCCCTCGCCGATGGTAACGTTCTCGTCGACATAGCTCGATGGATGGACGAACACCCCTTTGTGTGCCGGTGGTCGCAGTTCGATGACTTTCCGCTCTTCGGTCGACTCTGTTCGAAGTGAAGTAGACGCCTTCTCAAGCACCTCCAAAACTTCAATCGCTTTATCTGGACCGGCAACACCATTCGTATACGCGCTTAGATGCTCGACAAAGAATTTTAGTTCGGACGAAAGGGGAAGCTCCCGTTCATAAGGGATGACTTCAGTCGGCCCATCGCGGTTCACTGGTTCGCCGTCGACCATGTCGATTCCTTTGGCGTAGAACAACACGTCTTTACTCGATGACGAGTCCTCGAACACAAGCATTCCCTTTGCGCCGATTACTACCAAGCGGTGCTCCTTAAACGGGTGGAGCCAACTGACGAAGATATGTCCCCGGACATTATTCGGGTAGGTGAGACACATCAGTGTCGTGTCATGAATTTGTGGTTGCACAAATGCTCCACCGTGAGCTGTCACCTCAAGTGGAGTGGATGAGACGAGATACTGGAAGATTGAAATATCATGTGGAGCAAAGCTCCAGAGAATATTCTCTTCTGTGCGAACCGAGCCAAGGTTCAATCGATTGCTGTAGAGATACTGAACCTTGCCGATTTTCCCTTCGGCAATAAGCGTCTTAATCGTTTGAATCGCCGGGTGGAACAACATCACGTGGCCAACCATCAACGCCACATTATTTTCTTCGGCAAGAGTGCGAAGGGCTTTCGCATCACGAACATTAAGTGCGAGAGGTTTTTCTACTAACACCGGGCGCTTCCGTTCGAGAAGCGAGCGCGCAATAGCAAAATGTGTCTCCGCCGGAGTTGCGATCGTAAAACCATCAAATGGCTGTTCAAGTGCTTGCTCGACGGTGGTGAAGGTCTGTATCCCCGGATACTTGTCGCGAAACTTCTCAAGGGTCTGTTGATTGGAGTCGACGACGCCGCCGAGAAATCCAAGCGTGTGAAGTGTCTGAACGTGATTCTTCCCCCAACGCCCAGCCCCAATGACGCAAATTTGCTTAGTTGCCATAGAACTCCCTGATTTGTGATACCACGTAGTCCTGCATCTCGGTGGTGAGTTCAGGGTATACTGGAATGGCAAGTGAGTGTGCAGCAGCGAATTCGGAATTCGGGAAATCACCGCGATTATAACCGAGGTAACGGAAACACTGTTGTTCGTGGAATGATACCGGGTAGTAAACCTCGGAACCGATCTCGCGACTTGTGAGAAACTTACGCAGGTCCTCACGCCGGTCCGGCACCTGAATTACATACTGGTTATAGATGTGATACTCGCGCCGGTAGGCAATGTAAGGAGTCTGGAGTCCACTCACCTTGAGTGTCTCGTCGTAGTACTGCGCATGCTCGGCACGTTGTTGATGCCAGGTATTCAAATGCGGAAGCTTCACTAGCAATGCCGCAGCTTGAATCGTGTCGAGACGGAAATTCCCGCCAATCATCGAATGGTAGTACTTCGGTTTCGAGCCGTGATTTCGAAGGAGGCGAATCTTCTCCGCTAATTGTTCGTCGTTCGTTGCAACCATTCCTCCATCACCAATTCCCCCGAGGTTCTTGCTCGGAAAGAATGAGAAGCATGCGACCTTCCCCATTGTGCCGGCAAACTTCACACCGGATTTTGATGGATAACGTGAGCCGATTGCTTGTGCCGCGTCTTCGATCACAGGTATTCCACGCTGATCAGCAATCGCCATGATTGGATCCATATCCGCGCATTGGCCGAAGAGATGAACCGGCATAATTGCCTTCACCTTAGAAACATCTTGAGGATTGTTTACAAACCACTGCTCGAGGGCTTCAGGACTCATATTGTAGGTGCGACGGTCGATATCGACGAGCACTGGTTTCGCACCAAGACGTGCCACCACACCAGCGGTTGCAAAAAACGAATACGGTGAGGTGATCACCAAATCACCCTGACCCACATCGAGAGCCATCAGTGAGACGAGGAGGGCGTCCGTTCCAGAGGAGACTGCGATTGCTGATTTTGTTCCGGAGTACTTTGCAACCGCAGTTTCCAATTGTTCAATAGCCGGCCCCATAATAAAGGCCGTCGAGTCAATCACTTGCATGACGGCGGCTTTCAACTCATCGCCAAGGGTGTGAAGCTGAGCTTTCAGATCGAGAAGAGGTACTCGCATAACGGTCTTACATCCAAGAAGTTAGTTGGAGAACTGACAGTTCACAGGTAATGGATAATTACCAAACTAATACAAGTATACCGACAATAAAACAAGGCCCATTGATCCGGACTAAGTATCAGTTCTGATTGTAATTTTCGCGCTATTTTGTCATAGTCATGTTCTCTCTCTAGATGTTTGGGCTATTCGGAACAAGCGTAGTTATGACCGCATCCCACTCTGCTCACGGCCTGCCGCTCGTCAGCATCATTGTGCGTACTGTGAATCGAGGGTCTTACTTGCGCGACTGCTTGCGGAGTCTCGCATTCCAAGACTATCCAAATCTTGAAGTCGTTATCGTAAACGATGGTGGTCCGAGCTTGCGAGGCTTGATCGAGAGCTTGCCCTTTAAGCTTCGGTCGAAAGTTGTCGAGCTTGCGCACAACACCGGGAGGTCGTTTGCAGGAAATTGTGGGTTAGAGCAAGCAACCGGCGAGTACCTCGGCTTCCTCGACGACGATGATATTTTCTATCCCTTTCATATCAGCAGTCTCATGTCGGCACTGTTAGAGCGAAACCACCTCGTCGTGTACTCAGATGCTTATCGTGCCGAACAAATCCGCGCACCATTTGACGATACTCAGTATATCACCACACGGCATTCAGTCGTCTATTCGCGTGATTTTGATTTTACGAAACTACTCCAGGGGAATTATATTCCAATCCTCTGCGCCCTGTTCTCGCGCGAATGCTTGGCTTACGGGGCGCGCTTCGATCCATTGCTCGAAGTGCTTGAGGATTGGGACTTCTGGTTGCAACTTGCCCCTCGATTTCAATTTCACCACTTGCACGAAATCACAAGTGAGTACCGGGTGAGGAAGGACGGAACGAACACGCAAGGAACGCATGAAGAGTTGTGGAAGTGGAGCCGAGATTATATCAGGAAGAAGCATGGTGGGATTCGGCGTGCGATTTCGCCAACGGGCTTTCCGAATCGAACGCGACAAAAGTACTCGGACGAGGTGAGAGCGTGATTATTCCATCCTTACTCGAAAAGATTGGAGAGCTTTTCTCGGTACCACAGGAGCGACTGTTCTACGTCCTCCTTGGACGTGGGAGGCGCGACGCACTCACCACGAAGCGTGAAGTAGCGCTCATTTGCGATGGGAAGGAGCCACTCTGTGTTGCGAAGTGGTTTGAAAACACAAGCGCACAGTCTCCGCTGAATCGTTATGCAATCAATGAATTTGAACAGCTTGGAAGATTGATTAATCTTGGCCTGAGTGTACCTCGGCCGCTTCAGTGCTTTGAACTTGCTGGGACTTCGGTGACACTTGAATCCTACGTTCTTGGGGAGACGCTCGCAGAAATTGCAAACAAGAAGTCGCTTCCACGTGAGAAAATCATTGAACACATAACGACAGCTTGGGACGAACTTTTCTCTCGAACGGCCACGCCATCGACCGAGAGTGCGTTTCATGAGGAGCTCAGAAACACAATTTCGCCACTCATCGCCGAACTCGAGAGTCGATCCCGTTATCCGGCAGTCATCAGCTATCTCGAGGAGATGGCCGAAAGACTCTCCCAGTCCATCTCCAAGTATGTACCCTACACGACATCGCTCGTTCATAACGGCTTCGCGCTTTCAAATTTGATCGTGAATGATGGAAGAGTGACTGTCGTTGACTGGAAGTTTGCCAAACGAAGTCATTTTGCCTTTGCCGAAGTAATTCATCCCTTCATTGAGCCTGCAGCTCATGAACTAAAAAAATTCTTCAGAGCCCCGTCAGGCATGGAGCCTCTCCTTGCTCATGAAGTTTTGCGGAGCGACGTCGAGTCTCTCGCGCAAGTTTGCAGTTTTTTACCCCAACTGGATGTGCTCCCGCGGGAACAACGTGGTGAATCTGCCATTCAGTTCGCCCAGCGTTTTCTTGTGCGCCTTGAAACCTCCTTGACCCATTCACCTAGCTGGAAATTTCATACTTGGTCTGAGCCACTCGCGACGAGCGCGTTACCCATAGACAAACAACTAGAGCGGACTCGCAATGAGCTTGGTTGGTACGCTCGGAAATTCCGCGAATTACTCCTTACGCATTCGGAAGTTCTCGCGCGCGAGAAGGAATTTAGGGCTGTACAAATTGAGTTGGAAGGTGCCTGGTTCGAGCTGAAGCAGATGGGCGTTCGGTACGATACGCTCCAAGCGGATTACGATCGCCTCAAATCTCACATCGCGACGCTTGAATCACAGCTTGGCAGTCTCCGTAATGAGAACCACAGGCTCGCGAATGACGTAGGCCTACTTCGGCGGTTCGACCCGAATGACTTACCGAAACTTCTTCGCTTTCCAGTGAAGGCACTCATTACTGGTTTTCGGGCTGGCCCACTCGAGCCGATGAAGATGCTCGCCCAAAAGCGGAGGGCGAAGCTAAGCCTCATTGACACATCGCCACAGATTGAAGTGGTCACACTTGCCTATAACTCCGAAAGGTTCTTACGTGGTTATTTCGAGGCCTTTACTCGTGTCGATTATCCGCTCGATCGTATCCGGCTCAACATCATCGACAACGGCTCAAAAGATCGTTCTCATGCACTCATTCAGGAGCTATTTGTTGAGAACCCAAATTACCCAGTGACGGTGGAACTCACTCGCTCGGAGAAGAACTTAGGCTTCTCGGGCGGTAACAATTATCTGCTCCGTCGCCTCTTGAAAAGCAGTCCCGCACGGTTCTTTTTGCTTCTCAACATCGACACCGAAATTGATCCGAACTGCCTGCGTGAGCTTGTTGAAACGATGCGCCAAGATCCGCTCTCGGGAATGGTCGAGGCGCGCCAAGCACCGAAGGAACATCCAAAGTGGTACGACCCAACGACTTTTGAAACCGGTTGGTGTTCCGGTGGGGGAGTACTCATCGCACGTAAGGCATTGGAGACAGTTGGTCTCTTTGATCACCGATTCTTTCTCTACTGCGAAGACGTTGATCTGAGCTGGCGCATGTGGCTCAAAGGTTGGAAGTGTAAAATTAACCTCAATGCCATTTACAATCATTACACCGAAGCTCTCGACAAGGAGCGTGATAGAAGTGTTCAGCGTTTCTACAGCGTTCGGAACAGTTTTTTCATGCACTACAAATGGGACACTTGGGAAGGAATCCGACGACACAAGCAGTACTTTGATAGCGTCGTTGCAAAGCAGAGCGACCAAGCCTCAAAAGACCTCCTCCTTCGTGCTTACCGCGAGTCACGTAAATTTATCCCAAGCTTACTTGTTTCACGTGCCCGGCTTGCGCTCTACCCGAGGATACCTTGGGTAATGTTTGATGGCTTCAACTACGAACGGCGACGGGAATTTTTTGACACTGAAGACGGTCGACGAGTGATCGTATCTTAAGGCTTCTTCTGCCCTATGGCTGATACGCTCTCCCCAGAATTTCTGAAACAGGTTGTTGAAGCCGACAAGCTTTTTCGTAAACGCGAGTACGAGGCCGCAATAACGCTTGGGAGATCGCTACTCGAGCGTGAACCAAACCACGTCCCGTTGCTCCGTGTCGTCGGTTTTGCATTGCTCAAAGTCGGCAAAGCGGCCCAAGCGCGGCAGCTTTTTGAACGTACATTAATTTACGATTCTCAGAAGGGCCGCGCCTTCGCTGCAGTAGCGTGCACATATCTCGCGGAGTATCGCTACTCAGAAGCAGTCAATCTCTATCGCTTGGCAAGTGAGCATGGGATGACTGCGAATAAGGATTTCGATGATTGGTACAAAGCGGAACGCGCAATGGGCGAGGATGGTGACACGGCGAATGTAATGAGGAAAGCCGCTCAGCTGTGCGAGTTCAAAGGGAGTGTGATCCCGCAATGGCTAGAGCGACTCTTGAGTGATGATGAAACCCTTGATGATGAAGTCGAGCAGATAATTCTCAGTAGACTTCGGCAACAGAGTCGCAACGAAGACACCCTTTCTTTACAGATTCGAATTTTGCTCACACGAAAGCAGTTTGAAACCGCTTTTCATGAGCTTGAGGCGTACCGGTCTGAATGTGGCCATACGGCGACATGGTTTGATCTGTTGCGAGCCATTCATCGCGAAAGGGCGCTCAACCAGATCGACACGCCGACTACGTACGTTTCATAAACGCTTCGATGGCATTGAATGTTCGCCTTGGTAATGAGTTTAGAATAGTCGAAACTACGCGGCTTCGTAACCGAACATAGTGCCAGGTATGAGCCTCACGTCGACGATTCTGTTGGTACAAACGCTCTTCTGTCGGTGATATCTCTGACCAAGTATATTTCGTTCCGAGGCTCTTTTCTAGAATATTATTCACATAGCTCTCAAATGAATATTTATTGGAAAGTACGATATCATTGTATGCCCGCTCAACGATTTCGGCGCGCTGGTCGTCTCGTTTCACTGCCTCAAGAACCTCGTTCAGGTTGCTGAAATCTTTCTTTAACGGAAGGTAATGCAGATTCGGCTTTAGAATTCCGTTGTACTCACCTTCTGTAAGAATCTGGCAAGTTCGAGTGACACACGCCTCTAAGTGACGTGGGCCAATAACTTGCAGCTTAAGTTCTCCATCATGCTCGCGAAGACAGGCTCGTTGCACCGCCTCAAAAGATGCAGTTGGATGTGAGGCTAGGTAGTCATTCACCGCGGTCTCGATTGTGCCGTCAGTATCAAGCACTGAAGCGCCGGATTCAACACCGAGGGTATACTTGCAACGGAGGAGGAACCGATACCAATCCTCACCAACAATTGTGTCCTTTGGATCGTTGGAAACGTCGATCTTGAGCGGCGTTCCTTGCGCAGCTTGACGAACTACCTCAGCAATTTTCACCTTCAGGTAGCCGACGAAACCTAAGGAATAACGGGCATAAGATGCGCGATAGCCAATATCGATGTCTCGAAGTGGGTACGAAGCAGCCAGTGTTTCGATCCGGTCAATCATCCCTCGATCGAGATACCCCGTAAGTGATGTGTCGAGCTTAGTTTTGTTTCGATCCAACGAGGGATAAATCTTTGCCCATTCACTTGGTGGCGCTACAGAGAATATGTGTTGCACGTCAAAATTGAGAAGGAAGTCATTCAGTAATTTCGTTTGCGTGAATTCGTCTTGCACGGTGGCAATGCGATACCCGGAGATCGCCCTAACGGGAGCGGCCTGCTTGACGATGAAGGCAAATCGACGTGGGAGAGATCTCCGGCAAAGGAGCAGGTCATGGAAGATGACTAGGTCGAATTGCACTTGCTTGAGAAACGCGGGAAAAGGACGAGCAAGGTTCACATAGAATACCCGCTGGGTCGCATAGCGCTCAAAGCAATACAACATCTGCTCATTCGTTTTCCGCAGCGGGAACCCTAAATTGTGAAAGTACAAGACGAGAATTTTGCCAATCGTCTTCGACACAAGCGGTCTCAAACCAACGATTTACGCCGGACGCATACGGCGAGAACTGAACGGGAATAATAACCCAGCGCACGTAACTCATCACGTTCTAGCGAAACCATCACCAAGGTGACTACTCCAAGGAAGTGCACGCAATAGATCAGAGCCGTTTGAAAGGGAGCGAGATTGGTTAGCGAGCAGAGAAGAATGATCGAACAGAGATAGACTGCGAGAAATGAAAAGAGCCGCTTTTTTTCAAAGGCGATCTTGAAATATCGTTCGCCTTGCGCGCGGTTCCAGCCAAGGAGTAGGAAGTTTAAAACCGTATAGGCAAACACTAACGCCCAGCCCGCGCCAAGCAATCGAAAGCTTGGGATCAGAATTGCTCCAACGAGCAGGAAAAACACGGCGGCACATCCGAGGAGATAGGTGAGCACTCGAACTTCCTTGGCATAATAGACCGGTGGCAGCAGAAGATTATAAAAGCCGAAGATAAAAAAGGCCGTAGCGGTTAATCCTACTACCTGATGCGCCTCGTAGAACGACGGTGAAGAGAGCAGGATCACGAGCGGCTTCGCTAAATAGTAAAACAGCAGGGTAAGGCAGCCGACACCATAGACGTAGTACGTCGTTATTCTACCAAACAGCCGGGACGCTTCGTCCCGGCGATTAACATAACTCATAAAAAATGGGGCCCAAGCGTTCGCAATACTACTCACAATCACATTTATCGCCACCCCAAGCGTTAGCCCTACGGAGTAGATACCGGCAGCGTCCAGGCCGATGAATCGCTTTAGCTCTTCGACGTTGCCATAATGTAACGCATAAATGAATACAAACTGTGGAGCAGTAGGCAGTCCAAGCCGGATGAGCCGTTTAATTTTCGCTAGCGAACAAGAAAAGGCACTCCCTTTGGCTGCCAAGTGCACGAAACACACCAGCGACAATAAGCGCCCGATAAACAACGCTTCGAAGTATCCGCCTACACCACGCCTCAAGCCAACGACAAATAAGGTGAGGAGAACACCGACCGTGAAGGTGGAAAAAACTGAGGCGATGATAAACGTCGTTTGGCGTTCATCAAGTCGAAGGCGCAGGTCAAACGGGACGGTGAGGACTGTAGCTGCGATCGAAAGCAGCATGTACATCGCAGCTCCGCGAAACTCATCGCCACTTATCAGCCAACCGCTCCACAAAGGAAGTGTCAAAACGCCGAGGACCACGACCAATAAAGCCGTTATCGCGAGTCCGCAAGCTGCTGACCAGATGAGTTGATCCCTTTCCGATTTAGAATCGGAGTCAAAATAAAAAAGGCTGATCGAAGTGCCAAATCCAAGTGAACAGAGAGCAATGAGAAAGAGCGACACCAAATTCAGCACAGCGATTGCACCGTACTCGCGAGGATTTAAATAGGCTGTGAGTAGCGGCATCAGCAAGATATTGATACATTGCACCAATACCGTGCCTAATCCGTAGATCAATGAACCAGATACAAGTCGCCGCAGCGGATTGCTCATGGGCGGTTCTCGGGGCCATGCTTTTGGGCCTTGAATTTGCGCGTAAAGCTGGGTATAGAAAGCATATCGAGTCCTTGCGGCCTTATACCTTTTCCATGTCACACGCGCAAAACGCAACTAGAATCGTCGGACAAAATTTCGACAGCGCAATTCACGATTCCTGGAGAACTGAACTATGTGTGGGATTTTCGGAATAGTTGCTCAAGGCGCAGACGGGTTAGCGTTTGCCGAAGAGCCGCACCGTCGACTTGTTGAAAAACTCCTTATCCTCTCAGAGTCGCGGGGGAAGGATGCTTCTGGCGTTGCGCTCTGCAGTGATATCGGCATTCGTGTTCTCAAGGAACCAATTGCTGCATCCCGATTAATCAAATCGAAAGCCTTTCTCGATTTGTTCGCGAATTCAAATAAGTGCCGTTTGGTAATGGGGCATGCTCGCATGGAAACGAATGGTTCGTTTTCTCGAGAATACAATAATCAACCGATCATCAAAGACGGCTGCGTAACAATACATAATGGAATTATTGTAAACGACGAGAAACTCTGGCGGAGTCATCCCGAGCTTAAGCGAGAGTTCGAGGTTGATACAGAAATTGTAAATGCGCTCATTCGGCGACACTTGCGGGAAGGGCTCCCCCTTGGACAAGCTGCCGCGGCAGCACTTGGCAAGCTCGAGGGCGCGTACTCGATTGCGACTCTGTTAGATGACCAACGTTACCTGGTGTTAGCGACCAATACTGGTTCACTCTACGTTCTTGAAGCAGAGAACTATTTCCTTTTTGCGTCGGAGCAGCACTTTCTTAAGTCTATTCGCTGCGACATCGGTGCCGGCAAAAACCTTGGTGAAGTTACGCACATTCAACCCGGCACGGTTATCCTTCTCGATCTCCTCAACAACACACGGAGCACCTTCGCGCTTAAGGATAGTCGCTCTATTCCTGATACCGTCGCAAATGGGGTGCAACGTGTTATCGAGGTGATTTCGCCTACCAAGCTGAATGGAGCTAATGGAAAAGTTCCGCAGGTCGTTTCTTCCCAATTTGCCCGGCTGATTGAGCAAGAGTATCAGCGAAATCGCGAACGGATCAGCACACTTCAGAGATGCACGAAATGCATTTTGCCAGAGACGATGCCATTCATTGATTTCGACTCAACCGGAGTTTGCAGTTATTGTCGGAATTACCGAAAAGTGGAGTTACTTGGGGAGGAAAAACTGGAGGAGCTTCTGCAGCGCTTCCGGCGAAATGATCGTGAGATTGATTGTATTATTCCATTTAGTGGGGGGCGCGATAGTAGCTATGGTGTCTACTATGTAAAGAAGTTTTTGCGAATGAACCCAGTCACCTTCACCTATGATTGGGGCATGGTTACGGACCTTGCCCGGCGAAATATCGCAAGGATCTGCGGCAAACTTGGGATCGAAAATATTCTCATTTCCGCAAATATCGCGCGAAAGCGCGAAAATATTCGACGGAATGTATCAGCGTGGCTCCACAAGCCGAAATTAGGGCTCGTACCGTTATTCATGGCAGGAGACAAGCAGTTTTTGTTCTACGTCAATCGGGTGAAGCGAGAAACTGGAGCAATGCTAGATATTTGGCTACCGAACCGTCTCGAGGACACGCAATTTAAGGTCGGATACTGCGGTATCAATCCGAGTCATCGAGCCCGAATAGATAGCTTGTCGTTGTCTGGAAAACTTGGATTACTCTGGTACTATGCAACGTCAGTCATCGAAAACCCCCGCTATCTCAACCGTAGTCTCAGTGACACGCTCTTTGCGTACTACTCGTATTACTTTGAACCCCGTGTAGAGTACCATCTGCTCTACGATTACATCGGTTGGAATGAACGAACAATCGAAGAGGCACTTTTTGAAGAGTTTGACTGGGAACGATCGCCGGATACTAGTTCCACCTGGAGGATTGGCGATGGGACCGCACCATTTTACAATTACATCTACTACACTCTCTCAGGATTGACCGAAGTAGATACGTTTCGAAGTAATCAAGTGCGAGAGGGGATGCTCTCGCGAGCTGAGGCACTCAGCCTAGCGAATCTTGAAAATCAGCCGCGTGTTGATTCGTTAAAGTGGTATCTAGAGACAATCGGACTCGACCTTGAGGAAACGGTGCGTTTGATAAACAATGCCCCGAAGCTCTACGCGCAATAATCTCCTTGGTGGGTCCCAACAAATTTTCTTTCATCACTCTCCAGAAACATTGTAGTCTCGCGAGATGACCACAAGAGAAGTCCTCACATCCGCGATAGTCGGCTTCGTGTCACTGCTTGCAATTTTTAATGGCCTCTTTCAAGGACTGATCATCTCTAATTGCGTTCATCTTTTCCACCACGAGCCATGGGCACATCATCTCGATTGGCTTGTCGAGGGGGAGTATGACAATTGGATTATGTCGGATGTGATGGATGGCGCAGATGCAAATCTTTCGCCAACAAATGTTAGGACGTTCATTCTCAGTGAGTATCTGCAATTGTTTCGATTGGTGTCACTGTTTTTTAGCACTACGTTTGGTCGTCATGTAGGTGGTTCGCTCGATTGTTTATTCATTTTCTATTCGATGTTTTTCTTTTTCTATTTGTATCTCCGAAAAATACAAGTGTCTCACTACGTTGCGCTAGCGACATGCATCGGTTTTACCTATGGCGCGACCAATCTTCACTTGCACTGGGGGTGGGCGGTTGAAACGTCGTGCGCAGTGATCGTGCTGTATTGTATCGAAAGGGTTCTTTCGAATCGGAAGTGGATTGATGTGATATGGCTCACGTTAGCGTTCGTCAACCTCGGCGGCCGCAACATGGTTCATGTGGTTCTCTACCTCTGCATTTTCTTGCTCTGTTATCTCATCGTTCGCGTCTGCTCCCAAGCAAGCCCGGCAAAAGCTTTGACAATGATCGGTGTTGCGGGTGTAGCGAGTATTCTTCTCAGTCTCGATCGTCTTTTACCGGTCGCTTATCACTATGCCGTAGAATTTGAGAAAGGGTATCGCGAAGGCGTTGGCATTCTTCAGAACAGTCCAGACTCATTTTTTACGTTCCTGATGGGAAACCTCTATGGCCATCCCCGGACTGAGAAAGAACGATGGGTGACTACGACGTATATCGGCGGATCGATGTTCATTGGATCATTTATTTTTCTGGTAGCATTCTCCGCAGGGTTTCTCCGTGCGATGAGGCGGAGAGACCCGCTACCAATCTTTTTTACCATAGCGACCCTATTTTCAATCGCTTATATCTACCGCTTACCGTTCGAGAAGTTAGAACTCGCCGTTGGTGCCCTCCCTTGGCTGCGTTGGGTTTATCCCTTCTATTGGAAAGCAGTATTTCACATCATCGTTGCGGTTCTTGGCGCTTTAGGTGCCGACTATCTCTTTTCACTTAGTCGCAAAGACGTGGGAACACTTGCTCTCTGTTGGATCATGGTGGCCACTTTGGCGATCGGCGGCTACCTCGTCTATTTTCATTATTATAGACTCAGTGGTCCATCAGCTTACCTCGTTGGTTATTTCTGGAAATCAACGGCGTTAATGCTACTTGGTTGGGTATTTTTTCTAGCAAGTTGGCGAAGGAATCATCCAGCACTACTCTGGGGTCTCATCGCCGTGGTGCTTGGTGAGAGCGTTCTCAATTCAGCGAATTGGATTCCATACGCGCGTGCGGAAACATGCTGGCCGCGAACAGCTGTAACAGATTTCCTGAAAGAGCACACGGGCGAACACCGGATTATTGGCTTAGAGGGTGCCGCGATCCCTGCGTTGATTAACAAGATATCCTATGGAGTAGAAACTGCCGCTGGAAGAAGTCCTGTATCCGAGGGTTACAGAATTCTCCTACAACAGGCGGACCCCACCGCATATGTGAATCATGGAACAGCTCATTACTTCATCCGCGGCACGAAGCTCGATGCGCCGATTTGGGACTTGGCAGATGTAAAATTTTTTGTAGCTCCGAAAAGTTTTGATTGGCGCGCCGCAATTGAGAAGTATGGCGAGAAGATCATGATTCATGAACTCTCGGATGGTGTTATTATTGAACGAACTCCAACGCCACAACACTTTCGCATTTACACCCAGACGTTACAGCTCCCCAACGAGCATGCAATGAAAACCGCGGTTGAAGATGGACTTGATACTCGCGAGGTGCTCATTGTCGAAAGCGAACTTCCATCGCTTGAGAGCGGGCGTGCATTGGCGACACTTCAAGTGAAGCAACTGGTAAAAACCACGAACCGTATAACGGCGGAGATCGAGACCTCCGAGAATGCATTCGTGGTCGCGAGCGAATTATTCACCCCCAATTTTCAACTCTTTGTAAATGGTGTGAAGATAGAAACCTTTCGCGCTTTCTTCTTTCTCATCGGCTTCCGTCTTCCCGCTGGAACACATCAGATCGAATTGGTTTATGTAACGCCCTATCAGCGCATATTATTCGTGACTACGAGCATCATGGTCGTATCGCTCGCGGTACTATCAATTGCCGTTGTTCGTAAAGATAGGAGAACTGAGTACTAGGCTCTACGCGGCGGCATCCAATGCTTGGCCCTTCGACTGTAAGCAGTCCAAGATAAACTTCGTAACGTCCTCTTTTTCCGATAGCATCCGGTCTGCTCGTATACGCCACTGTGCCTTTAGGTCGGGAATGCTTAACAACTGCTCTACTTTGCTGAGTAACGCATCAAATTGCGTGGTATGGAAGTTAAACATGAGTCCATAGTGCGTCTCCTTTTCCTCCATTACCTGAAGCCTGCCGACAAAAGCGTGATAAAAGATCGACGGCACACCCAAGACCGCTGCTTCAGAAGCCATGGTACCGCTATCACCGATGAACAAGAGCGCGGAACTCATTACATCTGAAATTTCCCAGGGTTTGACCCGTAGTCTTAAACGGTTCAGATCCGCGGGGAGAACGCGTTCGCTTGAGATAAAAACTTGCGCCACCGGAGCGATGAGCTGGCAGAGTTTTCGGACTTGTGCGTCAGACAATCCGTGGATACCGCGATCATGGCTGGCGGTCATCGATACCGTTCGAATGATGACAAATGGGCCTGAACCTGCGAGGCGAGTAACCGCCTGACTGTCGGGCTGAAAATAATTCGGGTGAAGGTAGGCCAATTCCTTGTATCCGTCGAAATAGAGAGCCTTGTGCTGAGCGCGGCCAAGCTTCACTCCGCGTGGAGCAAGTACCCAGTGTGCCGCTCGTAGCAACAATGAAGCCTCGGGCACAGTTTCGATGTCGTTGTCCATGAAGAAATATGTAGGAATTCGATGAAACCGCCCGAGAATGCTCAGACAGTCGTCGGTAACAAACACATCGTACGACCGATTTCGCACATAGCGGTGTAATCTCCACAGCGTTCGCACAAAGTTGATGGCAGTACCCACGACGATTGGCAAGCCACGCATTCTCCGTCCTTCTGGAAAAATATTAGTGTAACTCCAACCCTCATGCTGCACGAGTTCTTCTAGAACATCCTTCGTTACGATCACCACATCTACCGTAGAACCGGATTTAAGCAAGGCGTTAATCGTTTCACGAAAGAGATGGTATTTTGCTGGATGGACGAAGAAGAATAAGTACCGAATCTGGCGCGGCTGACTCACAAACTTATTGATTGATCAGTTGCTTTGAACGCTCATTCCAGGGGACATCCTGAACATCGGGACTGCGGAGGCGCAATTCCGCGCTCTTCATCGCGACAGTGCCTTTCAGATCGCGGTTTGCTTCCATATCAAACAGCATCGCAAAGAGGAATGACTGAAAACCAATCGAAACACAAAAGAAAATGAGTAGTGCGTTAATATTTGGGATTGCATTCGTCGTGAAGTAAATCGCCAGCAATCGCAATGTCAACGGAACGCTGAGCGCGAGTAAGAAAAAACCAAACGCATAGAAGAGGACGAGTGGGTGAAAGTCTCGAATAATGTATTTCTGGAACATTCGCCGGAGGAACAAACGAGCAATGAGATAGCCGATGGAGAAAACTGCACGGTGAATTTTTATTCCGCTCACTTCTCCAATACCGTAGACGGGATTCACCGGGACATCAATCACTCGCATATTGTAAATGTTGAGCGTGACGAGCAGGTCATTCGGCATTCCGTAACGTGGGTAGATATCCTCGAGCGGGAGTAAGTCAAGTGCGCGTCGATTGAGCGCCGTATATCCCGTTTGCGAGTCAGTAACATGCCAGTAGCCGCTTGCAATCTTTGTCATGAAGGTAAGAATCGAGTTGCCGATGTAACGAGTGTGCGGAATTCGCTTCCAAGCCTCACCAGTAACCAGACGGTTACCCTTGGCGTAGTCCGCGCGATCCTCAACCAGTGGGTCGAGTAAGTTGGGTAAGTCGTTCGGATCCATCTGACCGTCACCAGCCATGACTACAGCGATATCGATGTTATGATCGCGACACCAGATGTAGCCAGTGCTGATCGACGTGCCCACGCCGCTATTCTTTTCGTGTCGAAGTAGGACGATTCGTGAAAATTCGGCGGTGAGTCCCTTTACAATTTCGTTTGTGCGGTCGGAGCTACAGTCGTCCACGACAATGATCGTATCGACGAAACTTGGAATAGATCTCAGGGTGTACTCAATGAGTTTCTCCTCATTGAAGGCGGGAACGACAACTCCGATACTTTGGCCATGGTACATGGGAAAGTCCTACCACAATCGACGTGAATCATCTACAGTGCTCTCGGTCCGCAAGCACGGCAGAAGCGAGAGTTAGTTGCTCAAACAGCTATTTATCAGTAGCGCGAGATAAGCTAAAATCCCTCAAATGCTTACCGTCATTAACTATGAAATCGGGAACTTGCGTTCCGTCACTTCAAAGCTCACGCGGTTAGGACTTAGCTTTCACGTCGCATCGACCCCCGCACAGCTTGCCGATGCAAAGCGTATTATCTTGCCCGGCGTCGGACATTTTGACGCGGGCATGCGAAATCTCCGGCAGCTAGGTTTTGAAGACATCCTGCGTCGGAAAGTGTTCGAGGAGAATACACCGCTGCTCGGCATCTGTCTCGGATTACAACTCTTTGCCGAGGGAAGTGAGGAGGGTACCGAACGGGGTCTCGGATGGATTCCCCTTCGCTGCCGACGTTTCAGTTCTCATGGAACAGTCACTCGCTTGAGGATCCCTCACATGGGGTGGAATAGACTTAAACTCTCCGGTTCGCATCCGTTACTGCAGGGATTGAGCGAAGAGAGACGTTTTTACTTTGCGCATTCCTACTATCTTGACGATCCATCAGGACTCGTCACAATCGCTTCATGTGGATATGGCTTGAACTTTTGCGCTGTCATGGTTCGCGGCAATATCGCGGGAGTTCAATTTCATCCAGAGAAAAGCCATCATGATGGATTACAACTGTTAAAGAATTTTTCACAATGGACGCCGCAGGAATGTCTCCATTAACGCTGATCGAACACCGCGTTATTCCGGTTCTGTTGCTGAAGGATGGCGGCCTGGTGAAGGGGAAAAACTTCAAGGGGCATCGTTACCTCGGCGATCCGATTAACGCAGTGAAGATCTACAATGAGAAATGCGCCGATGAACTTTTATTTCTCGACATTCAGGCAACGCGCGAGAGAAGAACGGTTTCGGTAGATCTCGTGACGCAACTCTCTGATGAGTGCTTGATGCCGTTTGGTGTTGGCGGTGGAATTCAAACGGTGGACGAAGCAAAAAAACTGCTCTCTGCCGGCGCAGAGAAGGTGATCCTCAATACCGCATTTTACGAACGACCAACGCTCGCCGCTGAAATCGCCGCCTTGTTTGGCTCTCAAGCGGTAGTTGTGGCAATTGATTTCAAGCGGAATCTATTCTCTGGCCGAAGCTGTTTTACTCGGTCTGGAACAGAGAAATTGAACTTATCGCCCGTTGAAGCCGCGGTATTAGCCGAAAGTAGTGGCGCAGGAGAGATTTTTCTACAGTCGATTGATCGAGATGGGAGTTTAGCGGGTTACGAGCTTGATGTTCTCAAGCAAGTCACGGCATCAGTTTCCATTCCAGTCATCGCCGCCGGAGGTGGAAATTCGCTAGCAGAATTTAGGCGAGCGATCACCGATGGTGGAGCGGCAGCTGCGGCCGCTGGTGCTTACTTTGTATTCCATGGGCGAAATAACGCAGTTCTGATAAACTATCCAGAACCGCGCGAGCTTCGCACACTGTTTGCGGCCAATTCATAGAGCGAGGCATTCTCCGGTCCAATGTCAGTTTCTTTCTCGTCGACGCCCACCTTCCGCGAGCACTTATTCGCGCTGCTTGCGAGCGTGGTGGCGACGTTAATCGTTTTCAATGAAGTTTTGAATGGACACATAGTCGCAAATTGCGTCTACCTATTTAACTTTGAACCATGGGCCCATTACAAGTCCGAGCTTCTTACCAGCGGAGTGCAGAACGCAATCCTGTCGGATTCGATTGATGGCGCGGATGCGAATCTACGACCGTTTCATGTAAATCACTTTAGTGTAGGCAACTACCTGCAGCTGACTCGAGTCGTCTCTTCCGCATTGAAGAGCACTTTTGGCTATTGGATGGGAACTTCGATCGAGTGTCTCCTCCTTTTTATTGCCCTCATCTTTGGTTCTCATCTCTACTTGCGGCGCATTGGCGTGTCTTTTGCCATCTCGCTCTCAACTGCGATCGCGTTCGCGTTCGGATCAACCAATATGCACTTACATGTTGGTTGGGCTTACGAGACCGCATGTGCTGTTTGGGCACTTTACTTTTTGGAACGCCTCATCCAATCAAATAAATGGTCTGATGTGGCTTGGGCAACACTTGCTGTAATTAATCTCGGTGGGCGTAGCATGGTCCACGTTGTGTTCTATTACAGCGTCGTTCTCGCTATCTACGTCGCGTTCCGAATCGTGAGCCTTCGAGAGCGAAATGCGATCGGTCGTATGTTGCTGAAAATGTCTACCGTTGGGTTGCTCAGCGCTCTCCTCAGTATCGATTCTCTCTGGCCATCGATTTACCACTACACGGCGACGTTTGAGAAAAGCTACCGCGAAAGTTATGGGGCACGTCAGAATTCGTGGCGTACAGCACTCACTTTTCTCTTTGCAAACTTTTACGGCCATCCGAGAACTGAGCCAACTCGATGGATCGATGGGACGTACATTAATAATGGGATGTTCGTAGGTACCCTTGCCGTGTTCTCGGCATGCACGCTCGGATTGCTCCGTAGCCTGATGCGAAGAGATCTGGTAACGCTCTATTTCCTAAGTGTAACTTTGTTCGGTTTCGTTTATATCTATCAGCTGCCCGGCGAAACTATCGAACTGTCATTGATGAAGGTACCTGGACTCAACTGGGTGCCACCGCCGTACTTCAAATCAGTGCTTCACTTTACAATCGCCGTGTTGGGGGCGCTCGGATTGCAGTATGCCTTGGAGTCGCAGGGTTTCGTACGATTCCTCAATGGCGTTGTCTACGTTATTGGTGGGCTTGCGCTTATTGACTTCGGTTTCGACCAATATCAATCGGTCATAACGATAAATGGCGGCCCCTCGAAATATCTCGCCCAATATATGCCGCAAGCGCTTAGCGGGAGCTTCGCTGCGTTAGGATTAACTGTATGTCTCATCGTCCATCCGCAGATGAGAGGCAAATTTTCATCAGTCGCGCGTTCTTTCTTTGGGGTGGGAATCATTTCGTTTGCACTCTGGGAAGCTGTCGTTCATTCCGCGCTGTGGATTCCTTTTTCCAAACCGCAGCACTGCTTCTTTCGGACCGAGACCACCGATTTTCTTAAGGCGAATGTGAACGTCGGACGGGTAATTAGTCTAGGGTTTGCAGCGATCCCTGCCACCTTAAATCCGGAGACGTATGGGATCGAAATGGCGGCAGGGCGATCTCCTGTGAGTGAGCCATATCGTTTGCTGCTCCAGCTCGCTGACCCAGATGCATATGCGCGTCATCCGACACAGTATCTATTTAATGTATATACCAATCTCCAGAGTCCGATTTGGGATCTTGCCGATGTTCGCTACATCGTTGCCTCACGAAAAATAAACGTCAACGAGATACTCTCGCGACATCCGCCAGGGAGCCTGACCTCCCATATATTTCGCGATGGGGTCGTATTTGAGCGAACCCCAAGTCCTACGCACGCTTATTTGCTTCATGAAATGGAAAAATTCGAGTCGCCAGTCGCACTTCAGCAAGCACTGGCAAACGGTTTTCGGATTCGAGAAAAAGTCGCAGTCGGAGTACAAGATGCGTCTCTCGTGCCTGAAATATTAAATGAAGAGGGAAAGCCATCGCGCTTACTTGCTTTCACCAAGAGCAGGAATCGAATGGAACTCGACGTTGAAGCGACGCAGAATGCGTATCTCCTCGTCAGCGAACTCTATGACCCCAATTGGAAAGCGTATATTGGGGAACGAGAGCTAACCACGTTTCGCGGCTACTTCTTTTTGCAGGCTGCAGTCATTCCTCAGGGATCACATAAGGTGGTATTTCGTTATCAGCTGAAATGGCTTAAACTGATGAACTGCATTGTCGCTATTAGTTTATTGGGGTCCGTTGTGTTGCTAATCAAATTAAGTCGGAAGGAAAGTAGTGGAACTCGCGGCTGAAATTAATAATGGAAATATCCCGAATGACGCCCAGCCAAATGATGGAGCAGTAGGAATCTGTTCACGCTGCGTGCTTGAGCGCCAAACTCCCCATATTAGTTTTGATCAACAGGGCGAATGCAGTTACTGCAAGATCCATGACCAACTCGAACGCGATTTTCCTAACGATGCCCGTGGAGAGGCTATCTTTCATCGTCTCGTGGAGCAGATGAAGCACGTTGGACGCAATAAACGCTATGATTGCGTTGTGGGAGTAAGCGGCGGCACAGATAGTACTTATTTACTTCATCTCATTCGTCAATTCGGACTCCGCCCACTCGCGGTTCATGTCGATTGCGGTTGGAATTCAGAAATAGCCGTGAGCAACATCCGAAAGAGTCTTAAAAAATTGGATATCGACCTCTGGACTTATGTGGTGAATTGGGAAGAGATGAAAGATCTCTATCGCTCATGTTTCCAAGCGAGTATTCCATGGGTCGATGGTGTTACTGACATCGCTATCCTTGGTGCGCTCTACCGCGTTGCTGCAGAACATGGAGTTCGTCATGTCCTCGTCGGAAACAATTTTCGATTGGAAGGGAGGCAACCGACGGGATGGAGTGACTTCGATGCCCGAATCTTACTTCATATTCACCATCGTTTTGGCGAAAAAGTGCTAGAAACCTATCCGAATCTGACTTTTCTTCAATTGTTCTACTATAGTGTAGTGAAGCGAGTGAAAATGATCCGCCCGTTTTATTACCTTCCGTATATAAAGAGTGAGGCGAAGAAAATTCTTCAAGCGCAATACGATTGGACTGATTATGGCGGACATCATCATGAGTCCGTGTTCACTCGCTATATAATTGGGGTCTGGCTGCCGAGAAAATTTGCTATCGATAAACGAAGAGTTACCTACTCAGCTCTCGTACGCTCACGACAGATTTCCCGTGACGAAGCGCTCGAAGCACTGGCACATCCGCCGTACGATCCGGAATTGATGAAACGCGACCATGAGTACGTAATGAAGAAACTCGACTTTTCCGAGCAGGATTTCGCCAAAATTTGGGCTCTGCCAAATAGGGAACACCGAGATTTTCCCAACTATGAGGTTGTATTTGAAAAATTTGCACGTGTGGGTGAATTCATTTTCCGTTTCATTCTCCCATGGAAACCATTGATGTTTTATCGGCCCATGCCGACAAAATCTGCTTCCGAGAAACGATCGAGCTAGACAATGCACTTTCCTCCGGACTTTTACGGGAAGCTGCGAGACTACGGGGAACTCTCCATAGTACGAGCGCTTTCAAGTGGGCTATCGCTGTTTTACCCGCCTAACCTTCAGCCGGATAACAACATTATCTCAGACGACTTCGTGCGTTCGAACAACTCGGTGGAGACATTCTGGAATAAGCACACGGTTACAACCTCTCGTTTTCGCACGACATGGGAATCCGATCACTACTTTCGGTGGTTGTGTCGCACGCACCCGTTGCTCTTTGAGTATATGGAGTTTGACACACCGCGGGCGGGACAACGCGTTTTGGATTATGGGTGTGGGCCCGGGAATGATGTTTACCGATTATTAGTTCAGAGTAATGCCGATCGGGTGTCCGCCGTCGATGTCTCCAGGAGAGCAATTGAACTCGCACGGAAGAGACTAGCGCTCTACCCAGCGATTACGAGCCGCGTGGAGTTCAAACAAATTCGAGACTCAGAACAGCTGTATCTTCCGTTTGATGCAGCAAGTTTTGATCATATTAACTGTGCTGGCGTATTGATGCACACCAGTGATCCGCGAGCAATTCTTAGCGAGTTCCGGCGCGTGCTGAAGCACACTGGGGACGCACTGGTGATGGTTTATGTGAAACCGAGTGTCTACTATCACCTCTATGTTCCGTGGTTCTTGCAGTTGTATTCGGGTCGTTTTCAGGGAATGTCTACGGATGAAGCGTTCCAGCGCAGCACCGACGGAGAAAATTGTCCAATCTCGAAGTGTTTCACGATTCCGGATTTCGAACACCTCGCTCATGATGCAGGATTTTCCGTCGAGTACCGTGGCGGGTACTTTACCCGCACTGAACTCTGGGTGACGAAGCGATTTCTTGGTCAAGCACTCAATGATTTCGTTCTATCGGAAGTTCATCGAACTGCTCTTGCACGCATGTCGATTGATGAACGGGGTTTCCCCTGTATTGAGTCCGGGTTCACCGCGGGCTTAAGCGGAGTATTTCGATTGGTGCCGCGGCTGTGAGGCTCCGTGGTCTTATTTGACTTTCCTACCCCATTCCTCTAGTTTTTTATCTTTTACATGATCCATTAGAATAAGGCGCACGTTCAAACACGATGCAAGGAGAGAGATGAACATCGCAAGGCAAGTTCGCCCAGAAAGTAGTATCGATTATCTCATCTGCCCTAACTATTGCGGGACTGTCCTGCTTGATACTGGTGAGAGTTTTTCTTGTTCATCTTGCCAGCTCAATTTTCCAGTCGTCGACGGAATCCCAGTAATGCTTAAGAGCGCTGCGACACGAAACCGGGAGTCGGATGATTTTCTCAAGCATAAGCGAATGGCGTACGAGAGCCTCGAGCACTATAACGAGTGGTACAAACAGCGAGGAGATTTTGATCGTGCGCTCAAGGCGGATCAATATTTTATCCGCAGACTATTCACTCATTTGCGATTACCCGTGCATCCAAAAATTCTCGATATCGGCGCTGGAAGTGGCTATTACGGAAGAATAGTGAAGTCACTGTTTGATGAAGAACTTTTCAGTTGCGACCTAGCGATTGAAGGCCTCCGTCAAGGAAAGCAGGCGGGCTTAAAGAAGCTATTCGTCATGGATGCGTATGCGCTTGCGTTCCAGGACAACTTCTTCGATGCGATTTTTGCATTTGGTCTTAATTCATTCATGAAGGACGATCCCACTGAGTTTATTGATCTGTTAGCACGCTTGACCAGAACGCTCGCTCCTGGCGGCCCGTTTGTCTATGTCTTCTCGACGAACCTTCGCCAGGATTCTCATCAATTTGGCTATAGCCACACGCCCAAATTTGTACAATCAGTCTTTGAACGTTCAAACTTGTTCGAGACGCTTGAGCTGTACTGCTTCATTCGCCCGTTAGCGCATCTCTACGGTCCATTGTTACTCAATCCGATCACTACCGCAGTGACACAAGCAGTTCAAAAAATAGTTTCAATGAAGAAACCAGGCATTCGTCTCGTAGCAATCGCGCGAAAAAAGTAGCGCGTCTGGTAGGATTGCTGTGATCAAAGTCATTTCACTGGTTGGCAATCGCCCGCAGTTCATTAAGCACGCGGTCGTGCATCGCGCATTCAAGGATTCTCCTGTCCAGGAGATCATCGTACATTCGGGACAACACTACGACTACAACATGTCAGATGTTTTCTTCGAAACACTTGGCATTCGGAAACCAGATTTTCCCCTCCGTGCAGGTTCTGGCACTCATGCAGAGATGACCGGGCGAATAATGATTGATTTCGAGAAGGTGGTACGTGAGGTCAAACCAAACGCGGTCATCGTTTATGGGGACACGGATACCACGCTTGCCGGTGCGCTTGTTGCGGCTAAAGAGAAAATACCGCTTGTTCATGTTGAGGCTGGGGTTCGGATGAAGCCGCGGACCATGCCAGAAGAAATTAACCGAGTCGTCTGCGACCGGATCGCTGATGTTCTGTTCTGCCCGAGTAAGGCTACTATGGACGCGCTGAAGCAAGAATCAGTTCCAGGAGAGATTTTCTTTGTTGGCGATGTGATGCTTGACCTGTTCCTACTGATGAGCGCGCATTTCTCCACAAAAACACTGAGTAGCCTGAAACGATCACACCCCGAATACATCGTTGTTACGCTCCATCGGGAAGCGAATGTCGATGATCCGAAGCAATTAAAACGGCTGTTACAAGCGCTGGGTGAGCTAAGTAAATTTTATGACATCGTGTTTCCAATTCATCCGCGAACTCAAAAGCGAGTGAGTGAATTTTACTTAGACTCACTGCTCGCGAAACTACTTATTCTCGCGCCAGTAGACTACTTAAATTTAATGGGGTTAGTGAGGAACGCCGCATATGTTGTTACTGATAGCGGCGGGTTGCAGAAAGAAGCGTACTTTGCTCGTAAGCGAGCATTTGTCTTACTCGAGGACGCAGGCTGGCGCGAGCTTATCGAGTGCGGATGGAATATTCTTTCTGATGCGGAACACCTCGTCGCACAAATTTGTGACGTGCCGCAAGCGCAACCGCCAGATCAGATCTATGGCTCCGGGGATGCGGGTCAAAAGATTGTCGATACTCTCAAACGCGTACTAACGTGAGCGAGAAGGCTTCGTTGACTTTCATGAGAAAATCCCCTACGTTGGTGATACTTTCTCTTCAAAGAGTTGCGTAGGGCGAGTAGTCTCATGGCGCTCGAAAAACCACTTGTTACCGTTATCGTTCGACAGTCTCGCGAGCCACGTATGCTTGCTGACTGCTTGGAAAGTATTGCGCTACAAACCTATGCGCCGATCGAAACTATTCTCGTCCACGATGGTACGGCTTCGATTACAGACGAACTGAATGGCATTTCGATTAAGCCTCGATTGAAACTCGTTGAAGTCCAGCCTCCAAGGGGCCTTGCGGCTTCGGGAAACGCTGGACTTGCGCATGCGAGGGGAGAATATATTTCCTTCCTCGATGATCGAAGCTACCTCTACCCATGGCACTTCCAATCATTGATGGATGCCATTCGCTTTAGAACTGAACGGATTATTTATAGCGATTCGGTACGAGCGGATCAGGCGAAACTTCCGTACGGTGAACATAATTATTCTACTGTATCGCTTCTCCTTGAACGGTCGTTGGATCTTACGTCGGAAACATTACTTGATTACGATCGCTTCCCACTGCTTTCAGTACTATTTTCGAAGCGAGTATTTGAAAGTGGCATCCGATTCGACCCGCTGCTCGAGGAACTTGCCGATTGGGATCTTCTCGTGGGGATCTCAAAAACAGAGGCTTTTTTCCACCTCGTTGATATTACGGGAGAGTACAAGTGGACTCCAGAGGATGAGCAACTCCAGTCCCTTTTCAAGCTAACGAGAAATTGGAGTCGAGCATACATCGCAACAAAACATAGCCTTAAACTGCAAGCCAGTGCGGCGAGAAGTACAGCGATGAATATTGGGAATTAAGCATGTCACAGTATGACTATTTTCAGATTGATCTTGATAATGAACAATCAACACACACGCAACTTATCCGGCTTGCCGGTGAGAATAAGCGAATACTAGATGTCGGTTGCGCCGGCGGGCTACTTGCGAGGGTACTGAAGGAAAAGTTCAACTGTGAGATCACCGGAATCGAACTCGACCATGAATCTGGCGCGAAAGCTGCAGAGCATTGTAAGCGAGTAATTATCGCGGACCTCGATCAAGTGAACCTCCTCGAGCATTTTTCTCCAGGCGAATTTGATGTCGCCTTGCTTGCCGATGTACTTGAGCATTTGAAGAATCCTGGCCGCATCCTTAGCCAGTTGTTTGAATTGGTCGGTGAGTACGTTGTAATCTCTGTGCCAAATGTTACTCACTCCGCGATCCTCTATGAATTACTTCAAGGGAAGTTCGATTACCGTGAGCTCGGACTCTTAGACCGAACGCATTTACGATTCTTCACGAGGGATTCAATTTTGAAACTTATTGAGGACGCTGGATTTATTCCCGATCGGATTCAACGAACTCTTATTCCGGCCCCGCGAACAGAATTCGCTTCAGATACTTCCCGACTTCCCCCGGAGGTTTGTCGCGCGATTGAGGCGCGAGATGAAGCCGATACCTATCAGTTCATTATCCGAGCACGAAAACCCCAGCTTGCTGAACTTATCGGTGTAAATGGTGAGGCGGACGTAGACGCACTAAAAAATTTACTCATCGAAAAGAATCGTGCGCAGGCGCAGCTTGAAACGGAGCTCGCCACACTTCGAAAAAAGGTGGCGGTTATTGAGTCGGAGAATTCTAAACTCGCGCGAAGTCTTGATTGGTATAATGCGAAGCTTCGAACCGCGCTTGCAAGTCAATACGAGCTCATCGAGCAACAGAATTCAAGCGAAGAGCGCAAAGCCTAAAGCATCATTTTTTGATCATGCTTTTTCATGATCGAACGAATGAACTCGAGCTTTGACTTCGTCCAGCTGATTGTTCTCTCGAGCCCATCCTCGAAACGAGTTTCAGCATGGAAGCCGAGCTCCATTTCAGCCTTCGTTGTTGAGCCGTAGCGACGCCCAGAATTATCCCAATCACGCTTTGGCTTGAAGTCGATTGGCGTTGGATTTCCCGTAATTGAATTTATCATGTTCGCGAGATCAAGGATTGAGATCTCGCGACCACTCGCTAGGTTATAAACGTCGCCGCTTGTTCCGCGCTCGGCACAGGCGAGTAAACCACGACAGATGTCCTCGGCGTAAATAAAATCCCGGGTCATCACCCCTCCGTTCTCCACCGGAAGGGCTTCGTGTTGCAACGACTTATAGATGAAGGTTGGGACGACATTCCGCCAGACAGTCGCCGCGGTTCCGCGCCACTTACCTGCGCCTAAAATTTCACCTGGACCGTAAACGTTTTGAAATCTCGCTCGGACTACCGGAAGTGCAGTACGCCTGAAATAGTAACTGGAGTAGAATTCTCCAATGACCTTGGAGATAGAATAGGGGCTATCTTGTTCGAGATTAATCGGCGCATCCTCAGCGGTGGCTTGAGGGCTATCAAACGTTTTTGCAGCAACTCCGCACCCTGCTGAAGAGTAAACGAGCTTCTTCAGTTTTGAAAATCGCGAAACGTACTCGTATAACTTGAGCGTTGTAAGCGTGTTATTCTCGTGGTCCGCGAGGGGGTCGTGTATCGAATTTTGGTTCCCATGGAACGTCGCTAGGTGGAAGATAAATTCGTGTCGATCTTCGATTCGCTTCAGAATCGAATCATCAGCAATTGACCCCTCCCAGAAACTCACCTGCGGCGAAGACGGTATATTCTCACGCTCGGCCGAGAGTAGATTATCAATGACGAGGACTTCACGGGCGCCGCGCGCAAGGAGGAGCGACACTAAGTTACTCCCAACGAAGCCAGCACCTCCCACAACAATAACGCGGGATCCCTCAACTGGGGTGAGAGAGGTGTTTCCTTTACTGGCCCCCATCCCTAGCCCTTCACCTGTTTTAGGTGCGTGAATGTCTCAGTTATCCCGAATTTTTGATAGTACTCGATTGCGTTCCGCACGCCATCAGCAAGCGAAGTTTTGGCGCTCCAGGCGAAATCACGTTCCGTTTTTGCTGGATCAATTAAAATCGTAAACACATCGTCTGGTCCACGGTCGCGAACCTCAACGGGTTTGTCGAGCTTTACGTTCATCACTTTAATTGTCTCGTCAAAGAGTTCCTTGATCGAATAATCCCGTCCCGTCGAGATATGGTAGAACCCACGCTCACCCATGCCCTGGACTGCTTTCTCGACCACCGCAACTAAATCGTCGATAAAAATGAAGTCGCGACGAGTATCAACAACAAAACATGGCTTCCCTTGCGAGAGTCGGGAGAAAAACGTTGGGAGTGGGCCACTGATATTTCGTGGCCCATAAGCATTGGCGAGACGGAATGAAACAAAGTCGAGCGATGAAAGCTCAATGTAGAGCTCACCAGCCGTCTTACTGATCGCATAGCTGCTTCCGCCGCGTGACTCGCCAGAAAAGAGCGGATGCTTGAGCGATATAGGTTGCTCGATTGGCTTTAGTCCGTAGCAGAGCGAGGTTTGGAAATAAACCAACCGACGTACTTTTAGTCGCTCTGCTGCTCGTACCACATAGACGGTTCCCAGGTTATTTGTACGAACGTCCTCGACCCAATCCGTTGGATCCTTATATGCTGCGGCGGCATGAACTACGACCTCTGGCTTGAATGTGTCAAAAACATGATCGACGAGAGTCTGTTCGGCGATGGAACCTTCGGTAATAGTTAAGCCACTGCGCTCAGTTAAATTATCCCGTCTCCCCGTCGCGTAGTTGTCAATTACATGAACAGTTGAGCCCGCCTCGAGCAAACGATCTGCAAGATGTGAACCGACAAATCCAGCTCCACCAGTAATGAGTACTCGCATTGATTCTATTCTCCTACTGCTTGCCTTCTTTCAGGCGTTTCGCTTTGTTCTAGTAAGCCTCGGAATTCTGCTCCCCGATCATGATACTGTTGTTGCCAAAGTTCGAGTGATAAAAGCCCCCAGATGTTTCGATCGAACTTGCCTTCACGTTGGATGAGATCTGCCAAACTAACATCGTCACGCAGGTATTCTCGATCTCGCGCTTGCCCATCCGATAGCGTCCCCACGACAAAGTCGCGAAGCGTTCCGCGGAACCACTCACCAAGTGGCACTGGAAATCCCATCTTATCTTTCCGCGCTAAGATCGGAGCGGGAATATCGTCCTTAAAAGCGCGTCGAATCAAGTGTTTCAACTGGCCATTCTCAAACTTCACATTAGAAGGAATCGTAGCGGCAAACTCAATTAAAGGATGGTCGAGGAATGGCACACGCGACTCCAGCCCATGTGCTGCGCTCATTCGATCCTCTACTTGGAGCAGTGCGGGGAGGAGAGTTTTGAAATCAAAATTAGTCATGCAGTCGAAGTACGAGGCATGTTCAACATTCTTCCCACAGAAGATCTCACGAAATGTCTCAAAAACACTCTCCCCCGCGAGATAATTCGCGCGAAGCAATGGTCGAATCGACTCGCTCCGACTAATGAGTCGAAAGTACCTCCGTTCACGATCATCAAAAAGTCCCGAGCTCCAGAAATCTTTCATCAGCGGCATATAGTTCTGGAGTGATCGCAAATTAGGGATAATCGATTCATAAGTAACAATGAAATTGCCGCTATGCATTGTTCCTTCGATCGCACCCTTGATGCACTGTTCAAAGTAAGCGAGCAAGTAACGAACGTACCCACCGAAAATTTCATCGCCTCCTTGTCCGCCAAGACAAACCTTGAGGTGCTTGCTCGCAAGCTGGGACACGAGATACTGGGGGAACGACCCAGGGCCTGCGACGGGATAATCGAGATGATAGATTACCTTGCTGATGTTCTCGATAAAATCATCACTCGTGATGTCAATTTCATAGAGATCGATATCGTTCTCGTTTGCAACAGTTCTCGCGTAGTGCGATTCGTCATACTCGTTGCTGAGTGAAAATTTACCGGTGAATGCCTTAAATCGCCCACCCCAGGAGAGGGCAGATGCATTCTCGTTCAGAACACGCTTGGCGAGAATTGCGACTAGACTTGAATCAATCCCGCCGCTCAGATACGCCCCGACGGGGACATCGCTCACCATGTGGTGAAGGATCGAGTCTCGCACTAACTCAGAAACACCCTGCTCAAAGTAACGGCTCGTATGATCCCAGTCGATCGTGAACTGTGGCTCCCAGTACTTGTGGACTTCTACTTTTCCGCCTCGTACGAGTAAGTAGTGACCGGGTTCTAACTGTTCCACTCCTTTAAAGAGCGTCCTACTTCCTAAACAGTATTGAAAGGTAAAATATTGTTGGAGGCCAACTTGATCGGTCTCAATTTGTGGGAGGTAGGGGAGGAGCGCTTTTGCCTCGGAAGCAAAGAGTAACTGGTCACCGAGCCGACAGTAATACAATGGCTTGATCCCAAACCGGTCGCGCGCGCAGAAGAGAGTCTGTGCTTCTTCGTCCCAGAGTGAAAATGCGAACATACCACGCAATCGATGGATCGCCTCGGTTTTCCACTTCAGGTACGCTGCAAGGACCACTTCTGTATCTGACGTTGTCTTGAACTGATAGTCATGTTCGAGTTCAGTGCGCAATGCTTTGTAATTGTAGAGCTCGCCATTAAACGAGATAATGCTTCCATTCGGGGAACTAATCGGCTGCTTGCCCGTTTCGAGGTCGATAACACTGAGACGGAGATGTCCGAACCCCACGATGTTGCGGGGATGATACCAGAACCCTTCGCCGTCTGGGCCACGATGCGCGATGAGTTTAATCATCACGGCGAGCCGCTCAGGCAGTTGGGGAATCTTCGATTGTGAGAGGCTAATCTGGCCAGTAATACCGCACATGATGGAAAAAACGATAACACAGCTCGTCCAATTTTAACAAACTTAACTGAGCATAACTTGTGTCCATTGATTGGTTTGAGGGGCAAATATATAGTGAACAATCGACTTTCTCGGGAGGTGGTTCGGAGCAACGAATCCAGCCGCGCGAGTGAATGGAACTCGAAGGATCAAAAGGAACCATGGGCGAAAGAATTGCAGTTGTTGGTTTAGGTTATGTCGGCTTACCAGTGGCGCTGGCCTTTGGACGACATTTTCCCAATACCGTCGGATTCGACGTTGACGAGAATCGTATTCTTGGCCTGCGTAGCGGTCGCGACCGACACGGTGATGTGGCGGAAAAGGAACTCGGGCAATCAAAACTTACCTATACGAACCGTGAGGAAGACTTAAAGGGATCCACCTTTTTTGTGGTAGCAGTTCCGACGCCTGTAGATGTTAACAATCGTCCCGACTTAGAACCTCTGTTGGGGGCGACGAAGCTCGTCGGTCGCTACCTGAGTAAAGGGGGACTCATTGTCTTCGAATCCACAGTGTATCCTGGAGTGACCGAAGATATTTGTGGCCCGGTTCTGGAACAGATTTCAGGTTTAAAATGTGGGCGGGATTTTACACTTGGCTATTCACCTGAGCGGATTAATCCTGGGGACCAGAACCATACGCTCGAGCGAGTAGTAAAGGTTGTTGCTGGCCAAGACGAAAAGACTCTCGAACGCGTTGCCTCGATTTACGGTGCGATTATCCCGGCTGGGGTTCACCGAGCGCCATCGATTAAGGTAGCTGAAGCCGCGAAGGTGATCGAGAACACCCAGCGCGACCTCAATATCGCGCTCATGAACGAGCTCTCAATTATCTTCGACCGGATGAATATTTCCACTCGTGACGTGCTTGCGGCAGCGCGAACGAAGTGGAATTTTCTCCCGTTCTCGCCAGGGCTTGTCGGGGGACACTGTATCGGAGTTGATCCCTACTATCTTACCACCATCGCCGAACAATTAGGCTATCATCCGCAGGTAATCCTCGCCGGCCGAAGAATCAATGACGGCATGGGGAATTTCGTGGCCCAGAAGATCATCAAATTGCTTGTTCAAGCGGGCGTGCAGATTAAAGGGGCGAGAGTCGGAATTCTCGGCGTGACCTTTAAGGAGGACATCTCTGATGTTCGAAATAGCCGGGTTCCTACAATTTATCGCGAGCTTGCTGAATTTGGCGCACAACCAATGATTCACGATCCAATGGCTGACTCTGAAGGTGTTGAACGTGAATATGGCATTCGCCTTGTTGATTGGGCGGAACTCTCAAATATGGACGGACTTATTGTTGCTGTTGCCCATCGCGAGTACCTTGAGCGGCCACTTATCGACCTTACTTCGCTTGTGAAACGGGGCGGGGTTTTTGTCGATGTGAAAGCAATGTTCGACCAAAAGCAGCTTCGCTCCGATCTCGTCTACTGGAGTTTGTAGTGGGAAGAGTCGCCCTCCCTACGGAAGTTGAGACAGCGCTCAGAAAAACCCCACGGCGTTTCCTTATCACTGGTGTCGGCGGGTTTATTGGGTCGCACTTACTCGAGCGACTCCTCGTTCTCGAGCAAGAGGTTGTCGGGATCGATAACTTTTCAACCGGGTCCGAGAAAAATATCAACGACGTGCGTCACGCTGTTGGTGAGGTGTGCTGGCGTCGTAGTTCGCTCGTAAACGCTAATATTTGCGACTATCAATCATGTTTCAAAGCTGCAAAAGGGTGTCACATCATCCTTCACCAAGCAGCGCTCGGCTCAGTGCCCCGGTCAATCAAGGATCCGCTCACGACGACCCGGGTGAACGTTGAAGGATTCTGCAATATTGCTTGGGCAGCGAAAGAAAATAAAGTCGAACGGGTCGTTTATGCATCCTCGAGCTCCGTCTATGGCGATTCAGAAGAGCTCCCCAAACGTGAGGGAGTGCTTGGCAATTCGCTCTCTCCCTACGCGGCTTCTAAGCGAACCAATGAGCTGTTTGCGGATGCTTTCGTTCGAAGTTATGGACTCGAACTTGTCGGGCTTCGTTACTTTAATATCTTTGGACCACGACAGGATCCGAGCGGTCCATACGCGGCCGTCATCCCGCGCTGGATACTAGCGATGCTCTCTGGGCAACCTTGCACCATTTTTGGCGATGGGACGAACAGTCGAGACTTTTGCTTTATTGAGAATGTTATTCAAGCAAATCTTATTTGTTCTGTAACCAAGCGAGCGGAGGCACTCAATCGGGTCTACAACATTGCCGTCGGCGAACAGACGAACTTAAACGAACTCTATCAAATGCTCTCGACAATGATCGCGAGTCGCACTTCACGGGAGGTGAGCAAACCAAATTTTGAACCATTTCGGGTTGGCGATGTGAAACACTCACTTGCCGATATCTCGCTCGCGAAGAATCTCCTGGGGTATATTCCAGGAGTCCAAGTTCGAGAGGGTCTAGAGCGAACGGTGAACTGGTTCATCGAGCGGGGATTGTAAATTCTCTGCGTCCTCCGCGTTCCTCTGTGAAACCTCTGTGTTCAATTCAATAAACTTCTAATGGATTGGATAAACACAGAGGATTCCCAGAGGTCACAGAGGAACGCAGAGGGAAGAGTCGTATTAGAGGCTGACTCCTAAGTGTTTTCATGCTAAAAACTTGCGGGCAATCACTCGCAGGGGTCCAGATCAATGGGCATTTTTCGAAGTTATCTCTCAAATCTCCGCCATTTTGCCACAAGACCCTTCATCTACTCGGTAGATCGCACCCCAAACTTAGCCGATGGAGAAAGCACCAAGCTTGTCGGCTGGGTGATCGGACGTGGCGTGACGTCGCTCCAGCTGCTACTCGATGGCGAAACTATCTTTGAGTTCCAATGCACTATTCCTCGTTTCGACGTCTTTAGAAATTTCTCCAATATTGAGGAGAGCATCCTCTCTGGCTTCGAACTCGATTTTCCCACGAAGGCATTAGCCCAACTTGGTTCAGGAAAACTTCAACTCATGGCTGTCGGGACGAGCGCCTCAGAGCAGCTCTGGGCATGGGATGGCTTTGGCACGGCTGAGGAAGGAGTAGCGGTTACGACCCTCAAGCAATTTTTTAGTGACCGACAACTTTCAATAAACATCAGTGCTCGAGAACCAGCGGTGCACGGAGTCGTCCCGCTCCATTTTGTCGTAGAAACAACGGGAGAGTATTCCTATCTGATTCAGCTCCTAAAAACATTAGCTCAATTTCGACGAGCAGCTGGAAACTCGATTGTTGTACGCTCACTAAACGTCTTGCTTCGCGGGCAAGCAAAAGAAGACGAAGTTCGCCGAGTCCTCTCGCAAGTTTCTCTTTGGGATGATGTCCGTATCGAAGTGAGTAATCGATTGTGCGATTGGAACTCGGTGGACTCGAGTAGTACGGAGCTCGTGTTCTTTACCAGCGAGTACGTTGATTGTACTTACCTTGATTTTCCAATGCTTGTAGCTCAATTTCTCGAGCTACTCTCATTGTCAGTATTGATGCCAACTGTGTACGGAGGACCAGGTGGCGTATCCGGGCCACGCGGAGTGTCACTGGGCGAATTGTCTCAACTTCGATCTCCGCAGGGAGAGGACCTTCCTCTTCTCTTTGCAAGCAAATTCCCCGGCCCGGTATGGTTAACCAGTCGCGCATTCTTTACGGCGCTCGTTTCGGACCTCGGCGATCGCGATGGGCCACTATTGCCCGCGAATTCTCTCACTTATCATTTTGATTTACGTCAGCCTGTCGTTTGTCGTCGAACGAGCAATTTCTCAATTCCCGCTGATGAACGACGCATTATCGATGAGTTTATTCGGACGGAGCTCGCAACTGCTTCGCCCGTAACAGCCACTGGCCCAGCAGTCGCCTTTATTCTTACTCCTGATTGGTTTGCTGGAGACGCAGATGGTGGCTCCCGCTTCCAGCTGCTCGCACTTGCTCGAGAGCTACGCAATCAGGGTGCTCACATACGCTTCCTCTATGACGGACCTGGGGAGGATGCACTCCCATACATTTATGGGGAGCAAGCAATACCTTTTTCACAACTCACTGAAGAGTTCTCTGGCCGTCCACTTCGCTGGGCTATTGCCACCTCCTGGGAGGGGGTTGCTGCGGCGAATGTGCTCCGTTATGTCACTGGCTGCGAGGTAGTCCACTTCATGCAAGGGCTCACCTATCGTGATCTCCGAGACACGTATCGACGGGAAACATACGAACGCGCGCTCTGTGCCTTTCGTGGAAATTCCATCCCGCTTGTCAATAGCAGTTACGTCTACGATGAAGTTGCCTTATTTCGGAAGGATGTGAGCAGGAGCGGATTCTTACCATTTCAGCTCAATCGCGAGATCTTCTCGCCGTTACCGATCGAGCGAAACCAAAACGGAATTGTGCTCCTTATTCCCAGTGTTGCTCTCCGAAGCGATACCCTGGTCCACTTCATTGAGCAAATAAGTCGCGAAATCAAGCGTGCCGAACCGAGAACAGTTTTTACTGTAGCTTTGGTTGGGCCAATGGCTCATCATCTCCCTCGACTGCTGGAAACGGTTGAACACATGGTGTTCGAGGTGAGCGCAGCCGCGCGAGCACGCCTCTTCTCCTCGAATCAGATAGTGATCGACCTTTCCCAAGGAGGTGAACTCGAACAGTACGCACTCGAGGCAGTTCTCTCGGGAGCTATACCGCTCGTGAGCGATCCGGCGCGCTACGCTGATTTCCTTGTCCCGGAAGAGCAAACTCTGGTGTTTCAGCCAGGAGACGCTAATTCGCTCTCCGAGAGCGTGCTCCGGCTGCTTCGCGATCCTGAATTACAACAACGGTTACGAAAAAACGGAGTGCTCGCAAGTAAGGTTTGGGAAACTCCGTATCCAGAAAATCTCATTGACGAGATAAGTCAGAATCATCAGAGCCTTGTGCACAGGAATCATCTCGAACATCAACGTAAGGCCGGGGTGAGCGTTATTATTCCGGTGCATAACGCGCTTGATGCCACTGCGATGTGCCTTCGAAGCGTCGTACAGTGGATGGCGAGTTCGGTTGAGGTGATTATCGTTAATGATAAATCGGATCGCGGAACGACTATCTGGCTTCGGCAGTTCACACAGAATCATCCACGATTGAAACTCATTGAACTCTCAGAGAACGTGGGTTTCATCCAAGCGTGCATCGCCGGTGTGAACGCAGCGACACCGGCCCATGATATTGTACTTCTCAACTCGGATGTTGTTGTCTCTGAAGGAGCGCTCGAGCGATTGCAACAAGCGGCATACGCACGCTGGGATATTGGACTTGCTTCGCCACTTTCAACTGGTTCTCCGCACCTTGAGATTACCGTGAACCCCGGCGATTCCTTTGCCTTAGCGGCGAAGAAACTAAGCGAGATCTACCAACCGAGCTACCCCACCGTAATCACGCCTGAAGGCCAAATGCTCTATATTCGCCGTTCGGCACTAGAACGCTTTGGATTTTTTGATTCGATTTACGGCCGTGGCTTCTGTGAGGAATCAGATCTCTGTATGCGAATGTTCCTCAGTGGCGTTGATATGGTCTGTGCCGATAACGCACTTATCTTTCACCGTCGCTCCGCCTCCTTCGGCGCAGAAACACGACGCGATTACTATCGGGAGAATCGTCCGATCTTCGATGCGCGGTGGTTACGCTACTATACCCCACTCTATCAAACCTTCTTAGCGCGAAACCCGCTTGCCGAAGTTCGAAAACGGTACGCCGACGAGGGGACAACACTTCCCTTGCCAAGAGAACCATTTCAATTGAGTCGCGAGCTTCGCGATTTTCGCTATGCTGCAGTAAATTCGAAGGAACGATCGTATCGTAAGCCGCTTTTGCGTGACGCAGAAGTGGTGTTCATTCTTCCAGGCGTTGTCCTTGGAGGGGGAAGCCTCTCGGTCCTCCAACATGTCAATGAGCTCCTCTTACGAGGAATTGAAGCGAGGGCGATAAGTCTCAGCGCCCCGGAGAGCGATGACTATTCAAAACTTGCCCCGGTAATAACGATTACGCCGGAAGAGCTCTTCGAGTTGGATTGGTCAGATCAGTCTGTTGTGGCGACATTCTGGACTACTGCCTACGTCGTGAAGGGCCTCTCGCTCCGCTATCCAAATCTCCGACCATTCTATTATGTGCAAGATTACGAGCCATGGTTTCATTCACGGCCCGATGAGTTCATCCGTGTGAAAGAGGCTGAACAGAGCTATCAGCTTGGGCTCCCGAGTATCGTGAAAACGGAGTTTTTACGAGATATCCTTGCGGAGAAGCAGCGTGTTTCTGCGCGGGTAATTGAACCTGGCGTTGACCACACGACCTTCTACCCAGGGACTCAAGAGCTTCATCTTGGCCGCCCAAGGCTATGTGGGCTCTTTCGTCCGCGCACATCACGCCGAGGAAACCGTGAGTGCATCGAACTCATTTATCAATTACGAAAGCGGCTTCCAGAGCTCAGTATTACACTGTTTGGTGAAAGCGTAGGTTTACCGGATGATCTCATTGAAGCGGTACGACTCACTGGAGCGCTCTCACCGAGCCGCGTTGCGAAACTTTACCGCGAGAGCGATCTTTTGATCGACCTCTCCTACTGGCAAGGTTTTGGGCGGATGGGAATCGAGGGAATGGCTTGCGGGGCGGTGCCGATTATGTCGCGCTCAGGTGGAATTATGCGATATGCCGAAGACGGACGAAACTGTTTCCTCGTCGACCTCGAAGACTTAAACCATGTCGCTGACCGAATTATCTTGCTCGCCAAAGATCGGGAACTACGAATGCAAATGCGCACTTCGGCAATCTCCACGGCGCTTCGATTCAGCGAAGAGCGAGCCGTGGATGATTGGCTTCGTATTTGGGGGTTCAACAAT
>FKKE01000584.1_pt1 | contig 92331 bp, 77 predicted proteins | sample 1106331 | NCBI WGS metagenome assembly FKKE01 (sample SAMEA3931202, study PRJEB13176) | freshwater metagenome | biome: Drinking water system; feature: drinking water; material: freshwater | place: China | collected 2013-02-06 | reverse complement strand
CTGGGAGTGGAACACCGAGTCGAACGGAGTGAGTTTTTCGAGAGAATGGAAACGGCAGCTTGGCTATGAAGAACCGGAACTCCCCGATACCTTTGCGACGTGGGAGTCCTCGCTGCACCCAGAGGATCATGATCGAGCCATGGCCTATGTGTCCGCCTACCTCGCGGAGCCGAACGGAGACTATCAGCAGGAGTTCCGCTTGCGGCACAAGGATGGGACGTACCGGTGGATAGCCGCCCGGGCGTCGTTTATCGCGGAACCGGATGGTCGGCGGGTCCGCTTGCTCGGGTCGCACACGGATATTACCGATCGGAAACGGGGCGAGGAGCAGTTGCGGCTTACGCAGTTCACGATGGATCGACTGTCAGAAGCCATCTTCTGGATTAGTCCCGATGCGCGAATCGCCTATGTGAACGATGCGGCTTGTCGAATGTTGGGCTACACAAGAGACGAACTCGTTTCGATGTCCGTGCCGGAGATCGATCCAAATTTCCCTGGTGAGGCCTGGCTGTCCCATTGGGAAGAACTCAAGCAACGGGGGAGTTTCACCTTCGAATCAAGCCATCGAACGAAGGCCGGCATGATTTTCCAGACAGAAGTCACCGTGAACCATCTCCAGTTCGATGGACAGGAGTTTAATTGCGCCGTCATGCGCGACATCACGGAGCGCAAGCGGGCCGAGGAGGCGCTGCGGGAGAGTCACGAACGGTTGGAGCAGGCCCTTGAAGCCAGTCACACCGGGACTTGGCGTGTCGATCTGAAGAGCGGGCTGGACAGGCGCGACGCCTCGCTCAACCGGTTGCTAGGGCTGCCGGCCATCCCCACGATGCAGTCCGTTGAAGATTGGTTCAAATACGCTCATCCGGACGATGTACCCAGCCTGCGCGCCGCCTGGGATCTCAGCCTGACCACCGGAGTATACGATGCCGTGCATCGTATACTCCGACGAGACGGCGGCATGCGGTGGGTGCACGATCGAGGGGTAGTCTGCGTCGACGAAGCGGGACGGCCGCTCTATGCAATTGGGGCAGTGCACGATATCACCGAGCGCAAGCAGGCGGAAGAAGCACTGCGCGCCAGCGAGGAGTTGTTTTCGAAGGCGTTTCGGTCCAGCCCGGACCCGATGGTACTGGTTGAACTGGACTCAGGCCGGTGGCTTGACGTTAACGATGCGTGCCTCGCGGGACTTGGGCATAGACGGGACGAGGTGATCGGACGTACGGGAGACGAGATTGGACATTGGATATCGGCAGCCGAGCGACGCCGGTTCGTTCAGCAGTTGAAGGAAGCGGGGTCGGTGCGCAATTTCGAGGGAGCGTTTCAGACGGCTACGGGCGAACGGTGCGATTGCTTGGTGTCGGCCGAACTGATCGAGTATCACGGCACGCGTTGCATGATCGTGCTGAGCAAAGACATCACGGAGCGGAAGCGAGCAGAGGAGTCACTGGATGCGCTGGTTCGGGGGACGGCTTCCGTCACCGGGCATGCCTTCTTCCCCGTCTTTGTGAAGGAACTGGCGGCTGCATTAGATGTCACATACGCCGCCGTGACCGACATCGTTGGGAATCCTCCTTCTTCACTGAAGACCCGGGCCCTCTGGGTCGGTGACAAGTGGGGGGAGAACTTCGAGTATCCATTGGCCAATACGCCCTGTGAGCCCGTGATTCGGGAGGGTCTCGCCTGTTATCCCTCATCGGTCCAGCAACTGTTTCCGCACGATCCCGATCTCGTCACCTTCCGGGCCGAGAGCTACCTAGGCATTCTGATTCGAGGCGAAGACGGGAAGACGCTGGGTCATATCTTCGTGATCGATGTGAAGCCGTTGGCCGATCCCAAGCGGGCGACGTCGATCTTGCAAGTGTTCGCGGCGCGGGCTGCCGCCGAATTGGAGCGGTTGGAGGCAGAAGAAGCCTTGGTCAAGAGCGAGCGGCAACTTCGCACGGTGCTTGACGCCTTGCCGGTGGGCGTGTGGTTTACCGATCAGCAGGGGCACGTGCTGTACGGTAATCCCGCAGGCCATCGGATTTGGTCCGATGCGGCGCGGGTCGGTTTGCCTCAGAGGGAATCCAGCACGCTCTGGTGGGAGGCGATTGACTCCTCGAAAATGCCGCACCGATGGGCGATCGGGACGGTGATGAGTCGGGGCGAGGCGGCGTTGAACGAAAAGATCGTCATTGAAAACGGGGGAGGAGAACGGCGGACCATCATGAACTCCTCTGTCCCGGTGAAAGGCGTGAACGGCAAGATTCTCGGCGCGCTCCTGCTGAACGAGGATATTACGGAACGCGTCCAGGCGGAACAGGCGCTGCGTCAGAACCATGCGCTGCTCTCTGCGATCATGGACGCGTCCGTCGACCTGATCTATGTCAAAGATCTCAACGGACGCTACGTCCACATGAATCAAGCCGGCGCCAAGGTGTTGGGGATGCCGGTCGATGAGATTGTGGGCTGGGATGACGTCGCCCTCTGGGGTAGCGAGTTGGCAGCTTCCTGCCTGGAAGCCGATCGTCAGGTGCTGGCGTCAGGCCAAACCATCACCGCAGAAGAATGTGATACCACCCACGGCAAGCCCACCTACTATCTCACCACGAAGGCGCCGTATCGCGATCCTGAAGGGCGAATCATCGGAATCATCGGCGTCTCCCGCGACATCACGGAACGCAAGCAGACGGAACTCGAACGGGTTCGCCAGTATGAGGAACTCCAGGCGATTTTCAGGATGACGCTGTCCCTCTCCCACGCGGCGTCGCTGGAAGAGGTCTACGAAGCAGCACTCGACGGTGTGGAGCGCGCGCTGAAGACAGACCGGGCCTCGATCCTTTCCTTCGATGATCAGGGCCTCATGAGGTTCAGAGCCTCGCGAGGCCTGTCCGAGACCTATCGTCGAGCGGTGGAAGGCGAGTCGCCCTGGGCGGTGAACGCCCACGATCCCCAACCGGTGCTTGTGGAGAATACCGCAACCGATCCCGTGGAGACCTACCGAGAACTGTTCCTGGCCGAAGGGATCAGAGCCGTGGCCTTCGTTCCGTTGGTCGCGTCGGACCGGCTGCTGGGGAAGTTCATGCTGTACTACAACCAGCCTCACCGCTTCAGGGAAGAAGAGATTAAGGTGGCCCGCACGATTGCCGGCCATATCGCCTTCATGATGCAGCGGGCGCAGGCTGCGGATGAGCTGCGGGCCAGCCAGGAGCTGTTCAAGACGGCGTTCCGCTCCAGCCCCAACCCAATGGTGCTGTCGGAAATGGAGACCGGGCGCTGTCTGGACGTGAACGACGTCGCATTGAGTCTGTTTGGGTACCGTTACGACGAGGTCATCGGCAAGGGGAACGACGAGATCGGTCATTGGCCCAGCCAGGAGCACCGCCGCCGGTTTGTCGAACGGCTGAAACAGGAAGGGGCCATTCGCAATCTGGAAGGCATGTTCCGTACAAGAGGCGGTGAGTTCCGGCAATGCCTCGTCTCGGCCGAGCGCATCGAACTGCAGGGAGTTCCCTGCATGATCGTGGCAGGGAACGACATTACGGAGTGGAAGCAGGCGGAAGATGCCCTGCGCATGAGCGAGGAGCGATTCGCAAAAGCGTTTCAATCCAGTCCGAATCCCATCGTGATTGCCGAGCTGGAGTCGGGACTGGTGATCGATGCGAACGAAGCGGCCTATCGGCTCTTCGAATACCAACGGAACGCCGTTGAGGGGAATACCACAGTGGGCATCGGCCTCTGGCCTTCTCCGGAAGACCGCCGGCGATTCGTTGAAGCGATCCTGCGCGACGGCTCACTTCGAAACTATGAAGTCACGTTGCGGACCAGTACCGGCAAGGAGCGAACCTGCCTGTTGTCTTCCGAGATAATCGAAATTCACGGGCGACGTTGTGTCTTGACCATCGGCAACGATATCACGGAGCAAAAGCGGGCGGATGCCGCCTTGCGCACCAGTGAGGAACGGTATCGGTCACTCGTGGACAATGCCCCGATCGGGATCTTTGTCAATGAAGGGGGCCGATTCGTCTATGTGAATCAGGAGATGTGCAGGATTCTCGGCGCGTCCAGCCCGGAGCAGTTGCTCGGAATGTCGGTGCTGGATCGGATCGCGCCGGCGTTCCACAACGTGGTGAAAGTCCGCATCAAGACCTTGACGGAACAGAACGAGTCTGTGCCCTCCCTGGACGAACAGTATATGCGGCTCGACGGCTCGCTGGTGGATGTTGCGGTCAAGGCCATCCCCACGAGACTCGACGGCATCCCAATGATGCAGGTCTTGGTGTTGGACATCACCGAACGGATGGAGGCCGAAGCGGCGCTGCGACGATCCCACACGTTCATCCGACAGGTCATCGACATCGACCCGAACTTCATCTTTGCCAAAGACCGCGAGGGGCAGTTTACACTCGTGAACAAGGCGGTGGCCGATGCCTATGGCACGACGGTCAACGAGCTGATCGGCAAGACGGACGCGGACTTCAATCCGAATCGCGACGAAGTCGAATTCTTCCGGCAAAAGGATTTGGAAGTGATGGACTCCCTGCAGGAGCGGTTCATTCCTGAAGAAGTCATCACCGATGCAGAAGGGAAGACCCGTTGGTTGCAGACGGTCAAGCGGCCGATTCTGGACGACCAGGGCCGCGCGACGATGGTGCTCGGGGCGTCGACTGATATCACCAAACGCAAGCAGGCGGAAGAGGCATTGCTGCAACGTGAACGGGACCTCCGAGTGGCGCTCGAAGAACGGGAGCGGATCAGCCAGGATTTACACGACGGCATTCTGCAATCACTCTATGCCGTCGGACTCAGTATCGAGACCTGCCGCCCTCCATTGAAGAAGTTCAGGGCCAAGAAGGTGGCGCAGACCCTTGACCGAGTCGTCATGCAACTCAACGGAGTAATGGGCGAAGTCCGCGCCTTCATCGCCGGTCTCGAAACGGAGCTGTGGCGGAAGCAAGACCTGACGTCCGCGATCAAGACCATGGTGGAAACATTGGCCCAGCCGCACGAGGCACACTATCGCGTCGCGATCGACCCGGTCGTTAGCCAGGCTCTCACGCCGGAGCAGGGGATGCACCTATTCAGCATCGTGAAGGAGGCGGTGAGCAACAGCCTCCGCCACGCCCGGGCCAGGCTTGCAACCGTGTCGCTGCGGTCTGTGAAAGCGGGCGTTCGCCTCACGGTTCGCGACAACGGTATCGGGTTCGTTCCGTCCCAAGTTGGAGGGACCGGCCATGGGTTGGCCAATATGGCGTCGCGCGCGACCAGGCTGGGCGGACAGTTGGCGATCCAGTCGAAGCCAAGCCATGGAACCCGCGTCGTCCTCAACATTCCAAAGGAGAAGGTCCATGCCTAAAAGCAAACCGATCAGCGTGTTATTGGTGGACGATCATGAAGTGGTGCGGGCCGGCCTTCGCACCGTGCTGGATCAGAATAACGGGATCACCGTAGTCGGAGAGGCCGGGACCGCGGCGGACGCAGTGAAGGAAGCGTGCCGCTGCAAGCCGGACATCGTCCTGATGGATGCCAGGCTTCCTGATGCCAGCGGCGTCGACGCCTGCCGTGAGATTCGCGAGCGCTGTCCGGATACTCGTGTCCTGTTTCTCACGTCTTTCTCGGACGAGAGTATCGTCATGGCGGCGGTCTTCGGCGGGGCAGACGGGTATCTTTTGAAACATGTCGACACAGCGAGCCTGCTCCAGGCGATCCGTTCGGTGGTTGCCGGCCACTCGATCCTGGATGCCTCGGTCACCCGTCTCATTTTGAACCGCACGAGAGCCGGTCAGCAGGGAGAGACCACCAAGGCCGGGACCACACTCTCCGCACAACAGCAACGAGTCCTGGCGCTCGTGGCCAAGGGGAAGACCAACAAGGAGATTGCCGTCTCGCTCAAGTTGAGCGACAAAACTGTCAAGAACTACATCAGAGCCGTGTTCCAGAAGCTGCAAGTCACCAGACGTTCGCAAGCCGCTGCGCATTTTGCCAGGTTCAACGAACAGCCTTCTGGTTCCGGGGCCTCTCTATAGGGCCCCCGTCTCACTTCCGGCTGAGGATGCTTCTCGCGCAGCGTGTACCTCCTTCCATACTTGCCGCATCCCAGTAGCAAATCCGTCACCTGTATCACAGTCGGGTAGAGTCATTCTGATAGAGCCGGACGGTGCAGGCCGCACGGCCAAAATACTTGCATTGGCTCTCACGATTTTGCCGTCAGACTCCGGCATAATGCCGAGCGTCACATTGATCAGGATACCTCGGTTCACGATCATGGCTATGCTTTGGCGGACCATTCCACTGGCTTGGGAGGTGACACTCTATGTTTACGGTCAAAGTGACGTCGATTCGTTTGCTGATCGCCGATGCGCATGAGATATTTCGCGTAGGCCTTCGCTCGATCCTGGGAAGTGACAGGGGACTTGCGGTGGTCGGTGAAGCGACAACAGCGGCGGAGGCGGTCGAGGAAGCGGACCGGCTCAAGCCCGATGTCGTCATCATGGACCTGCGGTTCCCCGACGGCGGCGGAACCGATGCGTGCAGAGAGATTCGCCGCCGCTGCCCGGACACTCGGGTGCTCTTCCTGACGTCGTCGGTCGACGAAGAATCAATTCTTTCGGCGATCTCGGTCGACGCAAGCGGCTATGTGCTCAAGGGCATCAATACCGAAGGCTTGCTGCAAGCGATCCGATCGGTGGCCCGCGGGCAGTCCATTCTCGATACCGCGGTGACTCAGCCGGTGCTCACGAGGATGAAATCCCTCTCCGATTTCCGGCCAGCCAATCCACGCCCGCCGCTCTCGTCCCAGCAGCAGCGGGTACTTGCATTGGTCGCCGAAGGGAAGACGAACAAGGAAATCGCCGTCGCCCTCGACCTGAGCGACAAGACGGTCAGAAACTACGTCCGCTACATTTTCCAGAAGCTCCATGTGACCAGGCGGGCACAGGCTGCGGCACATTGCGTCCGCTATTCGCTTCATGAGTCTTTCAAGCCCCCGCGAGCGCTGTCGCTTTGAACGGGCTCGCCCCCTCCTGACCCGCTGACTCTCGTTTCCCGGTTCCATCAAGGTGTCTCCGATCGACTGCGCAGCGTTCCCGTCGCCTCCATCGCGCCTGCACCGAACTCGCCAACATTTTGACAAGGGCGAACGGACCTGCTCTGGCTCTATTCGGACGGAGCCTCATCGCCTTAATCAGACCGAGAAAATGAGTCATATGTCTCTAATTGGTTGGTGACACAATGCAAGGCGATGTTGGTGTCGGCTGACACTCCTCAGAGCCGAGATATCTTCTACGCTTAGTCTCATGTATGGCGCAAAGTCCCAGAAGTGCTGCTCGCCGGAACTCCGCCGCAAATGCGGAACAGTAAGACGATCGTGACGAGCCAGTGCGCAGAGCGTTGACGGCATGATGGTTCACTCAAGATGGGGGCGAAGACTATGAGTGCTGTGTCCGTGCTAGTGGTCGAGAATGAGGAAGCGGTCCGGACGTTGTTGCAACGCATCCTGGCGGCTGAGGGGTATCATGTCGAGGCGGCCGGAGATGGAGAAGAGGCGATTCGCCTGATGCGCGACAACCCGCCGGACGTATTGCTCGCCGACATGAAGTTGCCGGACGTCGACGGATTGACGGTCCTGGAACGGGTCCTCCGTCACGATCCCAACGTCGTCGGCATCGTCATGACGGGCTACGGCACGATCGACACCGCTGTTCGAGCCATGAAGAGCGGAGCATACGAGTTCGTCACGAAACCGTTCGAGGTCGAGCAGATCACGGCGTTGGTCAGGAAAGCGGCGGAGGCCAGGCGTCACAAACAGGATCAGAGTCAATCCGCACGCCCGGTCAGGAATCGTTATCGGTTGGAGCATCTCGTCGGCACCAGTGCCCAGATGCGCGGAGTGATCGAATTCGTAGAGAAGGTCGCGGACAGCGACAGCACCGTCTTGATACAAGGAGAGAGCGGAACCGGCAAGGAAATGGTCGCAAGGATGCTGCACCAGCGAAGCCTGCGCAACCAAGGACCGCTGATCCCGGTCAACTGCGGGGCCATTCCGGAAAACCTGCTGGAGAGCGAACTCTTCGGCCACGAGAAGGGCGCGTTTACGGGCGCGGCGCATACCAGGCTCGGCCGCTTCGAGCTGGCGCACGGCGGAACGATCTTTCTGGACGAGATCGGAGAATTGAGTCCTTCGCTGCAAGTGAAGCTGCTCCGTGTGCTGCAGGAGCGTTCGTTTGAGCGCATCGGGGGGACCAAGACGATCCACGTCGACGTTCGGATCATTGCCGCCACGAACCAGGATCTGGAGCGGGCGGTTCAGGAAAAGAGGTTCCGGCAGGACCTCTACTACCGGCTGAACGTCATTCCGATCACGATCCCCCCGCTGCGGGATCGTCGCAGCGACGTTCCGGAATTGATCGATCACTTTATCGCCTCCTTCAACCGGGCGAAACAGACGGCGATCACCGGTTGTGCAACCGAGGCGATGAACCACTTCGTCGAATATCCCTGGCCCGGGAACATCCGGGAGTTGGAAAACATGGTCGAGCGCCTCGTCGTGCTCAAGAAGTCCGGGATGATTGAAAGCGCCGACCTTCCCGAACGCCTGCTCCAGCGTTCTTCGGCATTGGACGGAGGGAAGGAACAGTTCATCCGCTTCAACGATCAGGGCATCAACCTCAGCCGCGAGATCGAGCAGTACGAGAACCGGCTGATCGTCGAAGCGCTCCGACAGGCCAACGGTATTACCAGCAAGGCCGCTCAATTGCTCCAGCTCAATCGCACGACCCTCGTCGAAAAACTGAAACGGAAAGGTTTTACACCGAAATCACACAGTCTCGCCGTCGGGTCCTAACAGGGACAGGCTCAGCTCTCTCGGTGCCTGCCCCTGCTTTCTTCAATCCACACTCTCCTCCTCCCTTGCCGACCTGTGCAGAGGAATAAGCGATCACTGCCCAGTGTCCGGATGAGGATCCACGCCGTCTTGCAGCGCTCGCGACTCAGGATTTCGGCCAGTTCGTCGTCAATCGTTTGACCCGCCACCGCCAACGTGACGGAAGTTTGACGGCATCCGCGCACCGATGCCGTCCGGGGAGAAAAAATCTCCAGACAACCGAGCAATTCTTTCCTGGTCGCGAAAGGCACAGAAGTTGCTGAACGTCACGACGAACTCATGCGACTTGCCATCACGTTCAATAGAATCCTCGTGGGCTTTTTGGCGCAGGCGCTCTGGATTTCCGTCGCGTCAGGGGTGGAATCCCCCGCACTGCCGGCTACGCCGGCACAGGATTCTACTGGGGAGGGACAGGGCAAGTCGGCGTCGGCAACGCTGCCGGACGACGGTCCCCGCTACGGTCAGCTCGCCGATGGTCAGGAATCGTCCCAATTTCGGGAGGCCGTAGCGGCGTTTCGAAGAGGTCAATGGGAAGCGGCTCGGTCAGGGTTCGACGCCTTCGGCATGCTGTATCCGGAAAGTCCCCTCCTGCCCGCGACGGTCGCGTTCAACGCCGAATTGACCGTCCTGGCCGATCCGACCAACCGCCGACGGGCGGAAGCCGTGAATCAATACCGCGGACTGATCCGCGCCTATCCGAAGGACAGTAATACGATTCGAGCGGAGTGGCGGATCGGAGATTTCTATCGCGAAATGGAATGGTTGCACGAAGCCCAAAGCGCGTACGAGCAGGCGTTGGGGCGGGCACATGACGCCAAGGACAAGGATCGGGCCATGCTTGGCCTTGCCGTGACGTTCGGCATGCTGGGCCGATGGAGAGACGCCGAGCAGGCCTTTCAAACCATCAGGAAGCAGACGGCCGACGATCGGACCTTCATGCACGCGACGCGCGGCCTGGCCTCCGCGCTCTATGGGCAGCGGCGTGAGCAGGAAGCTCTGCCCTTGCTCGATTCGCTGCACCAGCGCTGGCCCCGGCTGTTCAGGACCGATCCCGTCTTGCTCGAACAGTACTGCAACGTGCTGTTCGAAACGGACCGCATGCTGCAGGCGCGCGACGCTTGCACCCTGTTGGTCAATCTCTATCCCGCCAAGATTGATGCCGGATCGGTGCTGATTCGTATCGGCGACTCTTGTCGCCGCCTCGGCCAACAGAAATGCGCGGAGCTCTTTTACGTTGACGCGCACAACCGGTATGGCGAGTTCGCCGCCGGTGTCACCGCCAAACTCCGTCTTGCTCGCATGGAACAGGAAATCGCGGCCACGGCGGATGACGATTTTCTGTACATGAAGGTCCGGGGACTCATGCGCGGAGCGCCGCTCTCATACCTGGACGATGCCAGCTTTCAGGAGCTGTATCGGCGCATCGCCTCCGAGCACGAACTCGACGCGCTCGGCAGCGAGGCCCTCTTCCGGCTCGCCGAATACCACGAGCTCAGGAAGGAAGAGCCTCAAGCCATCGAGGCCTATCACGACGTGGCCGGACGCTCGGGTAAAGTCGACCGCGATCCCTGGCCGAAGACAGCCGGCGAACGGCTGACGGCAATCCTGAGGCCGCGCCTGATAGCTGCGCTCGAAGCCAACGACGATCTGACGGCACTGACGATCTTCCACTGGCACGGGTCCGACCCGGAGCGGCACTATGCAGGAACGGAGATCTTGCTGAAGATGGCGGAGATCCATCGCAGGAAAGGATTCTCCGCTGAGGCGGTACGCCTCTATCAGGCCCTGGTCCGCGACATGAAGGCTGCATCCCTCCACGAAACGGCTCTGGTCGGGCTGGGGCAAAGCTATCTGGATCAGCAGGACTATCCGGCGGCGCAGAGGGTCCTGGAGCGGGCGAAGTTTCTGTATCCGCTGAGTGCCAAGGGAACCTATGTCTCCGGACTGCTGGTGACGGCGATGCGGGAGCAAGGAAACAGAGGGGGAGCGGTTCGTGCGATGAGGGCCTGGCTCAAGGCGCATCCGAAAGATCCCGAGCGGGCGAGGGTGCAACTTGTCCTGGCCAGAACGCTGGCGGAGGACCGGAAATCCGACGATGCCCTGGCCGTCTTCGACGACGCGGCCCGCCAGGGCATCGTTCGGAACAACGGCGACCTGCTCACGATGGCAGATCTCTTGACCGAGAAACACGCGTACCAGCGAGCGCTCGAACTGTACCGGAAAGTGCTGTCATCGCGCCCGGACCCTGATGATGCAGCCTGGGCCCAGGTGCAGGTAGTCCGGAACATGATCGCGCAGAATCACACGGCCAAGGCCCCCGCGGTCCCCGATACGGTTCAGCCTTCGAGAGACCTTCTGTTGGACCGGGCCGCGTCCGCCATCCGGACGAGTCTTCGAGTCATGAAAGCGGAGGAAGGAGAATAAGACGATGATCGCGCAGCCCTCGCCGGTCCAACCGGACTCCGAGCTTCTCCAAGCGGCCTTTCGCAGTTTCGACGGCGCCGCTCTCACGCTCCAGCAGTCCTACCGCGCGCTGACGTCCAGGCTGGAACAGCTGGATCTGGAGCTGGCCGATCGAAATGAAGCGCTCCGGTGCAACCTTCGAACGAACGAAGAACTCCGCGAGCACCTGTCGGCAATCCTGGAATCGCTCTCAACCGGCATTCTGGTCACGGACGAGCAGGGGACGGTGACCCGTTGCAACAAGGCGGGGGAGCACTTGATGGGCACGACACGCGACCGGATCGTCGGCCGGCCGCTGGATGCCTGTCTGCGCGACGCCCGATTGGACAGCGGAGAATATCCGCTGACGACCAAGTCCGGTGCGGTCGCGACGATCTCTCAAAAGCCATTGAACGACGCTGCCGGCCGCCCGACTGGCCGGCTGACGCTGATCGACGATATTACGACGGTCCACCAGCTCGAGGAACGGCTGCAGCGGCGCAACCGCCTGGCGGCCATGGGTGAAATGGTCGGACGAATCGCGCACGAGATCAGGAACCCGCTCGGCAGCATCGAACTCTTTGCGTCCATGTTGCGGCGGGACCTGAAAGAGGACGGAGGGCTCCGCGGCTACGCCGATCACATCTGTTCCGCGGTGCAACTCCTCGACCGTCTTCTCTCGAACCTGTTGCTCTATACGAAGCCGGACTGCTCCCGCGGGGCATGGCATCAGACGGAGTCTGTGATTCTGGACGCCTTGGCGCTGGCGGCCCATGCCGTCGCCAAGGCCCGATTGGAGATCCGCCTCCACGTGGACCAGGCCGCGTCACGCCTCTGGTGCGATGCGGGACAATTGAAACAGGCCCTGTTGAATCTGATCTTGAACGGCGTCCAAGCGATGCCAGACGGCGGCGCGCTTACACTGTCGGCGGTGGCCGAACCCGGCGCCGATCACGGTCTCCGTTTGTCCGTTTCGGATACGGGCGTGGGCATTCCCGCAGCCCTTCGCGCGCGCATCTTCGACCCGTTCTTCACGACGAAGGAGGAGGGCACCGGGTTAGGACTCGCCATTGTGCACGCCATCATCGAAGGCCATCGGGGGCGGATCGATGTCGCCAGCACACCGGGACAAGGAAGCACGTTTACGATGGTGTTGCCGAATCTCGAACCGGATCCACAAGCCGCCGGTCATGGTTCGAAACCGGAGAAGGATCAACCGCTTACCGAGGAGACGCCAGCATGAAGGAAGGGGAATCGACGACTCCGTTCGTCCAACAGGCTCATGAAGGGAAAATCGTCGTCGTCGCCGATGACGATCCCTCGATGCGCGCCGCCCTCGCCGAAACGGTCCGCCGGCTCGGCTATGAGGTCCTGCTTGCGTCAGACGGTCAAGAGGCGCTGGATCTGACGATCAAATCCAAACCCTGGCTGCTGCTGACCGATCTGAAGATGCCACGCCTCGGCGGATTGGAACTGGTCAAGGAAGTCGTCAAGCGTTCGCCCTCCACGCGCACGGTCTTGATGACCGCCTACGGCACGGTGGAAACGGCGGTCGAAGCGATGAAGTGCGGAGCGAGCGACTATGTGTTGAAGCCCTTCTCGACCGATCTGCTGGAGCGGATCATCGGCAATCTCCACGGTATCGGCCCGGACGATCCGGTTCACGCCGATTCCTCGTCGGAACAACGGGTCATCCTGTCGCAGGATCCCGGCATGATCAGACTCCTCAGCACGGTCGAAGGCGTCGCGGCCAGCCAGGCCACGATCCTCATCAGCGGGGAAAGCGGAACGGGGAAAGAGCTGCTGGCCCGGTTCATTCACAGCCGCAGCCCCCGTGCGCATCGGCCGTTCGTCGCCGTGAACTGCGCCGCGCTTCCGGACGGCCTGCTGGAGAGCGAGCTCTTTGGGTACGAGCGTGGAGCGTTCACTGGAGCCATGATGCGGAAACAGGGGAAATTCGAGATGGCCCACAACGGAACGCTCCTGTTGGACGAAATCAGCGAAATGAATCTGGGCCTCCAGGCAAAGCTGCTTCGCGTGTTGCAAGAACGCGAAGTGGATCGCATCGGCGGACGCGAACCGGTAACGGTGAACATCCGCGTCATTGCGACCACCAACCGGAATCTGTACCGCGAGGTCGAGGCAGGCCGATTCCGCGAGGACCTGTTCTACCGGCTGAACGTGTTTCCGATCACCGTGCCGCCGTTGCGAGAGCGCCCGTCCGATATCGCCTTCCTCGCCCGGCATTTCGCGAAGGCCGCTGCAACCCGCAATGCCCTGATGTTCACGTCGATCACCGAGGCAGCCGTTGCCGCGCTGCAACGGCTGACGTGGAAAGGGAACGTCCGAGAACTGGAGAACGCCATGGAGCGTGCCGTCCTGCTGGCGAACGGAGGGGCGATTCTGCCCGAACATGTGGCGACTGACCTGTCGGCCCAAAGCCCGAGCGTCGTTCCAACCCCCGCCGCAGAGGGCGCTGCCTCAGACCGCGGCAACGGTTCGCTCTGGGAGATGGAGCGCGAGCTGATCTTTCAAACGCTGGCCAGGACGAAGGACAACCGGACCCATGCCGCAAAGGAACTCGGCATCAGCATCCGAACGCTTCGTAACAAGCTGCGGGAGTACCGCCAATTGGACCGGCCGATCATCAATACGCTGTGACGCAGGAGACACACCATGACTCTCTTCGACAAGACGATGGGCCTTATCGAACGGACGCTCGATATGCGCAGCGCCCGCCAGAGGATCATCTCGTCGAACATCGCCAACGAGGAAACACCCGGCTACCGGGCGAAGGACCTGCATTTCCAGGAGGCCATGTCCGCTGCGTCCCGCGGGCGTCTGCCGGTCCAGCTGGTCTCGACCCATGCCCAGCACATCGGCCCGCGCGGCGAAGGGATCCAGCGCGCGACAGGGCGGGTTGCGGAGGTGCCGGCTGGCGACCTTCCGCTGGACGCCAACTCGGTCAACATGGAGCTCGAACTGGCCAAACTGTCGGACAACGCCATGCAGTACAACAGCGCGGCCACCATCATGGCCATTCGGATGAGGCAACTGCTGAGTGCGATTCGTGACGCACGGTGAGGGGCCAGGCACCGTTGGTGCGCAGCACCCTTCGGGTCGTTCCACAATTGGCGCCTGACCCACAGGGAATAACTAACTTTAGGTGCTCTCTCGGAGGTGTTTATGGATATGACCGACAACATCGCAGTGTCCGTGTCGGCGCTGGATGCGCAACGCCGACGGCTCAACGTCATCGCGAGCAATCTGGCGAATGCGCAGTCGACCAGGACGGCCAGCGGAGGCCCTTATCGTCGGCGTGACGTCGTCTTCCAATCGGCGTCAGTCGGCAGCGCGTTCCAGCAGACGATCAGGAAAATCGCTACCGGTCCTTCGGCCCACGCCTTGGAAGGGGTGAAGGTCTCCCGCGTGATCGAAGATCCAAAGCCGGGACAGCAGATCTACGATCCCCGCCATCCGGACGCCGACGCCAAGGGTTTCGTGCGGCTGCCGAACGTCAACGTCATGGAAGAGATGGTGAACATGATCGGCGCGTCGCGGTCCTACGAAGCCAACGTCCAGGCGATCAACGCCACGAAGGCCATGTGGAACCGGGCGTTGGAGATCGGGAGGTAACGATGGATCCAGTCCGGATCGGTGTACAGGCCGCCGCTCCTATTCAAGAGGTGCCCGCGCCGGCTTCGGGCGCCGAAGGCAATAGGTCGCAGGATGGCGGGTTTCTCGATCAACTCAAGGGTGCCATTGCCCAAGCCAACGACGTGCAACTGCAGGCCAGCCATGCAGTCGATGAACTGATGACGGGCAAGACGCAGAACATTCACCAAGCCATGGTCGCCCTGCAGCAAGCCGACATTTCGTTCCAGCTGATGATGCAGGTCCGCAATAAGCTGGTCGGAGCGTACGAGGAAATTCAACGGATGCAGATCTGAAGCGGCAGCGTCCGAGGTGATAGGTTCGAGGTAGGAGGTTCCAGCCTCAAACGTCAGACCTCAGACCTCTTCAACGAACGAGAAACACGTTCGCAACACGTCTCTTGTTCTCGGGAAAGGAACGGTCATGTTCGAGTCGCTGAGTCGGTTCACCGTCAACCAACGCATGATCATTTTGCTGGCCCTGGCCGGGTCGATCGCGGGTCTGGTCGCCATCGGGCTCTGGACTCAGCAGCCGGACATGCAGGTGCTCTTTTCCAACGTCTCCACCGAAGACGCCTCGGCGATCGTGGACAAGCTGAAGGAATTGAAGGTGCCGTACGAAACGAGCGGCGGCGGGGGCACGATCCTCGTGCCGAGCGCACAGGTCTACGACCTCCGACTGCAACTGGCGGGACTGGGTCTGCCGCACGGAGGCGGCGTGGGATTCGAAATCTTCGACCGATCCACCCTCGGAATGTCGGAGTTCGTCCAGAAGCTCAACTATCGTCGGGCGTTGCAGGGAGAGCTGGCCAGGACGGTCGCGCAGATGGCCGGCGTCGAGAAGGCCCGTGTGCATTTGGCGATTCCGGAGCGGCGGTTGTTCAGTACCGAACAGGACCGTGCCCGCGCCTCCGTCGTCGTCTCACTCTACAGCGGGCAGATGCTGAGCAAGGCGCAGGTACAGGGGATCGTCCACCTGGTCGCGAGCAGTGTGGAGGGCTTGCAGGCCAAGGACGTCACGGTCGTCGACGGCCAGGGTCGCATCCTCTCCAGCTCGGCTCCTGACGATCCCGCCGGTTTGACCAATACGCAGCTCGAGTATCAGCAGGCTCTGGAAAAAGATATCGAGAACCGGATTCAATCCATGCTCGAGAGAATCGTCGGCGCCAACAAAGCGGTCGTCCGTGTGTCGAGTGTCGTCGACTTCAGAAAAGTGGAAACCACGGAAGAGCGCTACGATCCGAACGGCCAGGTCGTCCGCAGCGAGCAACGAGGCCAGGAGAAGTCGAGCGGGGTGAACGGGACGACCGGCGGCGTGCCGGGCGTCGAGTCCAACGTGCCGCCTGGAGGCGAGCCGGAAGCGACACAGTCGAGTTCGACTGCGAGCCAGACCAAGAACGAAACGGTCAACTACGAAATCAGCCGCACCGTGTCGCGGATCGTGGAGCCGACCGGAACGATCAAGAAACTCTCCGCCGCAGTGCTGGTGGACGGGACCTACGAATTGCCGAAGCCGGCGGACGGGGAAAAGGCTCCTGCCGCCGACGCCCCGCGGAAGTACACGCCTCGGTCTGCGGAAGAAATGACGCGCATCGAGGAGATCGTGAAGAAGGCGATGGGCTACTCGGCGGAGCGCCAGGACCAGGTCGAAGTGGTGAATATGCAGTTTGGGTTCGGCGACGACGCACAGCCGGTCGGTGTCGAATCGGCGCCGGAGCCGCAAAAACCCTGGGCGCCTTATATCCGCTATGCGGTGGGCGGGGTGCTGTTCCTGCTCCTGCTGTTCCTGGTCGTGCGCCCGCTCTTGGGGATGCTCGCGATGGCGTCCGCGCCACCGCCTGCCGATACTCCGACCCTGCCGGCATCGGTCGGCCAGGTGGAGGCGTCTTTGTCCGGCGGCAAACCGCGGGCGCAGATCGTCGACATGGCGCGGGGCAATCCCGACGCCACGGCCGTCGTCGTGAAGCAATGGCTCAAGACGGGAAATTGAGGACGGTACCGTGGCGAAGGAACTGACCGGCGAGCAGAAGGCGGCCATCTTGTTGCGTGCCATCGGCGAGGACGCGGCGGCGCAGGTGATGAAATCGCTCGGGCCGAAAGAGATCCGCAAGCTCGGCAGCTACATGAAGGATACGGCGAACATTACCAAGGAAGAAGAGGACAAGGTCATCCAGGAATTCGAGCATGCGAGCGAAAACGGCGAGGTGCAATTCGAGGGGAAGGAATACATCAAGTCGATTCTCATCAAGGCGCTGGGACCGGAAAAGGCCGCCCGCATGCTGGAGTCGATCAATACAAAATCCTATCCCGGCATCGAAGCGCTCAAATGGCTCGATGCGAAGGCGTTGGGACAGATGCTCAAGATCGAGCACCCTCAAACGATCGCCGTCATCCTGGCGCACCTCGACACCGAACAGGCGAGCCAGCTGCTCGCGGGTTTGCCGGAGGCGTTGCGCGCCGATACGGCCATGCGCCTCGCGACGATGGAAGAGGTGCAGCCGGACGTGCTCGAAGCATTGAGCAACTCCCTCCAGGAGACGTTGCTTGCCAACACCGGAGCGCAGGCTACCAGCGTGGGCGGTACCGAGGTGATCGCGAACATCCTGACCCGCCTCGACAAGGCGACGGAGGGAGGGATCATGGGCAAGATCGCCGAGCGGAACCAGACTCTCGCCGACAGCATCCGGGCCCTCATGTTCGTCTTCGACGACCTCGTCAAGCTCGACGACCGCGGCATGCAGGAACTGATGAAGGAAATCAGCAAGGAGGATCTCCCCGTGGCGTTGCGTGGGGCCGGCCAGGAGGTCAAAGACAAGTTCTTCAAGAACATGTCGAGCCGCGCCTCGGAAATGTTGAAGGAAGACATGGAAACCCGCGGACCGGTCAAGGTGAGCGACGTGGAGAAAGCGCAGCAGAACATCCTCAAGGTCTGCCGCAAACTCGAAGAGGAAGGGCGGATCGTCGTCAGCGGCGCGGGAGAGGATCTTCTGTAGATGGCTGCCACGGAGCACATGCAAGCCGTCCCGATCGTCCCCCACCGGGCCGCGTCCATCGATAGCGCGTTGCGCATGGTTCTGGTGGTGGACGACGAGGAGCCGATCCGACGACTTCTCGCCGCGATCCTCGGCGAGGCGGGCTATGTGGTGACGCAGGCCGGCAGCGGCGGCGAAGCCCTGTCCCTGCTCCGAACCCGCCCGGTCGACCTGCTGATCACCGACATCAAGCTGCCGGACATCGACGGGATCTCGCTCATGCAACAGGCCTTCGAGTTGGACGCGAAGATGGCGGCGGTCACCATGACGGGCTACGGCAGCGTCGACGTAGCCGTCAACGCCATGAAAGCCGGCGCGGCGGATTTTCTCACCAAACCGTTCATGCCCGACATGGTTCTCCTGACGGTCAAGAGGCTGGCGGATCTCCGGCGGCTGCGGCAGGAAAACGCCGTGTTGAAGCACAAACTTGTCCAGTCCGGGACGGTCCGCTTGCAGCATCTCGCACTCGCCGACTTCGGCAACGGAGGACGCATCGAGGGATCGGATGGATTGACGGACTACGAACGCGGAATTGTGGAGGGCGAACGCCGCGCCGCCCAGCGGATCGGCATGGCGCGTGAACGGGAACAAGCGGTACTCAGCGCGCTCGCCGGCCGGCTCGAAGAACGGTGGAAGACGCTGCATGAATCGGTCGAAGACGACGTGGCATCGCTGGCCTTCGCCATCGCGTCGAAAATCGTCAGGCAGATCGGCGAGACGAACCGGGACCTGATCGTGGAGCAGGTCCGGGCGGCGTTGAGCCACATTCCCGAAGGAGGGGTCGTTCAGGTGACGGTCCATCCGGTGGACCTGGCCCCGGTGGAGTCGGTGCGGGAGCGGCTCGGCAAAGAAAGGGAGCGATCGGTCACGGTCGTCTGCGCGACAGATCCGGAGATCGCTCCAGGCGGCTGCCTCGTGCAGACGACCAGCCGGATGGTCGACGCCACGCTGGAGATGCAGTTGATGCGATTGGCCCAGGCGATGAAGGAGCGGGGCGGACATGAAAGCCGTTGACGCGCTAAACGAAGCCGAGTCACTGGCGGTCCACGGCCGCGTGGCGCAGGCGGTGGGGATCGTGATCGAGGGCTACGGCCCGGTGACGTCGATCGGAGAAATTTGTGAGATCAGCAAGGAACATGGGCACGGATCGGTGCTGGCCGAAGTGGTCGGCTTCCGGGGCGAACGGGTTCTGCTGATGCCGCTGGGCGAGACACAGGGGATCGGACCAGGGAGCCGCGTGGTCATGAAGGGCCGCGCGGCGCAAGTACCCGTCGGGCCGAAACTGCTCGGGAGGGTACTGAACGGACTGGGCGAGCCGATCGACGGTCGCGGTCCGATCGCCTTCGACCGCACCTATCCGCTCTACGCCGCGTCGCCTGATCCCCTGCTGCGGGCCCGGATCACACAACCGCTCGATCTCGGCGTACGAGCCCTCAACGCGCTGTTGACCTGCGGCGTCGGCCAGCGCATGGGCATCTTCGCGACATCCGGGGTCGGCAAGAGCGTGTTGCTCGGCATGATCGGGCGGTACACGACGGCCGACGTCAATGTGATCGCGCTGATCGGAGAGCGGGGCCGAGAAGTGAAGGAATTTTTGGAGCGGGACATGACGCCGGAGGCGTTGCGGCACTCGATCGTCGTCGTCGCCACGTCGGATCAGCCCCCGCTCGTCCGCATCCGGGGGGCCCTGCTCGCCACGGCCATCGCGGAGTATTTCCGGGATGCCGGGAGACGGGTGCTCCTCATGATGGATTCGCTGACCCGCTTGGCCTACGGCCAGAGAGAGATCGGGTTGGCGACCGGCGAGCCGCCGACCACCAAAGGGTACACGCCGTCGGTATTCGCGCTGCTGCCGAAGCTTCTTGAGCGGGTCGGGACCTGCAGCGGAGCGGGCTCGATCACCGGTCTCTATACCGTGCTGGTCGACGGGGACGAGTTGTCCGACCCGATCGCCGAGAGTGTCCGGTCCATTCTCGACGGGCACATCGTACTCTCGCGGGACCTGGCCTCACGCAATCACTACCCGGCCATCGACATCCTTCAAAGCGCGAGCCGCGTGATGCGCGATATCGTGCCGGCCGAACAGTACGCAGCGGCACGGCGCATCGTCGAACTGACGGCCGTATACAAGCGGGCCGAGGATCTCATCACGCTCGGGGCCTACAAACCCGGCGCCAACAAACAGCTCGATCTGGCCGTGGCACATCATGAGGCGTTCAACGCGTTCCTCCGCCAGGAACCGGGGACGAAGGCCGACTGGACCGGTTCCGTCGAGGCGCTGATGAAGTTGGAGCAGGCGACAAGATGAAGGTGCGGGCTCTGAAAAATTATCGCGCGCAGGTGGAGGACCGGATCCGAGCCGAATGTCTCGAGCTGTCGCGGACGCTCGAGGAAGCAGAGGCCGCCCGCGCCAGGCTCGAGGCGGACGAGGAACGCCAGGCGCAGGCCTTCCTGACCCAGAGTGCGTCGGGAATCAGACCGGACGAGGCCGCGATGCATGTGGCGGGCATCGACGCGCTGTCGTCGGTCATTGCCAGGGCAAAGGAGCGGGAAGCAGGGCTGCGTGCGGCGGTGGAGCAGAAACGGGCCGAATTGATCGAAGCCTCACGTGAACGCAAGAAGTTGGAAGTGCTGGAGGAACGCCGGGAGCGCGAGGCGAGATCGGCAGAGGGGCGCAAGACCCAGCAGCGACTGGATGAAATTGCAGCCCGGCGATTGCTTACGGACAAGGGTGCCGTATGAGACAGTGGCAGGAGCATCTCTATCCGAAGCCGGTTGTCCGAAAGCCGTTCGCCGTTTCTGCCCGGCCGATACTCCTTGGAATCGGCGTGACGATGGCCGTGCTCTCGTCCTGGGGAATCGAGTTTCTCGTGCAGGCGTCGTCGAGTCCAGCCTCTCCGGTGCCGGCGTCCCTGAATCCCCCGTCCGCTCCCGCCTCTCTCCCTCGCGAGCAACCGGCGAAGAATTCCGGCGGGATGCCTGAGTCGCTGGCCCCGCCGAGCGGACCCTCGGCGCAGGCCGTTCCCATCAAAGACAAGCTGCCACAGACGCAGGAGCCCGAAGGACCGGCGTTGGGTGTGCCGAGAGAAGTCATCGGGATGCTCGATCAACGCAAGCACGACCTCGACCGGCGGGAAGAATCCGTCAAGAATGCGGAGGACCGGCTGACGATGCTGAAGGCAGAGCTCGAGCAGATCCTCACCAAGTACGAAAAATTGGTGGATGCGGCGGACAAGCGGCGCAAGAACGCGAAGGACAAACTCGACAAAGCGGCCACGGAAAAGAAGACCAAGCAGGAACAAGCGGCCGCCGAACTGCGAAATCAACATCAGGCCCAGCTCGCGAAGATGTTCGAGTCCATGCCGTCCGAAGAAGCAGCGGCCAGATTGGAGAAGATGCCGGACCGCAAAGCCATCGAAGTCCTCCGGCTCCTGAAGGGGAAAACAGCTGGCTCCATCCTCGCCACCATCAAGCCTGAACGCGCGGCCAAGCTGACGGAGCAATTGCTCGCGACGCCTTGACCGCCGGTCGGTGGGAAAGCATTTCCTCTCCTGCGGTCGTTCTTGCCTAGCACTCTCAACGAACACCACAGCGACCGCTTCTTTCAGCGGCAATTCTTCAATCTGATGTCTCGATCCGCATGGCACAGGCCTTGAATAAGTTCTGCTCGGGTCGAATATGACCGACCGAATCACGATAGGGGCGGCATGATGCAGTTCGCAGGAATTCTTCCACAGGCAGGACAAGGCGGTGTCGAGGCGACCGGCCTCCAGACGCAGCCTGGTCGTAGCGGGAACCAGGACGGAGAAGTCTCCGGATCCGGATTCTTGTCATTGTTCCAGGGCGTTCAATCCGAACAGTCCGCCGATTCGACGACGGCGGAAGCGACGCTGCTTGGCGGCGCTGCAACGGACGCTGAAGGCCATTCTCTCGCCCTCGCTCTCAATCTCGCCGGATCCTTCCTGACGGAGGCCCATCTATTGGATCCTACCGGACAAGGCGAAGCTGCCGCGCAAGTGAGTGCGCCCATTGAAGCCGTTGTTTCCGGAACGCTATTGACGCACACCCAGCCCACTCTCCAGGTCATGGCTAAGCAGGAGCATCCAGAAGTGCTCGGCCTCCCAGTTGAGAGCATCCCATCGACCGGTTCGACAGGGCTTCCCGCAGAGCAGGGCGATACGCTTATCGGGATCCAGACAGCGTTGAACGGCCCGAAGTTGCAAACGGACCAGAGCGGCGTGGAAGAGACATCCATCGGCCAGTCGATGCTGCGTCACCAGGGGCAGCCGACGGAGGGAAACAACGAGGGGCAGGTTCCCATCCAGCTTCCGGCAGGGTCTCGCGAGGGCGATCCGGACGTGAGTCCGGACAAGACTCCGGCTAAAGGAGTTCGGAACGTATCCGAGCCGCTGCCATCCGACCTTGGAATCGAGCCAACTGGAGCCGACCAGCTCGTCGTTGCAGAGCCGGTCTTCCGTCTCCCGGAAACCGTGGCGGCAGACCTCCCAAACGGCAAGGTCGCTCTGAACAAGGACGGAGCATTGCTCTCCGATGGGCGGGAACTACAGGTGGAGACCGCGCGTCCGAATGCGCAGTCCACCGGTTTTCGGGCAGGCCAGGAGTTTCATTCGTCCGACCAAGACCGACACACACCTACATCATCCGGAGACGATGAAGGCTCTCGCTTTCCTGAGTCCTCAGGGCATTTCGCCGTGGAGGCGAAGCTGTCGTCGCAGGGATTGCAGTTTGCCGTTCCGTTGAACGCCCCAGTCCAGACCTCCCCATCTCCGGCGGCGTCGCTGCCTGCCACGCCATCCGTTCAGTCCGCTCCACTTCCCCAGGAGAGCCCCAACGTTCCGACGACTCCGACGGTCCAGTTCGATGTGCCGAACTCCGATTTCGGCAATCTTCGCGTCCGCGTCGTGCTCTCGGACCAAACAGTACACGCCCACATGGTGACCGACCGTCCGGAGTTAGGCCGTCTGCTGGTCGATCGACAGGATCATCTGGGCGTGCAACTCTCAACGGCAGGTTTGGACCTGGGGCAGCTCCGGGTGCAGATCGACCGGCAGGGGAGTCATCACCAGGGATACGAACCGACCTACCAGCAGGGCGCGAGGTTCCATCAGCCGTCTGAACAGCGGCAGCCAGATCGTCCCTCAGTCACAGGATCAGTCCAACGGCAACAGGCCGGCGTCTTGAGCGTGTTCGCGTAACGGGGAAAGGATGTCACGATGAGTACGATCACCGATGTCGGGTCGATCAGTCAGGCCGCCGAGACGGCATTGAAGCCGAGGGAACTGGGGCAGGACGACTTTCTCCGACTCCTCGTGACGCAGCTCCAGAACCAGGATCCGCTGAAGCCGGTCGAGAATCAGGAGTTCGTGGCGCAATTGGCGCAGTTCAGCCAGCTCGAACAGAGCGCCAAACAAGTGAAGCTGCTCGAACAGAACATCGCGGCACAGGCCGCTAACATGCAATTTTCCATGCTGCCGCTGGTCGGCCGGGACGTCCGGTTCAACGGCGCAATCGTCCAGCTCGACAAGGGACCGGTTCCGATGCAGTTCACGCTCGAGCAGGATGCGGCTTCCGTGGGGATTGCCGTGTTGGACGGGGCCAAGAAGGTGGTCCGCACCCTCGTGCTGGGCCCGCAGTTGGCGGGCGAGCAGACGGTGAATTGGGATGGACGGGACCAGAACGGCAATCCGGCGGCGCCTGGCGTCTACCGGTTCGACGTGACGGCTCTGGACGCGCGCGGCAAGCCGGTTGCGGTGGCGGCGACCTCGAAGATGAAAGTGACGGGGGTCCGTCTGGACGAGGGCCAACCGCGCGTCATGGTAGGCGACCTCGTGCTTGATCCCGGCAGCATCATCGAGTTCCACTGAGGTGACGAACGACGACGAACGCATTTAGAGAAGGAGGATCGAATCATGGGTATCTTGTCTTCATTGTTTGCCGGAGTGAGCGGCCTGAATGCCAATGGCACGGCGCTCTCCGTGATCGGCAACAACATCGCCAACCTCAGTACGGTCGGGTTCAAGAGTAGCAAGGCCTCGTTCGCCGACTTGATCAGTTCGTCGATTTCAGGCGGGTCGGGGGCGATCCAAACCGGTATCGGTGTCGCCCTGACTTCTGTGCAGGGCAATTTTTCCCAAGGATCGCTGGCGACGTCGTCCAATGTGCTGGATCTGGCGATCGACGGAAACGGATTCTTCGTGGTGGAAGATGCGCAAGGCGGCACCTTCTATTCCCGCGCAGGGCTGTTCCGACTGGACAAGAACAACAATGTCGTGGATCCGACGGGGTTCAAGCTGCAGGGCTTCCTTGCGGACACCACCGGCACCATCACCGGTACCATAGGCGATATCGCGTTGCCTTCGACCACGGCCTCCCCCAGGGCGACGTCAATCGCGTTTGTCGCCGCCAACTTGAACTCGTCGACCACACAAACCGGTTTGAGCGGCAATGTGGTGGGATCCGCAGCGTCGGTGACCACGAGCGCCGCCGGCAACAATTCATTCACCATCAATCTGAACGGGGACGGCGTGCGCACGGTGACGGTGGCTAACGGGTTGACCGGATCGGCCCTGGCCACGGCGATTCAGAATGCGGTTCGCGCCTTGATTCCCAACGATCCGTTCAAGACCGCAGCCTACACTGGCTTCACGGCGACGGTGAACGCGGCCAACGTCTTTACGTTTCGCTCGGGCATCACCGGGACAACCAATAACCTGTCGACCGGTACGGGTACCGTCGTGGTCGCAGCCAACGGTGGCGACACGCTCGCGGCGAACCTGAACATGCTGGCCGGTACATCTACGGCCGGGACGGATTTCTCGTTGTCCAACCCGAGCGCGACGTCGGACTTCTCCACGTCCATTACGACTTTCGATTCACTCGGCAACAGCCACCTCCTCACGACCTATTTCACGAAACTCGGCGACAATACCTGGAACTACAACGTCGTGGCTTCCACCTCTGACGTTGTGACGGCCAACTACCACGCCAGCAATATCGATGCGACGTTGGGCATCGTAAGGGTAGGTTCCGGAACCCTCACGTTCGCCACGAACGGCACGCTCGACCGGGAGAGCGTCGTGACGCGTTATGACAACGGCACGGCGGCCGGGACGCAAGGCACGGTGCCCGGGCAGTTGCAGGTGGACTTTAACGGGGCGACAGCCGACCAGTTGATCGTGATGAACTTCGGCACCAGCGTCACCACGGACGGAGGATCGGGGCTGGACGGCACGACGCAATTCGGCTCCAACTCGGCGCTCGTCCAGCAGACGCAGGACGGATTCGCCGCCGGCGCGCTGCAGGCCTTCTCGGTCGATTCGAACGGCGTGATCAGCGGCCGGTTCTCCAACGGCCAGTTGCGGGCCCTGGCCCAAGTGGTGCTGGCGCGGTTCCCGGATCCGATCGGCCTCACACGGACCGGCAAGAACACATTTTCGCAATCCGGAAACTCCGGTCAGCCCGTGACCGGAACGCCGGACAGCGCCGGGCTCGGACGCGTGCTGTCGAACTCACTGGAGCTTTCGAACGTGGATCTCGGTGAAAGCTTCATCGACATGATTGCGGCCCAACGAGGATTTCAAGCAAACTCCCGCGTCATCACGACGTCGGACGAGATCCTCCAGGAACTCGTGAATCTGAAGCGATAGGCGACGCAGCGGGGGTGACGCCGACTCGGCGCGCCCCCGCCGTTCGACTCCAGCTGGCCCATCCGACGCGTCAGCGCTCTGACATCGTCAAGATTCTGACGCGCCGACCTCCGCACATCTCTCCGCACGCCCTGCAACAGCTCGAGAATCACGGTGATCCGCGCCGCGCGGCGGACGTTCCGTCAAGAACCCGATGGCATATGCATTGCAAACAGTCAATGCCGCGACAATCGTCTACCCAACGGAGGACTGTATGGCTGACGCAGCGGAAGAGAAAGCGGCCGGTGCCGCGCCGGCATCTGGCGGAATACCCATCAAGCTCGTGGTCATCGTCGGGGTGATCGCCTTGGTCATGGGATTGGGCGGGGCATTCGCGGTCGTGAAGCTCATGGGCGGCGGCCAGGCGAGCCACGAAGAACCGAAAGCGGAAGCGGCGCCGGAGAAAAAAGGCGGCCACGACGAGCCCGCCGCGAAGGCAGCATCCGGCGGCCATGGCGCCGCGCCTGGCGCCATCTTCGACCTAGATCCCTTCATCGTGAACCTCGCCGACTCGCCGGAGATCCGGTACTTGAAGCTCACCGTGAAACTGGAAGTGGATGCGGCAGACCCGGCGGGTGAACTCGGACCCAGGGTCCCCCAGATCCGGGACACCGTTCTCGTGTTGCTCAGCAGCAAGGACGCGGCTTCGGTCAAGACGCCGCAGGGAAAGTTCCAGCTGCGGGATGAGATCACGAAACGGATCAACGACGTCCTGCCGAAGGCCTTGGTCCGGACCGCCTACTTCACGGAGTTCGTGGTTCAGTAACGGGACCGCACTGCCGCATGGAAAAGATACTCTCACAGGAAGAAGTCGATGCCTTGCTGAAAGGCGTCGTCTCGGGCGACGTCGATACGGCGCCCAAGGAGGAGGAGCCAACCGGCACGAAGAAGTTCGATCTCTTCAATCAGGAGCGGATCATCCGCGGCCGGATGCCGACGCTCGAACTGATCAACGACCGGTTCATCAGGAGGCAATCCGTCTCTTGGACCAGCGCGCTGCGGGATCAGGTCGATTTCGTGATCGTCGGTACCCAGATCATCAAGTTCGGCGAGTTCCTCAAGAAAGTTCCGCTGCCGTCGTCGCTGAGCGTTTTTCACATGGCGCCGTTGCGGGGAAACGGACTCCTCGTGATGGACGCGTTCCTCGTCTATCTGATCGTGGACTACTATTTCGGCGGCAAGGGTCAGACGCATGTCAAGCCGGAAGGCCGTGATTTCACGCCGATTCAGGTTCAGATGATCAAGAAGCTGGTGGGACAGGCGTTTACGGATCTGGAATTCGCCTGGCAGGCGCTGATGGGCGTGAAGATCAATCACATCCGTTCGGAAAGCAATCCGCAATTCGCCATGGTCGTCACGGCGTCCGAATTGGTCGTGGTGGTCACGTTACAGGTGATCCTGGGGGAAACGACGCGCGAGCTGTTCGTCCTTTACCCTTACTCGATGCTGGAACCGATCAAAGAAAAACTGTACTCGGGCCTCGTCTCGGACCAGGTGGAGCAGGATGGGAGCTGGGGAGCCCGGTTCCGGGAGAACCTTCAAGAATGTCCCTTGACGGTCACCGTGCGGCTTGGCACGGCCACCGTCAACGTGCGCGACGTCCTCAATTTTTCCCCAGGCGACGTGCTCGTGCTCGATCAGCGGCCTGACGATCCCATGGAATGCTCGATCGAAGGGTATCGGAAGTTTCTCGGCAGCCCCGGCGTCTTCCGGGGGAACCATGCCTGCCGGATTACGAAAATTTTGCCATAGCAAGGCGTCGTTCCAACAAGGAGAAGGTGTATGGCGAACGTCGATGTCAGTCCTCCCGCCGGCAACCCCGCCGGGACTCCGTCACCGGAGGCCCAGCCGGCCTCGTTCCCTCCGGTCGAAAAAGCGGCCGGGACCGGTGCGTCCAACAATTTAGATTTCATTCTCGACATCCCCATGCAGGTAACCGTGCAAGTGGGATCCGCGCGCATGCAAATCCGCGAGATCCTCCAATTGGGTCAAGGCTCGGTCATCGAGCTCGAGAAACTTGCCGGCGAGCCGATGGAAGTGCTGGTCAACAACAAGCTCGTCGCCAAAGGCGAAGTCGTCGTCGTGAACGACAAATTCGGGATCCGTCTGACGGACGTGATCAGCGCCGCGCAACGCGTCCAGCAACTTGGGTAATACGGGGTAGCCGGTATGGAACTATGGGACATGGTCGTGCGGATGGCGTCTTCCCTGGCGCTCGTTGTGGCGTTGATGCTGGTATTGGCCGCCGCAGTCAAGCGACTGATGGGTAACCGGATGCCGTCGCCCTCGCGCGGGGCGCTGGTGCAGATCTTGGGCAGCGGTTATCTCGGTCCCAGGAAGGCGGTGTGTCTGGTGTCGGTGGCGGGGGAACTCTTAATCGTGGGCACGACCCAGACCGATATCGTGCCGTTAGGGAGGCTCTCCGATACGGAACAAATCAAACGCGTACTTGCCGGCGGCTCGGACGGCGGGTTTGAGTCGAACAAAGCCTTCTGGTCGCAGTGGTGGCCGGCTCCTGCATCCGCTCCATTCCAACCGTCACAGGCGGCCCCCTCGGCCGGCTCATCCGGCACGGAGGGCCATGCGTCACGTTGATCTTTTCCTCCCCATGCGGCGCCGAACGTCGTCTCCCTGGATGCTCGCCGCGGGCGTAGCGGCGCTTGCCGCCTGTTATGGGCTCAGTCTGCCGCTGCCGGCGTTGTCGGCTGAGGGACCGGCGATCACGATTGACTTGGGGAAGGGCGGTGGATCTGGACAGACCGCGGTGGTGTTCCAGATCCTCGCGTTACTGACGGTTCTTTCGCTCGCGCCCGCGTTCTGCATCATGGTCACGTCCTTTACCAGGATCGTCATCGTCCTCTCATTCCTTCGCCAAGCCATGGGGACCCAACAGGTACCGCCCAATCAGGTGCTGATCAGCCTCGCGCTGTTCCTCACCGTGTTCGTCATGGCGCCGGTCGGACAAACCGTGTACAGCGAGGCCCTCCAGCCGCTGTTTGCGGAACAGATTACGCACGAAGACGCCTGGAAGCGGGGAATCCAGCCGGTACGGTCGTTCATGCTCAAGCAGCTGCGTGAGAAGGATCTCGCGCTGTTCATCGACCTGGCGAAACTGCCGGAGAAACCCGCTTCCGCCGATCAGGTGCCGATTCACGTCGTCATTCCTGCCTTCATTCTGAGCGAGCTGCGCGTGGCATTCCAAATCGGTTTCCTCATTTACATTCCCTTCCTCATCGTGGATATGGTCGTCGCGAGCGTCCTGATGTCGATGGGCATGATGCTGCTCCCGCCGGTTCTGATCTCGCTCCCGTTCAAGCTCATTCTGTTCGTCTTGGCCGACGGCTGGTACTTGATCGTGGGGTCGATGATCCGGAGTTTTCAATGAGACGCTGGCACGGCAGTTTACGCCTCGCGCTTCACGAGGGTCGGTCATGACGCCAGACTTGGTGGCGCAGATCGGGCGGCAGGCGCTGGAGACGACGGTTTTGGTGTCTGCTCCGATGCTCGGCTTGAGCCTGCTGGTCGGCCTGCTCGTGAGCCTGTTCCAGGCCATGACCCAGATCAACGAGGCGACCTTGACCTTCGTGCCGAAGATGCTGGCCCTGTTTGTGGCGACGCTCCTGTTCTTTCCGTGGATGCTCGACGTGCTGGTCCATTTCATGGCGGAGATGCTCATCAACATTCCGAATTATGTGCGGGGGTCGTAGGCGGAGGTCCATGAATCAGGTCATCGACGTCGCAATTCCCCAATTTCAATCGGCTCTGATCGTCATGTTCCGGACGGCAGGCATTTTTGCCGCGTTACCCGTGCTGGGAAGCCGGACCATCCCCATGCAGTTGAAAACAGGACTGGTTCTGCTGCTCGGACTGGTGTTGGCTCCGGTGCTTCCGCCGATGCGGCTGCCATCGGATCCGCTCCTGCTGGGGGCCGGCATGGCCGCAGAGACGCTGATCGGCCTCGTAATCGGGTTGGCCGTCCGGCTGTTCTTTACGGCGTTAGAGCTGTCGGGTGATCTCATGGGCACGCAGATGGGATTCAGCGTGGCACAACTGATCGATCCTTTGAGCGCGCATCAGACCCCGCTTGTGGCGAGCTTTCAGACGGTGCTCGCGTCCCTGACCTTTCTCACCTTGAACGCCCACTACCTCGTCGTCAGTTCCGTTGCGACCAGCTTCGAGACGATCGCCCCTTTTACCGGCCGGCTCTCGGGAGGGTTGGCCGATGACGTGCTGCACCTGACGCAGCAGGTGTTCGTCGTGGCGCTGAAACTGGGGGCGCCCGTGCTGGCCACGGTGCTCGTGATCAACGTCATGATGGCCGTGCTTGGGCGCACGGTCCCCCAACTGAACGTGTTCGTCATGAGCTTTCCCCTTACGATCGCCGGTGGGCTCGTCGTGATGGGGTTGGCGCTTCCTTATTCGGTCGGCCTCTTCGAGTCGGAATTTGTCAGGCTGGACCTGACGCTTCAGGGGCTGTTGCGGGTGCTCGGCCATGGCTGACCAGGACAATCGCACAGAACAAGCGACGCCCAAGCGACGGGCGCAAGCCCGGGCCCGCGGCGAAGTCGCCGTCAGCCGGGACGTGTCGACCGCCGCCGCTCTGTTGGGAGCCATGGGACTCCTGTATTGGCTGTCGCGTCCCGCCATGTTGAAACTCAGCGGCCTGTTGCGGGAATGGCTGGGGGCCGTATCGGATATCGGGGTCCGCAATCGTCTCACGTCCGAGTATGTGCAGCAGACGGTGTTGAAGACCGAAACCGACCTGCTGCTCTTCCTCATGCCGCTGCTCGCGGGCGTGGCAGTGCTGGGTATCGGTGCAACGGTGGCCCAAACCGGCTTCCTGTGGAAGACCGAAGGCCTGGGGTTCGACCTCGCCCGCCTGAATCCGCTTCCCGGCCTGGGTCGCATCTTCTCGTTGCGCTCGCTGGCGGAACTGGTCAAGAGCTGTTTGAAGGTCGTCTGCATCGGCGCGGCTGGTTTCTACGCGGTTCGGGGCGATCTGGCCGTGCTTCCTGAACTCGTGCAGTATCCGCTGGATGGCATCCTCTCGGCCGTCGGCGGCCTCCTATTCAAGGCCGCGCTGTCCATCTGCCTGGTCGTGGCCGCGCTGGCCGCCCTCGACTACGGCTATCAACGGTTCGAATTCGAACGCAAGCTTCGGATGACGCGCGACGAGGTGAAAGAGGAACTGCGCGAGTCCGAAGGCGATCCGCAGATCCGCTCGCGGATCAGGACCGTTCAGCGCGACATGGCGAGAAAGCGGATGCTGGCCGATGTGAAGAAGGCGGACGTCGTGGTGACCAACCCGGACCACTTGGCCGTGGCGATCCGCTACGACCAGGATAAGATGGATGCGCCGATCGTGGTCGCGAAGGGGGCGGGTTATCTCGCTCAACGGATCAAGGAACTCGCGCGCGAACACGGTGTCGTCGTCATCGAAAACAAGTTTGTCGCACGGACTCTGTACAAGCTGGTCGATATCGGCCGCGAGATTCCGTCGGACCTGTATCGCGCCGTTGCCGAGATCCTCGCGTACGTCTATCGCCTGCGCGGCAAAGTGCCGGCGGGGAATGCGTAACCGGAGACCATCCCGATGAGTGTGTCCGAACAGACCGCCATGCCCGTAGGCTCGATCAAGCATTCGGACATCCTGATGTCCGCGGGCGTGGTCGCCGTGCTGATGGTCATGCTTCTGCCGTTGCCGCGGTTCCTCCTGGATCTTCTCCTGAGTTTCAACATCACCTTGTCCATCATCATCCTCTTGGTGGGGCTGCAAGTCCGGAGGCCGCTCGACTTTTCGGCCTTCCCGTCGATCCTTCTGATGGTGACGCTCCTGCGTCTTTCGCTCAACATCGCGTCCACCAGGCTGATTCTCCTGCACGGCAACGAAGGCGTGACGGCGGCCGGCGAAGTCATCAGGGCTTTCGGGAATTTCGTCGTCGGCGGGAACTACACCGTCGGCCTGGTCGTGTTCACGATTCTCGTCATCATCAATTTCGTCGTCGTGACCAAGGGCGCGGGCCGCGTGGCGGAAGTGGCGGCGCGGTTTACCTTGGACGCCATGCCGGGCAAACAGATGAGCATCGACGCAGATTTGAACGCCGGCATGATCAACGAAGCGGAGGCGCGCCGGCGCAGGAAGATGATCGCGGACGAGGCGGACTTCTACGGCTCCATGGACGGCGCGAGTAAGTTCGTGCGCGGGGACGCGATCGCCGCGGTCATCATCGTCCTCGTGAACATCGTCGGGGGCTTGACGATCGGGGTGCTGCAACAGGGAATGACATTGGCGGCCGCGGCCCAGACCTACACGCTCCTGACCGTCGGCGAGGGCCTCGTGGCCCAGATCCCTGCGCTGATCGTCTCGACTGCGGCCGGTATCGTCGTGACGCGCGCCGCATCCGAAGCGGACCTCGGTTCCGATATCACCAGGCAGGTGCTGACGTCGCCCAAGTCGCTCGGGACCGCAGCCGGCATCCTGCTGGCGCTCGGATTGGTGCCGGGGCTTCCGCACCTGGCATTTCTGACGTTCGGCGGCGCCGTGGCCTGGATGGCGCAGGACTTGCGCCGCCGGGAGCAGCAGGCGCTTTCTGCACCAAAAGTCGAACCGGTTCAGTCGAAGGCCAAACCGGAGGACGCCGTCACAAGCGTGGCGCCGCTTGATCTGATGGAGGTCCAGGTCGGCTACGGCCTGATCAGCCTGGTGGAAGGCCAGCACGGCGGCTCGTTACTCGACCGGATCAAAGGCCTCCGTCGCCAGTTCGCCGAAAGCATGGGGTTCGTGATTCCGCCGATTCACATCCGCGACAACCTTCAACTGCGCCCGAACGAGTACGCCATCATGCTGAAGGGCGTCGAACTGACCAAATCGGAGATTCTTCCGTCCCACGTGTTGGCCATCGATCCCGGAACGGCGCAGCGCGGGGCGGTGCAGGGCATCACCACCAAGGAACCTGCGTTCGGCTTGCCCGCACTCTGGGTTCCGGAGGCGTCGCGCGAGCAGGCGCAAATGGCCGGCTATACCGTCGTGGATGCCAGTTCCGCCATCGCCACGCATCTGTCCGAGGTGATCAAGCGGCACGCCTACGAGTTGGTGGGACGGCAGGAAGTGCAAGGGCTCCTCGACGAGATGGCGAAGGTTCATCCGAAGCTGGTTGAGGAATTGATTCCCACCGTCCTGCCGCTCGGCAGCGTCGTACGGATTCTGGCAAACCTTCTTCGCGAAGGCGTGCCGATCCGGGACCTCCGGACGATTCTGGAATCCGTCGCCGACCAGGCCCAGCAGACGAAAGACACGGACGCGCTCACGGATGCCGCGCGGCAAGCGTTGGCCAGAACGATTACGCGGCAGTATCTCGGCCCGGACGGAACGCTGTCCATCATCAGCCTGGACCCGCGGCTGGACCGGACCTTGGCGGACCACGCTGCTCCAGGCCAGAACGGCTCCGTCGCTCCGACGGACCCGGCTCTTCCGCAACAGGTGGTGGTAGCGCTCAAACAGGCGGCAGAGCGTGTGGCGACAAAAGGCCACCAGCCGGTCGTGCTCTGTTCGCCGGGCAGCCGGCGGTACCTCCGCAAACTGACCGACCGGGTGCTCCATTCCGTGCCCATTCTCGGGATGAACGAGGTCGACGGCGCGGCCAAGCTGCAGGCGCTCGAAACGATCCGGCTGGAACTCGGTAACGCCTAACGGGGAGACGCTCGATGCACGTCAAGGTCTTTCATGCGTTCACGATGCAGGAAGCTATTCAGTCGATCAAGGCCGAACTCGGGCCCGACGCCGTGATCCTGTCGACGAAGGACGTTCGCCAACGGGGTTCGGTGGCCAAGTGGTTCGGCCGTCCGCTGATCGAGGTCACGGCGGCGATCGATCGCCGGGAGACTCCGACGGACGCTCCGATGCCCGCCGCGGCAAGTCCTGCGCCGCAGATTCATCGGGATCCCTCGCCCGATCCTTCGGTCGTGCCCGTCTCCAGGTTTCAAGACACGCTTCGCAATGTGACTCATGACGGGCCAGCGCCAAAGTTGACGCCGAAGCGGGCAGCCGCTCCGCCGGGTGAACTGCTGAAAGGGCTGCGCAGAGCCACTGCCGGTGCTCCTCATCTGGCGAGGGTCCGGGACGAATTACGAGGGCTACATCAGCATCTTCTCGAAGCCTATCCGGAAGATGCGGTCGCCGCACCGAAGAACGTGCCTGGTCCGATGACGGCTCTCTACCGCGATCTCGTCACTCGCAGTCTCGCGGTGCCCACGGCGGTCTCATTCGTGCAATGCCTCCATGATCAGCTGTCCGGGGAGGCACGTCGGGATCAGACGGCGATCCGTGCGGCGCTCCGGGAATTGATGAAGCGGGAGATGGCTGAAGGCATCCCGCTGATGGCGGCCGAAGACGATAGGAAGGTTGGGGTGTTCTTCGGGCCGTCAGGGTCCGGAAAGACGACGGCGATCGCCAAGCTTGCCTCGACGTTGGTCTCGGAGGGACGCACGGTCGCTCTGTTGAGCATGGATGTCTATCGATCCTCCGCGGTGGAGCAACTGCGGAAGTACGCGACGGCGCTCGAGCTACCGTTCGAAACGGCCGGCACGCGACAAGCGGCGGCCGAGGGATTGCGGCGTCTCTGCGACGCAGACGTGGTGCTTGTGGATACCGGGGGCCGGAACATCATGGAAACGGGACTGTTGAGCGACATCCGTTGGCTGACGACGCTCGACCACGTCGTCGAGACCCATCTTGTGTTGCCGGCGACGACCAGGGAGGAAGATCTTTTGGCGACGGTGCGGCGATGTGCGGAGTATTCGGTGCGGCGGCTGCTCTTTACCAAGCTCGACGAATCGACGGGAGTGGGCAGCCTGTTAAACGTCCATAAGCAAACCCGCATCCCATTTTCCTACTTCAGTACCGGGCCCGGCGTGCCGCACGATTTCGAAGTGGCCGGTGCTGACCGGTTGGCCGATCTGCTGCTCGAAGGCGCCATCCGGGAAGAGCGGACGACGGAGGCACGAATCGCCAAAGTGGTCGGTGAAAGCATCGGGTTCGAAGCTGAACGAATGTCGGCCTAGCAGATCGGATTTCTCGGTCTAACAGGCCGTTGGAGAACGTCCGGAATATCCAGGCCATCGGCTACGAGAACTATTCAGTTGGAATGAATTTGGCCCGCAGGATGGTCAAAAAGGGCGTCCAGCGAGGCCGCAGGAGCGAGGGGGCGAAGCGTACTCTGTCCCGTACGTTAAGCCTCTGAGCGACGCGGGAACAAAGCTGGCGGATTTTTTCAACGTCCCGCTAAGGAGGATCAGTTCATGAGTCATTCAGTAGAAGAGTACGGGGCGAGCCAGCCATCCGCCGTTGCGGACCGGCCTCCCGTGCAGGTCATCAGCGTCACCAGCGGCAAGGGAGGCGTAGGGAAAACCAACGTCGTCGCCAATCTGGGTCTGGCGCTCGTGCGCGAGGGGAAGAAGGTGCTGGTGCTGGACGCGGATCTCGGGCTTGCCAACCTGGACGTCCTGTTGGGTTTGGTGCCGCAATGGACGATCGAACAGGTATTGAACGGGACGAAGCGGATGGGGGACATCCTGTTGGAGGGGCCCGGCGGCATCAAAATTCTGCCGGCAAGCTCGGGTTTGCCCCAATTCACCGCCCTGTCGGAAGCCCAATTACTGGTGTTGCAGGATGAGATTGAACGGCTCGCACAGGCCTACGACGTGCTCTTGATCGATACGGCCGCCGGCATTTCCTCAAACGTGACGTTTTTCGCCAGCGCAGCGCACGAAATCATCGTAGTTGTGTCGCCGGAACCGACGTCGCTGACGGACGCTTATGCCCTGATGAAAGTCCTGTCACGCCGACATCGCGAACGGCGGTTCCGGGTGCTCGTCAACATGGTGAAGCATCAACGGGAAGCGATCCAGGTGTTCCGCAAGCTGGATCGGGCGGCCGAACGATTTCTGCATCTCTCGCTGGATGCGATCGGGTTCATCCCGCAGGACGACTATCTCCCGCTGTCAGTGACGGAGCAGCGGGCCGTCGTAGACCTGTTTCCCAAGGCGCCGTCCAGCAAAGCGTTCCTTCAACTGGGCTCGGCGGTCGCCAAATGGGAGCCGGCCTCCCATCCCAAAGGGACCGTGCAGTTCCTGTGGCAGCATTTGTTGAGGTAAGCGGCACTTCATTCACCCGAGCACATGTGGGGATCATGAACAAGACAAGCGCCCGACAACAGACGACCTGCGTTGCCGACGATGATGCGTCCCGGGAACAGATCATCCGGGAGTTCGCCCATGTGATCCGGGCGATCGCGCATCGCCTGGCCTTCCGGCTCCCGGCGTATCTTGACGCCGAAGACCTGATTTCGGTGGGCGTGATCGGCCTGATGGACGCGATGGAGAAGTACGACCCATCCAGGGAGGCCAAGTTCAAGACCTATGCGGAGTTTCGCATCCGGGGAGCCATGCTCGACGAAATCCGGTCGATGGACTGGATTCCTCGCTCCGTGCATGAGCGGATCGCGCAGCTGCAGCGGGCGCAAACCGAGCTGATGAACCGTCTCGGCCGCCCTGCAACCGACGAGGAAGTAGCGACGGCGCTGAACATGTCGGTCTCGGAGCTCGACGATTTCTTGTCGAAGTCCCGCGGCGCCGTGCTGATCAGCCTGGATGATCTGGGCATCCAGGAGCCGGACGGGAACAAGATCCTGAAAATGCTGGCGGATCGCCAACACCCCGATCCGCTCTCGATGATCGTGAACGAGCGGGAGCGAGAGAGCCTGGGAAAGGCGATTCAGCAATTGCCCGAGAAGGAGCGCATGGTATTGACGCTCTACTACTATGAGGAATTGACGATGAAAGAGATCGGCAAGATTCTCAAAGTGACCGAATCGCGGGTCTGCCAGATCCATACGAAGGCCGTGATGCATCTGAAGGTGGCAATGGAGGCGCTGCAGTGACTATGTGCGCGGATCGGTGCAGGAAGCAGACGGAGATTTCTTCCCATCGGGGAAAAGTTTTCCCGGTCGGGGAGACCGGGAGTCTTGCCAGCGTCGGCGCGCGCGCCGACGCATTGTCCCGATTCTCGGCCGCATCGGCGGAGAAATCGCCATGGGGCCACGACGATCTCGACGGCATGCATGTTGCAAAATTTGTCTCTGCGTCGAAAGAAGGATTGAGCAGATGAACCGTGCAATCTATCCAGTCTTGTCGGGAGCCCTGGCACAGGAACGAAACCTCCAGGTCTTTTCCAACAACATTGCCAACGTGAACACACCGGGTTTCAAGCAGGACCAGCAGGGATTCAAGGCCGTGATGTCCCGTCGGCTTCCAGGGCCAGGACCGGTGGCTGGCATTCACAGCATCGCGCAACAGATCGTTTCGACTCCCGGTGGTCCGAACGAGCGCGTCTACACGGCACCGCATCACACCCGCACCACATTCGAAGCGGGCCGGACCAGGATCACCTCGAATCCGTTGGACGTGGCCATTCAAGGCAACGGGTTCTTCGAGATCAAGACGCCGCACGGGACCCGCTATTCCCGCAGCGGGATGTTTTCCCTCGACAACAAGCGGAGGCTGGTCACCAACACGGGATTCCCCGTGATGGGCGTCAAAGGGGAGATCACGGTGCCGTCAGGGACGATCCAGATCAACGGCGCGGGCGAGATCCAAGTGGACGGGAAGGCCGTCGGCACCATCAAGGTCATGGAGTTTGCAGAGCAGGAGATGCCCGTGAAATCCGAGGACGGACTCTTTGCCGGAGGCAAGGCCAAGACCATGGCAGCCCCGATGCTGCAACCCGGACATATCGAAGAATCCAACGTGAACTCACTCGGCGAAATGGTGAAGATGATCCAGGGGATGCGTTCGTACGAATCGGCGCAGAAAATGATTCAAACCATCGACCGAATGGCGGAAGTCGCCATTCAGGACGTGGGTCGGGTGCTGTAGGAGGAACTTATGATCAGGGCAATGTGGACCGCTTCGACCGGCATGACCGCGCAACAGATCAACGTGGACACGATCGCGCACAACTTGGCGAACGTCAACACCAATTCGTTCAAACGGAGCCGGGCGGAGTTCTCCGACCTGCTCTACCAGATCAATCGGATGCCGGGCACCAATGCGTCGAACGTCGGGGTCTTTCCCGTCGGCATTCAGATCGGCGCAGGCGTGCGGCCTGTGACGGTGGCGAAAGAGTGGTTACAGGGGAACATGCGGCAGACGAACAATGAATTGGATTTGGCCATCGACGGTCCAGGCTTCTTCCAGGTGTCCAGGCCGGACGGGACGATCATGTACACGCGCAGCGGATCATTAAAGCGAGACAACGTCGGGAATCTGGTCACCGGCGACGGCGATCTGCTGAATCCGGTCATCACGATTCCGTCAGGCGCACTGAAGATCGACATCGGTCAGGACGGCACCGTGTCCGTGCTCCTCCCCGGCGTTACGCAGGCGTCGCAGGTCGGGCAAATCCAGTTGACCAAGTTCGACAACCCCTCCGGGCTCGTCGCGATGGGAAACAACCTTTTCCTCGACAGTTTCGCGTCCGGTCCTCCGCTGCAGGGAACCGGCGGGTTCTCCACCGGCTTCGGCACGGTTCAGCAGGGATTTCTCGAGAGTTCCAACGTCAATCTTGCGGAAGAAATGGTCGCGATGATCATCGCCCAGCGCAGTTACGAGATCAATTCCAAGACGATCCAGGCTTCCGACGAGATGATGGCGATCGCCAACAATCTTCGTCGATAACGGCAGAGGGTAAGGCAAAGATGTCGAGACAATCGTTCAAACGATGGACGATCGCGGCGGTCCTCTTCGGCCTGACAGGGATGTCGTCCGTAGGGGTCTGTCACGAGCAGCCGCCTCAGACGGCTTCGGTCATCAGAACAGGAAACGCACCACAGCATGCCCGCTCGATGGTCCGATCCGAGCAGCTGCGGAAAGCCATTACCCGGCATCTCGAACAGGAACTCGGCAACAGGGTGCGGGAAATACAGGTCGCGGTCATCGAACCGCTGGAGCCGATTCCGATGCCGGGGGGACGGGTGGAAATCACCGTGTTGCCGAGCGCGTTCGAGGAAGGGCTGGGGCGGAGGAAGTTCCATTTGCAACTGTCGAACAACGGCCGTCCGGTGGATACGGTCGAAGTGCTGTCTGATGTCGCCGGATTCGCGGACGTGGTCGTTCCGTCGCGGCTGATCAAGACGGACGAAGTGATCGAGGCGGAGGACGTGACGGTCTCGCGCATCCGACTGATGGACCTGCGGCAGCAGTTCGTGACCGATCCGAACGAGGTCATCGGCAAGAGCGCCGTGCGGCCTCTGCAATCCCAGTTGCCGATCCGACCGGTCTCCCTGAAGAGACCTTACGCCGTTCGAAAAGGCGATCGGGTGACCATCGAAGCGCGAAGCAAGGGGTTCTCGATTCAGGCGGGCGGCGTGAGCAAGGCCGGGGCGGAATTGGGCCAAATGGTCACCGTGACGAACAGCGATTCCGGTAAAGAACTGCGGGCGAAAGTGGTTTCGCCGGGAGTCGTACGCGTTGAGTTCTAACGGCAACACAGGGTGGGTGATATCGAGTCTCGTCGGCTTCGTACTGTCGGCAGGCTGCTCCTCCGGGCCCGCCATGAGTTCCAAGCTGCTCGTTCCTCCCTTGCCTCCTCCTAAAACGATCGGGTCGTTGTGGCAGGAAGAGAACGGCCGCGCTTATCTCTATGAAGATATGCGGGCCATGCGGCCCGGCGATATCCTGACGATCAAGATCGTCGAAAAGCACAAGGGCTCCAAATCGGCGGATACCAAAGCCGAGCGTGAATCCACCATGGACAACAGTCTCACCGGCGCCGGCATCGGCTACCTCGGGATTCCGGGCATCCGGCTCGGCGCGGAGGCAACGCGTGGGTTAGGAATCGACGCGAGCGCAAAGAGCAAATTCGGGGGAAAAGGCGCAACCAATCGAGAAGACACCTTGACCGGCACCATCTCGGCCATCGTGACGGAAGTACTGCCGAACGGGGACTTACGGATGGAGGGCCGGCGCGAGGTCACGGTCAACAGCGAGAAGCAGATCTTGATCTTGAGCGGCGTTGTGCGTCGGGTCGACGTGGATACGAAGAACACGGTTCTCTCTTCGGCTATTGCCGACGCCAAGATCGAATACTCAGGACTTGGCGTCGTCGACGACGTGCAACGGCCAGGCTGGTTGGTACGCATCCTGGATTGGATCTATCCGTTCTAAGGAAGCTGGCTCCGGCACGGAGGGAGCCTGTCTCCGATGGAGGTGCCCTATGCACAGGGTAGAGATGATGGTCATGAGCGGGGTCCTACGATCGGCGGAGTACAAGCCGCCAAGGCCGGCGTTGTTGTTGGGGAAGAAGTTAAAGCCTCGGGATTCGCGGGAAGAAACCGAGCCGGATACTGGTACGACAGGCGACTATCTCGCCGAACGGATCGCGCAACTGTTTGCCAATAGGACCTCGAAGGGAATATGGACATTGCATCGCTGACAGCAAGACTTTGCCTGAGCTCTCTGGCGACCGCCTTCGTCTTCGGCCTCTGGGCCGGATCGGCCGAGGCGGTTCGCATCAAGGACATCGGTTCCATCGAGGGAGTCCGCGACAACCAGCTGATCGGATATGGGTTGGTGGTCGGGCTCGATCGAACCGGCGACCAGGTCATCGGCGGCCAATTCACGATTCAAGCCATGATGTCCATGTTGAACAAGATGGGGATCAATCTGGTCATCGATCCGATCCAGCTGCTGACGCGGAACATCGCCTCCGTCATGGTCACGGCCAAGCTTCCGGCCTTTACCAAGCCCGGCATGTCGCTGGACGTGGTCGTGTCCTCCATGGCCAATGCCAAGAGCCTTCAGGGGGGGACCTTGCTCCTCACGCCGCTGAAGGCGCCGAACCAGCAGGTTTTTGCGGTCGCCCAAGGACCCGTGTCCATCGGAGGGTTTCTTGGAGGGACCGGCGGATCCGGCGGTTCGACGGTGACGAAAAATCATCAGGCGGCAGGAGTCGTCCCCGGCGGCGCGATCGTCGAAAAGGAGGTCGCCGTCAACATCGAGAACTGGGAGACCATCTCCATTCTCTTGCGTCAGGCAGACTTCACGACGTCAATCCGCACGGCCGAAGCGATCGACAACGTCTTCGGGAAGGGAACGGCGGTGCCGGTTAACGCGGGTTTGGTGAAGACGTCCATACCGGGGAGTTTCCAAGGCCGTATCGTGGAATACATCGCGACGATGGAAGGGCTCGACGTCGCGGTGGACCTGCCGGCGAAAGTCGTGGTGAACGAACGGACTGGCACCGTCGTGCTCGGCGAACATGTCCGGATTTCCACTTGTGCGATCTCGCACGGCAACCTGACGATCTCCGTGAAGAACACGCTGAACGTCTCGCAACCTCCGGCGCCGCTGATCGGTTCGACCGGTGGCCAGACCACGGTGACTCCAGACGTCCAGACCGAGGTGAAGGAACAGGAATCCAGGCTTGTGGTGGTCGACGAAACGGTGACGTTGGGTGAAGTGGTCAAGGCGCTCAACGCCGTGGGGGTGACGCCGCGTGATCTCGTGGCGATTCTCTCCTCTCTGAAAGCGGCCGGCGCGCTTCAAGCTTCGCTGGAGGTTATATAAAGGATAGGTAACGGGCTGGTCCTGAAGATTTTTTGAAGAGATGACAACATAACCGGTTGAAAAGTCATGGAAAACGGAATTTCTCTCCCACTGAATATCTACCATGATCCGCAAGCCCCGCAATTCGATACGTCTCTGGGGACCCTCCGTGTAGCTGCTGCCAAGCAGAGCGTAGAGAAAATTCGAGAGGCCGGACAGGAATTCGAGGGGTTCTTCATCTCTTACCTGTTGAAAACTATGAGAGAAACGGTCCATGCCGGGCTCTTGAAGAATGAGGCGGGGAACATGTTCCAGTCCTTCTATGACCAGGAAATCGGCCGACTGGCGGCTCAGGCCGGCGGTTTCGGTATCGGGACCATGGTCGAAGCCTATATCCAACAGCAAAATCTTCTAACCGACACCAGTGGGCTCAAGTTTCCCGATGGACCTGCCGATAGAGGTTCCGTGGAGGGCGGGACCCTCGACAGTCCCGACCGCCCACAGGTTGAACCGCATCACGGGAGGAATTGAACATGGAAATTTCAGGGCGTGGCCGCGCAGCCGATCTCGCGTCATTGTTGCTCGGTGTCCAGGACACCGGCTCGGCATCCGCCGGCTATCAGACGAAGCCTCAGCGGCAGGGCGACCGGGTCCACATTTCGGATCAGGCCAAGGAACTGCAGCGGATTAAGGAACTGACGAAGGAACCGGATACCGCGCGGGCCGAAAAAGTGGAGCGGATCCGGCAAGCCGTCGAAAACGGAACCTACAACGTCGACGGCCGTAAAGTGGGCGATGCCATTATCCGCTACGCGCTGACAGAGAAAGTTCTGTAATCCGCCTCTCCCTGTTCCTGAGAGGCGGCAGAAGGGCCGAGCAGTCGAGACGCTTCGCAGGGAGATCCATGATGCATGCCGCACAGTCCGTTCTTTCCCCGCTCACCGACATCCTCAGCCGTGAAGAAGGGGCCTGCGACAGGCTCTTGGCGACCCTCCACCACGAGCGGACGGCTATCCGCCGGCTGGCGATCGACGACTTCGAGGCGATCAACCAAGACCGCGGTTCCATCCTCGCGTCGTTGGAGCAACTCGAAACCGAACGACGAACGGCGATGCGTGACCTGTCCAGATTCTGGAACCTGCCCGAGGAGAACCTGACGTTGCAACAGATCCTGGCACGACTCAAGGAGTCAGGTCCCATGGGTCTCGACGAACGATACACTCGATTGGCAAGAAAACTCCGGACCGCCAGAGAAGAGATCGCGTTCAACGCGCGCCTGATCGAAGCCATTCAAACGTTCGTGACGAAAGTACTGTCCGCCTGGTCCGAAGGCACTCCGGCAGAAGGCCTTTACTCGTTCAGCGGGGACCGAGGGCTCCGTCCAACCGGCGGGACGATCTTGCGCCAGAGGGGATAACGGGACTAGGGACCATGTCTCTCAATCTGCTGTTTGACATCGCACGGACTGCCTTGACGACCTCGCAGAAGGCGATCACGGTCACCGGGCACAACGTGGCGAATCTGAACACGCCGGGGTATTCCAGGCAAGAAACCGTCGTCACCGAACGGCCGCCGATCAACGGGACGCCCGGGATGGTCGGTACGGGCGTGCAGGCCATCGCCATCAGAAGATACGTCGACCAATTCATCAACCGGCAGTTGACCACGTCGCGGCAGGACCTCGGCCGGCTGTCCGTCTCCCGCGACGAACTCCTGAGGCTGCAGAACATTTTCAAAGACAGCAACAACGAAGGCATTGCAGCCCGGCTCAGCGATCTCTTCCAGGGGTTCCAGGACGTCGCCACGAGTCCCAATGAACTCACGGCACGGTCCGTCCTCCTTGCCAAAGCGGCCCAATTGAGCGCTGGCCTCAACCAGGCCTCCGCGGAGTTGAAGACCGCGGAGCAATCGATGAATTTTCAGGTCAAACAGGCGGTGACAGAAGTCAACAGTCTCGCGAAACAGATCGCCGAATTGAACAGCAAAATCGTGACAGCGGAAGTGCAAGGGCAGAATGCGAACGATCTCCGAGATCAGAGGGAGGCCATCGTCAACGAGTTGGCTCAACGCATTGACGTGACGACGATCGAATCGTCGTCCGGCGCCCTGTCGGTCTTCGTTGCGAAGGGACAGGTCTTGGTAGAGGGCGGAACGATCAGGGCACTGACAGCGGTGGAGGATCCGGCGAACAAGGGCCTCTTGTCGGTCGGATATTTGACGGGCGGGACCAGACCGCTGACGATCGATGATCTCATCTCGAACGGAAAACTACGGAGCCTCCTCGACCTCCGGGACACGACCGTCCGGGACATGCAAGCGTCGTTCGACCGGCTTGCCGCCACGTTGGTCAACGAGGTCAACCAGATCCATCGACAGGGGTACGGGCTCGACGGGACGACCGGCCGCGACTTCTTCAGCCCCCTCGTCGTCACGACCGAAAACGGGGCCTTGAATCAGGGATCCGCGGCCATCGGGGCTGGAGCCGTCACAGCCAACAGCCTCCTGACGCAGCACGATTACGAGATTCGTTTTTCCACCGCGACGTCTTACTCGATCGTCGACGCGTCGACCGGCGCCACGATCAAGGGAAACTATACGGGGACGCAGATCAGCGCTCCATCGGCCGCGACGCCCCATTCGATTGTTACCGGAAGCAACGACACGCTCACGGTGACGGTTGACGGCGTCGCGTCCGGCACCATCACCTTGGCCGGCGCGGCCTCGCCGGGACAACCCTACCTGTCCGGGGCGGCACTGGCGCAGGAAATACAAACCAAGATCAACGCCGACGCGACGCTGCAAGCGGCGGGCAAGACCGTCTCGGTCGTGTTCGATACGACGACGAGCCGGTTCGTCATCACGTCGACCTCGACCGCCTCCACGTCCGCCGTCAACGTGACCGGAGGGACGGCACGGGCATCGCTCGGTCTCGTCAGCGGGACATCTACGGCCGCTTCCGGGAGCTACACGAGTCCCGCGACCTTCACGTTCGACGGCATCAGCGTGACCGTCACGGGAACGGCGGCTGCCGGAGACGTGTTACGCGCGAACACCTATTTCGACGCGGCCAAACGCCTGTCCGTGGCGCTCGCCAATCCGTCGTCGATTGCCGCCTCCTCGAGCAGAACCGGCCTTCCGGGCAACGATGCGAACGCACTGGCGCTCGTCGCGCTGCAGCACCGACTCCACGACGCGCTCGACTCCGGTACTTTCCACGATGCGTATCGAAACTTAGCCGCCGGCCTCGGCGTGTCGGTCCAGGCTGCTTCACGGGATCATGAGGCCCAGGAGATTCTCAAAGACCAGGTGGAAACGCTCCGCGCTCAAGTGTCCGGCGTGTCGCTCGACGAGGAACTGGTGAATCTCATCAAGTATCAGCGAGGGTTCGAGGCGGCGTCCCGGCTGGTGGCAGTGACCAATGAGATGTTTGAAACGCTGTTGTCCTTGAAGCGGTGATCGTTCGGCCCAACGCAATGCAGGAGTTCCTGGTACTTGGGAGAATCCCGTTGACGGGTCGACGAAACAACGAGGTGCGGGGATGAGAGTCACGGAACAACAGACCTTCGGTGTGCTGGCCAATACGCTCCAGCGGTCGCGCGCCCGCCTGCTCGAGTTGCAACAGCAGGTGTCGACGGGGAAAGCCATTCTGCGGCCGTCCGATGACCCCAGCCTGTACAACCATATCGCGTTGGACAAGGCTTCGATCGCCGCGATCGACCAACGGCTGCGCAACATTACGTTCGGGCAGACCAGGCTGGACCTGTCCGACAAGGTACTGAGCAGCGCGACCGACGTCCTCTCCCGCGTCCGGGAGCTGGCGGTGCAATTCGGAAACGACACGAACGGCCCGGCGGAACGGGCGATCGGTGCCCGGGAGGTCCGGCAGCTGCTCGCGCAGATCCAGCTGCTCGCCAACACGGAACTGAATGGGCAGGCGATCTTTACGGGCACCAGCACCCACGGCCGGATGACCGGACTCGCGATCGCCACGCCGCTGACACTGACGAACGGGTCCAACGATACGTTGGTCGTGAATGTCGACGGGGTAACGTCCGGTACGATCGACCTGACGTCGGCGACGGCCGCATTCACCGGTTCCGAACTCGCGGCGCAGCTCCAGAGCCGGATCAACCAGGATGCCGTGCTGGCCGCGGCGGGCAAAGAAGTCACGGTCACGTTCGAGACCGACCACCTCGTGATCGCGTCGAATCACTTCGGCGCCGACTCGACCGTGACGGTGACGGGAGGGACGGGACGCACCATACTGGGTTTGGCGGGAGGCAGCGCGACGACCGGAAGCAGTCCGTTCGCATTGACCGCTTCCGTCGGCAGGGCTTCTGGAAATACCGGCGGGGCGTCGGCCGCCGCGGGCCGTGTCGGGGACGCGAATCTCGTCACCTTGGACGACTACCTGGTTCGGTTCAATTCGGCGACGGCCTATGACGTGCTGAATGTCACCGTCCCGCCCACCGTGATCAAAGGAACATCGAACACGGGCGGGGCCTCCGTCTCGGATGCCGGCATCGGCAATGCAGCCCAACTGAAGCTGCACACCTATCAAATTCAATTCACGTCGACGACGCAGTATTCGGTGGTGGATACGACCTCGGCGACCACGCTGTCGTCCGGCAATGTCTACGTGTCCGGAAATGAGATCACGTTCGACGGCATCCGTATAAGAATCGCGAACGGTCAGCAGGGAGGACCGCAAGCGGGCGATACGTTCACCATCAGCGTGACCCCGCGCACCGTGCTGGCGAATCAGACTTACATCTCGGGCAGCGACATCAGCTTCGACGGCATCAACGTTACCCTGACGAACGGGACCGGGGCGCCGGCCGCCGGGGATCTCTTTTCCGTCGTCACGGGTGTCCAGTATCAAGGGGACAGCGGCGTGCACAGCATCGAAGTCGGGCCCGATCAAGCCGTGGCGACCAACGTCTCGGGCGACCGCATGTTTGCCGCCGTCTCCGCGGACCTGTTCGCTACCGTCAAGGACCTCGTCACGTCCTTGCGGACCAACGAGCGGGCCGGGATGGCGCGGTCGTTGGGAGGAATCGATCGCAGTGTGGCCGCGATCGGCTCCGTGCACGGCGAAGTCGGCGCATTGTCCAATCGATTGACGACGAGTTCCGCGCAGTTGGAAGAAGCGAAAGGGTTCTTCACGCAGACCCTGTCGAAGACCGAAGACATCGATCTTGCGAAGGCCATATCGGATCTGACACTGCAACAGTTCGCCTTGGAAGCCGCGAGCCGGACGCTCACTCGCGTGTTCGAGAACTCACTGCTGGATTACCTGTAACGGAACTCGGGCGGTCAAGTTTCACGCCGGGTTGCCGATACAGATTCCGCGGGGGTTCTTCGAAGACCGGTCGAACGACCGATTTGCCGGGCGTTCTCGCCGGTCCGTTCAGCCAAGGAAGGCTGGTATGCTGGTTCTCACGCGGCGGCGTGGCGAAGGGGTGACGATCGGTCCGGACATCCGGGTGGTGGTCCTCAGCATGAAGGGAGGACAGGTCCGCCTCGGCATCGAAGCGCCGATCTCGGTCGAGGTACATCGGGACGAAGTCTATGCCCGCATCCAGGACGAGAACCGCCTGGCGGCGCGGCCCCAGATCGTGCCGTTGGAAGCGTTCCGAAGTCTGATACAGGCGAGACAGCGCCGGGCGACCTGAGTTGAACCAATGAAATGCCGTTCCAGCCGATTCGGATCGTTCGAAGTCAAGGATGAGAGCGTCTTGACCTTTCCATCAGGGCTGCTCGGATTCCACGAGCAGACGCGGTACGTCATTCTCGATCACGACACCGACGCCCCGTTCAAATGGCTTCAGGCAGTCGACGACCCCGACCTCGCCTTCGTGATCATGGATCCCGCCGATATCGTGGAAGGTTATTCCTTGACCCCGACCTCCGAAGCGCTCGCGGAGGTCAAGAGCGATCTCGCCGATGATCTGTCCATCGCCGTCATCTTGACCATCCCATCCGCAGATCCGGCTTCGGTCACGGCGAATCTGCGGGGCCCGCTGATCATGAATCCTCGCACCAGGCTGGGGAAGCAAGTCGTCTTGGCCGACAGCTTTCCGACGCGCCATGCCCTCTTCCCTGCAGCATCCCCCGTGTCTACGCCGAAATCCCTTCAGGAAACGGCCTGCCGGTAGGCGATTCTCCGCCGAAGTTGGAGCGCGCCACCCCACGGTTCTACGCGCAGCTTGTGTATGAATCGAAACGAGTCGTCCTCGCAGGCCGTTACGCCGCCGCCGAGTCCGGTCTGGCCAGGTACTGTTCGATATCCTGGGTAAGGTGAGCGATGGCGTGGCGCAACGGTTCAAGCAGTGGGACGGCCTCTTCGGTCCGACCTGTCCGACCCATCGCTTCGAGCTGACTGGCGAGCAGCGAGACGGATCGGGCGCAAAGATTTCCCGCCGTCCCTTTGAGGAGATGGGCTGCCTGCTCAAGCCGCTGAGATTCTCCACGATCCACGGCCTCCGATATTCTTTGCAGCATGCCGGTGGAGCGGGTGAGGAACATGCCGAGCAGCTGCCGGAGAAACTCTTCGTCTCCTCCGATGTTGTCCAGCAGCGTGACCGGATCGAAGGCCGGAAGTTTCTTGGCGATTGCCGGGGCACGGACCGCGCCGAGTGCCGGAACCGCGGCAGTTGCCGGTTGGGAAGACGAGGGCTGACTTGTGGCAAGGTCCGAGGGAGGAATCCATCGTTGAAGGGCGGCCTCCAGCTCTTCACTCTTGACCGGTTTCGACAGGTAGTCGTCCATCCCAGCCGCCAGACAACGTTCCCGATCGCCCGGCATCGCATTGGCCGTCAACGCAATGATGGGGATATGGCTCGGATGGTGTGTCCGTTGCCCCTCCTGTTCTCTCGCCCGGATTGCCGCGGTGGTTTCGAACCCGTCCATCACTGGCATCTGGCAATCCATTATGATGGCGTCGTAGTGCCCTCGACTCAGCGCCTCCAGCGCCTCGGGCCCTCCGTCACTCACGTTCACGACGTAGCCCATACGCTCCAGCAGCTTGGCGGTCAGTTTCTGATTGACCGGATTGTCTTCGACGACAAGGATGCGAGCCGCGCGGCTTCCTGATGAACGCACATTCCCGGAACCGTCCAGGGGGCGACCCTCGACTTGTCGGGCGAGGCCGAGTGCGCGGCAGAGACAGTCGTAGAGTTGATCGTGGCGGACAGGCTTGGTGAGATACACGTCGATACCGGCCTGCTTTGCCCGTTCGGCCTGGCCCTTCTGCACCAGTGATGTCAAGAGGACGAGACGGAGGAGCCGGCCGTCCGGATGGGCCTTCAGGAGTTTGGTCAGGGCCAATCCGTCTTTGTCCGGCATCATCATGTCAAGAATAGTCAGGTCGTAGGGTTGACCCCGGTCGGCGGCCGCCTTCACGAGGGCGATCGCCTGTTCGGCATTCTCCGCACGGTCGTCCTCCATGCCCCATCCTGCGACGAAATGATGCAGGATCATCCGGTGAGACTCATTGTCGTCGACGATGAGTACACGCCGGCCCTTGAGGGCGGTCTGGATCTCCGGTTGAGCGGCAAGCGCAGGTTGCTTCTCGAACCGGGCCGTGCACCAGAAGGTGCTGCCGGAACCAGGGGTGCTCGTCACGCCGATGCGTCCGCCCATCAACTCGACCAATTGCTTGCAGATTGCCAGTCCCAGGCCGGTCCCACCGAACCGTCTGGTCATCGAACTGTCGGCTTGTGTGAAGGGCGTGAACAGTCGCCGTTGGCCTTCCGGTGGAATGCCGATTCCCGTGTCGGTGATGTCGAAACGCACGAGCACGGCGTCCGGAGCGTTTTCTTCGAGAAAGGCCTGGAGCGTCACCTCCCCGTGATCGGTAAATTTGACGCCGTTCGCCACCAGGTTGGTAAGGACCTGGCGCAATCGTCCGGGATCGCCCCGCAAGGCGGTCGGGACGGATCCGTGAACCAACCCCGTGATCTCGATCCCCTTCGTTTGCGCGCGCTCGGCAAACTGCGCGAGCACGTCCTCCACCGTCGTCCGCAAATTGAAATCGATGGATTCCAGCTCCAATTTTCCCGATTCGATCTTGCTGCAATCCAAGATATCGCTGATGATCGAGAGAAGAGCTTCGCCACATTGTCGGATTGTGTCCACGCAGGAGCGCTGATCGTCGGTCAGGGGAGAATCGCTCAAGAGATCGGCCATGCCGATGACCCCGTTCATCGGAGTCCTCAATTCGTGGCTCATCGTGGCGAAGAAGTTCGTCTTGGCCTGGACTGCCGAACGGGCCTGTTTCAGTGCGTCCTCTAGTTCCCTATTGGCCTGCTCCAAGCCAACGGTCGCTTCCTGAAGTTTCTGTTGGGTCGCGCGGACGTCGGTCAGGTCCACTGCGTAGCCCCGGACGTGCCGATGTACAAGATCAGGACAGAACATCCAGGCATACGTGAAGCCCGACACCGTCACCTCGACCTGCGAGGAAACCTGGCCGGTCTCGAGGCATTCGGTAATGAGGGCTTCAAGCTCTTGGGGCAGGACGCGCGGGAATCCATGATCCGAGTACCCGAACGCCTTGAGAAGACTTGTCATGGCCGGGTTGGCGTAAAGTAGGTTGGCCTCGTTGTCCAACTCGACCAGAGGCCCTGGCGATTCTTCGGCGATGCTCGCGAGGCGCTTTCGATCGTCCTCCAGCGCGAGTTCGTCGGTCAGATCCCTGAAGCTGAACAGGTGTGTGGCGTCCGGCACGCCGGCAAGCGATTGACAGGTCCATGCAATGGGCACGGTCCGTTCGACTCCTTCGGGAGCGACGGCCTGGGAGCCGTGGCTCGGCTCGGGCGAGGCAAGCGCGGCGCCAAGGGGAGAGTCCGGCGCGGCCGTCTGCCTGTCCGGCCTGTTCCATCCGAACAAGTCATCGAGGAACTGTTGCCGACAGCGTTCGACGGGAAGTCCGATGATTCTCGCCGCCCGCTGGTTCAGCTTAACCACTCTTCCGTCGTTGTCGAGAAGGCAAACGGCCAGCGGAAGCGCTTCGAGCAGGGCACCGTGGGGTAGACCGGCGGAAGCGGTCGGATGTCCCCGGCGGGCGGTGCTTGGGCCGGACGATTCGTTCATGCGGCTTGCTCCTCAGTCGACGAATCCAGATACATGGCAACGTTGATCTGTTCCGTGGCGGGATCAAGCGCCGTCAGAATCGTTCGCCTGGGATCCGTGTCTCCCGGCTCGGCCAGATCCACTTCGATTGGCGTGGGGTAGGATTGCCCGCGGGGCCCGACGATAATCTTCAGCACCGGCTTCAATCGGTGCTCTGGATGCACGCCGACGACGACGGCCAGCTCACCCGTATTCAACTTGACCACGCTCCCGATGGGGTACACACCGAGACACTTGATTGCCGCTTCGACCAGGGCTTTGTCGAACGTCCGTTTCTCTCCCAGCATGAAGAGGTTTCTGACGGCCTGGAACGGAGGGAGAGGGATGTGTCCCGCGCGAAACGTCACAAGGGATTGGTATGTGTCAACCAGCCCGACCAGCTGTCCGGCCAGCAAGAGCGCCGCGCCGCTCAATCGGGAGGGATATCCGGATCCGTCGATCCGCTCATGGTGTTCGAGGACGGTCCGACGAACGAGGTCTGGAAGGTCCTTCGCGACGGCCAGCATGGTGTGGCCCAACCGGGGATGCTGCTGCAAAAGTTCTTCTTCATGGAGCGCCAGTTGGCGGCGGGCTCGGTACAGGTTTCTGGGGAGCCTCACGTAACCAATGTCGTGCATGAGTGCGCCCATTCCAATCTCTTCCATCTCCTCGGGGGCGACTCCGTATGCCGAGGCGACGATCAGCGACAGGATGGAGGTGTCGATCGCGTGGGAGGCCAAACTGCGGTCGAACCGGCGCATCTGTTGGAGCATGACCTGCGTCATCATCGCCGTGGGATCCCTGAGCACGCGATTGAAGAATCGATTCACGACGGATTTCACCGCCGGCAGGGAGGGGACTCCGCCTCCGCCGACCTCTTCGAAGACGCGCTCGATAGAGGCTTCGGCCTCCTGATACATCCGGTGGTCGATACGGCGGATCGTACTTTCTTTATCCCGTTCGAATTCGGGGTCGTCGTGTGATGTGGAGCCCAACGCCGTGGCGGGCGATGAGGTATCCGCGGATCCGGTTCCGTCCTGCCCGCCTGACCGGCAGGTGTCGGCGACATCGAGCCCCTTGGCCGGATCGATCGTCACCTCCCGAACCCCGTGGCGGATCAGCTCGTTGACGGTATCCATCGATTGGACAAGAAAATGGTGCAAGAGATAGGGCGTCTTGTACCAAGGCTGGTCCATGCCGACTACGAACATGCCGGGTTTCAACTGATCGACGGGAATCCGCTTCCGCACTTTCATCGCGTCCTCGCTATTTCCGCCGGCCTTGGCCCGCATGTGCCTCACCGTAGGAGAACCATCACTTTCCCTGGACCGGTCATCTCCCTATCGGCCTGGATTCCGGTCGACTTGACCGTTCCCGCTTGATGCGATGTGTCCGCGCCCGGTGCTGTCCTGAAAGTCCAGGGGCGGTGGAAGCCGGTCCGTCGGTTCAAGTTCCCGTACCAGCCACCGATAAAGTCCGTCAGAGTCGGTTGGTGCGTTTTCTCATCCCGTCGCTTTGGTTGCTTGTGGACGTGAGGCTTATGCGGAAGCATATTTCCATCGATGAACTGTCCGTCGGGATGAAAGTGGTGAAGCTGGACAAGTCCTGGGCGGAAACGCCGTTTCTGCGCCACCGGATGCGCGTGACCGCAGTGCAACAGATCGACGCCCTGCGCGCATGCGGCGTGAGGGTGTTGGACGTCGAAACCGATGAAGCTGAGATTCGCCCAGAGCCTGGTCCGGCGCCGGTGCCGCCTCTCGCTCAACCCCCGTTTCCTAGCGAACCGGTGGCGAAGGAGCTTGCGGGCCGGGAGACCATTCCCGAGACCTCCTTCGACGAAGAACTGCCTGCGGCACGGCAAGTGTACAGCGCGGCCAAGCGGGTCATCGGACAAGCCATGCTCGACGTACGCATGGGCCGCGACATCAATATGGAAACAGTCAATCAAGTCGTGTCGGATATGGCAGACAGCGTGCTCCGGAACCCCGATGCGCTGACGAGCCTGTCCCGGCTCAAGCGGTTCGACGAGTACACCTTCTTCCATTCCGTCAACACGTCTCTGTTGGGATTGGCATTGGGCCGCAGCGTCGGATTCGATCGCGACACGCTGCATCGCCTCGGGGTTGGGACGTTGCTGCATGACATCGGCAAGACGCGTATTCCACTCGAGATCCTGAACAAGCCCGGCCGCTTCGAAGCGAACGAGTTCGAAATCATGCAGCAGCACGTGATGCGGGGCGTGGAGATCCTCTCCGGCACCACCGGGCTTGCGGAGCCGTACTTGAAACCCACACTCGAACACCATGAGCGGGTGGACGGCACCGGTTACCCCAACGGCAAGAAGAAAGCCGACCTCAGTGAGTTCGGTCTCATCGCTTCCATCGTCGACATCTATGACGCGATCACCAGCGACCGCTGCTACCACAAGGCCAAGCCGCCTCACGAGGCCCTGCAGTTCATCTACCAGCTGGCACAGCGGGGGCACGTGGACAGCGCGTTCCTCCAGCGATTCGTCCAGGTCGTGGGCGTGTATCCCGTCGGTTCGATCGTCGGATTGCAGACCGGCGAGACGGCCGTCGTGTGCCAGATCAATCACCAGCAGCCGCTGGAACCGCGCGTGTGCATCGTGAAAACAAGCGGAAATACATTGCTCGCCTCACCGGAGTTCGTGGATCTCGCCGACCAAGTCCGTCGGCCGCGTCGGATCATCCACACAGTTCTGTCCCCGGACACGGCGGGAGTGAATCCTGCAGACTGTCTCGACAAGGAGGCTCCATGACCGAAGACGCGCCGCGCACCTTGTCCGGTTCATTCCTATCGGTGGGCCTTCCCCTCAAGCTCACCATCCACACGAAAAAGGGGAAGATCCAGTGCGGGTCGACCCTCCTGGGATGGAAGGAAGGCGCCTGGCTTGTCTGCGAATGGCCGTACCACGATCAGCAGGGCGTGGTCTGCCAATCAGGCGCGCAATGCGTGGTGAGCTATGTTCATTCGGGCAAATGGATCGGCTACCGCAGCGAAGTGCGCGAGACGCTCGCGCAGCCGGTTCCGCTGCTCTTTCTCGCGTTTCCGAAGACGGTTGAAGAATTCCATCTCCGCAAGCACGTGCGTGTCCCCAGCAACGAGCCGATGCTGCTGCTGCAAGTCCCCGACGCAGCGAACGGAGGCTTGCCGTCGAAAGACGGGTTCTTAGGCGGCATGATCCAGGATCTCAGCCAGAGCGGCTGCAGCGTGTTGGTCGCGCAGCTCCCACAGGGCATCAAACCCGGAGCGGTCGTGAAGATGGAGTTCTCCCTTCCCGGCATCGGCCGGATCACGAATCTGAGCGGGGCCGTTCGGAACTTGCAAGAGCAAGGCGCCTCGTACCTGCTGGGGATCGAATTCCGGTTCAACGAAACCGAATTCATCGAATTCCGCGGGTGGGGCGGATCGGTTCAGCAGGTTCTCGAGCGGTGCATTCTGCAAAACCAAGGCACGGACGAAACGGCCGTGCGCTTGCGTCAATGAGTTGACGTCGACGTCAGACTCCTGGCACGCCATTCGGCGTACGGTCTTCCTCAGGAGGCCTGCCGTTCACTCCGGCGGAAATTTCCTCATCGCATTGGCACCCAACCGGGAAAATTCTTCCCTTCGGCGGGTTCCTGTCGCCGTTCCGTGTCGAATCTCGAAGAGAACAACCCCATCGTCAAATATGCTCACATGGCACGTCTCTTGATTGCAGGGGTCATGCGCCTTTGCGTGTCTTGAGGCCAAGGAGAGTGACCCATGACGATTTCCGCAGCCCAGTCCGTTCCGTTGAATCCACGCTGGAGCCTGGCTCACGACACAATTGATCGTCACGACATCGACAGTCTTATCGACTGGTTGCGCACCTATCCGCGGCTGACGAAAGGGACGGTGACGGTGGAATTCGAGCGGCAGTGGAGTCGGTGGCTCGGTCGCGGGAAGTCAGTACATTGCAATTCGGGCTCGTCCGCCAACCTTTTGATGTACTACGCCCTGTTGCTCTCGGGACGGTTGCGCAACAAGAAAGTCATCGTCCCGAGCGTCGGCTGGGTGACCTCAATCGCGCCGGCGATCCAGTTCGGGTTCGAACCGATCATGTGCGAGGCAGATCCGGATACGTTCGGGCTCGATCTCAACCATCTGGAGGAACTACTCCGACGCCACGACGCGCAGACGGTGCTGCTGGTTCAGGTGTTGGGCGTCCCCCACAAGATGAACGAGATGATGGCGCTGAAGAAACGGTACGGCTTCTTTCTCCTCGAAGACGCTTGCGCCGCGATCGGGGCGACGTATTGCGGACGGAATGTCGGAACCTTCGGAGACATGGCCAGCTTTTCCTTCTACTTCGGGCACCAAATGTCGACGATCGAGGGCGGAATGGTCTCGACCGATGACGACCAGTTGCACGACCTGCTTCTCATGCTCCGCAGCCATGGTTGGAGCAAAGATCTGCCCACGGAATCTCACCGTCGACTGGTTGAGCAGTACGAGGTCGATGATTTCCACTCGCCGTTTGTCTTCTATGAGCCCGGATTCAATCTTCGCTCGACCGACCTGAACGCCTTCATTGGGCTGCGTCAGGTGGAGAAGCTGGACCGCATGACCCGGCAGCGGCAAGCCCATCACCAGCAATACGTCCGGGCCCTCGGTGACCGCTTCGTCATCCAACGGCCCCCGGCTGGCAGCACCGCCTCCAGCATCTCCTTCGGGCTCCTTGCGGCCAATTCTGCACAGCGACATCGTATCGTCCAGGCCCTCGTCGGGCAGGGGATCGAAACCCGGATCTTCTCGGCCGGAAATCTCGGATTGCATCCGTTCTGGATCAATCGTTACGGGGCCGCCAGTTTTCCCGTGGCGGACCGGATCCACCATTGCGGGTTCTTCCTTCCCAATCATGCCTCATTGGACGAATCGGATGTGGCGCATATCGCCCGCGTGGTGTTGGAGGCCGCATGACCGGTCCCACGCTGGTGACAGGAGGTTCCGGCCTGTTGGGATTAGCCCTTCGCCGACTGATTCCGGAAGCGATTTATCTGACGCAGCACGACGGCGACTTACGGGATCTCAGCACGGCCCAGCGGATCATGTCGGAGATCCGGCCTTCCGTAGTGGTTCACCTCGCTGCACGCGTGGGCGGGGTGAAGGACAACGCCGAACGTAATGCCGCCTTCTTTGAAGACAACGTGCTCATCAACACAGCGGTCCTGAGCGCCGCCCGCTGTTCCCGCGTCACGAGACTGGTGTCGATGCTGTCCAGCTGCGCATTCCCTTTGTATTCCGACCGGCCGACAACGGAGCAGGATCTTCAGTCTGGCGCGCCGTATGACGGGAATGCCGGGTACGGTCACGCTAAACGGCTGTTGGACAGACAGATCCGGATGGTAGCAGCCGAAACAGGATGGGACTGGAGCAGTCTCACACCGGTGACACTGTACGGCCCGCATGATCGATTCGATGCCGAAAGCGGGCATGTCGTCGGTTCGCTGATCCGACGCTGCTGGGATGCCAAGGCGTCGGGCCTTCCGTTGACGGTCTGGGGAACCGGTCGGGCTGTCAGACAGTTCGCGTTCGTGAACGACGTCGCCAAGCTCCTGGTCAGTCACCTCCAGAAGGCCGCCGGACCGGATACGGTCATCGTTGCGCCGGATGAAGGCATCACCATCGAGATTTTGGCCAAGGCCGTGGCGCGTGCCTGCGAATACACCGGCCTGATCCTGTTCGACAGCAGCCAGCCGGAAGGGGTGCCGGTAAAGCGACTCCAGAGTACGCGGTTCGCTTCGCGATTTCCTCAGGCACGGTTTACGCCATTGAACGAAGGGTTGAAAGAAACGGTGCGGTGGTTTCTGGCCCGGCACGTGTCCTCGGCCGATGCTTGCGGGCGCGCGGCGTCGCTGTGCCCATGACGAAAAGGAGACAGGTGTGGGGATGACGACTTCAGTCAACGTGTTGATCACGGGAGGAGCCGGATACATCGGGTCCGTGTTGAGCAAACAGCTGCTCGAGCGCGGCTTCTCCGTCACGGTTCTGGACGATTTTCTCTACCGGCAAAACAGCTTGATGGACTGTTGTTCCTACGACGGTTTCCGCGTTGTCCGGGGCGATTGCCGGGACGAGCGGATTGTCGGAGATCTGTTGCGTGACGCGGACATCATCATTCCGCTGGCCGCGCTGGTCGGTGCGCCGCTGTGTGATCGGGACCGGACCGGGGCTGTGACGGTGAACTGCGAAGCCGTGCAGATGCTGTGCAAGCTGTCCTCTCCACGGCAACGCATCATTTTTCCCGTCACCAACAGCGGCTACGGGATTGGGCAGCCGGGTGTCCCGTGCACGGAGAATTCTCCGTTGAGGCCGATCAGCCTGTACGGCGAGACGAAGGTCAAGGCCGAACGGGCGGTTCTGGATCGCGGCAATGCGATCACGCTTCGCTTGGCGACGGTCTTCGGCGCATCGCCTCGGATGCGCATGGACCTGCTCGTCAACGATTTCGTGTGGCGCGCGATGCAGGATCGCGCGCTCGTCGTCTTCGAAGGCCATTGCAGGCGGAACTACATCCACGTCCGCGACGTGAGTCGGGCATTTCTTCATGCCATCGATCGCTTCGACGACATGAAAGACAAGCCGTACAACGTCGGCCTCGACGACGCAAATCTCTCGAAAGTCGAGCTGTGCCGGGAGATCCAACGGATTCTTCCGCAGTTCGTATTTTTCGAGGCGCCCATCGGGGAAGACCCGGACAAGCGGGACTACATCGTGTCGAACGAGCGGTTGCGGGCCACGGGATTCCGTCCGGAGTGGTCCCTGGAGCGGGGTATCCGCGAATTGCTCAAGTGCTACACCGTGATCCGTGGCACGGCGTACGGGAACATGTAGACGCCGACCGGGAAGGGGAGCCGATGATCATCAGCCGCACACCGTTTCGAATCTCGTTCTTCGGAGGAGGCACGGACTATCCCGTCTGGTTCAAGGAGCACGGCGGCGCCGTGCTGGCCACGACGATCGACAAGTATTGCTATATCAGTTGCCGGTACCTGCCGCCCTTCTTCGAGCACCGGACCCGGATCGCCTATTCGCGGATTGAGCAGGCGAAGTCCAACGATGAGATCGAACATCCGGCTGTTCGCGGCGTGTTGCAGCATCTCAATATCTCGCACGGCCTCGAGATCCATCACGACGGCGATTTGCCTGCACGCACGGGTCTGGGGTCGAGTTCATCGTTTACGGTCGGGCTGCTGCATTCGCTGTATGCGCTGCAGCATACGATGCCCAGCAAGACGGAGCTCGCTCGGACCGCGATTCATGTCGAACAAGAAGTCTTGCGCGAATCGGTCGGCTGCCAGGACCAAGTGTTAGCCGCCCATGGAGGACTCTGTCAGGTGAACTTCTTCCAGAACGGCGAGATCGGCTACGTGCCGATCGTCATGAAGCCGGAACGGCTGACTGCGTTCCAGGACCACCTCCTATTGTACTTCACGGGATTCTCGCGGACGGCTTCGGAAATCGCAAAGGAGCAGATCGAACGGACGAAGCAGCGCCGCGTCGAACTCTTCGCGATGCAGCAGATGGTGCAGGAGGGGATGTCCATTCTCACGGGAGACCGTGAGTTGGCCGAATTCGGAGAACTTCTGCACGAGGCGTGGATGGTGAAACGGGGGCTTACGTCCAGGATCACAACACCAATGATCGACGACATCTACGAGGCGGCTTGTCGAGGCGGTGCGCTGGGCGGCAAGCTGTTGGGCGCCGGCGGAGGAGGATTCATGCTGTTTTTTGCCAAGCCGGAGACCCACCAACGGATCAAAGCGTCTCTTCCTGGGCTGCTTCAGGTGCCCTTTCGATTCGAGGGAGTAGGCAGTCAGATCGTGTTCTATCAGCAGGAGACTCCCGTCGAGCGGGATCTCTCCTGGGCCGAAGAGCAGACGTCCGTCACCGGTCAGAAATCCATGCCGATGGAGAATGCCGCATGAGTCAGCCCCCGGCCAGCGACATCGACCTGCTCGTCCTCTGCGGGGGGCTCGGCACCAGATTGCGTCCCGCCGTGAGCGATCGCCCAAAATCGATGGCGATGGTCGAGGAACGTCCCTTTCTTGACTTCATCCTCGAACACTTCACACGGCACGGGATCAGGCGGGTCGTGCTCTGCACGGGGTACATGGGCGACTATATCGAACAGTGGTGTGTCGGAACGCACCGGCCATGCGAACTCGTGATGTCGAGGGAAGCCTCTCCGCTGGGAACGGCCGGCGCCGTCAAACAGGCCGCTCCGTTCGTCCGGAGCGACCCGTTCATGGTGGCCAACGGCGACTCGCTGCTGGACGCCGATCCGAACGCCCTGGTGACCTTCCATGCCACCCACCGGGGCTGTGCGACGGTGACTCTGGTAAACGCCAGTGCGCGGGCGGATGTCGGGTTCGTCACGCTCGACGACCGAGGTCGGATCACCGCGTTTTCGGAGAAACGGCCCGATACGGCATCCAAATTCCACAATGCCGGCGTATATGTGCTGGACCGAAATCTCCTCGATCAGATTCCTGATCACCGGCCGTCTTCCATCGAAACGGACCTGCTTCCATCACTGTTGCCGCAAGGCGTGTTCGGTTTCGTCAGCGACGCCCCGTTGTACGACATCGGGACGCCGGAACGGTTGGCGGGTTTCCAGGCCTCCCGGCGCGCTTGGGCGGGGGGAACGCCGTCGCGAGAGGGTACGACACTCGTTGGATTCGGTTCCTGAAGATTGCAAGGAAGAACATGACGCCGTCCCAAACGACGATATTTCCCTTCTCGATCAGAGGGGATCGCCTCATCGGTCAGGAGATGTTCAAGGTGATGGACCGCGCGCAACAGCTGGAGCAGAGAGGCGCTCGCGTATACCACCTGGAGTTGGGAAACCCACGCATGCCTCCGCCGGTCGAAATCGTCGAAGCCACGATCGCGGCAGTTCGGAACAAGCAATTGGGGTATACGCCGATGGCCGGGCTGCCGGAACTGCGCGACGCGATTGCGGAGCGGTATACGCACGTTGCAGGCCGTCCGATTGGACGAGCGGAGATCGTCGTCAGCCCTGCGAACCTCTTGATCAGTCAGTTTCTGGATCTCACGTGTGACCGCGGCGACCGGGTGGTCCTGTTCACCCCGGCGTTTCCTTCATATTGGGCGGCCACCGCCCATATCGGTCTCGACGTGGTGCCGGTGCCGCTCGCACCGGGGAACGGGTTCCATTTGGAAGAAACGCACATCGAACAGGCGCTGGCTGCGCGGCCGAAAGCCGTCATCATCAACTCGGCCAACAATCCGACGGGCGCGGTCTATACCAGAGCCATGTTGGAACTGCTCGCACGTCGTTGCGAAGAGGATCGGGTCTGGTTGTTGAGCGACGAAACGTACGCGGAGCTGGCCTTCGGCTGGCCGTTCTTTACGCTGGCGTCCCGCGAGTCCCCCCAACTCGTCGTCATCTCGTCATTCTCGAAGCTGTTCTCGGTGCCCGGGTACCGGACTGGCTATGCCGTTGCCCATCAGGCCGTGGCCGAAAAACTGGCGCTGTCATCGTCCACACTGATCTCGTGTCTGCCCGCATTTACGCAGCTGGGGTGTCTGGCAGGGCTTCGGGCGGTCGACGGGTATGTCAGGCGCGTGAAGGCACAGTGCGCCAGAGTCACGGGCCTCTGCGGGACGATGATCAACCGTTCGCCCGTGCTGCGCTGCGCCTCGCCAGAATCGGGATTCTACTTGTTCGTCGATATCGCGGGGGCTGGCGTGGACGACCGGACGTTTTGCGACCGTCTCCTGGAAGAGCGGCACACCGCCGTTACGCCGGGCCGCAGTTTCGGCAGGGGGTGCGAATCGTTCGTGCGGATCGCCACCTGCGGGCAGGAGCAGGACGTACTGGAGGGCGTGCGCCGTGTCGTCGATCTCGCGGAAGAAATGGGAGGGACGCGTGCCAAAGCCGCTTGACGTGCTGTTCGTTACTCCGCCGAGCCGTGTGCAGGTCTATCAGGACCTCAGTCGTGATCTGGCGGCGATCGAGCCGCCTGTGTGGGCGGGGTTGTTGGCCGCGTTCATTCGTCAACGCGGGTACGAAACGGCCATGCTTGATGCGGAAGCATCCGGCCTGAATCACCAGCAGACCGCGGAGGCCATCGCGTCGGCTGATCCCGCCCTCGCCGTGTTCGTCATCTACGGCCAGCAGCCGTCCGCTTCTACGCAGTGCATGCCGGCCGGCCGTGCGGTCTGTGAACGCCTCAATAGGCTCGCCGACATTCCCACCCTTGTGCTGGGTACGCATCCGTCGGCACTCCCGAAACGGACCTTGACGGAGGAGCCGTACACCTATGTCTGCCAAGGAGAGGGGCCGCATACGGTGTTGGGTCTGCTCGATGTGTTGCAGCGGAAGGGCCGTCAACTGAGCGATGTGCCGGGACTCTGGTACTTCGATGGTGACCGGCCGACCTGTAATCCTACTGCGCCGTTGATCGGCAATCTTGACGAGTCGCTCCCGGGCCAAGCCTGGGAACTGCTCGACATGACAAAGTATCGGGCCCACAACTGGCATTGCTTCCACCAGCTCGACGCCCGCAGCCCCTATGCGTCGCTCCAGACCAGTCTCGGTTGCCCATTCAAATGTTCGTTCTGCTGCATCAACGCGCCATTCGAGACACCGATGCTGCGAACCTGGAGTCCGGACAACGTCATTCGGCAGATCGACCGGCTGGTCACAGAATACGGAATTACGAACATCAAGATTCCAGACGAGATGTTCGTGCTGAACCGTAAACATGTGCTCGGTATCTGCGACCGGATCATCGACCGGGGCTATCGCCTCAACTTCTGGGCCTATGCGCGGGTCGACACGGTTCAGGACCAAGTGCTCGAAAAATTGAAGACGGCGGGGTTCAACTGGCTGGGGCTCGGTATCGAGTCGGGAAGCCAGCACGTGCGGGACGGCGTCGAAAAAGGGCGGTTCGGGGAACGGGAAATCGTCTCCACGGTCAGAAAAATCCAGTCTCACGGCATTCATGTCGCCGCGAACTATATCTTCGGTCTTCCGGACGACGACATGACCAGCATGCGTGCGACCCTGGATCTGGCATTGGAACTGAACACGGAGTGGGCGAATTTCTATTGCGCGATGGCCTATCCCGGATCACCCCTCTACGATCTGGCGAAACGGAAACGATGGCCGCTGCCGGACGACCCCGGCGGGCCCGGATGGATCGGCTACTCGCAACATGCGTACGACACGCTGCCGCTTCCGACGGACACCTTGCCGTCTGCACAGGTGCTGGATTTCCGTGACGGGGCATTTCACGAGTATTTCACGAACCCGAACTATCTGGCGATGCTCAGAGGGCAATTCGGCGAGAGGGTCGTCCGTCACGTGTCGGACATGTGTACCCATAACGTTCGGCGCAAGCACCGTGAGGCAGCCGGAGTGGCGTCCGCGTAGAACGGGAGGAGGGAGAGGCATGATCAAAGTGGCGGATTTCATCATCAATTCGTTGGCCGAGCGCGGCATCGACAAGATGTTCGTCGTCTACGGGGCGGCCAACGGAGACTTGATCGATGCCTTCACGCGCACGGCGGCGACCGAATATGTCGCGGTGATGCACGAACAGGCCGGCGGATTCGCCGCGGAAGCCTACGCCAAAGTGAAAGGGATCCCCGGCGTGGCGATTGCGACCAGCGGACCGGGCGGCATGAATTTGCTCACGTCGATGGGCAACTGTTTCTACGATTCGATTCCCTGCGTCTTCCTGACGGGCCAGATCAACTCACGCTTTCTGCGCCCCGATCCTTCCATCAGGCAGATCGGATTCCAGGAAACGGACATCGTGGCGATGGCGGCCCCGGTGACGAAGTACGCCAAGATGATCATCAAGCCCGAAGACGTACGTTATGAATTGGAGAAGGCGCTGTGGCTGTGCCAGAGCGGAAGGCCCGGGCCGGTGCTCCTCGACATTCCATTGGACATTCAAAAGGCCAAAGTTGACGCCAAACAGCTCGTCGGATTCGACATTCCGGCGACGATGGCTTTTGACCTGGGCGTCGTGGACGGACAAATCGAACGGTTGCTCGACGATCTGCGGTCGGCGGAGCGCCCGGTCATCCTGGTGGGCGGCGGCGTGCGCCTTGCCGACGCGCAGGACGACGTGCGCGAGCTGGGCCGCCGGCTCAAGATTCCCTGCTTCCCCACCTGGAACGCATTGGACGTCATCACGTCGGATTACGAGTACTACGGAGGGCGCGTCGGCACATACGGGGGGGCGGGGCGCAATTTCGGCATTCAAAACAGCGACCTTCTCCTGTCCATCGGCAGCCGTATCTCCGGCCGCATCACCGGCGGCAACGTGCAGAGCTTTGCGCGCCAAGCCAAAAAGTACTTGGTGGAAATCGACCCGGCCATGGTGCAACGGAGATTCCAGCAGGTCCCGTTCGACGTCAACATCCTCTGCGACGCCAAGGTCTTCGTCCGCCGGATGCTGGTTGCGCTTGATCAGTCTCGGAAAGCGCTCCCTGACCGTACCGCTTGGACCCATCGCGTGATGGAATGGAAGCGCAAGTACGATCCCGTGCGTCCGGAGTTCTTCGAACAGAACGAACGCGTGCATCCCTACGCCTTCATGCGGCGTTTGTCTGAAAAGATGGGCGCGACCGACATACTCGTCGGCGACTGCGGCGGCAACATTGTCGTCAGCAACCATGCCTTCGAAACCAAATACGGCCAGCGGAATCTGACGAACAACGGCAATTCTCCCATGGGCTTTTCTTTCGCGGGTGCGATGGGAGCCTGGTTCGCCGATCCGTCCCGCCAGGTCGTCTGCACCATCGGCGACGGCGGGTTCAACATGAATCCTCAGGAGATGCAGACCTTCGTCAATTACGGCGTGAAGGTCAAAACGTTCATCTTGAACAATCATATCTACGGCATCACCAAGGCCTATCAGGAAACGAACTTCCAGGGGCGGGCGGAGGCTTGCGGGCCGAAAGGCTACCGGCCTCCTGATTTCATGAAGCTGGCCCAGGCGTACGGCATCAAGACCGTCTCGATTGCCAATCATGCCGAAATGGACGCCAAAATCGAGGAGGTTCTCCGCTTCGACGGGCCGGTCGTCTGCGACGTGGACATGGACGAGTACCACACCTACGAACCGCGAATCTTCGGCTGGAAGACACCGATCGAAGACATGTATCCGTACCTCCCGCGTGAAGAATTTCGCGAAAACATGGTGATCGAACCGGCGGAAGGCTGGAGGAGTCCGGAGTATCCGGATGTCGTCAAGCCAGCCTAACCGTGAGGAGAGAGCTGGAGGAACCTATGCGAGCAAACCAGACCGGAGGTCAGTCATGAAAGTCCTTCTGCTCTATCCGAGTTGGACCGGGGCGTACGGTCTGTTCGGCCATTTTGCGCGGCGGAATTCGACGTGGCCGCCGTTGAATCTCGCGCTGCTGGCCTCGATTGCCGAACAGCACGGCCACGACGTCACGATCATGGACGGCGAAGCGGAACGGATCTCGTTGGACGAGATGGTGCAACGGGCGGTAGCGTTCAAGCCTGATCTGATCGGATTCACGGCGACGAGTCCCTTCTTCCATCTCAGCAAGGCCGTTGCCGAAGGCATCAAGCGGATCGCGCCTCACATCCCGATCGCCGTCGGCGGCCCGCACATCACCATCATGAAAGAGAAGGCCCTGCTGCCCGCGTTCGACTTTGCCTTCATCGGCGAAGCGGAGGAGTCGTGGCCCCAATTCCTGGACCGGTATGAGCGGAAACAAGACGTCTCCACTGTAGCCGGGATCGTCTACCGGAAGGAGGGCCGCACGGTTTCGACCGGTCAGCCGGCGGATATCACGAACCTCGACGCGCTGCCGTTTCCCGCACGGCACCGGCTGCCTATGCCGCTCTACAAGCTGGGTACGCTCCGCGGGCGGCTGCCGTTCACGTCGATCCAGACGATGCGGGGCTGCCCTTGGAAATGCATCTTCTGCGCGTCGGAAGCCTTGAAGACGACCGAGATGCGGGTCCGGTCGCCGCGCTCGGTGGTGGAGGAAATGAAGCAGGTGGTGGAGACGTTCGGGACGAAACACTTCTATATCGTCGACGACGTGATGACGCTCTGGAAGGAGCACATTCTGGAGATCTGCGACCTGATAGACCGGGAAGGGCTCGACATCACGTTCGAAGGCAGCACCAGGGCCAATCTGGTGGAAGACGAGGTCATCGCGCGGCTCGCGCGCAGCGGATTGATCCGGTTGTCGTTCGGTCTGGAGACCGTCGACCCGGAAATCCGCAAGACCATGAAGAAGCAAGTGCCGCTGGAGCATTACGTTCGCGCCAACGGCATCTGCAACAGATACGGAGTCGAGGCGCTGAACAGCGTGATGATCGGCCTGCCCGGCGAGACCCAGGAGACCGTGCGCGCCACGTTGAAGTTTCTGCGCAACGCGCGGGAGGTCAAACAGGCCAACTTCGCCATCGCCGTCCCGTATCCAGGCACCGAGTTCCATGAATTGGCGGTCAAAGGCGACAAGGGTGTGAAGTTGATGACGGAGGATTTTTCAGAATATCGCCGGTACGGATCGGCGGTCACGACCGTCGGGGAGTTGACGCCCCAGGACCTGATCGATTTGCAGAACGAAGGATTTGTGAGCATTTATTCCGCCCCCTGGCGCTGGATTCCGATGCTCCAGAAGCACGGCCTGATCGGCGGATCGCTCATGCTGATCCGGGTTGCCCGGCTGCTGTCGAAAAAGGTGTTCAAGTCGTCCCGCACGTCGTCGGACGATCAGTTGATCAGTCTAGGCGACGGAGGATTCGGCAGTCTCCAGGATCTGCCGCTTCCGGCGGCCATGAAGGCCGCCCAGGCGAATCCAGTCGGAACGTTATTGCAGATCGAGCCGCCGGAGAAGGAACTGGTGGCGCCGGCGGGGCATTACGGCACGCCGGGCAGTCCGAATTGCTGAACGGGCTGCCGCCGGCGTCGTGAAGGTATGAAACATCGCGCGCAGCCACATATTCTGCTGCTGCAGTTGGAGTTTCCGACCTGGGCACAGGCTCGCGCCTGGACCTATCCGGCCTGCTTCGGCGTGGCGGAGGGGCTACGCGCTGCCGGCGCCGCCTGCACCACCGTTCCTTTGTTGGCCAATACCTCCCTGGCGCCGGAAGCCTGGCTCGTCCATGCGAGAGAAGCGGTTGCAGGGAAGCGCTTCGATCAGGTCTGGGTCTGGCTCGTTCATGCGCCGTTGGCGTCTTCGGTGCTCGAATGGATCGCCAGCCTCGCGCCGGTGCGTGTCGGCATTGTGATGGAGTCGCTGACCTACGATGAAGCCGACTACGCCTGGGCCGGACATCTTCGTTCCCGTATGCAGGCGGTGGTCGAACAATCCCGCGTCCTGACCCATGTGCTGGTGCCGGACGAGCGAGATGTCGAGCCGTTGGCGGGGCAGGGCGGTGTGCGGACCTTGTGGTGGCCGACGATGGTGCCGGTGCGGTTCATCGTTCCGGCCGGTGGTCCGCCCCGCTGGCAGAAAGGCGTGTTTCACGGCCATCCGTACGGACCTCGTCAAGCCTGGTTGACGGACGAACGCCTGCGGTCGCGCATGACGTTTGAGGGGCCTGGCGCTCCGTTGACCCGTTTCCAGACCTGGTTCGACCAACTGCAGGCCGCGGCGCTCAAACGGTTGGCCGAACCCGCATCCATGACCGCTCGGCAGATGGCGGAATATGTGGCGATGCTGCAGGAGGTACGTGAAGGGGAGTTTCGGGAATGGATGGCGCAGCTGCCGCAGTGGGCGGCCGTTGTGAACCTGCCGAGTCTGGCGAAGTTCTACGGGGGACGGGTGTACGAGGGGATGGCGGCCGGTCGTCCGGTCCTGACCTATCCGGTTCCCGATCATCCCCTCAACAATGCCTTGTTCACGGATGGGGAAGACGTCCTCATGTTTGCGCCGGACAATCCCGACTCGCTCGCCGAATGCCTGGAACGCGCGGTGGGCGATCCAGATGCAGCCCAATGCCTCGCCGACAATGCTCAGCGCAGGCTTCGTCGGTATCACACGACCGAGGTGCGTCTTGCCGAGACGCTCCGGTGGATTGAGTCCGGCGATCGGCCGGAGTATGGGGTTGGTCGTTCGGTTGAGGCGGCCGAACGCCGTCAGCCCACGGAGGGAGAGGGATACGGGGGACAAATACGCACGACCGTCTTCGTCCTGTCCGTCGACGATCCGGCGTTTCCTTCGTGCCAGGCCGCGCTGGATCGGCAAGAGGGTGCCGCCTTTGGGCTGGAGGTGATCCGCAACGTCTGTCCCTTCAGCGCGGCGGCGCAGAAGATGATCACAACATGCTCGACCGAGTTCTTCATCCAGGTCGATGAAGACATGGTGTTGAACGCCGATGCCATAGCCTCGATGGAGGCGGTGATGCGGGCCGCGCCCGACGACGTCGGGATGATCTGTTTCCACCTATTCGACGAAGATCGCGAAATCCCGATCCAGGGGGTGAAGATCTATCGAACGGCCCTGATGAAACCCTTTGCATTCCAAGACGTCAAGGCCAGCGAGATGGACCTCCTCGAGCAGATGGGGCGTCACGGGATTCGGTGGATCCTGCATCCCGACATCAAGGGCCGGCACGGGACGCACTACACGCCGGAGACGATCTACCGCCGATACAAGACGATGTATGAAAAAGACATCCGTCAGTGGAACGTCCTGACGTCCGATCTCCGCAAGAAGGCTGAGCGCTTCCGTGAAACGGGTGATCCCTTGCAACTGTTCGCGCTTCTCGGTGCAGCGCATGGCATCATCGAAGCCCCGCGCGCGGCGGATCGCGAGAAAGACGCCAGGCGTTATGAGCTCCCGGAAATCGAAATCTTTCAGCGCCTCTTGACCGGTTCGCCGCCGGCCAGCCAGCCGTACGACATCACACGTCCCGCGACGGCATTGCCGAATCCGCCAATCGTCGCGGCCCCCGGAGACAAGCCCGTGTCACCGACCGCTCCTACAGCCCCACTGCGCGTGTTGATCGTGACGCCCTATTTTTGGCCGTCGGTCGGAGGAGTGGAGACCGTGGCGGCAGATCTCGGAGCGGGATTGGCCTCATCGGGCGTGGGGGTCGATGTCGCCTGTTATCGAGACGACAAACGGACCGCTTCCCTGTACCGGGGAATGAAGATCATCGAAGTCGCCCAGCCGGATTCATGGGCGGGCGGGCTTCCCGCCGCAGCCATCGAAGTCCGAGATCTGGTCGCGTCCAACCGGTATGACGCCTGTATTCTCGTCGGGGCTCCGACGAACTCCATGTTCTTCGCCATCCTGGAACTGCCGGATTTGTCGGCACGCCGGATAGTGCTCCAGCCGACGATCAATCAGGAGGTCGCGGACTTTCTACGAACAAATACACACGCACGCAGCCTGTTAAAACGGTTGGCGCAAGTCGCGGCGGCGGTGATCTCCTTAGGACAGGAGACGTTTGATGCGCGTTTCTGTCGCGAAGAGGGAATTCCGGTCACGGTGCTGCCGAACGGGACGCCGGTTTTTCCGCCGCTTCCCGGGTTTCGGGCGCAGCACAAGATTCCGCCGGATCGCTTCCTGATCCTGCACGTGGCCAATCTTTATCGGGTCAAGAACCATCTTGGACTCTTGGATGCGTTGCAGGAACTTCCGCCGGGCGCCGTACTGGCCGTCATCGGTCGACCGACACATGAAACGGCCTATGTGGAAGAGGTGCGGAAGCGGCTGGCTGCGCGATCGGACATTCTGTTCATTTCGGACCTGGATCGGCAGGGCGTGGCTGCCGCGATTCAGGCCGCCGACCTCGTGGTCCTGTCCTCCGATACCGAAGTGTCGCCTCTCTGCCTGTTGGAAGCCATGAGTATGCAACGCCCCTGGCTCGCCACGCCCGGTTGCGGTACGGCCGGCGAACAGGCTGGTGGCCTCGTCCTGCCGCTCAACGAATTTCCCCGGGCCATCAAAGTGTTGATGGCGCATCCGGACTATCGCGCCCGGTTGGCGCGGGCAGGGTATGAGCACTGGCAGGCGTGCTACCAGTGGACGTCCGTGCTCGCCGGTTGGTTGGCGCTGATTCGGGAGGGCCGGCTGCCGAACGCCTTCTGTACGCCTGATGCCTTCGCCCGAATCCGGGATCGGCTGAGGGAGGAATACCGTCCCCTCGGCGCGATATCCCTGGGCCAGCCGTTGAACGGTTCGAACATGATGCCGCCAGAGGCGGCCCCGACGGCTTTGCCGGCAGTCACACACCACCCTGCGCCTAACCCTACGTTACGAGAGGTTTCGATGGATCAGGATCGTTTCTATGTCGACATGTTTGTGAACAGCCCGGCCTGGTCCAGACCAGAGCCGAATCACGATGAGGCCGCCCGCTGGTCGAAAATCGCCGGGTTTCTCGAGCACATCCTGCGTCGGGTCGAGCGTGCCAGCCCGGGAAAAACCCTTCGGATTCTGGAAGTCGGGTGCGGGCGCGGGTGGCTGAGCAACCTGGCCACGATGTATGGGACAGTCGAAGGCGTCGAACCGGTGGCGGGAGTCATCGACCACGCCAGGAAACTGTTTCCGCACATCCGATTTGAGGCGGGAACCGCAAGGACGGTACTGGCGCGGAACGATTTCAGCCCCTACGACGTCGTGCTCTGTTCTGAGGTGATCGAGCATGTGCCGCATCCCGAGAAGGCGGAGTTCTTGCGCGAACTGCACCAACTGCTCAGCCCGGACGGGTATGTCATTTTGACCACCCCTCGGGGCGAAATGTGGGAACGGTGGCAAACCATCGCTCCCCCTTGTCAGCCGATCGAGGATTGGGTCACGGAACGACAACTCGAAGACCTCCTGACAGGTCAGGGTTTCGCCACGCTGGGTGTCGAACGGATTTATGTGGAAGTGCCGAGCCTCCGCTACATTCCAGCGCCGACCCCCCATGATCTCAATGCGATGAATCTCCTCCCGATTTATCAAGTCTGGGCAGCGCAACGCACCGGGACTGCGACGACCTCCCTGCGTCCCGCCATGTCGAAGACTCCCATGGTCAGCGTGGTGATCCCCACGCACAACCGTCCTGACAGGCTTCGGCGCGCGATAGATAGTGTCTTGCAACAGACTTATCAGGATTTCCAAATCATCGTGGTGAACGACGGCGCCACGTCCGTCGAAGCGGTGGTGGCCGACATGAACAAGGACGGGCACATTACGCTGGTGACGCACGACCGCAACCGGGGATTGGCTGCGTCCCGCAACACCGGGATACGCCAGGCAACCGGCAAATATGTGTGCTACTTGGACGACGACGATCGCTTTCTCCCGGACCATCTCGAAACGCTGGTGACGGCGTTGGAGTCGAGCGACTACAAGGTGGCCTACACCAACGCATGGCGGGTGCACGAGCGAGAAACGGGTGGAACCGTCACTGAAGTGGGGCGCGACTGCCCCTACTCGTACGAGTTCAATCCGCATCGGCTGCTCGTCAGCAACTACATCCCCGTCCTTTGCTTCATGCACGCGCGCGTCTGCCTCGCTGAGGCAGGGACCTTTGATGAGAGTCTGTTTGTGCATGAAGACTGGGATTTGTGGATCAGGATGGCGACCCGTTATCCCTTCCTGCACATCGCCAAGACCACCGCCGAATTCTCCTGGCGTATGGACGGCTCGACCATGTCGAGTCAATCGCGCCGCGCATTCTTTCGCACGACGGAGATCATCTATCGGAAGTACGCTCCCTATGCCGCCCTGTATCCTCAGATCTATGAGAGCCAACAACAGCGCTTGAAGGATCTGCAGGGGGAGGACGAGAAGCCGCGGTTTGTCTGTTCGATCGTGATTCCTGTCTGGAACAAGGTGGACCTGACCAGACAATGCCTTGAGGCGCTCGGTCCAGCGACGGAAGACGTGCCGTTCGAGGTAATCATCGTCGACAACGGGTCGACGGACGGGACGTCCCAGCTTTTGAACTCATTGGGCGGAGACGTCAGGATCATCACGAATCAGACCAATCTGGGATTCGCCAAAGCCTGTAACCAGGGTGCCGCCGCAGCGACGGGAGAGTATCTGGTTTTCTTGAACAACGACACGATACCGCTGAAGGGCTGGTTGAGCGCTCTGGTCGAAGAGGTGCGGCAACGCCCTGACATCGCCATCGTGGGAAGTAAGCTGCTCTACCGAGATCGGACGGTTCAGCACGCAGGGGTGGCGGTCGATCGCCTGAGCATGACTCCCTACCATATCTACCGGGGCTTTCCCGATGATCATCCGGCGGTCAACAAGCGCCGAGAACTCAACGCCGTGACGGGGGCATGTCTGCTGATTCGCAAAGACGTCTTTGAAGAAGTGCAAGGGTTCGACGAAGCCTATGTGAACGGCTTTGAAGATGTGGACTTGTGCTTCAAGGTTCGGGAGAAGGGACGGCGCATCGTGTATCAGCCACGAAGCGTCTTGTACCATCTGGAAAGTCAGACGCCTGGGCGGAAGGCCCACGATCTCCCCAACGCCGTGCGGTTATCCCGTCGATGGGGGAGAAACTGGTGGCTGGTGGACGACGACAGTCTGTATCTCGAGGACGGGTACAGAACCCTGGCGATTGAGAAGGACGGCGTCGTCGTCAATGAATTGCGTCTTCTCATGTCCGAGCAGGAACGTCAGGCGTGGGGATTGGTCGCCGAGATGCAGCGGGCGGCTGGTCGTCGAGACGAGGCTGCCGTCGTCCAGTTCCTTGCCTGTGCGACTGAGTGGCCGGATGACCGGTCGCTGCTGCGTTGGGCTGCCACGGTTGCCGAGGCGCTCGATCGTCCAGACCTCGCCGGCGCATTCCACCGTCGAATTCCGAGGTGTGATGATCCCGTGTCCGGAGAACTCGACCGCATTCGGCAAGGTGTGAGAGACGGGGAACTGGGAGAGTCCGCGCAGCGTCTCGCCACGGTACTGGCAAACAGTCCAAACCATGGGGGGGCTCTCTTGCTTCGGGGCGTTATCTGCATGCAGCAGGAACAGTATGCCGAGGCCGACGCCGCATTCTCCGCATCCCTTCGTCACGGCGGCGATGCGGCCAAGTGCTGGAAGGGCAGGGCCATGGCGGCCATAGGGATGAAGGACTACACGGAGGCTTGGCAGCACGCCTCCAGCGCTCTGTCAGAAAGCCCTGATGATCATGAAGCCGCCCACTGGTTGTTGCGGGCTGGGGCGGAACTGGAACGCTGGCCGGCCCTGGCGGACGTGCTGGCGGTGTTCCGTGACAGAAATCCCGGTGCGCTCGACGTTCGTTTTGCCTTGGCCGGAGCTCTGGTGAGAGCTGGGCGGCTAGCTGACGCTCAGCGGGAATACCTGGCTATTCAGACGTTGGCCCCGACATATGACGGCTTGGAGGAACTGCGGCAGGCTATCGCCGAGCGAGAACACTCGGCCGTGATGCACGCTGTGCAGTCTTGAACGCATGGCGCGCGCACTGATCATTCAACTGGCCCGTCTTGGCGATCTGCTGCAAACCGTGCCTGCAATTGCAGCTCTCAAGGAAGAGGAACCTTGCCTGGAACTTGATCTTCTCTGCCCTGCACCGGTGGCCAAGATCGGCCGTCTGCTTCCGCAAATCCGGCAGGTTCTGGAGTGGGACGGCACGTGGTGGCGGAAGCAAGCGCAACAAGCAGAACGTTCGTTCGGTTTCGATCACGTGAAAGAAGCCGAGCGGCTTCTGCGCTCATCAACGGCCGATCGCTACGACCGCGTCTATGTCCTGAACCAGCATCCGCGGGCGCTGCTGGCCGCGTCGCTGCTGGGAGAGGAAATGATCGGCCCCCGCTTCGATTGCTTCGACGGGCATCTGACTCCGTGGGCGGCGTATATCCGTCGTGTTGCGACGACCGGGATCAGTCACCGTGTGCATCTGGCCGACGCGTTCTGCGGGCTCTGCCAGGTACGGCCGACCGGCCAAGCTATCGCAATCCGACAGCCGGCGGAGGCGCTTCGAGCCGATCTCGCTGAGATCGGCCGCGGCGACGGACCATGGATCGGGTTGATCGTCGGGGCGGGGGATCCTATGCGGTTTGTGCCCATCGGTGTGTGGCGGGAATTGATCGCAAGGTTTCTGTCGTTGTCGCCGCAAGGAAGGCTCGTGCTGCTCGGCGACCGGCATGAAACCGAACGGGCGCAACAAATTCAGGACGGCCTGAGTTCCTCGATGCTGGGACGGGTTTGGGATCTGACCGGCCGGACGACTTTGACGGAACTCGCTTCCGTGCTGAGTCGCTGTGAGCGGGTTGTCGGAGCGGATACCGGGCCGTTGCATCTGGCTGCGGCGGTCGGTTCCCGCGTCGTTGGGTGGTACTTCGCCAAAGCCCGAGTCCATGAGACCGGTCCGTACGGATCGGGACACGTCGTATGGCAGGCGGAAAACGTGAAACGCCCGGAGCAGGAACTTCGTGGATCGTCGGAGTGCGGCGATCCTATGTCGCTGACGGAATGGCCGATCGAGGCGACGGCGGCCTATCTTACAGAAGAAGCAGTGCCTGGTTTGGACGGCTGGACGATGTGGCACAGCCATTGTGACCGGTGGGGCGCCTACTTTACGGAGTCGCAATCGGACGAATTACCGCCGGCCGAGCGGGTGCGCACATGGCAGCTCCTGCACCCTGTCCATATATAAAAGGTAGTCATGAGTTACTTAACCTCCAATCTCGAACTTCTCCGTGAGGCCGATCCTGCCTTTGCCGCCGCCGTTCAAGCTTCGAACGGCAGCCGCTTGGTCGTCCGGCCGTCACGCGAAGGCAGTCCCTCCGCGCAATGCGAGGGACAATGGATCCACAGTTCTTACGATCCGAAACGGGAAGCGAACGGATGGGCGGAGGCGCAACTCAAGGAGTGGAAGGAGGACGAGTTTGGTGTTGTGCTCGGGACGGGACTGCTCTATCACGTCGAGGCCCTCGCGGCGATGAAACAGGGGGACTGCGACCTGGCCGTCGTGGTGCCCGACCCCGCGATCCTCAGGGAGGCTGCCGCCGTAAGGGCATTCGGCTCCTGGTGCGAACGGGTCCGGTGGATCTGGGGAACGCCGGAGGAGATGGCCGAACGACTGTCCTCGAAGCGCGCGCCCCTGCGGTTCTTCACCTATGCGCCGGCCGCTCGGCTCCATGCCGAGGAGCATCAAGCCCTCGAAACGGCGTTGAAACGGAAGATTGCAGCGCAGTCCAGCGGCTGCATGCACATCGCCGTGGTCGGCCCCATCTACGGGGGGTCGTTGCCGATCGCGCGGTATCTGGTCAGCGCGCTTGAATCCCTGGGCCACCGCGTCACCTGGCTCGACCACAGTCTGCATTCCCGCAGCTACGAGTCGTTCGGTTCCTATCAAGACCCGCGACATCGATTGACGATGCAAAGCAGATTCGCGGACGTGTTGAGCCTTGGCACGATCACGCATCTGGCTGAGAACCCTCCGGATCTCGTACTGGCCATGGCGCAGGCGCCGCTTACGCTCGCCGTGCTGGAGCATTTGCGCAAGAAGAAGTTTTTGACCGCCATGTGGTTCGTCGAGAACTATCGCCATTTGACTTACTGGCAGCAGCTGGCCACAGGCTATGACTACTGGTTCGTCATACAGCGTCAGGAATGCGCCGATGCTCTGAAACGGGCGGGCGCCCGTCACGTTCACTATCTTCCCATGGCTGCCGATCCGACCGTACATCGGCCGCTGGAGCTGTCCGAAGCGGAGATGGAAGAGTTCGGGGCCGACGTGTCCTTTGTCGGAGCCGGCTACCGGAATCGACGGATCCTATTGCCGCGCTGGCTCTCCGACGAATGGAGTTTCAAACTGTGGGGAAACGAGTGGGAGGGAGCGAACGATCTCGCTTCGGTCCTTCAGCGCGGTGGAACGCGCATCGACACCGAGACCTGCATGAAGGTGTTCAACGCGAGCGCCATCAATTTGAATCTGCATTCCTGCGGGGGCGACGGCCTCGATACCAACGCCGACTTCGTCAATCCACGGACGTTTGAATTGGCGGCCTGCGGCGCGTTCCAGTTGTCGGACGATCGGAGCCTCATGCCCGAGCTGTTCGCCGACGATGAGGTCGTTCGTTTCAAACAAGCCGCGGACGTGCCGGCTCTTATCGGACGATGGTTGAGTGACGCACCGGGACGCCGAAAGGTTGCCGAGGCGGCGCGCGCGCGAGTCTTGCGGGAACACACCTATCGGCATCGGGCGCAGGAATTGCTGTCGACGATCGGACTTGACTATCCGGACCGTATCGGGGCGGTACTTCGGGGGGAGCGCAATGCGGAGCACCTGGCGGCGCAGGGAACCACACTGCCTGAGCTGGTTCCGCTCCTCCGGTATTTCCCGAAGGGCCAACGCGTAGAACTCAAAGACGTGGCGGCGCAGATCCGCGCCAGGGGAGCGGCGACCCGATTGGAACGGGAAGAGTTGCTGATTCTCATGCTCGACAGCTATCGGGCCGAAACCAGGGACCTGGTCTAAAGCCAGTTGTGAAGTGTGAGTGCTGAGTTCGGACTAATAATTCAACACTCACGACGGCACACTTGTCGAAAGGGTGAATCGGCGTACGGGCGGTGAAGGCCATACCGGACAAGTCAACCTATGAAGCAAGTCCTGATTCTAAACATCACCCGCATGGGAGATCTCGTGCAAATGGGGACGCTGCTCACCCGCTTGCACGAGGAGTGGCCTGACGTCCAGATCGACTTGGTGGTGGATCGGCGGTTCGCCGCCGTGGCCTCGTTGCTCACAGGGCTGCGCGACGTCGTCGCATACGACTTCCACGAGCTGATCGACCAGAGCCGCGCGGCGGTGCAGGACGTGGCGGCCCTCTACCGCGAGGCAACAGCTTGGGCCAAACCGTTACATGAACGACGGTACGACCGCATCGTCAACCTCACGTTCACACCCGCAAGTTCATTCCTTGCGAGCTACATCGGCGCCGCAGACTATCGAGGTGGTCGGTGCGCGTGGGACGGCGGCATGGTGCTGGACAACCCCTGGATGGCCTACTTCACCGACATGCACCGGTTCCGTCATTTGAACCGGTTCAATCTGGTCGATGTCTATGCGCTCGGCGGAAGCGGACCCGGGAGATTCGCGCCGCTCCAAGTCTCCGTACCGGGTCCTGCGGCGGAGTGGGCAAGATCGTTCTTGTCGGAGCCGGACAACCCTACACAACAATGGATCGCGGTCCAGGCGGGAGCCAGCGACGTGATGAAGGCCTGGCGACCGGAACATTTCGGCGTGACGCTCGCCCGCCTGTCCAACCAGTGGCAGGGCGGGATTCTGCTGATCGGCACGTCCGCGGAGCAGGAGACCATTGCGCGCGCGGCAGCGGTCTACCGCGAAGCAGGGGGGCGGATGCCCGTCAAGAATGCTGTGGGGCGCACGACGCTCGACCAGTTGGCAGCGCTCCTTCATCAATGCCGGCTGCTCCTGACGAACGACACCGGTCCTATGCACCTGGCCGTCGGAGTTGGCACGCCGGTCATCGATCTTTCTGTCGGCCACGTGGACTTTCGAGAAACCGGACCGTACGGCCCCGGTCACTGGGTCATCCAGCCGGAGCTTGACTGCTCGCCCTGCGGGTTCCAACAGATTTGCGCGCACCATGCGTGCAAGGACCGGATTCCACCGGACAGCGTTGCGGAACTGATGCTGCATGTGCTCGATGATCGGCCCCGTCCGATCGCCGATCCGGGGTTCCGGCTCTATCAGTCCGGCATCGACGAGGATCAATTGGGGACCTACGTGCTGAAGGGTGGTGCGGAGGCTCCGGCGACGCAGTGGTACGCCTCCTATTGGCGGCGCTACTGGTACGAGTCCATGACCGGGAAATCGAGCCTCGTGCCGTCGTTAGACGGGCCGCCCCCTGATCAAGAGCAAGCTCGCCGACATCTCAAACGCATGATGCCGCTGCTCGACCGGCTTTGTCGAAGGGCCAGCGAGATCGCGCGAATTGCGCGACAAAATCCGGTGCCAGCCAAGCAGTTGCAGTCCTTGCAGCGGAAACAGACGGAGGAACGGGACCAGGCGGTCTTGCAGGGGATGGCGTCACCGTCGACGGCTCCGGTCACGTCGGCCTTTCTGCGGACGATCCATAACGACAATGTGGAGGGCTTGGATCGGCTGGCGCAGTTTCACTCGAGAGCCTACACCGACTGGCGGGAAGGGGTACTGATCGTGCAGCAACAACTCGAGCAATGGGGATCCGGCCGAAGGGACGAGGCCTTGTGCACCATCCGAGGCAGCCAGATCGCGGTCGGTCTGTAGCCGTCGGGCTCTTGAGGTCATGACAGGGACTGGCACCGGCAATCCCGGGGTCAGGTAAACAGACAGTCAGCAGGGACAAAAGGCAGAGAGGGACAGGCACCAGCAGCGCCGGAGCCAGTCCCTATTATAAGGAGAACAGCTATGCAGGTCATACTGGATCAAGAGCAGTGGGAAGTCGGCAGCAACAAAACGCTCGGCGAGGTTCTGGCCGACGTGAGCGAGAGGGCCCACACGAGAGCGCGCATCGTAACCTCGCTGGCCGTGGATCAGCGGAAGATTACGGATCGCGATATGGACGCAGCGTTTCTGGCGGAGCGGACCGGCCGCTTTCAGAGTCTGACGGCGACCTCGCAATCGCAGGCCGAGATCGTACGGGCAGCCGAGCCGTCAATCCGGAAGTACGCCGGCGCCGTCCTGGAGGAAGGCGCCGGTCTGGCCAACGCGTTCCGGTCTGGACAGGGAGCGGTTCCATTGTTGGATGCGTGGTTGGGAAAGCTTGCCGACTATCTCGAGGTGGCGGCGGCCGGTCAAGCCGGGACTGCGGGGTCCGGAAGCCTGGCGGCGCATGTTCAAGAGCTTCTCAAGGCCCGCTTGAGCGGAGACCGGGTGCTGATCGCCGATCTCCTGGAATACGAGATTCTTCCCCGGTTGAAAGATTAGAAAGGGTCTGTTCGTTGTTGCTCGTTGATGCTCAGAAGGACCGGCTGACTCCGATTCATGGTGAGGCTCAAGTCCCTTTCTTGTCGTCCGATAAGGAAGGCAACCGTCTCATAGGGGTGAGCGGCATACACGCTTCTGCACGGACGCAAGAAGCGATCATCACCATCCAGTTCGGAAGTGCAAGGAGGAACGGTCCATGGCATTAATCGTCAACAATAACCCCGCATCCATCTCGGCTCAGCGGAACTTGGGGGTCAACACATCAAGTTTGACCCGTTCCGTCGAGCGGCTGTCATCCGGCTTGCGGATCACCCGCGCCGCGGACGATGCCGCCGGTCTCGGCTTGTCCGAAACGTTGCGCGCGCACATCCGCAGCATCAACCAGGCAGTCCGGAACTCGTCCGACGGCATCAGCTTGACGCAGGTCGCCGACGGCGCAGCCCAGACCATCGGAAATCTCTTGTCCCGGCTCCGGGAGCTGGCTTCTCAGTCCTCGAGCGGCACGGTCGGTGCGACGGAACGGTCCTACATCGATCAGGAATTCCTGGCGTTGCGGTCGGAAATCGATCGGATCGCGACGGTCACGGAGTTCAACGGCCAGGCGCTGACGAGCGGCAGCACGATCAGCTTCACCATGCAGGTCGGGTTCAAGAGCGGCACGGGGAACACCCTGAGCATGGACTTGAACCAGCTGACGATCTCGGCTCTCGGGATCAGCAGCGTGAACGTGTCCACGTCGGCCAACGCCCAGAGCGCGTTGGGCAACATCGACAGCGCCCTCAGCGCCGTCGCCACGGCCCGCGCCGAATACGGGTCGTTGCAGAACCGGTTCGAAGCGACCATCGCGAACCTCGAGATCTCCAGCGAGAATCTCACCGCAGCGGAATCGCGCATCCGCGATGCCGACATCGCGTATGAAACGTCGCAGTTCACCAAGAATCAGGTGTTGGTGCAGACCGGTATCGCCGTGCTCGCGCAGGCGAATACACTGCCGCAACAGGCTCTGGCCTTGTTGCAGTAAGTCCATACCCGAAGTCGCGCCTCCTCGCATGAGGGGGCGCGGCGCCGGTAGGTCAACAAGGGGGCTGCCATGATTCACAAAGTAACACCTAAGGCGGATCTCTTGACCTCGCCCATTCGTGGGAGTGAACCGGCAGAGGCGCCGGCCAAAAAGCCGAGCGCAGCAGGGACGCACGCTGAATCCGAACACACTCCATCGCAGCCGATCGACCGGACGACCCTCGATCGGGCGGTGGCAACGGTCAGTGAAGTCTTGAAAACGACCGACCCGCGGTTGAAGTTCGAAATCGACGACGCGACCGATCGGGTGGTCGTAAAAATCGTGAGGGAAGATTCCGGCGAGGTCATCAGGCAGTTTCCGCCTGAGGAAATTCTCGAGCTGGAGAAGTATCTTTCCGGACCGAAGGGCGTGCTCCTGGAAGAGCGCGCCTAGCACGAGCCTAAGGATGGCACATGCCGACCATTAGTTTCGGTGGACTCGGCAACGGCATCGATTTCGGCCAGGTGGTCGATCAACTGGTCAAGGCGGCGCGCCTTCCGGTTGATCGGCTCACCGAAAAGAAGTCGACGCTCAATTCGAAACAGACCGATTACGCCACCCTCAGCACGAAGGTGATCACGCTGCAGAGCGCCACCGACGCGCTCCGCCTGTCGTCTTCGTTCGACCGAACGACGGCGACAAGCGGCGACGAGGACGCCTTGACGGTGGCGGCGGCCAACACCGCGACGGCAGGCAGCTACACCGTCCGCATCGAACGATTGGCGCAATCGCACCAGATCACCAACAAGGCGGCGAAGGCCGTGGCGGCGACGACCACCGACATCGTCAGCGGCGCGTCCGCGATGTTCAGTTTCACCGTCGGGACCGGCTCGACCCAGACGGTCACGCTGGGCGCCAGTGCCACCATCGAAGAGTTGAGGAACGCAATCAACGATCTAGGAGCAGGGGTGACCGCCTCGCTGGTCAACACCGGGACGGATGCGTCCCCGGCCTACCGGCTCGTCTTGACGGCAGCCAGCAGCGGGGCGGCCCAAGTTATTGCGGTGACGGCGGACGGGACCACCCTGGATTTCCTCAACGGGAGCGGCACAGGCGGTATCGACACCTTGCAGGCCGCGCAGGACGCGAGGATTCACCTGGGCGACCCCGCGCTGAATCCCATCACGATCGACCGAAGCTCCAACACCATCTCCGACGCCATCGCCAACGTCACCCTCACGCTGAACCAGGCGACCGGATCCAACACCGTGAAAGTCAATGTCACCCGTGACACGGCCGCGGTCAAGGAGAACATCAAGAAGCTGGCGACGGCCTACAACGAAGTCGTCACCTTCATCAACGAACGGAACACCTACGATATCACGACGAAAAAGGGCGGAATCTTTTTCAACGAGCCGACAGTGCGGGGCGTACTCACGCAATTACGCACAGCGTTGTCGTCCAGCGTCTCCGGCCTGACGACGCTCAAGACGGTCGGCGAAATCGGGTTCAAGAGCGAACGCGACGGGACCATCACGATCGACGAAGCCAAATTGGACAGCGCTCTCAGCACGCAGTATCCGGCCGTCAAGAACCTGTTCATCAATCAAACGAGCAGCACCGGAATCGCGCAACTGCTCTCCAGTGCGGTGGACCGCCTAGACGACATCGAAACCGGATCCTTGACGCTGAGAAAGAACGGACTGACGGATCAGATCAACGATCTCACCGCGGAGATCGCCAGGAAGGAAGACCTGCTCGCAGAGTACGAAGAGCGGTTGAAGCGCCAGTATGCCGCGCTCGACAGTTTGTTGCGCCAGGTTCAGAGCCAGAGCGGCGCCATTCAAGGTTTGACGCAGAGAAACCGCAACTAGTCAGGGAAGGACATCACCATGCAGACGCCCTATGCCAGGCAGTATCAGCAGACGCAGGTGCTGACGTCGTCCGGCGTGCAGATCGTGGTACTTCTGTACGACGGGGCAATCCGATCCATCGAACTGGCCCGGCAGGGAATCGAGACGAACAATCTGAAAGACAAAGGGCGGTTTCTCGGTCGCGCCATCTCGATCGTGGGCGAGCTCAACAGCGTGCTCGACTATGAACAGGGCGGAGAGATCGCGCGCTCGCTGCACCGCCTCTACGACTACATGCTTGCCGAGCTGCTGCAAGCGAATCTGCGCAACAGTCCGCGACACCTGGAAGGGCCGCTGAAGTGTCTGATGACGCTGCGCGAGGCCTGGCAGACGATCGCGCAGCAGCAGGGCGCGATGGCGGCGGCCGGAAAGTAGCCGTATCGATGGACCGGGATTGGAAAGCCGAATCGGATCGCGCGAGGCAATCCGCGCGTGCGGGACGATGGGACCAGGTTCAGCGGTACTACGGCGAGCGAGACGGCTCGATCCGGGATCAGGGGATCGACGTCGGGACCGCCGAGGCGCTTGCCGCTGCCGACAGGGAAATCGAATCGCTGCTCCTTGTCGCGCGCGCCGCAGCAAGGACCTTGCTCGAAGAAACCTCGGTGACGAGACGAGCCGCCGGTCAGATTCGGGCGAAGTTGTCCGGCGCGAAGGCAATTCCGTCTTCCGTCAGCCGCCGCATCTGATAGCCGAACCGATCTCGGGACGCAGTTCACGCAGGACAATACGACGGTTTCCATCATGAGTCCCGTCTCCCTTCAGCCGGTTCAGGTGCCTTCCGACGACCGTCGAGAATGGCTGCGCATCGACGACCGTCTGCTGCTGGAGTACCGGCCGGCGGACGACTCCCCTGACGCGCCGCTGCCGGACGAGCTACGGGCGACGCCGGAATCCATCAGCGCCGCGGTCGCCAAACCGACGGCAGATCTGCTGGCCCGCTCCGGCGATGCGCTGCAGGATTCATTGCTCGTACCCTGGCTGAAGAAGATCGACTGGCTGCTCGAGCTGACGTTGAAGACGCTGGCGGTCACGCAGCCGCAGGGCCTGTCGATGGCGAGGGTGACCGAAGTGAATCTGAGCGGAGGAGGGGTGTCCTTCGCCGCCCAGCGACAGTTGGAAACGGGACAAGAGCTCGCATTAAAACTGATCCTTCCTCCCTTTACGGCGATCTCCACAATCGCCCGCGTCATCAGGGTGAAGCCGGGCCGGCGCAGCGGCGAATTCGACGTTGCGACTCAGTTCACTTCGATTGCTCCTGACGACCAAGAGTCGTTGATCCGCCACATCCTTTCGACGCAAGCCGAGCGGTTGCGTGCCCGCAAAAAAGCGAACGCGCTGTAAACCCGTTACATTTTGGCGATGAGTGCACCCTGAGCGGCCGGGGCCTGGTTCATGAGTGCCGTCAGCGCATCCGCGACGGCGTGCAGCGCCTGGGCGGCGGGGGAACGGGGCTCGGTTTCCAACACGGGGAGGAACGATCGGACCGAACGTTCGACGGCCGGATCGTCCGGGATCTCTCCCAGCAGTGACAGGTCGCCGCCGACGTAGGCATTCAAGAGGTTACGCAGTCCGAGCACGTTCACGCGGGAACGACTTGAGGATCGGTTGACGACCAACAGCGGATGGAAGGTGCGGAGCGCAGTTTCCACGACGGCGACGCCCGCTCCGTTCGCCTGTCCGGCCGCTGCCAGTACTTCCTCGACACTGACGAAATCACGACTCGACAGCGCTTCCGCCATCGCGTCGCGAGTCAGGAAAAACGACAGGACACGGCGGATCGCCGCCAACTTGATGAAGCGGTAGAGATCCAGCACCGACGTCGGATCGGGGGTGGCGACCGCCAGGTGGTAGTCGGCCATGAGGAAGAAGTCGAGCGCGTGGTAGCCAGTGCCCGCGCCGATGTCCGCCACGATGACGTCGGCGTCCATCGCCGTCAGATGACGGATCAGCCGTTTCTTCGTCGCGTAGGGCATGTTGGCGGTCGTCAGCGTGTCGCCGGTCCCCGGAAGCAGTATCAGCCCCGGATGGACCGGCAGCGGTTGAACGATCTCATCCAGCCGCTCGACGCGGCGGCTCAAGAAGTCCGTCAGAGTCAACGGCGGATTCAGCAGCCCGAAGAGAATGTGGCTGTCGGCACCGCCCACATCGAGGTCGGTGAGCACCACACGGAAACCCCGTTTAGCCAACGCGAGCGCGAGATTCGACGCCACGACGCTCTTGCCGACTCCTCCTTTTCCCGACGCGACCGAGATGATGGTTGCCATTCCTGTCCGATCCTGTCTGTTGCCAGTGGATGATATCCCTTCCTCGGTCGCTCAGCGCAAAACATAAGCGTCAACGATCGGAACCATTCACACCAAGCGCGCCGAGACCGGGCCGAACCGCGCCGATCGGTTTCTCAAGTTTTCCATCGGCCAGGCCGATAGCGCATTCGCCATGAACAATGCGCTGACAGCATCAACGGTGCTCCATTCCGAGACAGTCGCGCCAGCGGACGGCGAGATTCTGACGGTGATGGACGTGGCCCGCTTCCTGCGGGTGCCCAAGTCCACCGTCTACAAACTTGCCAGGGTCGGCGAGCTGCCGGCTTCCAAGATCGGGAAGCATTGGCGCTTCCTCCGCCGCGACATCCACGAGTGGATGCACAGCCGTTCCCAACAGGGATAGGCCGGAGTCTCGAGCCGGGCTGAGAGGGCTCGGAGAGGCAGGGACCCGTCCGCCCAGCGAGGGAAAGCGCCTGGCCGGTGTTGACGGGCTGGGGCGCGTGTATCCGCAGCGGGCTGTCGAGACACGTTCGGGATGATGCGGGCCAGCGGCTGCCGAGAACGATTCAGGCGGAAGGAATATAGCCCGCGGGATGGTCAAGAAGGCCGTCCAGCGATGTGAGAACAAAGCTCGGACGTTTCCAAGATCCTGCTAGAAGCGAAGGAGGCAATCCATGCCGGCAGATCCAAACATGAAAATTCTCGTCGTGGACGACATGTCGACCATGCGGAGAATCGTCAAAAACATTCTGAAACAATTGGGCTTCTCGAATATGGAAGAAGCAGAAAACGGCCAGGAGGGTCTGCAGAAACTGCGGTCCGACACCTACGGGTTCGTCGTCTCCGACTGGAACATGCCGGTGATGACCGGCATCGACATGCTGCGGGCGATCCGCGCCGACGAGAAACTGAAACATATTCCGGTGCTCATGGTCACCGCGGAAGCGCAAAAGGAGAATCTCGTCGAAGCGATCCAGGCCGGCGTCAGCAACTACATCGTCAAACCGTTTACGGCAGAGACGATGCAGGAAAAGTTGAACAAGATTTTCAAGTAAAGCCGGTCCGCACATGATCGCGGAGACTGCGCCGGCAGAAAGTGGGGAAACGGAGGTGCCTGTGGACAACGGTCAGATGAAACTCTATGCGGAACTCGGCGAACTCGCCAAGTTCGTGGACACCGCCATGCGGAAACTGGCGGAGATCGGCACGCCGATGCTGAACAGCAGCGCGCAACTGCCCCAGGCCGCGACCCATCTTCAGGACCTGAACAAGATGACGGAGGAAGGGACCCACGAGGTCATGCGCCTGACGGAGATCATCCAAGAAAGCCAGACCTGCCTTCAAAAAGACCTGGCGAAAGCCAAGGACGTGTTGCTGGCGATGGACTGCACGTCGCTGGCGGAACGCGTGAAACTAGCGACCGACACCCTGGTCGAAAACGACAAACACTTGGTCGAGATCATGACGGCCCTGTCCTTCCAGGATCTCGTGGCGCAGCGGGTGAAGAAACTGGTCACCATTCTCGACGACGTCCAGCACAAGTTGATGGAGCTCGTCGTGGTCTTCGGGATCGAGCAGCAGAAAACCGTGCCTGAGCAAACCGGCAAAGCCGACGAAATGTTGAAGCAATTGGAGGCTTCCAAAACCACGGCGATTAAGCAGGATCTGGCGGACGAGATCCTGTCCGAATTCGGATTCAAGTAGTCCGGACGGAAGCGGCTGAGAGGATACGAACGACGTGGATATCGCAACCATTCTCGGCATCGTCATCGCGATCGGGTCGATCGTCGGGGGGCAGCATCTCGAAGGCGGGCATCTCAGCTCCATCATGCAGCTCACCGCCTTCATCATCGTGATGGGCGGGACAATCGGCGCCTGCTGCGTGCAGGCGCCTCTACCGGTCGTCATCCGCGCGATCAGCAAGCTCTCCCTGGCCATCGGCAATCCCCACATCGATGCCAAAGGCACGATCAAGCTCATCCTCGACCTTGCGAACGTCTCGAGGAAGCAGGGCCTGCTCGCGCTCGAAGGGAAGCTCAAGGACATCAAGGATCCGTTTCTGGCGAAAGGGGTCCAACTGATCGTCGACGGGACCGATCCGAAAGCCGTGCATGAAATCCTCGAGATCGAAGTCGAGCACCATGAGGAGGAGGGCGTCGCCGGCGCGAAGGTCTGGGAAGCCGCGGGCGGGTACGCGCCCACGGTTGGCATTCTGGGCGCCGTGCTCGGGCTGATTCACGTCATGGAAAACCTGGCGGATCCGTCGAAACTGGGCGGAGGCATTGCGGTGGCCTTCGTGGCCACCGTGTACGGCGTCGGTGCCGCGAACCTGTTCTTTCTGCCCCTGGCGAACAAGATCAAATTCAAGCTGAAGGAAGAATCAGGCGTGCGGAATATGATGATCATGGGACTGGTCGGGCTCGCCCAGGGCGAGAATCCGCGGCTGCTGCAGGAGAAGCTCGAGAGCTTCCTGCCCCATTCCGAGCGCACAAAAGACGACAAGAAGCAGTAACGTCGCTAAAGAACGGAAGAGGGACGACCGATACCGCACACAATCGGAGGCGGGAGGCTCTACGATGGGTGCCGATTCCAGACAATGTGCCCCGAGCGGGGACCTGACGATCTTCGAAGCAGCGGGTTTCAAGGAATCGTTGACCGCCTTGTTCGCCAATGACGGCCTGGTCTGCCTGGATCTGGGGAACGTGAAACGGGTCGATACGGCGGCCATCCAATTGATGTGGGCGGCAAGAAAATCGGGTCGTCTTTTGGTGACCAGCATCCCGAGCGAACTCTCGACCAAGCTGACGCAGCTCGGGTTCACCGAACCGTTGAGCGAATAAGCATAATGGAAGATCCATGTCGTGCGTGGAAGGCCTTCGGCTCGTGCCTGTCGCCGTTGATTCCGGTGCTGATCCGGCAGATGAAGGCCGTGACCGAACAGACGGAGGACGCGGCGCTGAGCTTGATGTCGAAACTCAACGGCATCGCCCAGCGGGCGGCGCAGCAGGCCGAGAGTGCCGAGCCGCAGCGGGCGGAGGACCTCGGAAAGGACATCGGACAGATCGTGATGGCGCTGCAGTTTCAGGACATCACCAGGCAGAAACTCGAGCATGTCGGCCACGCGCTCATGCAGGTGCAGGAACATATGCAGCATCTGCTGGAAGGCAAGCCGGACGCCGATATCGAAGACAGTCTCGCACTGCTGAAGGAATTGGAGCACTCATACACGATGGAAGCGGAACGGCGCGTCCATGCAGCCGCGAACGGGGAGATGCCACAGCCGGTCTCGCCCGCCGCAGCCGAAGACGATTCCGTGACGCTGTTCTGATCGAGGGGGGAGCGGACTCTCTATGACATCCGGGAGCGGAACATGGCCAAGACTGCGCTAGTCGTCGACGATTCGCCCACCATGCGGCAGATGGTGGCGTTCACATTGACCAATGCCGGTTTCAAAGTGGTCGAAGCCGAACACGGCAAAGACGCGGTGAACAAGGTCGCCGGCGGGCCCAAGATGGACATCGTCGTCACCGACCTCAACATGCCGGAAATGGACGGCATCACGCTGATCAAAGAGTTGAGAAAGATGGCGGCCTTCAAGTTCACCCCGATCCTGATGTTGACGACCGAGTCAGCGGAGGACAAGAAGAAAGCCGGCAAGGAAGCCGGCGCCACCGGCTGGATCGTCAAACCGTTCAATCCGGAACTCATGTTGAAGATCATCGCCAAGGTGTTGCCGGCATAGGCGGGTCACAATCATGAGCAACGATTTCGCGCAATTCCAAGACGCGTTTTTCGAAGAAGCCGCCGAGCACCTCGCAGTCGTCGAAGAAGGGCTGTTGGCGCTGGAGCAACATCCGGAAGACCTCGATCTGCTGAACAAGATCTTCCGCTCCGCGCATTCCATCAAAGGGACGAGCGGCATGTTCGGGTTCAATGCCGTCGCGCAGTTCACCCATAAGATGGAAACCTTGCTCGATCTATTGAGAAACGGCCAGAAGAAAGTGACGCCGCAGATCGCCGATCTCCTCCTCAAATCCACCGACTGCCTCAAGACCCTCGTCGACGCCGCCAAGTCCGGGTCGTCCGTGGACGACGAAACGGTGCAGCGTCTCACGGGAGAATTGGCGGCGGCAAGCTCGGCAGGCGGCGCGCAGCCGGCGGCCAAGACCGACGCCCCGAAAGCGGCTCCGGCTGCCGCAGCGAATCAGAACCACTCGTACACGATCGCCTGGGTCCCTCCGGCCTATCTGTTCCAACGCGGGCTCGATCCCTTGCAAACCTTCAAGGAGCTGTCGGAACTCGGCACGTTGTCGCAGGTGACGGTCGATACGTCGAAATTGCCGGAACTGCCCGCGCTCGATCCGGAAACCTGCTACCTGTTCTGGACGATGAAGCTGGAGACAGCCAAGGACAAGAAAGTCGTCGAAGGGGTGTTTGAGTTCGTCCGCGAAGACAGCAAGCTGACGATCGAGGAAGTTGGGGTCGAAGCGCCACCGGCGCCCGCCGCTCCCGCTGCCGTGGAGGAGGGCGACAAGAAGCCGCTGGGCGAGATTCTGGTGGAGACCGGCGCGGCGTCCCGTGAGGCGATCGACAAGGCCCTTTCGCAGCAAAAGAAAGTCGGCGAGATCCTCGTCGAGCAGCATGTCGTGACCCCGCAGCAGGTGGAACAGGCGCTTCAGAAACAGAAGCAGCAGGAATCTTCCGCCCAGGCGAAGAAGGCTGATACGGCGTCGATCCGTGTGGACACGGCCAAGATCGACAAGCTCATCAACCTCGTCGGCGAACTCGTCATCACGCAGTCCATGCTCAGCGACCTCGGATCGCGCTTCGAAATGCGCCAGTTGCCGGTGCTGCTCGAGCGCATGGCCCAGCTGGAGCGCAATACACGGGAGATCCAGGAACGCGTCATGGGCATTCGGATGTTGCCCATCGGCACGGCCTTCGCGCGCTTCCCGCGCCTGGTCCGCGATCTGTCGGCCAAAGCCGGCAAGAAAATCCAGTTGGTCCTCTCCGGCGAAGAGACCGAACTCGACAAAACCGTCATCGAATCCATCGGCGATCCGCTCACACACCTCGTCAGAAACTCGGCCGACCACGGGCTGGAGGGGCCGGAAGAGCGGCTCGACAACAACAAGCAGGAGACCGGCACGATCAAGCTCAACGCCTTCCATGAAGGGGGCAGCATCTGCATCACCGTGGAAGACGACGGCCGCGGGCTCAATCGCGACAAGATCCTCGCCAAGGCCGTCAAACAGGGACTGATCGGCGAAAACGAGAAACTGACCGACGACCAGATCTGGCCGCTCATCTTCAAGCCGGGCTTCTCCACCGCGGAGAAGGTGACCGATGTCTCCGGGCGCGGCGTCGGGATGGACGTCGTGAAGCGGAACATCGAAGGGCTCGGCGGCACCGTCAGCATCAAGACGGCGATGGGGAGGGGCACCACCTTCACGCTGAAACTCCCGCTGACGTTGGCGATCATCGACGGGATGACCGTCCGGGTCGGCAAGGAAACGTACATCGTCCCATTGCTCTCCATTCTTGAATCGATCCAACCCAAGGCCGAATCGATCAAGACGGTCGTCGGAAAAGGCGAACTCATCAACGTGCGCGGCCACTACATTCCGATGACGCGCCTGTACCAGGTCTTCACCAACGAACCGGACTACACCGATCCGAAAGAGGCGATCCTCCTGATCCTCGAAACGGAAGGAGAGCGCGTCGCCGTCATGGTCGACGAAATCCTCGGCCAACAGCAGGTCGTCATCAAGAGCATGGAGCAGAACTTCCGCAAGGTCGAAGGCGTCGCCGGCGCCACCATTCTGGGCGACGGCACCGTCGGGTTCATCGTGGACGTCCGAGGCCTACTCGAAATCGCGCGACGGGACAATCCCGTCGCCGCCTAATCCTCCCGAACCGTTCCGAACGATCTCCATCATCTTCTGCCCAATAGGGCTGCGCCCATCGACGGCGCCGCGCCGGCTCGTCCGTATTCCCTTCTTTCTTTCCCCCGTCACTCAAGTCTTGCCGAAGGCCGTCCGATATGTCCCTAGGGGCAGGGACATTGTCGGCGAAAGTCCCAGGACATCTGGAATACGAAGTATCGTGCGCGGATGTTCTCCTGATGAAAGCACTACGAAAGGAGCGAGCCATGGCGGCCATTTCAGCGGAACAGGAAACGAAGGCGGTCAAGGAGTCAACAGGGCTCAGCACCGACGGCAACCAGTTCTTGACGTTCAGTCTGGGCGACGAACTCTACGGAGTCGACATCCTCCGGGTGCAGGAGATCAAGGGCTACACCGCCGTCACGAAGATCCCGAACACTCCGCCTCATATCAAAGGCGTCCTCAATCTCCGCGGCACCATCGTTCCGATCGTCGAATTGCGGACGAGATTCGGCATGCCGACGATCGACTATACGATGTTCACCGTGATCGTAGTCGTGGTGGTACAGGACAAGGTCATGGGACTGGTGGTAGATGCGGTGTCCGATGTGTTGGACATCACCAAGAAAGACATTCAGCCGGCGCCGGAGTTCGGCAACAAGGTGGATGTGACGTTTCTCAACGGGATCGGCAAGTCGGGGGAGAAACTGGTGTCGCTGTTGGACATCGACCGGCTGCTGCTCGATCCCGCATTGAAAGAGACGGTGGCGACAGCCGCATAGGGGAGCCCCGCAAGGCCGGGACAGGCTCCGGCAGAACGAGAGTTGGGTGATGGGCCGGGCGTTCGTTGGGGGACGCAAGGCGCCGCACCTTTCCGAGGGAGGAATCGATGGGCCTCAACGTCGAGTTGTTGGAGCAAAGTTTCAAGCTGGTCGCGCCCAAAGGGGAGGCGCTGGTCGCCCGGTTCTATGAGCGGCTGTTCCAGAAGTATCCGACCGTCAAACCCCTCTTCAAGCACGCCTCCATGGCCGAGCAGAAAAAAAAGCTGCTGGCCTCGCTCGTGCTCGTCATCCAAAACCTGCGCCGGCCGGACAAACTGACGGAAGTCTTACAGACCTTGGGCGCTCGCCATGTGGACTACGGCGCGCAGCCGGCCCACTACGAAGCGGTTGGCGAGAATTTGCTCGCCGTGCTGGCTGAATTCGCCGGGCCATCCTGGACGCCGGCGGTGAAGCAGGCCTGGACCGAGGCCTACGGCGCCATCACGACCATCATGCTGCAGGGGGCGGCCCGCCATCACGGCGGCGCCCGTCGCTCAAGTGCGTCACCCACACGTCCCTCATCCACACCGATACAGCCATCACAGGGAGGTTCTGCCATGTTGACCTGGTTTGGAAATCTCAAGACGACGACAAAACTGACACTGGGGTTCGCCTTCACCGGCGTCCTCATGGCCGGCCTGGCCGGCGTGTGCCTCTACAATGCGGCCAATCTGCGCGACAACACCGATAACATTCAGAACGTGCAGTTGAAGCCGCTGATGACCTTGACCCGTACGCGCGGGCTGGTCCACCAGATGCGGGCGCAGACCGTGGCCGCGGTGTTGGCGCAAAACTCCGGCGACCGTGAGGCGGCCTTGGCCAAGGTGCGGGACTTCAATAAGCAAGTCGACGAAAATCGCGACAATTTTTCCAAGACGATCAAGGCCGAGGTCGTGCAGAAATCATACGATCAGTTCGTCAAAGTCTATGACGACTATCGGAGCTACCGAGACAATGTGATCTTCAAAGCCTTGCAGGAGGGGAAGCAGGCCGACGCATTGGCGGCGATGAAGGGTGAGGGCTCGGCCAAATTCAGCGCCTCCATCGAGGCGATCAATGAACTGGTCGAAACCAAGATGAAGATCGCGCAGCAGAAATACGACGATTCGGTTCAGACTTTTCTGACGACGCGCAACGTGATGATCGGGGCCAGCGTAGGTGGTGTCGTGCTGGGTCTGCTGTTCGGTTGGTTCTTGGCCCGGTTCATTGCCAAGAACCTTGCGAATGTGCTGTCGGCGGCAGAGGCGTTAGGAAGTGGGAATCTCACGGCTCGCTCTAATGTTGCAACAAAGGATGAAGTCGGACAACTTGCTCAGGCGTTCAATGCGATGGGCGAGCAGATCCAGGAGCGGGTCGTCAAGATGACCACGGTCCAGACATCGCTGGACAACTCGACCAGCAACGTCCTGATGTGCGATCGGAACTTCATGGTGACGTACATCAACAAGGCGGCTCTGAGTAAGCTGAAGGCGTTAGAAAGCGAGATTCGAAAAGTCCTTCCGGCCTTCAGCGTCGACAAGATTGTCGGCACCTGCATCGATACTTACCACAAGGTGCCGGATATGCAACGGCGGCTCCTGTCTGATCCGAGGAATCTGCCGCACAAGGCCGACATCCAATTGGGTCCGCTTACCTTGGCGCTGACCGTGAGCGCCATCGTGTCCGATTCCGGTGACTATCTCGGCAACACGCTGGAATGGGAAGACGTGACACAGAAGCGTAAAGCTGAGCGTGACATGACGATCCTGAAGAACTCATTGGACAACTCAACCAGCAACGTCCTGATGTGCGACCGGAACCTCATGGTGACGTACATCAACAAGGCGGCGCTGGGGAAACTCAAGGCGCTGGAGAGCGAAATTCGGAAGGTCATCCCAGCGTTCAACGCCGACAAGATCGTCGGCACCTGCATCGATCAGTTCCACAAGGTGCCGGACATGCAACGCCGGCTCCTGGCCGATCCGAAGAATCTGCCCCATCGGGCAGAAATCAAGTTGGGTCCCTTGACGCTGTCGTTGATCGTCAGCGCGATCGTTTCCGAATCAGGGGAGTATCTGGGGAATACGCTGGAATGGGCGGACGTCACGGCCAAGCGCAAGATGGAGCGCGAGATGACGCGGCTCAAGACGTCGCTGGACAACGCGCGGACGAATGTCATGGTCTGCGACCGGAGCTATACCATCGTGTATGTCAACAAGGCGTCCGTCGCCACCTTGCAGCGGCTGGAGCACGAGGTGCGGAAGATTCTGCCGGGCTTCGCCGTGGATAAGATCATCGGTTCCAACATCGACCAGTACCACAAGAATCCGGCGCACCAACGCCAGCTGCTCGACAATCCCAAGAACCTGCCCTACCGCGCGGAAATCAAGCTGGGGCCCCTCACCCTCGACCTCAACGCGGCGGCCATCATGTCGGACGCGGGGGAATATCTGGGCAACGTGGTCGAGTGGGCGGACGTGACGGCTCAAAAGCGGGCGCAGCTGGAGGTGGATCGCCTGATCTCCGCGGCGGCCGGCGGACAACTCTCGGAACGGATGAACGCGGAGGAGTTCGACGGATTTTTTCAGATCCTGGCGCAGCGGATCAATTCGTTGCTCGGGGCCATCGTCAGCCCGCTCGACGAAGCGCAGCGGGTCCTGCGCGCGCTGGCGGAGGGCGACCTGCGCCAGCAGATGAGCGGAAGCTATCAGGGCGATTTCGACAAGATCAAATCGAGCCTGAACGAGGCCATCAAGAACCTGACCGGCACGGTGACGGCCGTGCGGGCGGCCGTGGCGGCCGTGACGGAAGGGTCCGAACAGATCAGCCAGGGGAATCATGATCTGGCGCAACGGACATCCGAACAGGCGGCGGCGCTGGAAGAAACCTCGGCGGCCATGGAGGAAATGACCGCCACCGTGAAGCAGAACGCCGACAACGCCAAACAGGCCAACCAGTTGGCCATCGCGGCGCGCGACATCGCCATGAAGGGCGGCAGCGTGACCACCGACGCGGTGGCGGCCATGGCGGAGATCAACAAGAGCAGCAAGAAGATCGGGGACATCATCACGGTGATCGACGAGATCGCGTTCCAGACCAATCTCCTGGCGTTGAACGCCGCGGTCGAGGCGGCGCGCGCCGGCGA